>Ga0210406_10001065_pt1 | contig 35017 bp, 36 predicted proteins | sample IncBWC30MmetaG_FD_155454 | JGI IMG/M metagenome (GOLD analysis project Ga0210406, IMG submission 155454) | Forest soil microbial communities from Barre Woods Harvard Forest LTER site, Petersham, Massachusetts, United States - Inc-BW-C-30-M | ecosystem: Environmental > Terrestrial > Soil >... | reverse complement strand
GCGCCGCCGGCGTGCACGGCGATCGCAATGTCTTTGGCGACCCGCGTGAACTGCTTGGCCATGCGGTTCCAGCGGGCGAACATCGCGTGTTTTCTGACTTCGAATATGCGTCCCATGGCGACTATGGTAGCAATACGCGGCTAAACCGCTAGACTTGCGCATTCTTTCCCAAGGCATTTCCTATGAGCGCAGTTCCGGCCGACTCGATTGAAAGTACCGTAAGTTTCCGTGATCTCGCGCTATCGGATGCGGTGCTGCGCGCGCTTGCCGATGTCGGCTATGAATCGCCGTCGCCGATCCAAGCCCAGACCATTCCGGTGCTGCTGTCCGGCAAGGACATGCTGGGTCAAGCGCAGACCGGGACCGGCAAGACCGCCGCCTTCGCGCTTCCGGCGCTGACCAAAATCGATCTCACCCGGCATGAGCCTCAGGTGCTGGTGCTGGTCCCCACGCGCGAACTGGCCTTGCAGGTGTCGGAAGCCTTTCTGCGCTATGCCGCCCACTTGAAAGGATTCCATGTGCTGCCCATCTACGGCGGCCAAAGCTACCAGCCTCAGCTCAATGCATTGAGGCGCGGCGTGCACGTGGTGGTGGGGACGCCGGGGCGCGTCATCGATCACATGAATCGCGGCACATTGAAGCTGTCGGGCCTGACCCTGCTGGTATTGGACGAGGCCGACGAGATGCTGCGCATGGGCTTTATCGATGCCGTTGAAAGCATCCTCGAGCAAACGCCGCCGCAACGGCAGGTTGCGCTGTTCTCGGCGACGATCCCAGCGCCCATTCGCCGCATTGCGGCGAAGCACTTGCGCACGCCGGTCGAAGTGACCATCAAGAGCAAAACCAGCACCGCGACCAATATCAGGCAGCGCTATTGGATGGTCAGCGGCATGCACAAGCTGGATGCGCTGACGCGCATTCTCGAGGCCGAGACATTCGACGGCATGCTGGTCTTTACGCGCACCAAGCAGGCCACCGTGGAACTGGCGGAAAAACTCGAGGCGCGCGGCTTTGCGGCCGCGCCGCTCAATGGTGACATTGCGCAGCCGCTGCGCGAACGCACCGTTGCGCGCCTGAAGGCGGGGCAAATCGACATTGTGGTCGCCACCGATGTCGCCGCCCGCGGTCTCGACGTCGAACGCATCGGACACGTGGTGAATTACGATGTCCCGTACGACACCGAGTCCTATGTGCATCGCATCGGCCGTACCGGCAGAGCAGGCCGCAAAGGCGAGGCCATCCTGTTCATCGCTCCGCGCGAGCGCAATATGCTGCGCGCCATCGAGCGAGCCACGCGTCAGGTGATTGAACCGATGAACCTGCCCAGCGTCGACGCCGTCAACACGCTGCGAATTGCCAAGTTCAAACAACGCATTACGGAGACGATCGCCAAGGGCGACGGCAATCCTTACCGGCCGGTGCTGGAACAAATGGAAGCCGAGTCCGGCCTGCCGCTGATGGATATTGCCGCGGCGCTGGCCAGCCTGTCGCAGGGAACCACGCCGCTGCTGCTCGCAGGAAAACCGGAGCGGCCGGCGCAAACACAGGCGCCGGGCGCAACGTACGACCGCGAGGAACGCGCGCCGCACCGCGAGCAAACACAGGGTCGCGAACCCGCTCGACCTTCCGAACGCGAACACTCCAGCGATCAAGTGCGCTCCAGCGAGCGCGAACGCCCTAGCGAGCGCGAACGCCCCGGCGAGCGAGTGCGACCCAGCGAGCGAGTGCGCCCCAGCGACCGGGACAACGCGCACGTGGAGCGGCCGCGCAGGTCAGGTCCTGCGCAAATGGAAACTTTTCGCATCGAAGTAGGGTCAGTACATGGGATCAAGCCCGGCAACATTGTCGGCGCCATTGCCAACGAGTCAGGGTTAGAGGGTGTGCACATCGGACGCGTGGATATTCGCGAGGATCACAGCTATGTGGACTTGCCCGAAGGAATGCCGAAGCAGATATTCAAAGAATTGCAGAAAGTGCGTGTGGCAGGTCGAGAATTGCGCATCAGCCGGGTGACCGAGAAGCCGCCCAAGCCGCCGCGCGCTACGATTGGCCGTCATTCCGGCGCAGCGCCCCGAGAGGCCGCGCCGGGCGGAAAAGGGCCTGAAGTGCGGCGGGTGAAGCCGAAAATAATGGCCCGCCGCCGCGCGAAGGATTAATCGTTGACTGACTAGAGGAGTGAATCATGGGTAAGGGAATGGATCGAAAGAAAGAGGACAAGAAAAAGCCGACGAAAACGTTGGAGGAGAAGCGCGCCGCGAAGAAGGAGAAAAAGGCCAACCGCGGTTGATTGGTAACAGGCAGGCTAGGAGCCTGTCCGAGTAATGATGCGCCTGCTGCGGCCGCCCCACATCGGCATCTTTCTGCGATCATTTCGCTTACATGGTACCCACCATGCGCGCGAAATGATCGCAGAAATCTGCTCGATGTGGAACGCCCTCGCGACGGCGATCATTACTCGGACAGGCTCCTAGACGACCCGCCCGCGCCGGCCTCCGCTGCGGAAGTCCTGGATATTGGCTGCCATTTCATCGATGCAGCGCTGCCGCGCTTCGCGCGCAGCCCAGGCGATGTGCGGCGTCACCAGCAGATTCGGGAGTTGGCTGTCGAGGAGCGGGTCACCGCTCTTGGGGGGCTCCTGCGGCAGGACATCGATTCCCGCTCCCCCGAGCCTGCCTGCTCTGAGCGCCGCGGCAAGCGCCTCGCTGTCGATCAATGCGCCGCGCGCGGTATTGATCAGCAGTGCATCGGTCTTCATCAGCGCCAATTCGCGCGCGCCGATGAGGCCGCGCGTAGAGTCCGTGAGCGGGCAATGCAAGGAAACGATGTCCGCCGTGGCCAGCAGCTCATCGAGGTCTGTCCGGCCGGGAGCTGGCGCCTCGCCGCGGCGGTTGGCGATGATCACGCGCATGCCGAAAGTTTCAGCCACGCGCGCGGCACCGCGCCCCAGTTCGCCCCAACCAATCACACCAAAGACGCGGCCTTGCAATTCGCGGATCGGATGGGACAGAACCGCGCCGGCCTCGTCCCTGGTCCAGGATCCATCCCTGGACAGGCGCGAAAATTCTTGAGTATGCTGCGTGAGGCCTAAAATCAGCCCCCACACGTGCTGCACCACAGATGCCGTGCAATAGGCGCGCACGTTGCAGACGGCGATGCCGCGCATCGAAGCGGCTATCAGGTCGACGTTGTTGGTGCCGGTGGCGGCGAGCGCGACCAATTTCAAGCGCGGCGCGCCCAACAACAGCTCGCGGCTCAATTCCAGCTTGTTCAACAAAGCGACATCCGCGTCGTGTATGCGTTCGGCAATCTTCGATGCGTCCGACTCGTACAAGACCAGCGTGCCGGCCGCCGCGCGCAGCCGGGAGGTATCCAGATCGCCGTTGGAAACGGTGTCATAGTCCAAGAAGACGGTTTTCAGAGGTTGCGCGTTCATGACGCGTTAGAATATGCGACTCAAATGAAATTTACCGCAGTCAGAATTCTCGTCGCCGCGAACGTCCTGGTGTTCCTGTTGCAGGCCTTGGCGAATGATTGGATGGAAATCAACCTGGCATTGTGGCCGCTGCAGCCCATTGAGGGCCATGTGTATTTTTACCCATGGCAAATCATTACCTATGCTTTCCTGCATGATCCCCGCAACATTTCGCATATTTTGTTCAACATGCTGGGGCTATGGATGTTCGGTTCGGAAATTGAGCGCTATGTCGGTCCGCGGCGCCTGCTCATCTGCTACTTCGCCTCGGTGGTCACCGCCGCGATCACTCAGCTGTTGGTGCCGGCGCTGTTCGGTGCGCCGGCGGGTGCCACCCTCGGCGCGTCGGGCGGCGTATTTGGTTTGCTGCTGGCGTATGCGATGATGTTTCCGACCCGCAAGGTTGTTCCCCTGATTCCGCCGATTCCCATGCCTGCATGGCTGTTCGCGACCATTTACGCCTGCATCGAGCTGTTCTTGGGCGTCACCGGAACGCTCTCCGGCATTGCGCATTTCGCCCATTTGGGCGGCATGATCGGCAGCGCTCTTGTCGTCACACAATGGCGGCGGGCCGCCATCCGTAAAACGCGCTAGGCTTCACGCATGAAATTCAAAGTCATGATTGCGCTCTGTTTCGCGGCTGCCGCAACCCTGGCCGGCGCCGCTCCGGCGCATGCGGAGTGGGTCAACCGTGTCACCGACGGCATCATGGGCACGCGCATCACCGTGGAATTATGGTCGGAGGAGCGGGCGAAGGCCGAAGCCGCGATCGATGCGGTGCTCGACGAGATGCGCCACATCGATGAGTCCATGAGCACATACAAGCCGACCAGCGAAGTGTCCTTGGTCAATGCCAAAGCCGCTGACGGACCGATGCACATCAGCAAGGAATTGTTCGACCTGCTGGTCAAGTCGAAGGAGTACTCGGTGATCACCGATGGTGCCTTCGACATCACCTATGCCAGCGTCGGCTATATGTACAATTTTCCGAAGCACATCCGCCCGGACGAGGCGCAAATCGCCAAGGCGTTGCCTGCGGTGGACTATCGGCACGTGATCCTGGATGCAAAGAACCAAACGGTGCAGTTCTCGCAAAAAGGCGTGCGCATCGATTTGGGCGGCATTGCCAAGGGCTATTCGGTGGATTGCGGCATCGATGTTCTGAAAGCGCGAGGGTTCACGCGCGCCTATGTGTCCGCCGGCGGCGACAGCCGCATCATCGGCGATCGCTTCGGCAAGCCGTGGATGGTGGGCATCCGCGATCCGCGCAGGGGCGAGGGCGAGGTGATCGCAAGCATTCCCCTGGTGGATGCCGCGATCTCCACTTCGGGCGACTACGAACGATTCTTCGATGAGGGCGGCGTTCGCTACCACCACATCATCGATCCGCATACCGGCCATTCCGCCAGCAAGGTTCGCAGCGCCACCGTGATCGGCCCGTACGCGACCCGCACCGATGGCCTGTCGAAAACGGCGTTTGTACTGGGGCCGGAGAAGGCCATGGAGATTTACAATCGCATCGACGACATCGACGCCATCATCGTCAAGCTCGACGGCACCGTGATCTATTCAAAGGGCATGCAGCGCGGCAAGGCAACCCCGCCGCCGCCCAAGTAACAGACGGTTCATCGAAATGCGATGATTTTCGCCTCTTCGCATGCCTGCAGATAATCACCGACCAGTTCGAGGGAAATCGGCCCGAACTCGCCGGCGACCGCGTCTCTGATCTCCCCCAACGATCGCTTGCCGTCGACGAAATTGACGATTTCGTAGGCGTAAATCGCACCGCTGTCCTGCGCATTCAGAAGGCGGCTCGAACCGGCGTTGAGCAGCTTGATCTTGCGAACACGCTCGGGCCCCAGGCGATCGATCAGCACATCGTCATTCTGAAACGTGAGCGGGCCGAATTCCGCAATGCGCTGCGGGACGCGCTTGCCCGCAGCCGTACGCGAGGCCGGTACGTATGTGGAGCCGTGAACGCCGCGCATGGCGGCAATCGAGTCGAGCCAACCGTTCAGGGTCGCTGCTTGCGCCTCGAGCGCGGCCATGGACGCGGCGAGCTCCGGCGGATGGCTTTGCGTGAACGCGGCGAAGGACTGAAGTGCGGCCAGGTCGCGGCGCAACATCTGCGCCATCAGGTTGTGGGCCTCGAACGACGCTACGTCCGGCGCCAGGGTGGCTTCCTGCGCGAGGAGTTGCGCGCGTTGGAACCCTTTTGCTAGGCGTTGTTGTGCGCGGCTCGCCAAGAACGGCAGAACTTGCGCGGACTGCGCGCCATCGAGACTTGCGAAGCTGTAGCCCGAGGCAGCACCCAGCAGCGCGACACGGCGCAGCTTGGTGGCGTCGATTTGCTCAAGGGTGTCGTGGTCGGTGTGAATGTAAATGTCCGGCCAGTCGCGCAAGTACAGCGACGGCACCGCGACGGTCGATGAATCGTAGTCATCGTGATCGCTGCCTTCGGCATAGGGAGTCTCATCGACGATGAAAGCATTGCGTGTGCCCGGTGCGCCGCCGCGATTTTCGACCACGGCCGCATCTTCGTGACTGCCGTCCTCGGTATAGACGGCCGCGGCATCTCGAATGCTCTCGGCAAAGGAAGCGCCGATATCGGTGATGAAGGTCGGCAGGGACCACGGCGTCTCCGTCACATGCAATACGGACTTGTTCTTGAACGGATCACCGCCGACCATGTCCATGTGGACATCGGCGCGCATCGAGCGCCGGATGTCGGGGTGGCGGCTCAAGAAGGCCATGGTGCCTTCGACCTCCGGCCCCCAGATGAACCTTAAGGTGCGGCGCGGGCGCTTCAGGGTCCCGCTGCCGATCAAGCGGTTCAGCATTCGGGCCGATTCGAGAATGGTGACGCAGCCGCTGCCGTTGTCATTGGCGCCGGGCCGCTGATGATCCAGGTGGCAGCTAAAGACGATTTCCCCGGCGCTGGAATCAGTGCCGGGAATCGTGGCGGTCACCACCGTCCAGTGCCCAGGTCCCACGTCGGCCTCGACATGGGCGCCGAGCACCACTGGGTTTCCTGCCAGCATTTGCGCACGCAAGTCGGCCGCCGTGGCGCGCGACACCATGAAGGCAAATCCCTGCGGCAGCGAGCCGTCCAGATGTCCCCACCGCACTATCGACGTATCGAGACCGGACCAAGCGGTAGTCTGGTTCGGCATGTCGCTGACGATGCCGGCTGCACCGTATTTCTCAACGGCCAGACGCTGCACGCCGGAGAGGACACCATCGGCCAGCACAATTTTGCCGCGCACATCCTTGCCGGCATAGTCGCCGATCAAGGTTCCCGCGCCGACATCGACCAGCGGCGCTTCGACATCGGCGCTGTGACTGTAGTCGGCAAGCCGGATGGGGTCGGTCGACCAATCGGCGAGCAAGGTGTGATGCGGTTCGAGCTGCCAAAGACGCGCGCCACCGACGGTCCACGCAACATGCGAACGCATCAGCCCATAATGGATTTGTCCGTCGATGGGAAATTGCTCGGAATGAACATCCTGCAATCCATATTCCTTCGCGCGCTCGAGAATAAAATTGGCCGCCTGATCGAACTCAGGTGTCGCGGGAACGCGGTGCAAGCGCGTCAAAGCGCGCAGATTTTCGTAGGAGGCCGTGCCGCTGGCCTCCCGGCGCAGGTTCGACCACTGCTGTTCCGAAAGAAAGGGGTGTTGCGCCCAGGCGGGAGAGGACTGCATGGCCGGCAGCAGTGCAATGGCCGCCAGCAGGAAAGGAGTCCGAATCACTGACATGCCCCTTTTTAAATTATTAGGATACGCGATCGCAGCGTTATACTGCCCGAAGGAACGAGGAGTTGCGCACAATTGGAATCCGTGGCGATCTTCGTCGATGTGCAGAATATCTATTACACGACGCGGCAGCAGTTCTCGCGTCATTTCGACTACAACAAGTTTTGGGCCGAGGCGACCAAAGGCAGAAAGGTCGCCAAGGCAATCGCCTTTGCGATCGACCGCGACGATGAGAAACAGAAGCAGTTTCAAAACATCCTGCGAGCGATCGGTTTCGAGGTGCGGCTGAAACCGTACATACAAAGGGTGGATGGTTCGGCGAAAGGTGACTGGGACGTCGGCATCACCCTGGCGGTGCTGGAATACGCGCCGCAGGCCGATGTGGTTGTGCTGGCCTCCGGTGACGGCGATTTCGACTTGCTGGTGCACAAGATCAGGGAAAGGGCGGTATCCGTCGAGGTCTATGGGGTGGCCGAACTGACTGCCGGATCCCTGATTCGCGCCGCCAGCAGGTTCATACCCATCAAAGAGCCCCTGCTATTGGGAATAAAGTAGGCCTGCCGTGAGTCTTAAAGGCTATGGATGACAGACGCGCTCGGTTCGAGGAGCAGGTTTTGCCTCATCTCGACGCCGCGTACCGGTTCGCGCGATGGCTGTGCTACGCACCTGGCGATGCCGAGGATGTGGTGCAGGACGCCGTCCTGCGCGCCTTTCGCGGCTTCGACGCGTTGCGAGGCTCCGATGCGAAGTCCTGGCTGTTGACCATTGTGCGCAATTGTCATCTCACGGCCGCCAAACAGCAGCAGCGGCGCGCGTCGGTGCCATTGCCGGAGGAGAACGATGAGGTTGACGGCCACGCGATGGTAGCGACGACACCGGATCCGGAGAGCGATTCGATACTGGCGGATCAGAAACAGGCACTCGAGCGGCTCATGGCGTCACTGCCCGAGGAGCATCGCACCGTGTTGATGTTGCGGGAAATCGAGGAGATGGATTATGCGCAGATTGCGGCTGTAACTCATGTACCGATCGGCACCGTGATGTCCCGCCTGGCGCGTTCGCGCGCCGCGCTCAAGGCTAAATGGTTGCAAGAAATGGAAGGAGAACCGCGTGCAGTGCGCTGAATCGCTTCGGGTGCAGGCTTACTTCGATCAGGAGGTGGACGCCGTCTCCGCCGCCGAGATCGAGCGGCACGCGGAACACTGCAACGAGTGCCGTGCGCTGCTCGAAGATCTAGAAAAAGTGCGCGCCACCTTGCGGCGGCACGTCACCTACGCGGCCGCTCCGCCTGAGCTGCGTGCGCAGATTCTGCGCGCGCTCGATCAAGAAGATGCAACCGCGGAGGCCTCCGTCGCCCCAACGGAGCCGCCGAATCCGCGGTCCGCCGCGCGACCTGCTGCGCAACGGTCCCCACGCTGGGGCGGGCGGGCGTTTTGGACCGGCACGTTCAGCGGCATCGGCGGCGCTGCGATGGCCGCGGCCCTCGCCTTTTTTCTGGTCATGCCGGCGATGGTGAGTCCGTTGGCCAATGACCTGGTCAGCGCACACGTGCGTTCGCTGATGTCGGAGCATTTGATCGACGTCGTGTCCACCGACAGGCACACGGTGAAACCGTGGTTTGCAGGACACGCCGATGTGTCGCCGGTGGTCGCGGATTTCGAATCGCAGGGCTACAAGCTGATCGGCGGCCGCGCCGACTACATAGACCACCAGCGTTCAGCGGTGGTGGTCTACCAGCACGGCGCGCATTTCATCAACGTATTTACCTGGGCCGGCGCGAACCGTCGCAACCCAGGTAACACGACGCGCAACGGTTACCACCTCGCATTCTGGCAACAGGGCGACATCCAGTACTGCGCGGTGTCGGACACCGGCTGGGACGAATTGTTGGGACTGGTGCGGCTGATGCGTGAACAGACCTAGGAACGTAGTACCTCGGCACCGTGAATTTGACGGGTTCGTGATGGCCTGGGGGTGGGAAGGCTTCAAGGTAACGCGGACAAGATAAGTTACCTTGAAGCCTTCCCACCCCCAGGCTTTTCGCGCTGGACCGCTCCACATCACGGTGCAGGGGACGAGTTTCGAAGCCGTTAAGGGCCCGGCGGCACGAAGATGGCCACGCCGTGGCCGGTCTTTTTATAAATACCCAAGGATCCGCCCACGCCCACGCCGACCGCGGAATTGCTGGAAACAGAGCTGGAACCGACGCCGGAGCCCACCGAGCCCGTTTGACTGTCGGAAAAGCCCTCCAGAATGATGCCGTTCGCGCCCAGCTTGGCCGCCTGTTCCTTCAGTCCTGCGATCACTTTATCGACCGTTTTCTGCCCTCCGGTGGTGAACGCGCTGCTCTTCGAGGCATTGAGGATGGCGATTTCCTCGAACGCGGGCGGCGGGCGCGAGTAAATCCTCACCTCCGCCGGTGATATGGGCGGGCGCGCCGTGCCCGTCACGACGATCGAGTCCGAAGCGCAAGCCGCCAAACTCAAGGCGGCAAAGCCGCTCAAGGCCAGTAAACGGTGTGCGGCAGAGGTCCTTGTTCTCATGTGTCACTCCCGGAAGTTGTTGAACTGCAGCGGAACGCCCACCTCCGCCTTGCGCAAAAAGGCGATGGCCTCCTGCAGGTCGTCGCGCTTCTTGCCGGTGATCCTGACCTTGTCGCCCTGGATTTGCGCCTGGACCTTGAGCTTCGAATCCTTGATCAGTCGCGACACCTTTCTGCCCGCCTCGGCATCGATGCCATGCTTCAAAATCACCAGCTGCTTGGCTCTGGCAAGATTGACCTCCGGATCCTTCACCTCGAGGCAGGCGACGTCGATGCCGCGCTTGGCGATACGCAGCTTGAGGATATCCAGCATCTGCTTGAGCTGGAAATCCGCCGGTGCCGTCATGGTCACCGTGGTTTCCTCGAGTTCGAAGCCCGCGTCCGTGCCTTTGAAATCGAAGCGTTGGGTCAACTCGCGCACCGCTTGGTCGACCGCGTTGGTCAATTCATGCGTATCGATCTCTGATACCACGTCGAAAGAGGGCATGTTCAGACCGGCTCCTGGGATTCCGCCAACAACTGATCGAGGGTGGTTTTCACTTCATTCACGAACTGTACGTAGTGATCGCCGGTGGCGGGACCCGAATACCCGGTGTGAATCTTGCGCACGTTGCCCTTGCGATCGATAAAAATCGTCGTCGGAAAGGCAACGACGCTCTGCAGCATGGGCAACTTCTTGGCCGCCGCATCCTTGTCCGAAATGCCGGCGATCAGGGTCGTGTATTCGATATCGTAGTGCTGCCGAAAACGCTGCGTGGCCTCGGCCGCGCGCGGGAAGTCGCCGAAGTGCTCGAACATCAACGAGACTATTTCCAATCCTTTGCCGCGATAATCCTTATAAAGCGGCGCGAGGAAGGCCGCTTCGTCGTGACAATTCGGGCACCAGCTACCGGCCAGCGCCACGATGAGCACTTTACCGCGGAATTGCGGATCCTTGGACGAGACGGTTTTGCCCGACAGGTCCGGGAACGCAAAATCGAAATGCCGCATTCCCGCGCGCATGGCGGTAACCCCGTACGCATTCGGGAGCGCAGCGGCGGTATCGCGCCTGGCGGTCCATTTCTCGTGGAAGGCCAAGCCGGACCAATAGTCCCCCGCGAGAGTCCCGTCAGGCATGAGCTGCGCCTTGTACAGGAACACGTGCGCACCATCGAAAGTCGACAGATACACCTGATCGCCCTTCACTTGACCGGCAAGAAAGCGATGATCGCCGGTGGCGGTCAAGAACGTACCGCTGACGGCGTCATGGGCCTGGCTGAACTCCCCGACGGCCGCTTCCGCAACACCGTCGTCATCGGTGAACTTTACCGCCCATCGCCCGGACAGGTCGGCATTGTCGGTCGCCGGGTTTGCAAAGAAGCGGTAATTCTCGCCCAACGTGGCCCGCAGCGGCACGTGCTGATTCTTGTCGCCCAGCTTGACCAAGAAAATCTCGCCCCGCAGTTGATCGCCCACCGCATCGGCGGTGAGTACGTTCTCGTATCCCGGCATGCGTATTTCCAAATGCGAGCCGTCGATTTTGACCTCGCTCAACAGCAGCCGTTCTTGGCCATTCACCAGAAACCCTACCGTTTGAGAACCTTGTCGCAGCAAATCCAAACCGAAGGGCAGCTCGCCGCCGGGCGTTTGCAGAACGACACGGTAGCTCCCCAGCTTGACGCCTGTGGTACCCGCGGCGCCCGCACCGGCTGCCCCCGCGCCGGCCGGATGGCCGCTGGAAGCGGCCTCGCCTGGCGCAGTACCACGATGGCATCCGGCCAGGGTCAGCAGTGAGATGATCACTGAAATTGCCAGGCGACGGGTTTTTGATGTGAACATGATTGCCCCAGCATGAATTCCCTAACGATACCCGCGCGCCTGCAAAGTGAATAGCTTTGCGTACTGGCCGTCGGCCGCCATCAGCGTCTCGTGGCTGCCGCGCTCGACGATACGGCCTTCCTCGAGCACCAATATTTGATCGGTCATGCGCACCGTCGAAAAGCGATGCGAAATGACGATGGCGATGCGGTTGCGCGTCAGTTCACGGAAGTGCTCGAAGACCTCCGCTTCCGCGCCGGCATCGATGGCGGCGGTGGGTTCATCCAGCACCAGAATATCGGCCTCGCTGCGCATAAAGGCGCGCGCCAGCGCGATTTTCTGCCATTGACCGCCCGACAGTTCGCGCCCGTCCTTGAACCATTTGCCGAGCTGAGTGTGATAGCCGCCCGGGAGTTGCTCGACGAATTCGGCCGCCAGCCCTTTGGAGGCCGCGGTGCGCCAGCGAGCTTCGTCGTCGAAGGCGCGTGCGTCGCCCGCGCCGATATTTTCACCCACCAACATTTGATAGCGCGCGAAGTCCTGAAAAATGACGCCGATGCGTTGGCGCAGGGTCGTCTCATCCCAGTCCTTGAGATCCAGGCCATCCAGCATGATCCGGCCGCGCGTGGGCTCGTAAAGCCGCGTGAGCAGTTTGATCAACGTGGTTTTGCCGGAGCCGTTCTGCCCCACCAACGCCAGGCTTTGTCCGGGGCGCACGTGCAAATCGATGCCGGACAGCGCCGGTGCGGCCGCGCCGGGATAGACGAACTCGACATCCTCGAAACGAATGCCGTCCCCGGGTTCCGGTCCGATCAGCTTGCGTGCGCCGGCGCCGCCGCGGGCGACCGGCTGTTCCAAATATTCGAACAAGTTCGACAGATACAAGTTGTCTTCGTACAGGCCGCTGACCGCGGACAGCGCGGCACTCACCGCGGACTGCCCCTGACGAAACAGCATCAGATACATGGTCATTTGGCCCACCGTCATGGCGCCGAGCACGGTCTCCGCGGCGATCCACACATAGCCCCCGTACAAGGCAGCAATGCCGAGCAATCCCAAGCCGAACCCCCAGGCGTCGCGCCGCAACGTCAGGTCGCGGTCCTCGCGATACAGCCGGGTGAAAATGTCACGGTAGCGATCCAGGAATCGCGGCCCAAGATCGAAGAGTTTGACCTCCTTCGCGTAGTCCTCCCGCGCCAGCACCGATTCCAAATAGATCTGCATGCGCGATTCGGGCGCGCGCCAGCGGAAAAGCCTGAAGGCCTCGCCCGAGAATTTCGCCTCGGCGAGGAACGCCGGCAAGCCTGCAACCACCAACAGCACCACTGCCCATGGCGAGAAGCGAAACAACAATCCGCCGAAGGAAATCAGCGACACCGCATTCTGACCCAGGGCAAAGGTGCGCATCACCAGGCTCAAAGGCCTGCTGGAGGCTTCGCGGCGCGCGCGCGTCAATTTATCGTAAAACTCGGAATCCTCGAATTGCGTCAAATCCAGTGTCAGTGCCTTTTCCAGAATCATGACGTTGACGCGCTGGCCCAGTTGCGCGCGAAGCAAGGATTGTGCGAGGGAAATTCCCCGCTGCGCCATCGAAGTGGCGGCGACCAACAATGCCTCCAATGCGACGTAACGCACCACATCGGTCAGCATGGTAGTGCCGGTGCGCCGATGTAAATCGGCGGCATGAATGACGGCATCGACTATTTGAGCGCCCACATAGGCGACTCCCGCGGGGAGCACGCCGGCCACCAGCGTGAGCAAGGCAAGACCGATGCTCAAGGTCTTGTTGGTGCTCCATACCAGACTCAAGGCGCGGCTGGTGTAGGCAAATACTCTGGAGCTGGATTGAGCGCTGATGAAATGTCCCCGCGGGCTATAATAATCGGTCGTAACAGTCCCGTATGGCGGAGTACTCGTGAAATTCAAGCCCTTGCTCGATCGATGGAAGAAACCGGCGGCGCCTGCAAGGACGGCCAAGGAATATGCGGTACGCCTCCCGCTGGATGATGCCGCGAGAGTTCACGCCCTGGCCGAATTGTTTCCCGGCCAGTCGATCGAAGAAATCGTGACCGATCTGCTCGGCGCGGGTCTCGATGAAATCGCCGCCGCCATGCCCTATGAAAAGGGCCCCAAAGTGATTTCGCGCGACGATCAAGGCGATCCGGTCTACGAAGACATCGGATTGACACCCCGATTCGTGGAATTGACCCGCAAATACAAGAAAAACCTCGAAACAGCAGGGAAACTCGAAACAGCAGGGAAAAAATAGACACCGCGGCAGATTTGCAGTTGACGCTGCTGCTTCGCTGCGGCGATACTGGCCATATGTCGACCGCACACATCCTTCGCAACACCTGGTGGTGGCGTCTCTCGTAGGAGTGGGCTGGTCCTTAGCTTTTGATATTTCCTGAATCCAGAACCCATCTCCGCTCGCAAAGTGGTGGTGGGTTTTTTATTGCCTGTGGAATGCGTGAATGAAATCGCCTTTTGACATCGCCGCCGATCTCGATACTCCGGTTTCGGCGTATTTGAAGCTTGCGCCATTTCGGCCAAGATTCCTGCTGGAAAGCGTCGAGGGCGGCGAGCGGCTGGCACGCTACTCCTTCATCGGCTTCGGCGACTGTCTGGAGGTGAAGATCGGGGCGGCAGGCGTGAGCGTCGGCGGCGTGCATGCGCCGCGGCCGGGCAATCGGCAGGAGTTCTTGAATGTGCTGCGCGCCGCGCTGGCGCGCGCACCCAGCCCGAGCCCCCAAATACCCGGCGTGCCGCTGCTGGGCGGCCTGGTGGGATACACGGCATACGACGCGGTGCGCTACTTCGAGCGCGTGACCGGGCGCAGCCTCGATCAAAGCGAAACACCGCATGCCCACTACGTCGCGCCGCGATCACTGCTGGTATTCGATCATCTGACCCGCGGCGTCGCGCTGCTGCATGATGGCAGCGACGCGGAGCGGCAAAGCCTGCGCCGCGAAGTCATTCGGGCGCTGCGCGGTGCCGTACCCACCATGCTCGCGCCGGGGAAATTCTCACCCGCGACGCCGTCCTTGACGCAAGAACAACACGCCGTTCGTGTGCGGCGCGCACAGGAATTCATTGCCGCGGGCGATGTATACCAGCTGGTGCTGGCGTCGCGGTTCGAAGGACGCCATGCGCTCGCGCCGTTCGAGGTCTATCGGGCGTTGCGGCTTTTGAATCCGTCGCCTTACATGTTTTTCTGCGAGCTCGGCGACATCACTGTGGTGGGCTCCTCACCGGAAGCATTGGTGAAGTGCCATGGCGGGCACGCACAACTGCGGCCCATTGCCGGGTCTCGTCCGCGCGGCGCGGATGAGGCGCAGGATGCCGCGCTGCAGGCGGAACTGCTCGCCGATCCGAAGGAAAACGCCGAACACGTGATGCTGGTTGACCTGGCGCGCAACGACCTGGGGCGAGTCGCCGTGGCGGGCTCGGTATCGGTGGATCCTTATCGCGTGATCGAACGCTACAGCCACATCATGCACATCGTCAGCGGCGTGAAGGGGCGCCTAGCGCCGGGGCGAGACGCATTCGATCTGTTCGCGGCGACCTTTCCTGCAGGTACCCTGGTGGGTGCTCCCAAAGTGCGCGCCATGCAACTCATCGATGAACTCGAGCCGGTGGGCCGCCAGCTCTACGGCGGTACGGTAGGCTATTTCGGCCAGCGCGGCGATATGGATCAAGCCATCACCATCCGTACCTTGGTGTTTCGCGGTGATACCTATAGTTACCAGGCGGGAGGCGGTATCGTCGCCGACAGCTCTCCTCAGCTCGAGTACGATGAGTTGATGGCGAAGAGCGCAGTGCTGCGACGCGCGCTCGAACTCGCGGCGGAGGGCCTCTGATGGCGGCCAAAGTATTGCTCATCGATAACTACGATTCCTTCACCTACAACTTGGTCCAAGCGTTCCTGGTGTTGGGGGCCGAAGTCGATGTCCATCGCAACGACGCCATCAGCGTGGAGCAGGCGCTCAAACAGGATCACACGCACCTGGTCATTTCGCCGGGGCCCGGCACGCCGCGCGGTGCAGGAATTTCCATGCAAATGATCGAAGCCTTCGCGGGCCGCATTCCGATTTTCGGCGTGTGTCTCGGCCATCAGTCGCTGGTGGAAGTGTTCGGCGGCAAGGTGGTCCGGGCGTCGCGCTTGATGCACGGCAAGGTCTCGGCCGTCGCACACGACGGCAAAGGCTTGTATGCCGGCATGCGCCAGCACTTCGAGGCGGGCCGTTATCACTCGCTGATCGCGGAGCCGGACAGCATCCCGGACGTGCTCGAAGTGACCGCGCGCACCCCGGAAGGCGAAATCATGGGCGTTCGCCACAGGTCCTTGCCCATCGAGGGCGTCCAATTTCATCCCGAAAGCGTGCTGACGCCCGACGGGCCGCACCTCATCGGCAACTTCCTCAAGTGAACACGCCGCGCCAAACGCTGGACCATTTGCTGGAGCGACGCTCCTTGAGCGAAGCGCAGGCCGCGTCTCTGTTGAAGACACTGACGGCACCGGATCTCGCGCCCGCCATGGCAGGTGCGTTACTGGCGGCGTTGCGCGCCAAGGGCCCCACGGCCGACGAGGTGCGCGGCTTCGCGGGTGCCATGCGCGCGCTGGCCATCAAGCCCGCACTGCCCGCGGCCATCGATGCCATCGATATCGTGGGTACGGGCGGCGATGGTTCCGGGAGCCTGAATTTGTCGACCGGCGCGGCGCTGCTGGCTGCCGCCTGCGGCCTGCCCGTCGTCAAGCATGGCAATCGATCGATCTCGAGCCGCAGCGGCAGCGCGGACTTGATGGAGGCCTTGGGGTTCACGCTGCCCTTGGATGAGTATCGTGCGGCCGAATGCTTTGTCGCCACCGGATTCACGTTTCTCTTCGCGCCTTACTTTCATCCCGCCATGAAGGCGCTCGCGCCCATTCGCACCGCACTGGGCATACGCACGGTCTTTAACTTGCTCGGACCCCTGACGAACCCAGCCGCGCCGCGCTTCTTGCTGCTGGGCGCCTACGATGCGCCGACCGCGGAACTGATGGCCGGCACGCTGGCAGGCACGCCGATCGAACGCGCTTGGGTGGTGCATGGCGCCGGCGGGTGGGACGAAGCGACCCCGATCGGCTCCTTCGTGGCATTCGATGTCAGGCCCACGGGCATCACGCGGCTCGAGATCAATCCCGAGCAGTTCGGCATCGCGCGCTGCGCGGCCGGCGATCTGGCGGGCGGGGACGCGAAGGCCAACCTCAAGGCCTTGATGGATGTGTTCGAGGGACGCGATCAAGGTGCTCATCTCGATACGCTGGTGTTGCAATGCGGACTCGCCTTGATGATTGCCGGGCGCGCGCAATCCATCGCCGGCGGCATCGCCTTGGCGCGCGCCGTGGTGGACAGCGGCAAAGCGCTGGCATGGCTGCAGCGCTTGCGCGCCTTCGCCGTGCACTCAACGGACTCGAAGGCGATGCCATGATGAAGGCAATGCCATGAGCGGATTTCTCGACGATATGGCGCGTTCCAGTGCTGTGCGCGTGACGCAGGCAACCGCGCGCGAATCGCTCGCCGCTTTGGAACAACGCGCCAAGTCGGCGCCGCGGAGCCCGCCGCTGCGCTTATCGAACGCCGGATTCGATGTCATCGCGGAACTGAAGCTGCGCTCGCCGGCTGCAGGGGTCTTGAGCGAACGGGGCGAGGACTGGCTCAGGAGAGTGGCGCAGTACGCGCTCGGCGGCGCCGTCGCCGTTTCAGTATTGACCGAACCGTCGCGGTTCGACGGGTCGCTCGAGCACCTGCGGCAGGCGGCGTTGGCGCTCGCGCCCATGGGCGTGCCCGCGATGCGCAAGGACTTCCTGGTCGATCCGTACCAGGTGCTGGAGGCGCGGGCCGCAGGCGCGGGCGGCGTTTTGGTGATCGTGAGAATGCTCTCGCGCTCGCAAATGTCTCAATTGCTCGATGCGGCCGCCGAGCACGGAATGTTCGTGCTGCTGGAGGCCTTCGATGCCGCTGATTTGGCGACGGCCAAAGACTTGTTGACGTCGCGCAGCGCCGGGCGCGCGGCCGCGGGTGGGGCAACCGAGACCGCGGGCCGCGCAACCGAGGCCGCGGCGGACCTTCTCGTCGGCATCAATTGCCGCGATCTTACGACCCTTGAAGTCGTGCAGGAGCGATTCGAGGCGCTGGCACCGCAGCTGCCCGGCGACTGGCCCGCAGTGGCTGAAAGCGGTGTCGCCACCGCCGCCGATGCCCGGCGCATGAGGCGCTTGGGCTACCGATTGGCGCTTATCGGCACAGCGCTCATGGGCTGCGATGAGCCCGCGAAATTGCTGGGTGAAATATTGGCAGCGGCACGGACACTGTAGAGCTAAATGGCTACACTCCGCGGCATGTGGATCAAGATATGCGGCATCACCGGTGCCGATGCGGTCAGCGCGGCAGCGGATGCCAACGTTGACGCGATCGGCTTTGTATTTGCACCGAGCCCGCGGCAGGTCACGCCAGGCCAGGCTGCGCAGCTGGCGGCGCTCGCGCCGCCCGGAATTCTGCGCATCGCCGTGGCCCAGCATCCTTTGCAAATGAAAGTCGACGAGATCTGCCGGATTCTGAAACCGGATTATTTCCAAACCGATGTCGAGGATTTGCGCGAGCTTAAAATTCCGGCGCATATCAAGGTGCTGCCGGTGGTGCGTTTCGGCCGAAAGACGCCCAATCCCCTGCCGGGGCGCATGCTGTTCGAAGGTCCTTCCAGCGGCATCGGTGAGCTCGCCGATTGGGGCCGGGCGGCCGAACTGGCGCGGCAGACCGAAGTCATTCTGGCCGGCGGCTTATCCGCGCAAAATGTGGCCGAGGCCATTCAGGCGGTCCGGCCCTTCGGCGTGGATGTGAGCAGCGGGGTGGAGTCGGAGCCCGGCGTAAAAGATCCGGCTAAAATTCACGAGTTCGTGCGTGCGGCGCGCGCCGCCGCCGCGCACCTGGAGAGCGAGTAATGAGTTCACCGCGACGAGCCGCTGTCGTGCAAGCTGCAATGCCCGATGCCAAGGGACGCTACGGCGCATTCGGGGGACGCTATGTGCCGGAAACCCTGGTGCCGGCGCTCGATCGGCTGCAGGAAGGCATTGATCGCCATCTGCACCATCCGGAGTTCCAAGCCGAGTTCAAACATGAACTCAAGACCTGGGTGGGGCGCCCAACCGCGCTGTCGGCTGCGCCGGCTCTGAGCAAGCGCTGGGGCGCGCAGGTGTGGCTGAAGCGCGAGGACCTTGCGCATACCGGCGCGCACAAAATCAATAACGCGGTCGGCCAGACGCTGCTCGCCAAGCGGCTCGGCGCCAAACGCATCATCGCGGAAACCGGCGCGGGACAACATGGCGTGGCCAGCGCCGCCGCAGCGGCGCGGCTCGGCATGCCCTGCGTGGTGTACATGGGCGCGGTCGACGTCGAACGACAGGCGCCCAATGTGGACCGCATGAAATTACTCGGCGCGACCGTGGTATCGGTGACGGGCGGGGATCAAACACTGCGCGCCGCCATCGACGAAGCACTGCGCGATTGGGTGTCCGATCCGGACGGCACCTATTACGCATTGGGGTCGGCGGTCGGGCCTCATCCCTATCCTTACCTGGTGCGTGAGCTGCAATCGGTGATCGGCCGTGAGGCGCGTGCGCAAATGCTGGAAGCCGCGGGACGGCTGCCCGACGTTGCGGTGGCCTGCGTCGGCGGCGGCTCGAATGCGATCGGATTGTTCCATCCCTTTTTGGGCGATGCGGGCGTGCAATTGCTCGGGGTGGAGGCAGGTGGCCGCGGCGCCGGTCTCGGCGACAACGCGGCATCGCTCACCTTCGGCACACCCGGCGTTTTGCAGGGCAGTTATACCCTCATCCTGCAGGACACTTTCGGCCAGGTGCGCGAAACACACTCCGTATCCGCAGGCTTGGACTATTCCGGTGTCGGCCCGGAGCACGCGTACCTCATGCAAAGCGGACGCGTGAGCTACGAGTCGGCGACCGATTCGGAAGCCCTGGATGCGCTCGCCGAGTGCGCCAGGTACGAAGGCATTCTGCCGGCCATCGAAAGCGCGCACGCATTCTTCGGCGCGCGGCGCTTCGCGGAAAAAAATCCTGGGGCGCAGATTCTCATCGGCTGCTCGGGCCGGGGCGACAAGGACATGCCCATTTTGCAAAACACATTGCTCAAAGAACCGCGCCGATGAAAAAGCAGCGCGATTCCGCGCCGACAATGGCGCCGAGCGAGCGCATATCCGCTGCCATTCAAGCCGCCGTGGCGAAGGGTCAGCCCGCCTTGGTAGGCTATTTGACCGCCGGGTTTCCGACCCGGCGCCACTTCAAGGAAAGCCTCGCCGCCGTCGCCGCCGTATGCGATGTCGTGGAAATCGGCGTGCCGTTCACCGATCCGATGGCCGACGGAACGACCATTCAGCGAGCGAGTTTTGCAGCGTTGGCCGACGGGGCGACGCTGCCGTGGATACTCGATGAGCTTCGCTCGGTCGAACCGCGGCACAGTCCGCCGATTCTTCTGATGAGCTACTTAAATCCGCTGCTGGCGTTCGGCATCATCGAACTGCCGCGCGCCGCGCGCGAAGCCGGCGTCGCGGGCTTCATCGTTCCGGATTTGCCGTTCGAAGAGAGCGGCGACTTGCGCCGCGCGCTCGAAGGGCAAGGATTGGCCTTGGTGCAGATGGTGACGCCGGTGACGCCGCGCGAGCGTCTGAGCATGCTATGCCGCGAAGCCAAGGGATTTGTCTACGCCGTCACCATGACGGGCACCACCGGAAAATCCGCGAACGGAAAATTCGCCGATGTACCCACCGATGTGCTCGACTACATGGATCGCGTGAAGGCACTTTCCAGCGTACCGGTGTGTGCAGGATTCGGCATCCGTTCCGCCCGGCAGGTGGCTCGCCTTGCACCGCATGTAGACGGCGTCGTCGTGGGCTCGGCCTTGGTGGAAGCGTTGGAGCGGGGCGAGGACGTTGGCGCTTTTTTAAGATCACTGCGCTAGGAGAATCGTGAAGCGAGTGTTTCGTGCCGCATCCCTTCTGCAGGTCGCGCATGCGCGCAATGTGCTGACGGCTGCCGGGATTGAAAGCGAGCTGCGCAATCAATATCTGGCCGGTGCTCTGGGCGATTTGCCCATGCTGGAAACCTGGCCGCAACTGTGGGTTGAAGACTCGTTTGAATCGGCGGCATTGCGGGCGCTGGAAAAAGCCGCCACCGCGCCATCGGGCGCCCCCTGGACCTGCGCTCAATGCGGCGAGCAGCTCGAACCGCAATTCACTACCTGCTGGCGTTGCGGTGCCGCTTTTCAGAGTGCATAGGATGTGCCATTCGTGAGTCCAGGACGGCTTAAGCCTCAGCCCCCGCGGAACGAAGCCTGATCCAGGCTTGGATTTCAAATGCTTGCAGACCCTTGTCGGACAAACACCGACAGGATTCAGCGTGAATTCCGAGCTGAGGATCAGCCCTCAGCCCTCGCAAGCGCAAGCTGCACAGGTTACAAATTGATACGTGTTACGTGTAACGATTACACGGGCGCGATCAGCAGGAGATTTGCAATGAACAGCGTCAGCTATGGTTATCCCGAGCAGCCAGCACCCCCTCTTTCCGCCCCTCCATTGCCGGCAATGGAATCCTTACTGGGATCCTCCGCAGCGATGCAAGAGGTGTTTCGCCTGATCGAGCGCGTCGGTCCCACCGAAGCGAGCGTTCTGTTGACCGGCGAAAGCGGTTCCGGCAAGGAACTGGCCGCGCGAATGATTCATGAACACAGTGCGCGCCGCTGCCATCCCTTCATCGCCATCAACTGCGGCGCCATTCCCGCGGGGCTCATCGAAGCCGAGTTGTTCGGCTATGAGAAGGGCAGTTTCACCGGCGCCGTGCGTGCGCACGCTGGAGTATTCGAGCGCGCCCATGGCGGCACGCTGCTGCTCGACGAAGTCACCGAGATGCCCTTGGAGATGCAAACGCGGTTATTGCGGGTGCTCGAGTCGCGCAAGTTCTATCGGGTCGGGGCAAGCACGGAGTACACCTGCGATGTGCGGGTCATTGCCGCCACCAACCGATGTCCCTTGACCGCGGCGCAGGCCGGACAGCTGCGCGAAGATCTACTGTATCGACTGGCTGTGTTTCCCATCGATATGCCGCCGCTGCGTAGCCGTGGCGACGATGTCGAGCTGCTGGCGAGCCACTTTCTATCGGAACTCAATGCTCAAGCCATGACGCAGAAGCGATTGTCGGCACAGGCGCGCATGACACTCCAGCAGCATTCCTGGCCGGGCAATGTTCGCGAGCTGAAGAATTGCATCGAGCGCGCATTCATTCTCAGCGACAGCATTCTGGAACTGGCACCGCTGCTTCACAACGGCATTCGGGGCGCCGATCATGCCGCGAGCATCGACGAGAACCATGGATACTCGGCTGATCGCGAGCGCCTGGATATTCGCGTCGGATCACGCATCTATGATATGGAGCGTTCCTTGATCGAGGCCACCCTGGATTATTTCAAGGGCAACAAGCGTCGGGCCGCCGATGCACTGGGCTGCAGTCTCAAGACGCTGTATAACAAGCTCAACGGATATTCACAAAGTCAGGAATGCGCGAACTCCTAAGTTACGTGCATCGAAGGGGGAACCTAACGTGTCAAGAGTTCTGATCGCAGACGATCATGCGGTGGTCCGGGCCGGATTCAAGCAATTTCTCGAAGCTGATCCAACCATCAACGCCGTGGGCGAAGCCGCCAGCGGCAACGAAACGCTGGATGCCCTGCGCGAATCGGAATGGGATTTGGTACTCCTCGATATTCATATGCCCGATCGAAGCGGGCTGGATATCCTGCGCCACATCCAGACCGGACATCCCAGCGTGCGGGTTCTCGTCATGAGCGGGCTGCCCGAGCAGCAATATGCGGTCAACGTGTTGCGCGCGGGCGCCAGCGGCTATCTGTCGAAGGACAGCGCTCCGGAAGAGCTGATGAAGGCGGTGCGCACGGTGTTGTCCGGGCGGCGCTATGTCAGTGCCGCGCTCGCCGAAATCTTGGTGGCCGATCTTGACGGTGACCCCGACAAACCGCTGCACGCGCGGCTTTCCACGCGCGAATTCCAGATCTTTTGCAAGTTGGCGGCCGGCCGCGGCGTCTCGGATATCGCCAATGAACTCAGCCTGAGCGTCAAAACCGTCAGTACCTATCGAAGCCGCATACTGGAGAAAATGAGCTTCACCGCCAATGCGGACATTACTTCCTATGCCCTGCGGAACGGACTCATCCAGTAGTGAAGCATGAGCACGCCACAACACGACACACGACTGACCGGGACGACATGTTAATGGTTCGGTCGTTGCGGGTATTGCTGGTCGAAGACTCCAAAGTATTGACCGAGCGGCTCACCGAAGCGATCCGGCAAATCTCCGACGTCGAGTTGATCGGCACGGCGGACACGGAAGCGGCCGCGCTGGCGGCCGTCAAGCGCGACGCGGTCGACGTCATCATCCTGGACCTGCACCTGAAGCAGGGTACGGGATTTGGCGTGATGCGCGCGCTGGCGACCACGCAGCAAAAGCCGCGGATCATCGTGCTCACGAACTACGATCTGCCTGAATACAAAAACGCGGCGATCGCGCTGGGTGCCACGCACTTCCTGGACAAGGCGCGCGATTACGGACGGCTGCCGGAAGTGCTCCACGAAATCTGCGAGGCGCATCTCGCCAAGCATTGATCGGCCGCCGCACGGCGCCTCGAGGCGCGGACGTGCGCTCGCGAAATAGTATTTAAACAAGCGATCAACGGGAAGTTCTTCCGTCGCTTTACGCTCTTCACGCTGTCGTGCTCCGTCCCACATCGGCGTAATGTCTACCAGCCGTCCGGCAATATGTACACGAATATTCTCCGGCGAATTTGTCGCCTGCTGAAACGCTCACGCCGTGCCCACGGCGGCGCGTATTGGGTTGGCACGCATGTTGCTCCTACTTCTTCGCTCGACAATTTTTTTCAGGAGCGAAAATGAGGCAAATATCCTGTGCACAGCAAGGTGAACGCCCGATCCTAAATTGAGGCGGCGCCCTGCGGACTCCTCGGATTCAAGTCCGTCGGCTCTGCCGCGACACCATGAGGAGTAGACACATGTATATAGGTTTATCAAATTTGGCCAGGGGCGCGAGCCTCTGCGCGGTGATCGCGCTGAGCACCGCCGCCTACGCCGGCCAGCCGATTCCGAACGAAAAAATCGCGGTGGCAAAATCTTCGCTGCAGCGTGCCGAACAGTCCGGTGCGCCGGAGTTTGCGCCGGTCGAAATGGCTGCGGCGCGTGACAAACTCGGGCGCGCGGAAAAGGCTGCCGCCGACCACAACAAGGAGTCGGCAACGCAGTTGGCCGAACAGGCGGATGCGGATGCGCAGCTGGCAGAGGCGACGGCGCAGCGGCAGAAGTCGCACAAGGCCGCCATGGAATTCGACGCCAGCATGCAGGCGCTGCGCCAAGAATCGCAGCGCACTACATCAAATTGAATCAAATTATCAAATCAAGAGGATGACAGTCATGAACTCAAGAATATTCACAGGCATGGGGCTGGCGCTGGCCTTGGGCGCATGCGCCACGATGCCCCAGCCAAATGCAGCGCTGGAAACCGCACGCGCGGCGGTGCATACCGCCGAAGCCGACCCGAACGTCAACAAGTACGCGCCGCTGGATTTGGACCGGGCGAGAAAGGACTTGAGCATCGCGGAGGACGCGTCGCTGCATCACAAGGACGTCGAAGTGGATCAGCCCGCCTATCTGGCCACGCAAAATGCGCGGCTGGCGCAGGCACATGCCGCCGCCAAGGCGGATGATGCGCGGGTGGCCGCAGGACAGATCGAACGCGATCAGATCATGCTCACTGCGCGCACGCGCGATGCGGATAACGCCAAACAGTCGGCTACGAACGCCAGAGCGGTGGCCGACGTGGCGCTGAACCAGCGCGATAAGGCGACCGAGGAAACGGCGCGGGTTCAGGCAGAACTCGACGCGTTGAAGGCGACGCCGACTCCGCGTGGAATGGTCTTGACCTTGGGCGACGTGCTGTTCGATACGGGCAGGGCCGAGCTGAAATCCGGTGCGACCCGCAAGGTCGACCAGCTGGCGCAATTCCTGATGGAACATCCCGACCGTCGGGTGCAAATCGACGGGTTCACCGACAGTGTGGGCACCGACTCGTATAACGAAGACCTGTCGCAGCGCCGCGCTGATGCCGTCAAAGCCGCGTTGATCAACCGGGGCATTGAGCCGTCGCGGATCGGCACCGAGGGTTACGGCAAGGCGTACCCGGTCGCCAACAACAATGATTCCGGCGGCCGGCAATTGAACCGGCGGGTGGAGGTGGTGATCGGGGGCAACAACGGCACGGCGATCGCGCCGCGTTCCGGCATCTAAGATTATCCGGGTTCCAGGACCAGGACTAAGCCTAGGACTTGGCTATTTTCAGAGTTGGAAGGGAGGCGGGCGCAAGCTCGCCTCCTGCCGTCTCAGGCATCAGCATTCTCGCCAACGGAATCCTGGCCGTGACGACGGTGCCGCCCGCAGGGGGGGTGTGAACATCCCAATCCCCGCCAAGTCCCGCGATCCGATGGCGCATCGAGGCCAAGCCGTGTGAGGTGCTGATACCGATGCGACCGCTCGGAATGCCCTTGCCGTCATCGGAAATGCGCAGCGTAAAAGTATCCCCGGCGATGAAAAGGGCGAGGTCAGCGGACTTCGCCTCGGCGTGCTTCAAGATATTGGTCAGAGCTTCCTGCGCGATGCGAAAAACGCCGATGGCGGCATCGGGGTTGAACTTCATCTCGATTTCCGGAATGGTTTCCGTGCAGCGCAAGCCGGTATGGCGGCAGGTTTCTTTGAATTGCCATCGCAGCGCCGTAAACAAGCCCATGTTGTCGAGCAAGGTGGGGCGCAGCTCCTCCACTACCCGGCGCTTTAGATCGACGCCGGCGCTCAAAGAATCGTGAATGCGTTTGAAGCGCTGTTCAATGGCCGGGTCCGTGGTCGGCAACCGCTGCTGCAGCCAGGATAGGTCCATGCGGGCGGCGACCAAGAGCCCGCCCAGTTCGTCGTGCAGCTCGCGCGACAGCGCCGATTTTTCCTGTTCGGACACCCCTTGCAAATGCGTCGACAGTGCAGTCAATTCCCGGGTTCGTGCTCTCACCTGCTCCTCGAGATTCTGTTTTTGATTGCGCAGGGCGGCGGCCTGGCGTGCGCGGCGGCGCATGTCCCCGTATACCAGCCAAACCGCCAACAAAACCAGGCCAATGTTGAGAATCGCGCCCATGGCGGACACCCATCGCGAAAGTCGGAAATCCCGCTGCCACTCGGCGTTGGCCGCCGCCGCCTCGGCCGCCGCCTCCTTGCGCATGGTCCCGATGATGGCGGCGATGGAATCCATCGTGCCCTTGCCGGCATCGGTCCCGAGGACGTTGGCGGCCGCGGTCGTGCTGCGCTTTTTCGAGAGTGCGATACCGTCTTCGAGTTCGCCGAGTTCCTTGCCGGTCAAAACCCGTAGTTGGTGAAACTCGCTGCTGCTGTCGTCGCCGCCATAGGCCTCATGCAAGCGGTCCAGGGAACCCCTGACCTTGCTGACCGCCGTGGCATAAGGCCTCAGGTAAGTCCCTTCTCCGGTGAGCAGGTAGCCGCGCTGCGCCGATTCGGCATCTGTCATGAGGCCGGCGAATTCGCTCAAGGCCTGTTCCCGGAGCTGCGAGCTGTGCAAACGCTCGTTGGCCAAATTGAGCCGCGATTGCCCTGCGGCGGCGAGAAAAAATAGACCGACGAGGAAGCCAACGAGGAGAATGGGCGGTAGGGCTATGTACCACCGCCCGATTCCGCCTAGTTCCTCGCCTAGGATTTTCATGTAAAGTTGCCCGCGTTGAGGGACCTAAGTCTAACATGTGAGGCTAATCCTACAGACAGGCCCGGGACGAACCGATGGCTCCACTGTGCGGTGCACCGCATAGTGCCGCGGATACGTAGCGGCATCGCCGGCCAAAGCACCCAAGGAGAATGTTATGGAAGCGAATTTTGACAACACGGCAGACCAGGCGCGCGCCACCGGCCGCCGTGTCAAGAATGATTTGAGCGACGGGATCAGCGATATCAAATCGGCGGCTTCGGGCGAGATCAAGAACCTGATCTCGGACGTCGAAGATCTCATGGCGCGCATTGCGGATTTGAAGGACGCCGATGTGGTTCGGGTGCGCGGCAAGGTCCAGCGTGCGGTGGAAGCCACGAAGCAAAGTCTTTCGGACAGCGCCGAGTCGATCCGACGCCGTGCACAGGACGTCGCAAGTACGGCCGATGACTATGTCCGTGAAAGTCCGTGGCAGGCGATCGGCATAGCAGCGCTGATCGGAGCGGTGGTGGGCATTTTAGCGACGCGCCGCTCCTAAGACTCAAGGCGCCGCCGTGCGAGGGTTATGGTCACTGCCCAAAGCCGCCCCCGCGCTGATGCGCCATATCGGCGCCTATGTCGAACTCGTCGGGTTGGATCTGGCGAGGGCACACCGCGAGATTACGGCGCAAGTGATCGCATCGGCCATCGCCGCGGTCTGCGTGCTGTTCGCGATGTTCCTGACTTGTCTGGGTGTGGTGGCGTATACCTGGGATACCTCTTATCGGGTAGCCGCCATCGCATGGATGGGCGGCGTATTTTTAGTTGTCGCCATCGTGGCGTTGATCTACGGCTTCAGCCTGGCCCGCCGCCGCTCGTCGCTATTTACCGATGTACGGCGTGAGTGGCAGCAAGACCGTGTCCTTCTCGAGCGCCTCTTGTCCGCGGACGAGGATTGATCATGGTCGATCGCGACGCCAATGCCCGTAGCCTGATATACACCAAGCTGTCGCAATCCCGCGAAGAGCTGCGCTCCATCCTCGATCCGCCGCCGGGCGAATATGGCGGCAGCGGTACTGCGCCCGGCAACGGTCACGGCGGATTTCCGCGCAGCCGCACCATGCAGATGCTGCTGAGCGGCCGCGGCTTGGGAACGTTGGGCGCATTGGCCGGCGGTCTGCTGATTGCGCGCCCGGCCCTGGCGCTGCGATTGCTGCGGTTCGTCCCCGCGAGCGCAGTGGCCAAGATGCTCATGGCCAAAGCTGTCGGGATGCTCAAATCGAAGTCCGGGGAACCGTAGGCAGCCTCGTTAGCCAGGGCACAGACGCGCGGCCCTGCAGTCCGCGCTAGCTTAGCTCACTAAGCTAGCCCAGCTTGATCTCGCCGTAATGATAACGGCCGTCGTCCACCAATTTGATCTCACAGGGCGCGCCACCCAGATTCTTACCGTCGAGCGACGCTTGAGCGACCCCTCGGCAGACGCCGCGCGGATTTTTCACGCTGATGCGGTAGCGCGATGATCCGAACTTGTAGGTAAATTCGAAGCCCGCCCAGGCGCGTGGGATGCAGGGATCTATCTTGAGCGTACCGCTGCGCAAATGGATTCCCAAAATGCCTTCCACTGCCGTGCGGTACATCCAGGCCGCAGAGCCGGTGTACCAAGTCCAGCCGCCGCGACCGACATGCTGTGGCGCGGAATAAACGTCGGCGCAGACCACGTAGGGCTCTACCTTATAGCGGTGAATGCCGGCGCGCGTGCCGGCGTGATTGATCGGATTCAACAGCGAGAACAGTTCGCCCGCTCTGTCGCCGTCGCCGAGAAGCGCGAACGCCAGCGTCGACCACATGGCTGCGTGAGTGTACTGGCCGCCGTTCTCGCGAAGACCCGGAGGGTATGCCTTGATATAGCCGGGGTCGTGCGAGGTGTGATCGAACGGCGGCGCGAACAATTTCACCAGTCCATCGCTGCGGCTGACCAGCTGCATGTTGACGGCGGACATGGCGCGAAGCGCGCGGCTGCGGTCCGCGGCGCCCGATATCACCGCCCAGGATTGCGCGACCGAATCGATCCTGCATTCATCGCTCGCGACCGAGCCCAACACGGTGCCGTCGTCATAGTAGCCGCGCCGGTACCAGTCGCCGTCCCAGGCTTCGCGCTCGATGGCCTGCTGCAGCGCGAATGCGTGTTTGCGCCAGTTCGCCGCCTGATCGGCCGCGCCGCGTGCCTCCGCGATGGGCACAAAACGCGTCAATGCGGTGTGCAAGAACCAGCCGAGCCACACGCTTTCGCCGCGCCCTGCGATGCCGACACGGTTCATGCCGTCATTCCAATCACCGGTGCCGAACAACGGCAGCCCGTGCGCGCCGATATTCAAGCTCGAATCAAGCGCGCGAACGCAATGTTCATACAGCGCCGCCGCAGCCGCCGCCGGCGGAGCCGAGAAACTCTCCAGTTCCTGTGGCGCCAGAGGGCTGCCGCCCAGGAAAGCTACCTGCTCGTCCAGCACGGCGACATCGCCGGTGACATCAAGATAATGCGCCACGACGAAGGGAAGCCAGATTCGGCTGTCCGACACCCGGTTCCTTATTCCCTGGCCGGAGGTGGGCAGCCACCAATGCTGCACGTCGCCTTCCGTGAACTGACGAGCCGCAGCCCTCAAAATATGCTCGCGGGTGATGGCCGGTGCGGATACGCACAGCGCCATCACGTCTTGCAGCTGATCGCGATACCCGTAGGCGCCGCTTGACTGATAAAACGCCGTGCGACCCCACACCCGGCAGGCAAGCGCCTGATACAACAGCCAGCCGTTCACCAGGATGTCCATGGATCGATCGGGCGTTTTGACTTGAATGACGTCCAGCGTTCGATCCCAAAAATCTCTCACCGTCTTCAGCGTGCCGTCCAGATCCATGCTGCGGTAGCGCTCGATCAGCTCAACCGCTTTTTCGGCGGAGCTCTCCTCGCCCAGGAGCAGCGTGAGTTCCACCGCTTCACCCGGATTCAGAGCGATCCTCGTTTGCATGGCACCGCAGGGATCGAGCCCCCCGCCGACCCGATTGGTCAGGCCTTGCGGCCCCAGAAGCGCGGCCGGCTCGGCGAGGGAACCATGGCGCCCGATGAACTCCGTGCGATCGGCCGTGCAGCTTTGCTGCCGCCCCGCCATGTCCATGAATGCGACTCGCGACTGGAAATCCGCCGTCCACGGATTGCGCGCCATAAGCGCGCCTGTCTTCGGGTCGAGCGCGGTAATGATGAAGGGCGCGGCGCGGTTGTTCTGATTGCCCAGCACCCAGTCCAAGTAATGAGTGATCGATAGTTGCCGGGCTTGATCCGAGGCATTGAGGATTTTCAGCCGCGAGATCTTGATTGAATCTTCGAGCGGCACGAATTGTGTGAGTTTCAACGAAATGCCGTGAGCAGTGTGCTCGGTACTCGAGTAACCGAACCCATGACGAACGACGTACACCGATGAGCGCTCGCGGATGGGCAAGGGAGTCGCACTCCAAAGATCCCCGGAGTTCTCGTCGCGAATGTAGACTGCCTCCGACGGCGCGTCGCTCACCGGATCATTGGACCACGGCGTGATTTGGTTCTGCTGCGCGTTCAGCGACCAGGTGCTGCCTGAACCGTCCGCGGACACCAGGCATCCGAATTGTGGGTTGGCGATGACGTTGATCCAGGGTGCCGGCGTCCACTGGCCGTCATCGAGCACCACCACGTATTCCCGCGCTCCTGCATCAAAGCCGCCCAGGCCATTGAAATACTCCAGCGCGGGTACCAGGCGCGGCACGTGGGTGCGCGGCTCCTCGGCGCTGCTGTGCTCGCGGCGCAGTCGCGCTGCCGCTTCCCGCTCCTGAGGCCTGGCGAGCTGCTCGCTCAACGGTCCGCGCCTGCCGTGGAATACGGCACGCGCCGCCGTCTGGAGAAAATCGCGATGCTCACTCGTCATGGCATCGGCGCGGAGGGTGATGACGGCGCCGCGACCCTTCAGGCTCGCACCTCGCGCCTCCAGGGAACTCTTGACGCTGGCGTCCAGTGCCGTTTGCACCGCTTCAACGGCGTCGGACCCCGCCGCGTTCAAAATCAGCAGGTCGACCGCGAGATACTTTGATTGCCAGTACGCCTGTGCGCGCAGCAGCTGCCTGACGATGGTTATTTCCGCCTCGGCAGTGATCGCCGCCAGCACGATCGGCAGATCGCCGGACACGCCGTGAGCCCACAAGGCCGGCTGACCCAGCTGGTTGCCGTCGAGGAGTTCGCGCGGTGCGCGCAGCGACGCATCGGAATACAGTACCCGCCCGGCGATCTCTTGAAATAGCTGTGTGTCGTCGAAGCCAACACCAAGATCGCGAAGCTGCACCTGCGCCTTGGCCCAAGACAGCGTCTTGGCGCGCTGAAACGCCGGCTCGCTGCCGAGCTTGTCGACCAGGCTCAAAGCCTGGGCGCGATTCGCGCCGATGCCGGTCCAAAAGGCGATATGGACCGTCTCGCCAGGCTCGATTCGCACCCGGCGCCGCAGCGCCATCACCGGATCGAGCACCGTGCCCGCCGTGTTGGACAAGGGCCTCGCCTCCATGATGGCGACGGCGCTGCGCACGTCATGTCCCCTGCCGATGAAGCGCGCCCGATCCGACTCGAACTGCAGACTGCCGATGGCTTCGCCTTCCAAGGAGCTGAAATGCACCATCCAAATCGGAACCTGGCTGGGTTCGCGCTGCCGTCGCGTCGCCAGCAGGGCGCCGCGGTCCGCCGCGAACTCGGTCTGCACGAACATTTTGGAAAATGCCGGATGAGCTGAATCCGCCGCGGGCTGGCTCAAGACCACTTCAGCATAGGAAGTCAGTTCGATTTCCCGCACGCCGCTGCCCTCGTTGGTCAGCGACAGGTGCCGTACTTCGGCATCCTCTTCGCTCGACACCAGGATCTCCATGATGGTGCGGATCGGTCCATCTTTACGGCTGATCTGCACGCGATCTTCGAAGAACGCGACGTCGTAATTTTCCGATTCGCGTCCGATAGGCTGATACCCGGCGGACCACACGTGGCCGCTGAATACATCGCGCAAAAATATGTAGCAGCCCCAGGGGTCGCACGTGGGGTCTTCCCGCCAACGGGTGAGGGCAATATCGCGCCAACGGCTGTATCCGGAGCCGGCCGCGGTCAACATCACCGAATAGTTGCCGTTCGACAGCAGGTGCGTCCGCGGCGTCGCGTGATACGGGGAATTGAAGCGGCGGGAGGGGTCTACCGGCATGGGGGTGAGTTTACCAGCGTAATCCTATGCCTACGCACGACCATCATGGATTCAATTTCCAGATCGCGAGATTGATCGCGGCGGCGAAACTCACCCAGAGAAAATACGGCACCAGCGTGAGGGCCGCAGCGCTGCGTACGCGCACGAATTCACGGATTGTCCAGCCGATCGCCAACCACAAGGCAACGATGTCGAACAAACCGGCATCGACATTTTTCAAGCCAAAAAACAACGGCGGCCATAGGGCATTGAGCAATAGCTGCAGCGAATAGGCGGCTATCGCCGCACTGCGGCCGCGATGATAGCGTTCGCGCCAAATGAGCCATGCGCCGATGCCCATCAGCACATACAGAACCGCCCACACCGGTGCAAACCAATTTTGCGGCGGCAGCCACTCCGGCTTGGCCAGTGCCGCATACCAACGAGTTGCCGATGCCGACACGCCGGGCGAAAACACGGCGCCCAGCGCGCCGACGCCAAGAGCAAGCGCCACGAACAGCGTGAGCGCGGGCAGATTGGGCCGGGAATTGCGGCCGCGATAGCTGGTGGAACTCTCTATCGGAATTCTCATTCGATGCGTGGCCTTGCGGACCTTGAGTGTACGAACAGTAGGATGGCGGCAATCATCTGCAGCCCCCCAAACCAGCGATATTGCGTCGTTTGGACCAGCCAGATCAACCCGGATAACCACAGCAGCCCAGCGGCGATTGCCGTATCGCGCCGCGCGGCCGCGAAGCGGATCTCGGCGCGCAATTCCGCCATCCTGACATCGACGGCCGGCGCTGTGCCCTCGGCAGCTTCGCGCACGGCGGTCTGCAAGATCTGCGGTACCTGACGCAGGGTCATCAAGGCATCGGGTAAATGGGCGCGAATTTCCTTGAGGATGGTGCGCGGACGTGTGCGCTCGCGCATCCACTCGCGCAGCACCGGTTGCGCGGTCTTCCAGAGGTCGAGTTCGGGGTACAACTGTCTGCCCAAGCCTTCGATGTTGAACAAGGTTTTTTGCAGCAGGATGAGCTGCGGTTGAACCTGCATGTCGAAACGGCGCGCGGTTTCGAACAGCCGCAACAGTACTTGTGCGAAAGAGATTTCCTTCAGGGGCTTGTTGTAAATGGGCTCGCACACGGTGCGCACCGCCGACTCGAGTTCATCCACCCGGGTACCCTTGGGCACCCAGCCGCTTTCGATATGCAGCTGCGCAATCCGGCGGTAATCGCGGTTGAAAAAAGCCATGAAGTTTTCGGCCAGATAGTGCTGGTCGCGCGGCTGCAAGGTGCCGACGATGCCGAAATCGACTGCCGCGTAGCGCGGGTTCTTGGGATCATCGACCTGGACGAAAATATTGCCGGGGTGCATGTCGGCATGGAAAAAATTGTGGCGGAACACCTGCGTGAAGAATATCTCGACGCCGTTCTCGGCCAGCTTGGGAATGTCGGTGCCGCGCGCGCGCAATTCCTCGATCTGGCTGACGATGACGCCGTGAATGCGCTCCATCACCATGACGTTCTGGCGGCAGTAGTCCCAGTGGATCTGCGGCACGTACAGGAGCGGCGAGCCGGAAAAATTGCGTTTCAGCTGCGCAGCATTGCCGGCCTCGCGCATCAGGTCCAATTCGTCGGTCACGGTCTTGCGATATTCGTGCACCACTTCTATGGGCCTGACCGGCCGGGCCTCGATCCAATACTCATCTGCAAGCTCGGCGAGCGCGTCCAGTACTTCGAGGTCAAGATCGATGACCTCGCGCATGCCCGGACGCAGTATTTTGACCACGACCTCCTCGCCGCTCTTCAAGGTGGCCGCATGCACCTGTGCGATGGATGCCGCGGCGAGCGGAGTCGCCTCGAAGCCGGCGAATATTTCGCCGAGCGGCTTGCCGAAGGTCTTTTCGACCATCGCGATGGCAAGGTCGCCCGAAAACGGCGGCACGCTATCCTGCAGTTTCGCCAATTCATCGGCAACATCGAGGGGCAGCAGATCGCGGCGGGTCGAAAGCGCCTGGCCGAATTTTACGAATATCGGACCCAATTCCTCGAGCGCCAGGCGCAGGCGTTCGCCGCGCGGGCCGCCGATACTGCGTTGAAACCAGGTCCACGGCGAGAAAAAATACAAATAACGCAGCGGCCGGTACATGTGCGTCGCACGCACGAATTCGTCCAACCGGTGCCGCACCAGCGCGCGCTGTATTTGCAACAGCCGACCCAGTACGCGCGCGCGCATCAGGGCACGCCCCTCATGCGCTGCTCCAGCCCCAAGAGCCGTGCTTCCAGCCGATCGACGTCCTCGCGCAGGCGATCGACGCCGCTCAGGAATTCTTCCAATTCGGTCTTGGTGACCAGGTCACGGCCTTCCTCTTGCAGGTATTCGGCAATATTCTCGCCGGCGGTGCGCCTGGCGCGGCGCGCCCAATTCCTCACGCTTTTCGCCAATTGGGACAGATGCCGCGCCGGCATATCGCCCACCCAGCGCGAAAGTTCTTCTTCCAAATCCGGGCGTGCGGCGCTGAACAGTTCGCGATACAAGTTGGCTATTTCGGCATCGCCGCGAATCTGCACCGAGGATCGGGCCTGCGCGGAAGATGCGCCTGCCTTGAGCATTTGCAGCAGCGCCGGCGCCGAGCCGGAAATGACGGCATCCGCCGGCGTATCGTCGCCGCCGAGCAATGCAAGCCTGCCGCCGAAGCACACGGCACGTACCCGGGCGATGCCATCGACGTCGATTTGCAGGCTGGTTCCGTCGAGGCGCTTGGTGAGCGCCGCCGCTTGGCCTGATGCAGCGATGTTGCGGTTGAACGCAGCTTCGGCCGATGCCAGCCAGGCTGGAGTGGCGGGCATCAGATCTTGTAGCCGCGATGTACAGCCACGATGCCGCCGCTCAAGTTGTGATAACGCGCTTGCGCGAACCCTGCGTTTCGCAACATCTCCAGCAACGCTTCTTGATCGGGATGCATGCGGATGGATTCCGCCAGATAGCGGTAGCTATCCGCGTCGTGCGCGACCAGGCGTCCCAGGAGCGGCAATACCTTGAAGGAATACGCGTCGTAAAGCGGCTTCAAACCAGGCAGCACCGGCGTCGAAAACTCCAGGATCAACAATTGGCCGCCGACCTTGAGGACACGGTGCATGGATTTCAGCGCCGCCGCCTTGTCGGTGACATTGCGCAGACCGAAACCGATGGTCACGCAATCGAAGGTGTCGTCTTCGAACGGCAGCCGCTCCGCATCGGCAACCATGCACTCGACATTGCCCACATGGCCCGCATCGAGCAGGCGGTCGCGGCCGATCTCCAGCATGGCCGGATTCACATCCGACAGCACCACCCGTCCTCCCTTGCCCA
>Ga0210406_10001064_pt1 | contig 35026 bp, 36 predicted proteins | sample IncBWC30MmetaG_FD_155454 | JGI IMG/M metagenome (GOLD analysis project Ga0210406, IMG submission 155454) | Forest soil microbial communities from Barre Woods Harvard Forest LTER site, Petersham, Massachusetts, United States - Inc-BW-C-30-M | ecosystem: Environmental > Terrestrial > Soil >... | reverse complement strand
CTTTCCGCTCTCCTGACCGTAATTGAGCTATATGTTGAGCGCCGGTGATCATACTTCCATCGGCGCTTGTAAAGGCGATGCCGTCGGCATCTACGCGACGCGACCAATCTGCAGCGACGGAGGGGGGGCCCGTAAGGGATGCGACCTTTTCTTGATCCATTTCGAGGATTTCTTTCTTAACTTGTTCGGCTTTCTCCCCCGTCATCTCCTGCGCTTTAGCAAAACTGATCAACGAAACCGCCAACATGATAGCCAAAAACAGTCTTTGCATTACTGTTCCTCTTCTTTTCTGCAGTTGTCAGGCGACCAACGATTTGACTCAACGCCCTACAACGCGTTGAGTACTGTGAAGTATCCTTAGCCACTTTCCGTCCTTATTGATCCAAACGTCCTCTGCAACTGCAGCTATAGGTTCAGGGTGAGCTACACGTTGGTACTTTGCTTTGTAAGTCACGATAGCTATGTTTGCATTCGCGAACATATGGACACGATAGTCATATTGTTTCACCATGGCTACCGCCTGCTGTTTGGATCGAATTTTGGCCTCGTGCTCGGTTTTAGTTTCGATATTTCCATCTGAACCCGCATTGATCATGCCATCATCATCATAGCGGTCGAACCAATCCGCAGCTTCGGAGCCGTTCTGCAGAAGGTCACCAAGCTTGTCCTGTTCGATTTTGAGAACCTCCTGTTTAGCTTTTTCGGCCCGTCGTCCGGTCATCTCCTGAGCTCCAGCAAAGCGGACCAGTGAAACCACAGCGATCATCGGCAGAAGAATTCCTCGCACAGCGATTGCTTTCCAACTGCAGAACTTAAAAACGGGCCTGTCAATTTTGTCCCGAAGCATCCGTCTTTGACAGTTGGGCGGGGCCACCCCACCCGCTGCCTCCGAAAACCACGCAAAGTGTGTGAGGGTCATTGCAATCGGTTCAAGCCTTCAGTTAACTCAATGGACGTTCCCCAGGGGTCAGTCAGTAATACTGAAAAGTTGCCTGTACTCCCACGCGCATAGGGTCTGTCGAACTTCACTCCCATTGCTTCTAGGCGTTTGCGGAACGCGTCGAGGCCCTTGACCTCGAAACCGATATGGTCTAGCACCCGTCCTTTGGTTGCGACTGTTGGGGTTGGAGATTTTGAAAATGTCAAGTTCACGCCGGGTAGGTCGTCAGCCTGGTTTGTTCCACGCATTCCCGGTGTGGCACCGAACATTTTGACGTACCAGGCCTTGATTTCTTGCACGGAGTCTGTGCCGCCAGGGCCTGCTTCGTTCACCCAATAATGTATGTGGTGAAAAGCAATTGGGACGGTGAGTGTCTGGTCTTCCAGGATCTCGATTCTCAGAAGGCCATCCGGAGTAAACAAAAAAAACTGTTGTGGGTTTGAACCTGGGACTGTGTTCAGGCCCGCGGCCTTCCACTTCGCCAATGATTTCTGGACGTTCGGCACTTTGAACCCAACGTGATTCACCACCGATCCAACACTACCCCCGGTTGGCGGCTCGGCTGGTGGCCGCAAGTTCAGCATAACGAAAACCCCCGGGAATTTCATGACGTCAAGAGGACCTAGCTTGGTGGGGACGCCTCCCAGCTCAAGCCAGAACTTCTTTAGCGCCTCCGTGTTTGTCACATTCAAATGCAAGTGTCCCATAGCCACGCCCGCATCATTCGGAGCGGACAGTTGCGCCCACGATGGAACTCCTGCCAATATGGCGGCAATACTCAGGGTCAAAATAAGGCTTCTCATAAATCACTCCTTCAATCTTTCGGCCTTATCCCTTTCTTCACGGGAACAACATACGTGCGGCAGATCACCACCCCAGGTAACGTCCGAGGCTGTTGGCCGTTTGTCCTGAAGGCAAAAAGATCGTCCCCCAGAAATACATCTGCTGATATGACACAATTTGGCTGTTTGTCTTCTTATTTTTCTGACGCGCTCAAGGCTAATGGAAATGAGCCAAAGTGTCCTTTAACGGTCTTAAAATGATTATTAAAAATTCCTAAAATCGCGATGGCCTTGCAGACGACACAACATTTTTTCATGAACGTCTCCGTTTAGCGACCGCTTCAACCCGTTCGAGGCCAGGCCCCTGCTTGGCTTTCGTCCGGGCTGAACCTGAAGTGCCCCCGTTTGCTGTACCAATCGCAATGCGAGTTCTCATTTGATTTTCGATTTCAGCGGGGATGAGGTCCGGAGCAGGGAACGGCGTTTGAGTCCCCTGCTCTGGCAGCCTCGTACTAGCTTTCCTCATGCCGTCATCTCCGCTGCTTTCCTGACAAACTCTGCGGACGGCAGATAATCCAACGAGCTATGCGGACGTTGCTGATTGTAATCGACCCGCCAGGTTTCGACCTTTCGTCGTGCATCACTCAGACTGGTAAACCGGTTCGCATTCAGACATTCATCGCGCAATCGCCCGTTGAAGCTTTCTACATAGGCATTCTGCACCGGCTTGCCCGGTTGGATGAACTCCAGCCGCACTCCGCGTTCTTCGCTCCAGGCCGCCAATGCTCGCTCGCGAAATTCCGGCCCGTCGTCGAGGACAATGGCTTCTGGCAATCCTCTCTCGCTGGCGATCCGATCCAGCACCCCGGCGCACTCGCAGTCCGCCCAGCGATGTGTCCACCTCGATCGCCGGGCATTCCCGCGTGCAATCATCCACGATGGTCAACATCAGAATCACTTTCCCGCTGCTCACGCAATCCGTCACGAAATCCATCGACCAGCGTTCGTTCGACCGACTCGCCGGCGGCTTCACTACCGCACCACTCCAGCGGATCCGCCGCCGCTGTCGAATTCTCATCGCCAATCCTTCTTCGCGATACAGCTGGTACACACGCTTATGGTTCGCCTCCATTCCGCGGCGTCTCAGTCCATCCTGGCGTGATAGCGATGCGTCGATCGTCCCAACCCCGACAGCCTGCAGGCGTGCCGTTCGCTCATCTGGTACTCCACTTCGACGTAACTCACGGCTGCCCGAAGTCCCGCAGGCACTACCAGTTTTCTGAGAGCACGTCTTTCAGCGCCCGGTTATCCAGCGTCAGCTCCGCCACCACGTGCTTCAGCTTCCGGTTCTCGTCCTCCAGTTGTTTCATCTTCTTCGCGTCGCCGCTCTCCATCCCCCCGTACTTCGCCTTCCAGCGATAGTAAGTCTGCTCCGTAATCCAGTGCTGCCGGCATAATTCCGCTGTCGTCAATCCTGTCTCACCTTGCTTCAGGATCGCGATGATCTGCTCTTCACTATGCGCGTGCCTTTCATGGCGGTTCCCCTCTCCTGGATGTGGGGAGAACTCACATTCTAGATGGTCCAGTTTTCGGAAGCTGTATCAAACCTTATAACGAACTGCCTCCTCCAGATCGAACAACGCTCAAGACATCGGCTGGGCTGATAATGAGCTCGGTAACTTCCTCAGTGCTCTGGCCAATGCCGAGGTCGTGGCTCATGGCCGGAGGAGTTAACGAAACGTTAGTTCGATTGATAAAAGCAATCGCAATACATGACTGTGGCTACCGGGTTAATCCTGAGCCGCCGTTGTTGGGGCATGAATGCAAACGTCTCCTCGAGCGACTCCACCCCGGTCGATCCCGATGACGACCTGACCAGTTCACGTACGTTCTCGGTGAAGCGGTAGCCACGTTTGGACACTGTCTCGACATATCTGTGTTCGCCGTCGTCCCCCAATGCCCGCATCATGTAGGTCGTGAACGAAAGGTCGCCAGGGACACATGCGCCCCCACACCGAAATCGCGATAAAACAAATCGTCGCGCCACAATTCCCCTTCATACGTACCATCGGTCTCGAACTAATTTTTCTTGTCGTGCTGAACTGGTGTGATGTGAACGGCAACCATTCGCCAGGCCGCATCCATCTTGACCCACACATCTGTTGCCCTGCTATGGAGGGAGTCCTGCTTCCCACCGACTTCCCTGCTCACGTCGTTAATGAAAGTAACAACTACTGTGGTCCCATCTCCTCCATCCCCGTAGACCTTCACGCGATGATCAAATTGGTGTATGGAGAGCATCTTGTGCTGCGGAGATCGCCATCCATCTATCCACTGAGCTTTCGTGAGAACCTTGCCGTCGGCCCCCGTATAGGCAACCTCATTAACCATAACGTGGTCAAACCAATCCGCCATGTAGGGACTGCTTCCAACGGTACTCTGGACGGCCTTGACTTTCTCCACCTCTAATTTCAGGATAGCTTTCGTCACTTCCTCCCCAGTCTCTCCGGCCGCCTCCTGCGCTCTGGCAAGACCGACCAGTAAAGCCGCAACAAGTGTTGCTAATAACATCGTTCGCATTGTCGTTCCTTTCGTGTCGGCATGGGCATGCGCGCTTCGGAGGGTCGAACCCGGCCAACCATTTTGCTGTGGCTCATTGTGTCGCAAAAGCGGTCACCATGTGAGCCACTCGCCGCCATTCCCCATTTTGTCTGACCCAAACATCTGTGAACCGATTTCGTATCGTGGAAACCTTGCCCTTGAATTCGTTGGTGCCAATACCGCGGTCAGTCACCACAACCGTGTTCCCGTTCGCATAGACGTGCACCCGATGCTCGTCTTGCGTCATTGTCAGCAATTTCGGCGCAGCACCGGATCGCAGTCCAGCCACAACCTTGGCCTTGGTCGGGGTGCTTCCGTCCGCGTTTGTTTGCATAATGTCGTCGACATCGTAACGCTCGAAATAATCCGCAGCGACCGAGCCGCCCGCCAGAAGTGAACCAAGTTTCTCATCGTATAACTTGACGATCTCCATCTTGACCGTCTCGGCTTTCTCGCCCACCATCTCTTGCGGTCTTGCCTCGCCGATCAACGACATTGCCGCCAACAACAACAAGAAAATCTTTCGCATCGCAGTCGCCCTCCTCCTCATACAATCCGCCAGTAAAGCAATTGAGACAGGTTCGTTTCGGACCGAGGGTCCGGTTGAAATAATGGCACGCTTGGCGTGACTCAATAGATCGCTAGGGTAGTCTTCAGGAAAACTATCCGTTTGCGTACGCCTCCAGCTTCGCGAAACTTTCAGAAGCTGATCCCTTGGAGTCGGCCGCTTAACGACACCCTCGATTAAACCGAATCGAGTTAGAACACTGTGCGCCAGTTTACTTGCTTATTTCATCAGCCGCTTGTCTGTTCCTTTGAATGGCAAGGAATGAACGCTATGGACTATAAACCACCATTTCCCGTCCTGCTCGTACCAAACATGAATAGCCGTGACAGAATCGCTTTAGCGTTTGCCGCCGCGCATTCTAATGGTAGCCTCAGTTAGGTGGGTCGAGACCGCAACAGTTTCATCCCCGCGTTTCCATAAACCCGGATGTCCTGCCGCTTCCGTGCGACTGTCGCCGCCGAAATGCCAAGTTGACTCGGCGTAGCTCAGGCTGTCTGATTACCAGGCTGACCTATTTGACTTATCGGGCGGAAGCGGATGGGCGCTGTGAACCACAAACCGCCAATGACCATTCAGCTTAACCCACACATCTGTAACTCTATAATGATGTTCAATATTTGAACCATTCTTTTCGTTGATCACGTCGATCAAGTAAGTGTCTACAGCTGTGGTGCCGTCATGTCCCTTCCCATAGACGCGGATGTGATCGTCATGATATTGAATGGAAACCGCTTTCAGCTGCCCCGATCGAAGTTGATCTAAAAGCTGGGCTTTGGTATCCACTGTTCCATCTGCATCCGTGTGGTCGATGTCATCGGCATCGACGCGGTCGATCCATTCCGCACAATAGTTGTGGCTGCTGGCGGTGCTTCGAAAGGCCAGCAGCTTTTCGTGTTCCATTTTGAGAATCTCCTTCCCAACCTTGTCAGCTGTCTCCCCTTTAGCCTCTTGCGCCTTAGCAAGGGTGACGAAGCAAACCGCCAACAGCGTCGATAACAGAATTCTTCGCATCAGGGTCCTCCTCCTTTTCTCGGATTCCGAAGTAAGTTTTCCTTTCTAAATCGGCGAATAGCAGAGTTCTTCTGTAGTTTTCTCCCTCTTACAAACGCTAGTTCGCTGAAAGTGGTTGACGGGCTCAACCTTGCCGATTTTGCCTGATGGACTTCCGGACCCATCGGTCATTGGAGCCCTAAAGCGCGCGCAGGGTTGGTCTTAGACATGAGATCGATCTCACCCTGAGAGAACCCTTCCTTAAGCAGTGCCTGAAAGAACGCGGCTAGCCCGTCGGGATGCAATGGATTTCGTATTTCGCCAAGGTCGCTAGACAGGATACAGAAACTCGGGCCTATCTCTCGAATAGCTTTGGCATAATCAGCCATTTCCACTACCTGATTTGGTCCCAGCACAGCGTTATACGTAAATTCGATGTATGCCCCTTCCTGAGCCGCCTCGCGCATTTGTGGGATCGTCATCCGCACCGGAGCTGCCATCGCATGAGTAACGACGACGTGCAGGACACCTTGTCGGCGCGCCTCCCGAACAATCATTAATCCCTCTTCCGCGGAGGAGTGTCCGGTTTCGAGAGTCAACTGATGTTTTGCAACGAGTTCGATCATCTGCTGCACTTCAGGGAGTAACTGGCCATCCTTGACGACAGGAATAAAGAGTCGGTTTTCCTTCGAATACCGCACTTGGTTTTCAGCGTCGAACGTGGGCATCCAAACGACCCTACCCCAGCCACCCTTCATCAGGACCATGCGCTCCACAGCCGAGGAATTAATGCCACCCACAGATCTGTTCAGGACGATGCCGCCGAAAATCTCTATGTCGGGAACTTCCCTCCGCACGATATAAGCCAGCGCCGCGGTCGACTCGTAATGGTTCTTCAGGACGAGCCCACGCATGCCCCTCGTTTTTGCGAGACGCGCCAGGTCGAGGGCATCGATGGGGCGCGGCATGCTGTCGGGATCACAGTGTGCGTGGATGTCGATAACGCCGCTCAAATTCGACTGCCCATGTGCCGTGGCAATTAGCAGGCTCAAATAGAATGCCCCCCATGCCAAGCGCTTGATCACAAATCGCGACAATAGGTAGCGCATCCTATGCTCCCGTCTCGTCTTGTCTACACACTGTTTAGACTGAAAACGCGAAAAAGTATCTTGCGCGATCGCAAAGGCCAGCCCCAAGATGTTGAACCAGTTATGGTCGGAAACCAATTGCTTGAATCGCGTTACAATAGAATCAGTGGGTCGACTTGAGCAGATTGTCCATTTGCAGTAGCAATAGGTGTGCATGCACCTTTCAAACTGTCGGTAGGGGCCTAAGAAATTCATTCAAAGCCCCTTGTCAAGCCATTAGGGGCGTCAGCCACGAAGTGCTCAACCAGCTGCCACCGTTTATCCAGTTTAACCCACACATCCTCATAAATCTTGGGGCCCTTAAAACCTTTGCCGCCATATTGATTAGCAGACATACTTCTCCCACTCACAACTACTGTATTCTTACCAAAGGCAACCAAACGAATATGGTCATGTAGGAGTGTATCCATATGGTTATGCCCCGAACTTAAATCAGCGAGAACTTGAGCTTTGGTGAGTCTTTCTCCTACTCCAAACCTCACGCTGAGCCGGACAGCCTGATCCGCCATGGAACGCCCGAAAGCGGCTACGTCATTTCCCCGTCCAGCTTGAGCTCGCTCGTCTAGTACTTTAGATTGATAAAAATCATCTAGCACTTCCCGTTCCTCTTGCGTTTCAACTTCCCCAACCGTGTCCTCCGAGCCGGGTATTGGATATTTTATTACCTTCACATCCCTTTCATTTTCGATACCACGTCCAACGAAACCTACCAAAGCGACTGCCAACAACGGGGGTAAAACAATTAGCCTAGTCACCAAGACCCTCCTATTCCCAAACTGCAATCGGAATCTCCAATTTGTTTCCCGAGCTGAGCCGGAGCGTAGCCTTGAGCGCGCCCGTGGCCAACGAACAACAATAGTCATCCGAAATTTCCAGTTTGACTTCCAGCTAACCGGTAACGAGCGCCGAGTCCTCACGGCAGATGGCTCTCTCAGCGGAATGTAGTGCATTTTCGGGTCAGAGATAAAGACGGCCTTAGCTGCCGGGCCATGTTGTGCCTCGGATTTTAGTTGAGGTACCCTGATGGAGCTTCAGACTCAAACAACCACCCCGAAAGGGTGGCCACGCTTACTTGATAACCTTCCATTATTGAGAGTCATGTCAGAAGATCAGTTTCATGGCGAACTGGATTTGCCTGCTGGATGTAGAGGTCGCGTCAATCAGGCCGGCGCTGCCTACCCGTGCTCCGGTGCTATCGAATAATGTGCTGTTGTCGATGGGCGCCTCAAAGTTGGAACGATTGAAAACATTGAAAAACTCCGCCCGGAACTGCAGCTTCAAGTTTTCGGTGATTTTGTTATTCTTGAAGAGAGAAAAATCGAAGTCTTCCAGGCCGGGCCCATACACCTCATTGCGCCCTCCGTTGCCGAGGAGGTTCGAGCAGGTGCCTGCAGCGATTGGATTCCCAGGGCCACCGGGCTGAAAGGGCACGCATTGCGCCGCGATGGCTGGTGTGGCCTGCGGAAGGGCGAAGCACTGTACCTTGATGTATTGCTTCACGTTGCCCGGGTTGACTGGCGAACTGCATCCTGGCCCCGTTAGGCGATCTGGATAATCAAACGGAGCGCTATCGAGCAAACCTAGCGGATCGCCGCCAAAGATCGGAGTAAACGGCAAGCCAGTTCTAAATTGAAGAATGCCACCTAGCTGCCATCCGCGAGCCACCCATGCCGCCGGACCCTGGAGCGAGCGTGGACTAGGAATATTCCAGATGTAGTTAATCACTAGATTTTGCGAAGGGTTGAACTCTGCCGGACCGCGGCGATACCTAGGGAGAAAGTAGAACAAGGCGGGGATGGAACTTAGAAATGGGTCGCTCGCGTCGCTCGCTGCCCCCTCATCGATTGCTCTGCTCCATGTATAGCTCGCTTCCAGCTGAATTCCATGACTCATCTTCTTCAGTAGCTGTGCTTCGAGGGCATCGAAAAACGAATCGTTAATCCATTGCAGAGTGTCCATACGACCGACAGAGGGATTTAGTACCTTTCCGCTGCCAATTGGCGACGGCCAGAGGTAACCCGCAGTAGTCTGTGTTGGTAGCGTACTATTGATGTCATCCGCTCGGAATGGCTGATGGACGCCACGAGAACCGACATAAGCAATTGTTGCTGTTAGATTGGACATAAGCTCGCGCTGCACGTTCAAGTTCCACTGCATAACGTAATTGCGCCGGGGATTTTGTTGAACGTAAGGAAATCGCAAGCCTGTGCCGCTGGTAACTGCGGTGGCGAAGATGTTAAACGCCTCGGTTGGGAATGACCCCGGCGGTAGATTAATTACTGTTCCTCCCAGCGAGAATGGAGCAGCGCCGTTTGCGTACCCAGCCAGTAGAAATGGTAGGGGAATGACATCAAAGATTCCGAACCCGCCACGGAGCGAGGTCTTGCCGCTTCGGAAAGGATCCCAGGCAAAACCCACCCGCGGAGCGAAGTTCCGAAGCGTTGGATTTTGAAAAAGGGGGTTTCCAAGATGAGGCGTCGAGTCGGTAGGGCTGCGCAGGAAAGATAACCTGCCATGGGCCTCTGTAGGAACGGTTCCCATTTCATAGCGCAATCCCAGGTTAATTGTGAGGTTGGACCGCCAGCGTAAGTCATCCTGAACATAACCGCCGAAAGTGGTTGTTCGAAACCCAAAGTGAGGAACTGGTGCGCTGGGAATGAGAGCAGAGAGCGAACTGGGCTGGTTGGTCAGGAAAGCCTGCAAAGAATTGAACGGGAAGTCGCCATGAGGATCATAGGGATACTGATTTAGTTGAATTCGCTCCACAGCGAATCCAAATTTAAAGCTGTGCATCCCTCTGGTCAGAAAGACATCGTCATAACCCTGAAATGAGTTTTGAGTATTTGACCTGGTCGGCGTTTGGTTCAAGCCGGGAATAGTACTTGTTAGCCCTGGGACATCGATTTCTGGATTGTCAGTTCCGGGGCTGTCGCCTAAAGCAGTATTCGCCGCCAGCGGATTAATGGCGCGGAAGGCCTTGGCACTAATTAAATTCCGGCTGAAGCCAAATCGAACGGAATTGACCACGCGTGGGCTGAAAACGTGGGTCTCCTCAATGGCAGCGAACGACCTCCCCGTATCGTGCCCTTCGAGCAATGCGTCCCCAGAATCGGGCTGGCTGTCGTTGGCTGAGTCACGTTCGTAGGTGCCAAAGATACTGTCCTTATCCGAAAATCTATTATCAACTCGAGTGGTCCAGAAATTCTCGGACGTAATGTGAGGGCTGGGAAAGGCGTAAATTCCCGTGTCTCCGTTACCCACCAAGCCCTGGTTGGGGAGAGACCAAAGTCCGAGGAAAGGCAAAACTGCCTTGTCTATCCCAGTCGCCGGGTCCGGATTGAAGGCGCCGGTGACTTGATGCGTCGAGCAAACGCCCGGTTGTGGGATCGAGCACAGCACCCCATTGCGGACCGCAGGTGAAGGGACAATCTCCAGCGTAGTGCCGCCTAGGTTCTGGCGAAGTCCCTCGTAGTCCGCAAAAAAGAACGTGTGGTCCTTTCTAATCGGCCCCCCTACAGCTCCCCCGAATTGGTTCCGTCGGAATTCGGGGATCTTCACGGGGTCAAAGTAATTACGGGCGTCCAAGGCACTGTTCCGCAGGAACTCATACGCATCGCCGTGAAACTTATTTGTCCCGGCCTGTGTAAGAGCGTTTATCACTCCACCGGAGGTCCTCCCGTAGTCTGCTGAATAGTTGCTCGTTATAACGGAAAACTCTCGAATTGCGTCAACTCCCAACGTCGAACCCTCAACGCTGCCGGGGCTTCCGTTTGAGTAGTCATTGACGCTGATGCCGTCGATTGTGTAATCGTTCTGCTGTGGACGAGAACCAGAGATCGACAATTGAGTTCCATAACCCCGGGTGGTTCTATCCGAGCTAGCGGGATTTGCTTGTATTGACGAGAGCGAAGTTACTCCAGGTTGGAGAGTCGCGAGCTGGGTCCAATCCCGTCCGTTCAGCGGCAACTCGACGACCGTCGTTTGGTAGATAACGCCGCTAATGTCCGAATTGGCCAACTGCACCACTGGAGCTTCGCCGGTTACTTCAGCCTTTTGAGAAACTTGCCCGACTCTCATCGTGATATTCAGCACCTGCTGTGCGTCGACCGTCAGCGTGACATTGGATCGCATTTGGGTTGTAAACCCAGTAGCCTGAAACGTTATCGTGTAGTTGCCAGGCTGCAATACAGGTATGGAGTAGTAGCCGTCGTTATTTGATTCCGTTGAGCGACTTATTCCAGTACCCTCATTCAGAATTGTTACACCGGCTTTGGGTATGGAGGCACCGGTGGAATCGCTGATTAAGCCCGAGACTCGCGCCGTCTGGGCAAACGTGCGCGTTTGCGCTAAGGACCCTACGACGAATACCAAAATAAGGATACGCAAGCCACAGCAAATTGTGCGCCACGCGCAGGGAGTTGATTTCTCCCGACCTGACAATCCTCTTTTCATCGAAGCCCCCCGGTTCTGACAAACGTATGGAGCAGCCGCGGCCGAAGGTTAGGCTGACTGCCGTGCAATAGTCCTTTAATGAAGCTTAAGGTGATTGTTAAATTTTTCTAAAAATGGCTACGACCAGGTACGTCAGTCACCTGTATGAGGTTGGCCCAATTCGACTTAGGAGCTTCATCACCGATATTCAGCACCTTACGGGCGCGCTACGGATAGACCAGTCCCAGGGCGGCGCGCAACCCGTCGAACCTTCCGCAGTCACCAACTCAAGCAGTGCCCTCCCGCGACGACCACGCCGATGGCGATATAAGCCTTGCCGATCTCAATGTCTCTCACCCGCGATCGCCGCTACTTTCATCGGATTTTTGGTAGTAGGTCCCCGAGCACATGTTGCATGTCGGCGGCAGGTCGATGTGATTTTTTTCTTGTGCCATCAGCGTGACGACACATGTCGCCGCGAGGAGTTCCAGCACAAATTACATAAAACGTCTTCGTTAGCGACCGCTTCAATTCGTTTGAGGCCAGGGCACGCCCTGCTCGGCTTTCGTCACAGGCGCAACACCTTTATTCACAGGCCCAACACCTTTATTAAGGAAGCGCTGAACGCGCGCGCCGGTGTAGGTCTCGGCGGTGTAAAGGTTGCCCTTCGAATCGGTATCCAGGTTATGGACACCGAAAAATTCGCCTGGCTGCCGCCCTCCATCACCGAAGCTGGTTAGAACTTCGAGACTGCTGCGCAGAAGGATGTTGATCTTCTCGTCCACTCCGTTGGCCATGTAGATGTAGGTTTGCTGCGGATCTCTCGAAAAGGTCATGTCCCAGACCGAGCCGGACCGAAGTGTCTTTTTGTCGAAGAAGGCCTCCTTCACGAAAGTGCCGTCTGTTCGAAAGACTTGGACCCGATCGTTCCCTCGGTCACAGACGTATACGAAACCGTCCTTCGAGACGGCGACGCAGTGTACGGTGTGAAATTGCTTCGACGGCGGCCCTGCAGGATCGTATGCATCAACCTTACCATCGTCAGGTTTGTTGCCGTACGCGCCCCAATGCCGTTTATACTTTCCGGTATCCCTATCGAGGACGACGACGCGGCGATTATTGTAACCATCGGCAACATAGACTTCGTTCGCGGCCGCATCCTCGTAGATCTTGGTTGGTCGCCAGAAGTTCTCCGGGTCGTTGCTCCCGTTATGCTTGCCCTGATGACCTACTTGCAGGAGGAACTTCCCTCTCCGGTCGAACTTCAGAATCTCCGTGTCCGTGCTTCCCTCGGAGCCAATCCAGACGTTCTCTTGGGAGTCGACCGTGATGCCATGGTTGCTCTCCGGCCATTCGTAACCCTGGCCCGGGCCGCCCCAGTGGCCGACCAGATTCCCTGCCTGATCAAATTCTAGAACCGGGGGGGCGACGCTGCAGCACGCACCGATGGGCGGCGTAAGATCGGCGCCCTTGAAGTTGGCTTCAACAGTCTGTGGACGGTGGATGACCCAGACGTGATCCTGGCTGTCCACCGACAAGCCGACGGTCGATCCCATTACCCAGTGGTTAGGGAGCGGCTTCGGCCAGAATGGATCCACTTCGAAGATAGGGGCCTGAACCGGATCGCGACCTTGCGCGGCGACACTCGACAAAGGTCTCACGCAGGGTGCGTAGTGTGCGCCGACGAACGCGAACAGTGTCAAGCCAACTGCCGTCATGACTTTCATCTCTGCCTCCGCGCCGATGATACGTCCGTTTACGAAAGGGCCGCTGTTCTGACAAGGCCCCTGCCCGTTTATACCTTCCTTGATCCACTGCTCTGCCGTCCCTCTCTTGTCGTAGAACCCACCGCCGCCGGAGTGAGAAGGGTCAAGTCCGTCATGATAAAACCCAAGCGACCAGTTCAAAGACAGTCCAAGCCGAGTCGTGGTCATGACGTGACTAGACCGAGTTTTTGCACGGTACTTTGGCGGTACGCAATTAGCTGAAAACGAATCAGTCTAAAGCTGGTTAACCCACAATTGGCCACGACAAACAACAGCCTTGTTCACCAGCTTCTGGCGTCCTATCTTCGTTACAGGTTGTCCGCCGGCATCGGCTGAGTAGTTGTCGATAAATTCGAAGTTTCCTTCGCGAAGCTCGAAAATGCTGATGTCCGCTTCAGCTCCTGGCTTCAGAGTGCCGATCTGCATTCCAAAATCAAACGTCTGCGCAGGCTTAGCAGTCAACCCTGCAATTACCTGATCGAGACTCATGCCAAAGGCCATCATGGTGGACGCAACATTGGGGAGATCACCGGTCGTGTGACTGGTGGCCCATACGGTGAGATCAGAACTGATCGTGTCGGGCAGGAAACCTTGCTGCAAAGCTTTTTCCACAACAGCAAAACTCAAACTAACGTGACCCTCGGCAACATCGAAAAGAATACCGCGCTCCCGGGCTTCACGTATCCCGGACCGTATTTTCCCGTTATCATCCAGGATGCCGTTCGGAAAGCCGTTGTAACAGTGCGTCAGTACATCACCTTTTCGCATTAACTTCAACAAGTCCGGCAAAGGGTTGGCACAGTTCAAGGCATGCAACATTATGGGTTGATGACAAAGCTCCGCTGCCTCCACCGCCTTTTTCATCAGTGCCATCTCGAACTCAAGTGGGCTGGTCGAAATCTCTCTGTCCAAGTGGATCTTAACCCCCACGGTGTCAGGCCTGTTATCCCTTACCGCCTTCGCGACCTTGTCGGGAAGCACCCAATGCATGTTGTACAAGTCGCGCATATAGTGAGGCCATTGGCGAAAAATTAATGTCCCCAATACTCCGATTTCCACCAACGGGTGGATTCGAGTGTTCGAGGGCCTCACAACGTCTCTGATAAACGGACCGACTGTTACAAAACCTGTTGAGCCGGCATCGACACACGTGGTCGTTCCTCTGCCCAGGCAATAATGATCCGCATTAAATCCAGTTGCGACGCCGTCATTGCAATGGGTGTGCAAATCAATCCAACCGGGCGTAACGATTCTGTCTTTAGCGGAATAAACCTGGAGAGCCCGGCTCTCAGGTATATCTCGGGCCACTTCAAGAATTTTGCGATCTTTTACCCCGACATCCATCGGAGCGTGCAATTGCTGCGATGGATCTATGACTGTGCCGCCCTTTATGAGCAAGTCGCACATCTGATTTGTGTTTTGCGGCTCCGCTGGAACGTTAGACTCAGCCGCCGCGAAGGCACTTTCCAAGGCAAGATTGGCTGTCCCTGCGGCCAGAAGAACTTTGGAAAAGTCTCGTCGAGTTATCATAAGAACGCCCTCCATCCTATTCCCAGCAACTGGATCCTGATTGGGTCAGGCAAAAATTACTTTTTGCACCGAACATCGGCCGCTCGATGGTCGTCTCGGCCAGCAACCACTTGTGGGGCGACGTAAGCGGCGACTTATTCCCGGTCTTCTTCCCAACCTTTCACCGGGTGCCCTACGACTTGCTCCAAGCTCATCGGCTTACCATGCCACGGCTGCCCGTAATTCTTGTCGATCTCATCCCAAAAGCTCATTTGAGGACCGGGATACCCGATAAGCTGCCACCCGATCAGGCCTGCGTTTCCACCGTGCAGGGGATCACTGAACATGCCTTCGATGGTGTGGGTGCGGAGCATCCGAAAAAACATCGTGTTTTCAAGAGTCCGCAATCGGTCGTCCTGCTTGGCGGCATCCAAGTCAGCAAAATCGTCCCCCAGTTGCCGCAAGCCGTCGCGATAGATAGCCCGCGGGTTCGCTTCGCCTTGGTAGCCATGCTCCGGAACCGATTCCACGAAAGGACCTTTGGTATAGCGATAGCGATCAAGGCCATAGGCGCCAGCGAGTTGGTGGTCAATATATATGATCACCCCCGCTTCTTGCGCACCCGGCCCGCTCTCGTCGCTCGGGAAAATACGATCACACGCGGCCGAGATCAGTCGTGCTTCCTTCGCCGTGAAGAACCGTAAGGGCAGGCGGACTGTACCTTCTTCAGCTTTTATCCGAATCGGTACTCTCGCCAGGGTGTATATCAGCAACCCGCCCAGACTCTTTGCAGGTAATGCGATAAACTCTCGACGTTTCATGCGAGTGCTCCTGGTTTCTTAACATAGCGATCGACAAAAGCCTCTGCGGCGCGATAGGTCACCGCAAGGATAGTGAGCGTGGGATTGGCCGATTCGTTCTGAGGAAATGCTGAACCCCCGGTTATCCACAGATTCGGCATCCGCCAGTGTTGAAGCCAGGGGTTTACCACGCTGCGCTCGGGCGAGTCCCCCAAGATCACGCCTCCCTGAACGTGCGTACCCTGGGAGTATGTGACCGAGTAGTGCTCTTCGGTTTCGTGAATGGGGGCGCCGACTCTGGCTCCTATCGCTTTTCCCAGCGCAATCATAATCTTGGCTAAATAGGCCCTCTGTCGTTTCTCATGGCCGGTCCAATCCAGAGTGAGCCGCAGCAAGGGGTCGCCAAACTTATCGGTATAAGTGGAATCGAGGTCCATGTAATTTTGCCGGTAAGATAAGTGTGCGGCCTCGCACGTAATCTGTCCCACTTTGTCATACCACTTCAAGGCTGCCTTTTTCCACGCTGAGCCCCACGCGGAGTTGGCTTCCCCTTGCGGGATTTTCCCAAAAGATACGATCGGCCCCTCACCACCGGTGCTGGCTCTGATCTCGCTGCCACGCAAGATGGGGGCGGTGGGGTCCTGGCCAGGTGGATCTCCCGCGAATTCCCCTAAGGCATATCCCAGCCCACCCGCGCCCATGAAAAGATTTAAGGGGGTGCCAATATAGAGAGGTAATTCTTCGGTTAGCTGGTGCGTTAAGTTCTTCCCCAATGTGCCCCTTCCCGTGACGGGATCATAGGGGTCGCCAACGCCGGATAATAATAGTAGGCGAGCGTTATTTATGGTCCACGACGAGAGCACTACCACGTCCGCAGGTTGTAGCATTTCCTTGCCGGCAGCGTCCATATAAGTCACGCCCTCTGCTTTGCCATCGCGGTGGACCACCCGGCGAACCCAGCAATTCGGGCGCAGACTGAAGTTCTTCTTGCGAGTCAAAACGGGCAGCAGCGTATTGCTTGGCTGCGCCTTCGCCCCGATCATGCAGCCGTAACGCGAGCAGTGGCCGCAATACAGACAACCGGGACGCACTATCCCATCAGGATTGCTGTAGTCTTGACTAAGCGTGGCTGTGGGTATTGGGAAGGGATGATACCCAAGTTCCTGCGCCGCCTTGCGGAAAAGGGTGGGGAAATAGCTCATTTTGTGAGGAGGATTCGGGAACTCGTGCGACCGCGGGCCCTCGAACGGATCGCCACCCTCGATCAAACTGCCGCGCAAATTACCTGCCTTCCCGCTCACCCCCATCATCTGTTCAGCGCGCCAGTAGTAAGCCTCGAGATCATCATATGTAAACCCCCAATCTTGAACCGCAAGATTTTCAGGCAGCCTCGCAGCGCCGTATTTCTCCCGCAAATGGGTGGCCAGCCTAAACTGGTCCGGACGATAACGGTTTGAGATGGCGCCCCAGTGTTCGCCGGCGCCACCCACACCCGTGCCAGGCTTAAACGAGCCATACTGTCTCATCGGGACGGCACGATCCTTGCCGGAGTGACGGTGCGTCACTGTTTCATCCGCAATGTTCTGCATGATTCGGTATCGGAGCATGTCGAGTTCGTCCATCCCGTCACCATAGTCTGACAAATCACGGGCCGGGCCACCGCGTTCGAGGACGACCACCGACAGGGAAGTGCGGCTGGTGATTTCCGTCGCCATCAGCAGACCAGTCCAGCCACCGCCAACGACCACCACATCGACCGGCTTAAGCCGTTCCATTTACGTCGCCCCGCCTTTGTAAGATTTTGGTCATTCCGAGATTTCCCGCTGCCCCCGCCCCGAAAGCACTTTCCAGGGCAAGATTGGCTGTCCCTGTAGCCAGAAGAACTTGGAAAACTCTCGGCGAGTTATCATAAGAGCGCCCTCCTTCCCATTTCCAGCAAACTGGATCCCGCTTGGGTCATGGAGAAATTACTTTTGGCACCGACATCCTCCGCTCGACGGTCGTTTTAGCCAGCAACCACTTGCCGTGCGAGTAATCTGTAAACGCAGAGTCAGACTTACTTCAACGCCACTACTTGGTCGGGGTCAACCCTGATGACGACGTACGACATCGACTTCCCCTCAATCTCGCTCCACCAATGCGGCGTGCCCGCGGGGATGATGACGAAGTCACCCGCTTTGATTCTCCGGCTCACCCCTCCCTCAACGGAAGTGCCGCTCACTCCGGGACCATTGACCTGCGCCACGATCTGGGCGATGCTGCCGCCTTCGCGCCGGGTTGGATTGACAAGTTTGCCCCCCGTCACCAGTGTCCCGGCACCTTCGAGCATGACGTAAACTTCTGACACTTTGTCGTGCACGGCGCTGACTCCTCGAGATGGCGCTGAAAGCCGATACACCACGCCGATGCCGACGTTGTGCCCGCCTATGTCCACCACACGAACCGACCTGTCGACAACGGGTTTCCCGCCGGCCTTCTCATCCTTCAAGGTGGCTTGAATGACTTCGGCGGTTACATCCGTAGCCGGAATGAGTTCCTTTCCCGCTGACGTTTGCTGGGCGCCGACACCAGAGCCTGCGGCCGAAAACAAGAATAGAATTGCAATAACCTTCGGGATTCTCCTCATGACCTTCTCCTTGAGAAAAGCGGTTTCCGATTCCTACATTCCTATAACTCGTTTGTCACTGTTTCTGCGCAGAGGTCAAGACAAAAGTAGGCGGTTCCCACATTCAAGTCGTTCAGGCCTTGCCATTCTTGTCGGCCATGGCACGGGGCGAACTGCGAGCAAGCCCGCGACAGTCATACCGAACGTCAAGGGAACACTGTTCTTCTCAGCATCAGCCACATTCTTTTAATTGGAGAATAGATCACTGAAACAACTTGGCTTGATAAGAAGGTCAGGAAGACTGGCCCGACGCGTCTCGCACCCCCTATCTTAATACTTATGGCAGTTAACGTCCTTCTTTGCGTCTGTCGCCAAGGCAACAATCTTTAACCTGCAAAGCCAACACGCCCCTCCGACCGAAGAAATCCTACCAAGTCAACCTTAATGAAATCTGGATTTGGCGAGAGGTCGTTTTTGTACTGTCAACCTGACCCTCGAAGGGAACTTCAGTTCCGTCTGAGTTCATGATCGCGTTATTGTCGACGGGAGAGCTGAAGTTCGACCGATTGAGGATATTGAAAAAATCCCCTCGGAGTTGCGCCTTAAAGTTTTCTGAAACTCTCGTGAGGGGAACGCTTTTGGATAGGGAAAAGTCTAAGCTCTCGAGTCCAGGGCCAATCATGTCGTTGCGCCCCCCGTTGCCCAATTGAGTACTGGGGTTCGGGGCACTGAAACATTGGAACTTGATGTAATGGTTGGGGTTTCCAGGATTAACATCCGTCGTGCAGCCCGGACCGACGATCCGGTTGGGGAACTGACGGTGGGGCTTCGTGACCTGCCCAAGAGGGTCGCCCGCAACCAGCGCGGTAAAGGGTGTGCCGGATTCCAAGGTCAGGATACCACCGGCCTGCCAACCGCCGAGGATTGCCTTTGCAGGCGCTCCGAAAGAGGCTCGCGTAGGGATGTTCCAGACGTAATTGACCGTTACTCTGTGTCGCATATCCGCATCGGCGAGACTGCGATAGCATCGAGGGCAAAACCAGAGCATGTTGTCGATTGAATTCCGAAACTGATCTGAAGCGGCTGAACTGGAACCGTTGTCAATATCCTTTGACCAGGTATAAGAACCTTCGACTTGCAAGCCGCGACTCATACTCTTCTTGATTTGAATCTGGAGAGCATCGTAAAAATAGGCCCCATTATAAGTCGATATCGGAATCTTTGCCGAGAACTGGTTGACTAGTGTTCCGGTGCCAGGATCAGAGCAGAGATTGATCGTGGAGCCCTGAGGAGTTAGTGTCGGGACGAACGCCGGGCAGGGCCACTCATACTGGCCCTGAGCATTCAGGGTCGGCATGACCATGTCGGCGTTGTCATGGCTTACCCTCATGTGTTGGCCGTGACCACCGACATAACCCACCATGGCCGTCGTGCTTGGCGTGAGTTCCCTCTGAATGTTAAAGTTCCACTGCATAACATAGTCACGTTTAGGCGTAAAAGGGGTAATGTAGTAGTTGTGGCTGTTTTGAGCTGATGCTTCGACAAAATTCCAAGCTCCCGACGGAAAAGAACCTGCGGGTAAGCTGGCCGAGGATACAGTGTCGCTAAAGGGGTAGGAGTTGTCTACTCCGGGTCCCATTTCAACCGGGAGGGGCAACATGTCAAATATCCCGAAGCCCCCGCGAACGGCGGTCTTGCCGTTCTTGAATGGGTCCCAGGCAAAACCAACCCTCGGCTCAAAATTCAACTTCGTGGGATTTTGGAAATAAGGGCTTCCCAGAAAGGGTTGCGGAAAGGCACTGCTCAACACTCGAAGGTTCGCTAGCTCGTTGTGAACCTCCGTAATAATCGTGGCCATTTCGTAACGCATGCCCACGTTAACGGTCAGGTTTGGCCGGAGATGAGCGTCATCCTGAAAGTAAGCACCTACTATTGACTGCCGGAGCCCTCGCGTATTTCGCTTGCCTGGCGCGTCAGCATAAATACTAGCTGGACGGTTGGTCAGGAAATCGGACAACGAGTTGAATGATATGAGCCCACCAGCGTAATTCAGGCCAGCTGAATTGTCTTCGATGCGCTCGAAGTTGGCGCCGAACTTCATCGAGTGAATTCCCTTGGTGTAAAACAAGTTGTCGTACGCCTGCCACGAATTGAAATGGAATACAACCTTATCTATCGCGTCGACGCCGCCCGAAAAACCGTTGTTAAGCTCCGGAATGGTGGTGTCAATGGCGCCTGCCGTCTCTCCAGGGATAAAACTATACAAACCAGTGCGATCGGCAGTTGCAGGGTTGATGGCCGTGGCGCCCGAAGGAGATTCCACGTTGTCACGGTTAAAACCTGCACGGAAGGAATTGAGCAACTGGGGGGTGAAAATGTGGTTCTCTTCGAGGGCGATCATGTAGCGCCGCACCGGATTATGAATTATCTTATTCCCGTACTCGTCATCTTGACCTGTGTCAGAGCGATCGAACATGAACGTAGTCGAAATTCGATCTTTTTCTGAGAAGGTGTGATCCGCTCGGATGATGAAAAAATTCTCGGTTGTAATATTGGTGCTTGGAAACTCGAATTGCCCCGCATCGCCCGAGACTGAATTAGGGACGTTTGGCAAAGGGATGAATGCCTTGATAAACTGAGCGACCGCCGGGTCCACTGTCACCGGCCCCGCCACAAGATCCCCGGCCCGCGCGGCCGCACTTGGCACATTGCTAATCGTAGTCGTTCCGAGATCCTGCTTAATTCCCTCATAGTCACCAAAGATGAAAGTCTTATCCTTTTGAATCGGACCTCCGGCGGAGGCCCCGTATTGGTTGCGCCGAAAGGCTGGAATTGTCGCAGGGTCAAAGAAGTTCCGCGCGTCCAGCGCGCTGTTGCGAAAATATTCATAAGCGCTCCCGTGGAACCGGTTTGTACCCGATTTAGTAATCGCGCTGATGACCCCTCCTGAGGTGCGCCCATATTCGGTCGAATAGTTGGTGGTGAGGACGGAAAATTCCGCAACCGCATCAGCCCCTAAGTTGCCTCCTAGCACACTCCCGGGACCCCCGTTTGAGTAATCGTTAATATTGACGCCGTCGAGGAGATAATTGTTTGCCTGCGGACGGCCACCCCCTATGATCAACTGGTTCCCGAAACCGCGCTTAGTTCTGTCACCCGAACCGACAGGCGGCTGGTCGTGGGCATCTATGACGCCTGCCTCCAAGGCGGCCAAGTCTGTCCACGACCGGCCGTTCAAGGGAAGATCCTCAATCGTCGTCGTATTGGCGACCCCTCCCAGAGTTGAGTTAGCCAGGCTCACTGTCGGAACCTCGCCGGTCACCTGGACCTTTTCTGTACTCTTGCCGACCTGCATGGTCAGATTCAAGACCGACTCCTGACCAACGGTCAGGATGATTCCGCCACGCAGCTCTGTCGAGAACCCGGAGGCGGAAGCGGTAAGCTCATATTCACCAGCCTGCAGATTTGGGACCGTGTAGAAGCCACCCCCGTTCGTGACGGCATTCGTGGCAATGCCTGTCGCCACGTTTTTGAGTGATACGCTTGCGCCGGCAATCACCGCGTGCGAAGGGTCCACCACGGTACCCGAGACGGTGGCACCGACGATCTGAGCATAGACAGGGGCGGAAAGGAAAAGGACCAGTGCCAAGTCAAGTAACTTGGCAAATGTGATGACTCTGCGGTTACCATGTTTCCGGGAAACCATAGATCGTTCGTCCTCCCCCAAATCTCTCTACTTTGTGGCCTTCGTGGTGTGGTACGAGCTAATTGTTCCCCTGTTCAGAAAGTGCGACGCGCCCGACACCTAGCTAGAGTTTTCGGCGAACAACACCCAGAGTGTTCGCCGTTGAATAGTTTTTTTTCTCTTACGCAAATCTCCATTCTTCTGCTATTAGAATAGGTGGCGGTGTTTTGGGAAGTCCTTTGACAGGGCTAAAAAAAACCTTAAGAAATTCTTTAACGAGTGGGAACGCTATTTTTTCTGGATAGCTGCAGAAACCTATGTGCCTTCACCTTGCAGTATGCTTCTGCAAGTTCGCTTCTCTCAGGATCGCCACAAATCTAGGATCAGAGCGCAGATTGTTCAGGGTCGGATCTACATTCAGATAAGCCATCGATGTCGATCGGTCCGCGATCGCGCGTTCCAGCCGCAGATATCCGCGATCTGCCTCCCCGATACCAAAACAGATTAAAGCTGTTGCATATGGAGACACATACCTGATGCGTGAAAGATCTTCCAGTTCATGAAGACTTTTCGTTGCCTCACTGATCATTCCTGCCATGGCATAGGCATGACCGAGCGAAGCCTCATAGTATGTGTCGCCACCCGAGAGTTCGACTGCTTTCTCGTACTCCGCAATCGCGCGCCGATATTGATTCATATGCTCGTAGATATTGCCAAGGCGGAAATGAGCACGAGGAAAATTGGGATCGATCTCGATCACTTTCTCCAAAATGCTGATCGCTTGCTCATTCTGTCCGGCTAGAAAATTGACCCACCCTGCATTCGTTCCGATACTTGCCGATAGGGGATCGTTTTCCACCGCTAACTTCTCCTCGCGCACAGCCTCATTGAACCGACCCATCACGGCAAGACTGAAACCTCGCCAGGAATGCGCGATTGCGTAATTAGGGTTCTCCTCGAGCGCCGTGGTGAATTCACGTTCGGCGGCCGCTCCATCCCAGTCGTAGTAGAAATGGACGAACCCCAAGGTTGAGTGAGCCTCCGCAAGCGAATTGTCCAATGACAAAGCCTTCGTGGCGGCTGCTTTGGCCTTCGGAAATGCATCGTTCGGTGGAAGCACCTGATAGAGGCCGAGCATGGCATATGAATCGGCAATCCCCGAGTAAGCTTCTGCATACGAGGGATCGATTGCGATCGCCCGCTGGAAATAGTCCAGCCCCTTTTTCAATCCTGCTCCGGTCCTCTCGTTCCAGAAAAAACGTCCTGTCAGATAAGCCGCATAGGCTTCCCTTCCTCTCTCGGGACGCTTTGCGAGAGGTTCCTTCTCTTTCCCAGTCAATTCGAATCGAATCGAAGAAACAACATCGGCAGAGAGAGTGTCCTCAACCGCAAAAACATTCGTAAACTCTTCATCAAACGTGTCAGACCAGAGGTGCTTGCCATCCGCCACGCGAATCAACTGGGCCGTCACCCGCACCCGGTCTCCGGAAAGTTGAATTTGTCCATCCAGGACTGCATCAACACGTTGTTCATATCCAACCGACCTCGGATCTTGTGATGTACCCTGATATTTCTGCATCGCTCTGGTGGGACGCGTCGCAATTCTTCCTGTACTCGCCAATTTGGTGATTAGCGCATCTGCCATGCCCAGGCCTAGGTATTTGATTCCTGAGTCGGCACCAAAGGTTTCAAATGGAAGCACAGCCAGCGATCGGATTTCCGAAGGCCTTTGTGCGTGTGCCCGAACTTTTGGCCAAAAGCCGAAGGCAAGAGAAATCGTCGCCATGATGACGACACATGAAAGAGTAAGCACCCGCGAGAACCGAAACCTTGGAACGATCTCTAATTTCCGATGCGCAATACCGCTTGGAATTACTCCCCTATCGAGCGGAATCAGTGCGGCCCCTTCCGGCCTCACTGTTTCGGTGTCGGCGGACAATTGTTTGATTTCCGCATCAAACCGATAACCGTGTTTTGATACGGTCTTGATGTACGGATGCTCTTTGCCGAACACCTTGCGCAGAAGAGAAATCGTGACGCAAAGATTTCCTTCTTCAACAAATGTATCCGGCCAAACAGCGCGGATTAGCTCTTCTTTTTCAAGCACGCGCCCGTGGTTCTCCACCAGTACGAGCAGCATATGAAACGCTTTAGGCGTCAGGGCGATTGGTTCACCGCCGCGAAGAAGCTTGTGTGCGTCTGGAATCAGAAGAAAGGGCCCGAACAAATATCGACGACCTTCGCTCATGGATGGCCTCCTGCACGAGCAACCGTTTTTCTAGCCTCACAGCTATCAAATCGGTTTCTCGGCTGGCGTCGCGTACTCGATCAAGGGAGCGGTGATACGCACGTCAGTACAGCCTACGGGCACAGAAAATCGCCACGGCTCGATGCGACGGAAGGATTCCTTGAGCAAAGAGGTTCCCCGGATGATGGGGAAGCTCGCAGTAAATCGTTTCCGTCCGGCAATGCCGTATGGGATGAATCCGCACAATAAGGTCTTGGTGTCCACAGAAAACAACCTCTTTGGGATCCTCTTAGGAAAACCCAAAAGCCTTCAAAGGACGTTCATCGGCTGAGCCTGAGGAACCAATATTCTCCAAAAAACTGAGCGCCATGATACCCCTGCCTGTCAACAATGGCAACAAGCTTCCTGCCACGGACACGTTTAGCGAGCTCTGCATCTCGAGGAGGACCATTGAAACGCCTGAAACCGAAACAGATCTTCAACGGGCTGATTTTTGCGACGGGGCTTTGCCCGTGCGTGATGCTCTGTCGGCAGCTACCTGTGCGGGGGCGGGGGGGTGGCGGCGAAAGCACGATGGTTTCACGCTCATTCCTGGTGCTTGATCAAGCGCTCGACCCACGCCTGCTGCAGAGGGGGGCGAGGTTCACATTCTGAGATAAGCGGCTGAGAATCCGCCGTTGTTGGAAAGTCCTTCGAAAACTCTTGAAACTTTCTAGAAATATTTTGATTGCCCAAACCGGCCGTGGGGAATCTTCATGCCAAGAAAAAAGGCAAGCTCCGAATCTCACATACGGACTCTTCAGATCCAATTCTCTAAATAGACCATCATGAAAACATTGCTTAATGTCCTCACTTGCCGTGCATGCCGACCGCATCTGTCTCAATCGAGTCAGCCCCGCGGAACCGAAAAATCCGGCGGGCCCTCCCGGTGGTGGCCACGGACGCGATTTAAGATCCGGATTGCCGGCCTACCGTTGCACGTGGCTGCAGCTGAGTTTCTTAAGAAATCTTAAAGACTTCTCAAAGGACGTCCGAGTTGGCACCAGTAATGATCAAGCAAGCAAAGCGGCATGCCTCCGTGAGTTTGATGAGTTGAGTGATCGGATTGCATTCATGTCCAATTCGCGACAGAAAAAGGAACAGGCAAATCAGATCAACGCGGTGCTGGCTGGATTCCTTGGCTGGACCTTGGATGCGTTCGACTTCTTTGTTCTCATTTTTGTGGTTTCCGATGTCGCCAGGGAATTTGGCCGTTCCATCCCGGCCATCGCTTTGACGATCACTGCGAGTCTAGCCATGCGCCCGCTTGGCGGGCTTATTTTTGGCATCCTGGCTGACCGGTACGGCCGCCGTACCTTGTTGATGGCCAACATTGTCTTCTATACCGTGATGGAGATTGTCTCAGGTCTGGCTCCTACATTTGCCATCTTCTTTTTCTGTCGGATGCTGTACGGGATTGGCATGGGTGGCACTTGGGGAGTCGGGGCTTCCCTAGCGTTGGAGTCAATCCCAGAAAAACGGCGGGGTCTTGTCTCCGGACTTCTCCAGGAAGGGTATGCTACTGGAAACATTCTCGCAGCCATCACCTATTACACGGTTTTTCCGCATTGGGGATGGCGGCCCATGTTCTTCATCGGCGCCATCCCCACATTTCTCGTCCTGTTCATCTGCTTACAAGTCAAGGAAAGCGAAGCGTGGCACCAATCGCGGACCGACTGGTCTACCTATAAGAAAGCAGTAACCAACAATTGGCAGCTGTTTCTGTACCTGGTCATTCTCATGGCCATGATGAATTTCATGTCCCATGGCACACAGGACATGTATCCGACGTTCCTGCAGCGTCAGCGCCATTTCTCGGTGAATACGACGGCACTCATTAGCATCATTTCCATGCTAGGAGCCATTTGCGGTGGCATCACATTTGGCCTGTTCTCCGACCGCAAAGGTCGCCGGCGCGCCATGGTCACCGCGACCCTTCTCGCCGCCTTCACCATTCCGCTCTGGGTATTTGCGCCCAACTTACAGTTGATTGCCACCGGCGCTTTCATCATGCAGTTCATGGTGCAGGGAACCTGGGGCGTCATTCCCGCCCATATCACGGAATTGTCTCCTCGCCCGCTTCGAGCATTTTTCCCCGGGTTTGCATATCAGTTAGGCGTACTGATCGCTTCGAGTATCGGGTACATCGAAGCCGTTATGGGCGAACATTTCAGGTACGGGAGTTCAATGGGCATTCTGGCCTTAGCGATTTTAATCGTAGGAGCAGTCGTGATCTCGTTGGGCCCCGAAGCGAAAGGCATTTCATTCTTCGGCGACGAGAAAGAAATGGTTAACAGTGCTCGCGAAAATAGCCTGGTATTCGAAAGGGCACGCGACAAATCGAATGGCTATGACTAAGGTTCCACACATCATGGGGTTGCATTCGAGCGGGATCATCTCCCAGAGCACGACTTCCCGTCAGTTTCCCGCGAGTTTCTCGTGGAACGTCAGCGTTCAACGCGCCACCTGTAAAGTCTCGCCGTCACTCCTCGCGAAATTCGATCTTCCAAGCTAACCGTATGCGCGCATAAAGAGATCCGGCACTCACGGTGTCGGCGTCTCTGCGATCAGGAGACCCACAACCCAGCCCACAGCCTGAAGGTGGTCACTGAATCGTCTCCGTCGCAAGACCCAGTTCCTTGAGGAATGCGCCCTGCGCCGCCCGTGTTTCATCGCCATCGCCTTGGGTGTAGAGAATCGAGCGTCGTTTGAATTCGCGAATGACGCATCGGCGCATTCGAGAAACACATTGTCATCAGGGTCAGTTCAGATTTCAAGGCGGCGGGAGGGCGTCACGATATGATTGTGATTCTTGACGAGCTGTAGCAATTGCTGGCGAATCCCTTTGCGATAGCCAACGCTGGACGCGAGAGCACATCCGCATATTCCTTCAAAACCGGATGCGACACGTAGAAAAGCGCAGGCTTCGTAACGGCTAGGATAAGGGCAGTGCGCTGGAGCCCCTCTGGCTTAAGGGCGGCTGAAACCAGCACGTTGGTATCAATGACCAGACGGAGCGGAAGCATTAATGCTTTTTCTTTTCCGCTCGGGTTCCCCTGATTATCTGATCGATCTGGCGTGACGTGAGGGTGTTGGTCCCCTTCTTCACGGACTCTTCACCGATTATCCGTAAAACCTCGGGTTCCGGGGCCGCCATCTTTACGTAATCGCGGATGCTCATGAGCACCGCTCTGGGTGTGCCGCGCTTTTCAATGATGAGCGACCGGCGCTCATCCTCTATGCGATTCAGCAGCTTTCCGAAATTCGCGCGAGCGCGCAGGACAGAAACCACTATGCTGCCATTCTTGCGCGTGGCTGTAGGGGTGGTGGACGTTAAACTCTCCATTTCAACTAACTGAACTGTACAGTTTCCCAGAAAGGCGGTCAATGGCGTCGAGCGCCTCCCCGCCCCGGCAAGGGCCCCTTCCTTTCTCTTCATGGCCTAAATCCCGATTGTCCTCATTACCTAGCTTGTTGGGTGCGTTCTTCTCTCCCTCTGAGGCCAGCCAGGCTGCTGGACGCGAATACATCAAGCGACTCGAGTCTCGCAAAAGTGATTGTGATCTTCCTGTGTCTAATGCCGCCGATCCTTAGTTTTGAGGAATTCCTGCTTGGCGAGGAAAACGCGGTCGATTACCGCGTTCGCACGAGCGGATCAGCTAGCCTACGAAACTTTGAACCGAAATTTGTTGATTCCCAAGCGTTTGATTTTTGAGTCGAGGGTCCGTGTCGGGAGCCCAAGTTTGGCTGCCGCGCCCGCTGGCCCTGAGATACGGCCGCGGGTTTCTGCCAGTGCGGCTTCAATCATTTCCTTTTCCTGCCTTAGCAGCGCACCATTAAGTGCAGCCGTTGGACCGGCGACTTGGTGCGGTTCCTGTTTGAGCCAGGTCTCGTCGACAGAAAAAGTATTACCGTCGCTCAGGATGACGGCCCGCTCAATTACACTTTGTAGCTCACGAATGTTCCCCGGCCAGCCGTACGCTTGGAACCATTTCAGAGTTCTTTTATCGATTCTTCTGAACTTCTTTCCAGCCTTTTTTCCAAAGCGATCAATGAAGTACTCGACCAGCAAGGGAATGTCAGCCGCGCGCTCGCGCAACGAGGGCATCTCGATAGGCACCACATTCAGTCTGTACAGGAGATCTTGGCGAAACTTGCCTTCGGCGACGAGCGTGTTCAAATCACGATGGGTGGCGCTCAACACTCGCACGTTAACGGGAAATGGCCTGTCACTGCCGACGCGTTCGATTTCACGTTCTTGCAGCACTCGCAGCAGTGCGATTTGGACCTCCGTGGGCAAGTCGCCGACTTCGTCCAGAAAAATCGTCCCCCCATGCGCCGATTCAAAACGCCCCAGGCGCCGTTGTGTCGCGCCGGTGAAGGCGCCCTTCTCGTGGCCGAAGAGCTCGGAAGCAATCAACGATGCCGGGATTGCGGCGCAATTCACACCAATAAATGCCCGTTCGGCGCGGTTCGATCGCCTGTGGATGGCGCGCGCAATCAACTCCTTTCCCGTACCGGTTTCGCCTAGAATTAGAACTGTGGAATCTGAAGATGCCACCTTGGAGACTTGGCGGAGGACCCTGCTGAGCGCTTCCGAGGAGCCGACTATATCCTCAAACATCGAGTCACGATCGATTTGTTCCCGCAACACCAGGTTTTCGTTGCGCGTCCTCTCTTCAGCCTGGACGCGGTCATCGATGTCAGTTCCAGTCGCGTACCAGCGAATCACCCGTCCCTGGTCGTCAAGCAGCGGGTTGTAATGGATGAGAAACCACCGGTACTGTCCATCTTTGCGCAAGATTCGTTTTTCGTTTTGAAATGGCCGCGAAAGCGATTCCATGTGCTCAGCTCGGAATTTCGCAAGGTCCTCCGGATTAAAGGTTCGATCGCGAACATCCGTCGCCATGACCTCTTTAATTGTGAGGCCCGTGTAATCGAGCAGGGTCTGATTCATATAAAGAAAGGTGCCATCCGGATTCATCACGACGATCATCTGAGGTATGGCATCAACAATATGTCGAAGTTGAGCTTCTGATTTCTCGATCTGTTCGAATGCCCTTGTCAGGGCCGTCTGCGATCGATCGCGCTCAATGGCGATTCCGGCAATGCGGCCGGCGTAATCGATCAGCTGAATTTCGGCCGGCCCTGGATGCCGGACTTCGCGGTAGTACATGCAGAATGTCCCCAGCACTTTGCCGTCGTGCGACATGATGGGAGTTGACCAAGCCGCGCGCAGTCCATTCTGTATAGCAAAGCGCCTAAACTTCACCCATCTCGGGTCAGAAGCGATGTCAGAGACGAAGACAGGCTGACGAAGGTAAGCGGCTGTGCCGCATGATCCGACATTAGGACCAATGCATATTCCGTCAGTCGCTGCACGGTACGCTTCCGGCAGGCTTTCGGCGACGCCATAGCGCAGGTGCAAGCCGTCTTCGTCAAGCAGGGAAATCGAACACAGCATTCCCGTACTGTGAGCTTCGATCATGCGGGTGATAGTGGTCAGAACTTCGTTCAGGGGTGCGCCGAGAAGGATCATCTTCAGCGTATCGAGCACCGCATCACAGGGCAGGGTTTGCGCGGAGGATGGGGATGTTGGAAGCGCTTGCAGGTTGGGTGCTACCTTGGCGTTTGCCATAAACCAGCAGCCTGTCAGATCGTCCCAGGGAGTTTCTCGCGTGTGACCCCGGAAGGCAGCACGCGGATCGTCGCCGCTATCCACAAGGCGACAAACTCCCGTCTCGACTATGATTCGATTCGGCTCAAAGATGGTGCGCGTGCCGTGGCCATTGAACTAGGTCGTCAACCGTTGCTTATGCAGTTCGGCTTCGATACTTACGTCTTTGAGGGCGTCGGACTTCCCCTTCACTTGATACCCTTTTCAATTGATTCCATCTCGACAGCCCACCGTGGGCATTGACGGCAACTTGCAGCAAATCGTTCATGCCTACTCCGTAATTGGAGCGTTAGGAGGGAGTCCAGTCCGAAAATACGGTACAAGATCGTCGGGCTGACGGACAACGGCAACCTCAGTTGATGTGACGGCGCAGGCTCCGTCGAGTAGCAACTCTATGAAGAGCTTGACGCAGGGGCTGAGTTGCGTTCCATCTGTTGTCGTGTTCATGTAGGTTGCTCCCTAAATTCGGTTGATCGAAGTTTTACGGAGCCGCTGGTCGGCGCAAGTCACTCGTTCACTGGAGAAATTTGTCATCGAACATTGGCAACCCGCACTTTGACTGTTCCTGCGCGGCCTCATCCTGAATCACGTTCCCGTGCTCGACGAGTAATCCCGTCTTGAAGACGAACGATATCGGCGGCGATCCAGTTCACAGGCGCACCAAAGCCCGAGAAACGGCCATGGACAATCACGAAATCTCCCCTGGCGACTTCGCGCTCCGTAGCGAGGGCATCCAGGACGGCCGGATCCTGATCGTCCAGATTGCCGTTGAGGTGGTGGTTGAAAACAGGTGGCAGCCCGTTCCGCTTGCCCTAACGCCGGCACGCGAAACGAATGCCGTTCGACTCAACAAACTGCGTCGGGGCCGTAACTGCTGTATAGGTGCTCATGGTACGATCCTCTTTTCTCTGTGGTTGACACCGGCGACTTTCAGAGGCTGTTTCCCAGAATTCTCGCCGGCAAACAGGCGCAACCAGCGCCACCTGGGCGCTTGAGCCTACGCGCTGGCAGCCGTCCCGTGATACGCAGCCGCAAAAACATCCTGCACAAAGTTTTCAAGCGAAGTCGGCGTGGTGTTCTCCGGCAAACGCGGCTCCAACGCAACGAGGACTCCTGCGTTGATGGCTTTGTACATCTCGATGTACAAAGCGGCTCCCTTCGGCGGAACACCCATTTGTGTCAACACCTGTTGCACCTGGTCATACGGGAACTGCTCGTAACTCAGATCCGGTTTGCCAATGCCGCGCCCAATCACCGCGGTAACTTCCGTCATCGACAGGTCGCGCTCGCCAAGCAATTCGCGGATTTGTTTCCCAGAAAAATCCAGGTGCAGGAGGCGCTGCGCGGCGTAGTCGCCAACGTCGCGCGTCGCGATCATGGGCAACTTCACGTCGGGTAGCAGGGCATTTCCGATCAATCCCATCCCATGAATCATGCCGATCGCCGCCAGATTGTTCTCCATGAAATACGCGGCGCGCAGGTGCAGAACGTTCAAACCGCTGATCGCGTTCAGTTTTTGCTCCGAAGAATGCAGTCCCGCGACTGGCCCGGTGCCTTCCGGAACCTGCGCGCCGTAGCTGCTCAAGTGCACGGCGTAGGGCAGACCGGACTCCTTCACGGCTTTCGCAATCGCATCGCTGTCTCGTTCCTGGTCCTCCCGGGACTTCGCCGGCGGCAACATCAGGTATGCCGCGCGCGCACCGCTGAAGGCTTCGATGAGCGCAGCCGCATTGCTCATATCGGCGGTGAACGCTTCCGCCCCTTTGTCCACAAAGTGCTGCAGTCGCCCCGCATCGCGTCCCATGACGCGCACCTTCTTGCCCTTCAATAGCAGAGAATTGGCGATCATCGAGCCGGTGTTCCCGCTCGCTCCCAAAATCACATACATGGCGTTCGAAGCGACGGGTGAAATCATAGCTAGTGCCTCCTTAATCTGTTAAAAAGGGTGTCGAATGCCCTCAGGACGATCGCGTTGTTTTTCGGCTGTCATTTGGGGAATGTGTCCCCAAACATGGGAAGGCCGCTGACAGATTCGGCCTTGGTCGCCTCGTCCTGCAGAACGTCCCAATGCTCTTTAAGAACACCGTCTTCGAACCGAATGACGTCGGCTGCGATCCAGGCGGCGGGCCTTCCAATCCCACTGAAGCGGCCATGCGCTATGACGTAATCACCTTCGGCAACGATGAGCTGGTTCTCATAGCGCACCGTTTCTGGCAGTGAGCGGACCAGGGCAAACAGTCCTTCGCGACCTGGTGCAATGTGTGCGCTGTGCTGAATGTAGTTCGGTGACCAGAAGCGCTCTGCCGCCGCGTAGTCACGCTTGTTGAACAGTGTGTCGAAGGCTTCCAGAACGAGCGCCTTATTTTTGGATTCGATCGTCTCACTTGCCATTTTCGTTTTTGCCATCTGCCGACTCTTCTCATTCATCCGAGCCATTGCAGCTGATGCCCGCAATGCGTCAGGTCCTTAAAGCTTCGCCCCGCCATCGACGGGGATGCTGGCTCCCGTGATCCAGCGGGCTGCGTCTGACGCCAGGAAAGCGACGACGTCCGCGACATCTTCCGGCTTACCGATCCGTTTCAATGCCTGCATCCCGAGCGCGGCGTCCCGGCCGGCCTCAGTCTTTGTGAAGTTCGACATGTCAGTATCGATCACGCCTGGAGCGACTGCATTCACGCGAATGCCTCGGGGTCCAAGAATGGCCGCCCAGTTTTTGACCAGAGTCTCAAGTGCTCCTTTGGTCGAGGCGTAGGCAAGGATCGAAGGGTTGTCCAAACCGGGCTTCCCAACTACGGCGTGCGACCCGAGGGAAGAGATCACGATGATGTTCGCGCCGTCACCTAAAATTGGCAGCAGTTGCTGCACCAGGAAGAACGGAGCGCGCACATTTGTCGCAAAGAGGCTGTCAAAATCCTCCACCGTATGATCTTTGAAGGTTGCAGATTTGGAGATACCGGCGTTCGACACGAGCACATCCAATCGCTCGCCGACGATCGTACGAACTTCCTTCGCCAGCAGCGTTGCCCCTTCCGGAGTTCCCAAGTCGGCCCTGATTGCGTTCGCGCGTCCGCCTTTTGAAAGGATGCCTGCCACGAGAGATTCCGCATCCTGCGCGGAACGACCGTAGTGCACGAGGACATGCGCACCGGAGTTAGCGAGCACGGATGCAGTAGCCCGCCCGATTCCGCGTGATGCGCCTGTCACCAGGGCGGTTTTGCCTTGAAGTGTAGTCATTCCATATACCCCGACAATGAAAAAGAAAAAAACGAACACCTTTGCTGGCGTCGTCCCAGCCCTTTCACGACTCGCCGTTCAGAAAACGACTTGTCTTGAGCCACGAGGTGCCAAGTCAAGGAAGACTTAGCCAGCGATCATGCCTCCATCGACTGGGATGGAAGAACCAGTCATGTACGACGCATTTTCCGAAGCAACAAAGGCGATCACGTGAGCGATCTCCTGCGAAGTTGCCAGACGCTTGACGGGTACCGTCGAGACGAGCGCCGCTTTATTTTGATCTGTGCTGGTGAAGCGCGTGAGCATACCGGTGTCTGTAGTGCCCGGAGCGACTACGTTTACCCGAACTCCGGTTCCTGCAACTTCGAGTGCGGCGGATTTTGTCAGCCCCTCCACCGCATGTTTGCTGGCCACATAAACGGATGCCCCGGCAGCACCGACGCTTCCATAGGCCGACGAGACATTGACAATGCTCCCGCTCCCCTGTGGCAGCATCGTCCGCAGTTCGTGCTTCATGCTTAACAGCACACCAAGTACGTTGGTATCAAACGTATCCGCGTAGCTCTCCGCGGTCTGCTCGGTTACGAGACCCCGCAATCCTTCCGTCCCGGCATTATTGACTGCAATATCCAGGCGTCCGAAACGCTTGACGGTTTGGTCCACAAGGTTGCGCACATCCTCATCCTTCCGCACATCAGTACGAACAAAAATAGCTTCTGCTCCGAGCTCTTGTAGCTCTGTAGCTAACTGTTGTCCTTCTTTGTCTCGACGACCGGACACAACAATGTCTGCTTCTTCTTGCGCAAAGATTATTGCGGCGGCGCGACCGATTCCTGTCAGCGCGCCAGTAATCAACACCACGGGCTTTTTCATCGCATTTTCCTCAGATTTAGGGTGAAACGATGAAGTTCATCAGGTCGCGCCACGTATTCATCGTCGGCTCCCTACTGTCCCGATAATGGACCGACAACATTTTGCGAACAACCCTCGTTAGAGTTCTTATTGGGCTACCCTATGAAGGTGGGTGCGAACACTACCATTGAGGGAGAACGAAACGACTCTAGCGGTCACCGATGTCAATACGCTTTCGTCCGAAAAGGCGCGCGTCAAGGGACCAGACGCCAGGTCCAAGCATTGCCAGCGCTGCTCCCACGACTGCTAGCACTATGCAAGTTCGCAGATTGTCAGCTCTCGAAAGGGCTTTCCACAGTTCAACGATTACGACCAACACTCCCGCTATAGGTGTAAAAAAACCGACAAGAAGAAGAACGCCTCCTATGGTCGCGAGGGATTGCCATATGATTCCATGCCACTCGGATGCCGTCAGCATTTCGGCGACTCCATCATGGGTCAGGACAATTCCGACCCCCAGCCGCAGGAGTAGAAGACCTTTCCCCGGCCAATCGTTGGGAAACATGGAGAATAGTCGTTGCAGAGAAGGCCTCAACGACAAGGTTAGGGAAAGCGCAGCGTAGTCGAATCCCCAAAAACCGGGGTAGGGATACACCTCTTTCGAGGGGTTAGAGTTCGATGATTCCGCGTTTCAGCCCGATAGTGACCGCGTGGGTTCGGTCGTTCGCGCCAAGTTTCGAGAGGATATTCTTGACATGTCCCTTAACGGTTTCCTCGGTGATTGACAATTTATCGGCGATCAGTTTGTTGGCGTTTCCAGCGGCAATCGCTCTAAGGACTTCGATTTCGCGGACAGTTAAAGTGTCATCCCCAACGTGATCAGCGACTTGCGTGGCAAGATCCGCCGGAATCCTCTTCTGACCGGCATGGACAGCCCGAATTGTGTCCAAGAGTTCTTTGCGCAAGAGGCTCTTTAGCAGATAACCGCGAGCGCCGGCTTTCAGTGCTCGTGAAATCCGAACATCGCCCGCATACGTTGTAAGGATGATGATGCGCGCCTCGGGAAATTCGCTTCGAATCGCAATCATCGCATCGATACCGTTCACGCCAGGCATCTCCAGATCCATCAGCGCGATGTCCGGCCGGTGTTT
>Ga0210406_10001063_pt1 | contig 35026 bp, 30 predicted proteins | sample IncBWC30MmetaG_FD_155454 | JGI IMG/M metagenome (GOLD analysis project Ga0210406, IMG submission 155454) | Forest soil microbial communities from Barre Woods Harvard Forest LTER site, Petersham, Massachusetts, United States - Inc-BW-C-30-M | ecosystem: Environmental > Terrestrial > Soil >... | reverse complement strand
CTCAACATCACCGTCAACAACATCGCCCCCGGCGCCATCGCTACCCCCATCAACACCAAGATGATGGAGAACAAAACCCAGCTCAACGCCCTCCTCGCCAACATTCCCCTCGGCCGCATGGGCTCCTCCGAAGACGTCGCCGGCCTCGCCCTCTTCCTCGCCTCCGACGACGGCGCCTACTGCACCGGTTCCACCTTCATCATCGACGGCGGCCTCATCCGCAACTACCACGAGCAATAGCCGCCGTTCGAGTCAGACACTGGCGTAGTAGCAGGTCAGATCCGTGTTCGGCGGTTGAACCCCAAGACCCCGCAGCATGCTGACGATCTGCCCGCGATGAAACGTGGTGTGGTTGATGGCATGCAAGACGATCTGCCACCGAGGGACGCGGAGATCGGCGCCATCGGGCAACAAGGTCGAAAGCTCTTCAGTCAGATCGCCATCGGACGCCGATTCGAGCCAATCGCGATAACCTCGCCAAAGTTCAGGCCACGACTGCACCAGGAATTCGAAGGAATGTTCGGGACCCGGATCCAAAGGAAGACGCTTCGACCCACCCTCAACCAGACGCTGGAGCCACACACGCTCGCCATCGTGCACGTGGCGAAACGTGCGCAGAATGCTGGAGTGGGACGCGCCGAGGCTACAATCAAGCTGCTCCGCGGTAAGGGACACACAGACATCAAGCACGCGCCGAGTACCCCACGCCGAGTAGCCCGTATGAGCAACAAGGAGCTGCTTGAGCTGCGACATAGACGGATTATAAAAGTCATCCCGGTAGTCTCGCTGCGCCGTCCGGTAAAATTGAATCATGGATTTAACCCTCTACTCAGCCTCCTGGTGCCGCGACTGTCGCGAAGCGAAGCGCTTCCTCACCGCCCACAACATCCCCTACGAAGAGATCGACATCGAAACCACCCCCGGCGCAGCCGACCTCGTCATAGCCAACACCGGCAAGCGCGCCATCCCCCAGTTCGTCATCGATGGGAAATGGGTCCAGCCCTACAAACCTGGCCGCGGCTTCCTCTACGAAGAGATGTCCGAGCTCTTCGGCGTCCCCACAGCGTGATTGCCTTTTTTGTCACTTCCTAGCGCAGCGGAGAGATCTGCTGTTGCAATTCAACCTGGCCACCAAGGTAAGGAACTCCGATGATCGCCCGCTACACCCGCCCCGAGATGGGCCGCATCTGGTCCGACGCCAACAAATATCAGTGCTGGCTCACCGTAGAGATCGCCGCCTCCCAGGCCCTCGCCAAATTCGGCCTCGTCCCCCAGTCCGCCGCCGACGCCATCCGCGATCGCGGCGCCTTCACCGTCGACCGCATCAACGAAATCGAAGCCGAAGTCAAGCACGACGTCATCGCCTTCACCACCACAGTAGCCGAGCACATAAACTCCCCCGAAGACTCACGCTGGCTCCACTACGGCCTCACCAGCACTGACGTCGTCGACACCGCGCAGTCCCTGCAGCTCAAGGAAGCCTCCGCCATCATCCGCGCCGGCATTGTAGCATTGTCCGAAACATTGAAGCGCCGGGCAATAGAGTTCAAGCACACCCCCATCATCGGCCGCACCCACGGCATCCACGCAGAGCCCAGCACCTTCGGCCTGAAGCTCCTCCTCTGGTACTCCGAGATGCGCCGCAACCTCACCCGCTTCGACGCCGCCGCCGAAGACCTCCGCGTCGGCAAACTCTCCGGAGCCGTAGGCACCTTCGGCCACCTAAAGCCCGAGCACGAAGAGGCCATCTGCGCCGAACTAGCCCTCAAACCCGTAGAAGTCGCCACGCAAGTAGTCCAGCGCGACCGCCACGCCGCCTACGTCTCCACCCTCGCCGTCCTCGCCAGCACGCTAGACAAGATCGCCACCGAAATCCGCCACCTCCAGCGCACCGAGGTCCGCGAAGCCGAAGAGTTCTTCAGCGAAAAGCAAAAGGGCTCAAGCGCCATGCCCCACAAGCGCAACCCCATCACCTCCGAACAGATCTCCGGCCTCGCTCGCGTCATCCGCGCCAACGCCCAGGTCGCCTTCGAAAACATCGCCCTCTGGCACGAGCGCGACATCTCCCACTCCTCCGCCGAGCGTGTCATCCTCCCCGACTCCACCATCCTCGCCGACTACCTCCTCGCCAAAACCGAAAATCTGATAGCCAAACTCCTCGTCTACCCCGCCCGCATGTTGAGGAACCTCGAGTCCACCGGCGGCCTCATCTTCTCCGGCCAGCTCCTCCTCGACCTCGCCGAATCCGGCATGTCCCGCGAAGACGCCTACCGCCTCGTCCAGTCCCACGCCATGAACTCCTGGAAAAACGACCTCACCTTCCGCGACGAAATCGCCAAAGTCCCCGAGATCACCGACCGCCTAACTCCCGAAAAACTAGCCCAAGCCTTCGACTACAACCGCCAGCTAGCCAATGTAGACGCCATCTTCGATCGCGTCCTAAAACGACTCCCACTAAGATCCTGACACCTTTGTCCTTGTTGTTGTCTGTACTTTTGTTTGTCATTCAGGAGCGAAACGGAGGAATCTGCGGTTGCGTTTCTTAACCTGTCCGATATCCTCTCCTCGATGCCACTACGCGAATACCACTTTTACGTCTACATCATGGCCAGCCGCTCCCACGATCTCTACGTAGGCTTCACCAACAACATCTTCCGCAGAGTCGCCGAACACCGTTCCGCACCTCCCGACACCCACACCGCACGTTACAACATCAACCGCCTCGTCTACTACGAGCACTTCACCTACGTCCTAAATGCCATAGCCCGAGAAAAAGAACTGAAAGACTGGAGTCGCGAAAAGAAGCTGGCACTCATCGAAGCAGCAAACCCAACCTGGCAAGACCTCGCTCGCGATTGGTAAGCGAAGCGAAGGAATCTGCGGTTGCCGTTGTCGTTGCTCTTGCCTTTGCCGTTGCCGCTGCCTTTGCCTTTGCTTGCTCTTTTGTTTGTCATTCCGCAGCGAAGCGAAGGAATCTGCGGTTGCCCTTGCCGTTGTCGTTGCTCTTGCCTTTGCCCTTCCCCGCCCTCTCACTTGTCATTCCGCAGCGCTCTACGTTGAAGCGCCAGGGAAGCGACCATAACCACACCATCTCTCGCGCATCGAACGGGACCCTTCCTCATCCAATAATGAGAACTGCTAGAGGAAGAGAATGTCACAAACTGCGCTCATCGCCGGAGTCACCGGCATCGTCGGCAACAACCTAGCAACTCTCCTCGCCTCCCATCACTGGAACGTCCTCGGCCTGGCCCGCCGTCCCTCTCCAAACCTCAACGGCGTTCAATCCATAGCGGCCGACCTCCTCGATCCAGCCTCCCTCCAATCGGCTCTCGCCGGTCACAATCCCACCCACGTCTTCCTTTCCACCTGGCTTCGACAACCTACGGAAGCAGAAAACATCCGAGTCAACGCCGCCATGGTGTGCAACCTTCTGGACGTCGTCTCCCGCTCAGAATCGGTTCAGCACGTCGCCCTCGTCACCGGCCTCAAACACTACCTCGGCCCCTTCGAGTCCTACGGCAAAGGAGCGCTTCCCGCTACCCCATTCCGCGAGGAGCAGGGCCGCCTGAACGTCGACAACTTCTACTACGCACAGGAAGACGAAGTCTTCACCGCCGCCGCCCGCGCAGGTTTTACCTGGAGCATTCATCGCCCCCACACCATCATCGGTTACGCCCTCGGCAACGCGATGAATATGGGCGTCACCCTCGCCGCATACGCAACCATCTGCCGCGAGACCGGTCGTCCCTTCCTCTTCCCAGGCTCTGAGGCGCAATGGAACAGCCTCACTGACATGACCGACGCCCGCCTCCTCGCGCGCCATCTGGAGTGGGCTTCCACCAGCCCAGCCGGTCGCAACCAGGCATTCAACGTGGTCAACGGCGATGTCTTCCGTTGGAGCTGGATGTGGTCCCGGCTCGCCGGTTGGTTCGGCATCACACCCGCCCCGTGGAGCGGTATAGTCACGCCTCTGGAGCAGCAACTCGCCGACGCCGCTCCCATCTGGAAACGCATCGCTGAAAAACACAATCTCGTCGAACCCGACCTCTCCGTCCTCGTCTCTCCCTGGCACACCGACGCCGACCTCGGCCGCCCCATCGAAGTCGTCACCGACATGAGCAAGAGCCGAAAGCTTGGCTTCCTCGACTACCAACCCACCGATGACAGCTTCTTCGACCTCTTCACCACTCTGCGCAAGCGCCGGATCATCCCGTAGACCCGCTAAAAAGAACTGAAAGACTGGAGCCGCGAAAGGAAGCTGGCACTCATCAACGCAGCCAATCCAACCTGGCGAGACCTGGCGCGCGACTGGTAGCCTTCAGCGCCACGGAAGTCGTGCCTGCCTCGCCGTTGCATGTTTTTCTTTGTTTGTCATTCCGCAGCGTAGCGGAGGAATCTGCGGTTGCACTTGTCGTTCTTCTTGCCTTTGCCGTTGCCTGTCCTTTTGTTTGTCATTCCGCGGCGCAGCGGAAGAATCTGCGGTTGCACTTGTCGTTGTTCTTGCCTTTGCCGTTGCCTGTCCTTCTGTTTGTTATTGCGCAGCGCAGCGGAAGAATCTGCGGTTGCACTTGTCGTTGTTCTTGCCTTTGCCGTTGCTTGCCCTTTTGTCTGTCATTCCGCAGCGCAGCGGAGGAATCTGCGGTTGCACTTGTCGTTATTCTTGCCTTTGCCGTTGCCTGTCCTTTTGTTTGTTATTGCGAAGCGCAGCGGAGGAGTCTGCTGTTATCGTTGAGGCGTCGTGATCCGTTAATCCCATGATCGCCCCCTTCGCCATACTCGCCGTTGCCTTCACCACCCAGCAATCTCTCCCCTCAAACCCCTGCGCAGCAGGCTACACCCAGAACGTATGGGATCCTCGCTTCACCCCAGGTCAACGCTGGAGCTACCATGCCCGCCCTATCGACAAAGACTCCACTCTAACGATCACCAAAATCGACTATATCCCTGACATTGGATTCGTCGTCCATATCGAAGTCGACCACGTCGACTTCGTCGATATTCCCGGAGACCGGCCTCACAACAATTATCGTCGCGAGCACTTCGCCATGCGCCGTGACTCGCTCGATGCCAGCGTCCTCGAAATACTCGGCATCTCACAGGTCGCCGGTCTGCCGCGTAACTATTCTTCTTGGCAAGCCAACTGCGGAGGCCTCACCTACGGCACCACCGTCGCCGACACCCTCAAGACCCTCCAGGACGAACGAGATTGCCATGCTTGAGATAGCCGTGCAGAGGATCGAGGCCGCCGACTTCGGACGCCATGACCAACGGGTCGCGCGTGATATCTCGCTGCTCATTCTCCGTGTTGCGCGGGAAGCGGCCCCGCGTGCGCGACTCGCGGAAGCGTTCGACCTCGATCTCGCCGATGGCCTTCGAGATCCACTCCGACGCATACGGCTCACTCGTCTTGAGGAAGATCTTCGTCGCAGGCTGCGACAGCATCGCCTCCGCAACGTGGCCGTACAGCGCCTCGACCTGACTCTTGCCCTGGAAGCCCAGCACCATCGGATTGTTCGATTTCCTGTTCTCTGTAACCGCCGTCGTGAGCTGCGGAAGACGTTGCAGACTCGCCAGCTCGTCGAGCACGAACCACGTCTTGCGCTTCGCCGATTCCTCGTTCATCAGCCGCAACACAAGCAAGTCCAGCCACAGGCTCATCAGTGGCCGCATCCTCTCGCGCATCGTCGGTTTCGACGTGAGGAACACCCACCCTTTGCGTTCCTGCGCCCACTCGACCGTGTTCCATCGCCGCTTTGTTTCCGACTCTTTGGGCAGCAGCTTGAACGCATCAGCGACCATGTTGAGAGAACCAAGAACGCCGCTGCGCTGGTTCGCCGCATGGCGGTCGATCATCGCAGCAAGCTCCGTCCCTTCGACTCGTTTGTCGATCTCCTCCGCGTTGCTCATCCAGTAGGTAAGCTGCGGCGGCGTCGGCTTGAGATTCAACAGATGAGCGAAGATTTTGCGCGGAGCTTCGACGAAGAACCGGTTCTCTCGGCCCTGATCCGGGAAGAGCGAAGCCGCTAAGGTAAGAGCCTCTGCCTCGTGCGGAACCTCATCGCCCGGACTCCAGAACGGACACCGCGCGTCCATCGGATTCAGGATCACATCGCCCCGCGCCTCGTTGTAAAACTGCGGCAGATACTCCATCGCCGGGTCGTACACGATGGCCGACTCCCCGCGCTCCCATATCTGCGAGAGCATCTGCCGGATGGCTGCGCTTTTACCCGTGCCGCTGTCGCCCACGATAAGGAAGTGCATCGCCTCGCGCTCGCGCGGGATGCGTGCCCACTGGCTGGCGTTTTTGTGGAAGAGTTTGTCGCTCCAGCTCATCTCCATATGAATCTACAAAGGCTTCCGAATATCCTTTGATAGCTAATCTGAAGCACGTTGCCTCTGAATCGGAAAAAACACTACTGCACAAGAATATTTGGATCAGATTTATTTCATGGTGGTTCTCCACTTTGGTTGTACTGCTGATCGGTTTTCTAATAGCGCGTTTGTTCATAACCTTTAAATTCGAAGACCCAACCGTGGTCGTCGCAGTGGTTACGGTTCCTATCGGAGCCGCGATAGCTGCGCTTGCCATAGTAGCAAGGGGTAGATACATAGGTGGAGAATGACTTGACTTCTAACCCGATAAAATACATTATCGCGTTATAGATCAGGGATCTTGACTATATGACGAAGTGCTTTAGTAAGAGCCGAATCTTAGACGCTGCTCTTGCTCGGGAGCGCTTTATGCGTTGCGACGAGAAACATCGCTACCGCTCCAGACTAGGTTCACAGCCAATTCAGCATGTCGGGGTACGGGCTTCACCTGACGTTTGCCCTGTCCATGTGCATCGCTATACTCTCGGTGGCATCGTTGAGAACAATTCAGATAGACCTTGACTACCAGTCAATCTCTCCCCATTTGTCGGCTAGCAGTTCAGACCATAATTTGTTAAACCGATCGCGTTCGGGAACCTGTAAACGATACCCCCTTAAGTTCAAAGCTTTTGTATGGGCCACCCGCCCACTTGTCATAAGTAGTAGCAAGGTCTTACCGTAGACAAGGTTCGCTGGTAGTACGAATGCCCATCCTAGCCCCAAAAGACGCGGCAAAGGTGGGCAACCCGCTGCCCTGATCAGAATTTAATTTGTGTTCATCGAGTCTCAAAATTCTTCTTGTTAGATCGCGCGGCCAGTGCAGCCGGCAAATTTGACCCGCCGAACCTTGGGGAGACCACCAATGACCCAACGTTCCATGCAATCGCATTCCAGGACCGGGTTCCTGGCGGCCTTTCTAGGCCTGATGTTTCCTCACTTGTCGTGCGCCAGAGGCGATCTGCACAAAGTACAGCACGTCATCATCGTCATGCAGGAGAACCATTCCTTCGACAACTACTTTGGTGCTCTCGCCCTGGCCCCAGGGAGTCCTTATCACCAACCCAACCGTGACGTCGGCCTTAATCGCGACTACGGTACTGCCGGCTGCGCGAAAGATGACCACACCTGCGTCGATGGACTCACCTGCCACCTCGACATCAGCGGCAACTTTGCCTGCTCGAACAGCAACCCCGATGAAAACGGCGAGATTGTTACGGTTTTTCACGACACACGCCGCTGTATCAGCTCGGACCTCGAACACGGATGGCTCTCAACCCATCGCCAAGCCAACTTCGATCAACCCAACAACACGCTCGGGAACTTCCTGGCAGACGGCTTCGTCCGCATCAACGACATGACCGCACAGATCGATCCCGCCGGAGCAGAAGACCCGACCGAAGATCAGACGATGAACTTCTACACCCAGAACGAAATCCCTTTCTATTACGATCTGGCACAGAAATTCGCCATCGATGACCGCTATTTCTCGTCCGTACTTGGACCGACCTTCCCCAACCGCGCCTATCTTCTTGCTGCCACCTCCTTCGGCCATCTCACAACCAGTGACGGCGCTCCACCCGCCGGCGGTTACAAACCCATCAACGGAACCATCTTCGATCTTCTCGATAAAAACCACATCACCTGGGCCGACTACTTCCAGGATGCCCCGCAGGGCAGCATCTTCCGTTCGTCAGATCCACACTTCCTGCCCTTGAAATCCTTTCTCGCCCAGGCTGCGGCCGGGACGCTTCCGCAGGTCTGCTTCATCGATCCCGACTTCGGAGGTGACCGCCGCGAAAACGACGAGCATCCCCCCACCGACATCCAGCGCGGCCAGGCCTACGTCTCACAAGTCGTCAACGCCATCCGCAACAGCCCCAGCTGGCAGGATTCGGTCATCTTCATCACCTACGATGAGCACGGCGGTTTCTACGACCACGTCGCCCCGCCCCACGCTCCTCAGGCCGGCCAAAGCAATCCCGACGGCATCTCGCCCGGCCAGTGCGCCGATCTCTCCAACCCGCCCGCCAGCCTGCAACCCGGCGGTGGCGCCGGGTGCCGCGCCAACCTTCTCAGCAACACCGACACCAGCCTGAATAACGCAATCGCGCTCTGCCCCGCCCTCGCCGCCAATCCCACCGGCCCCTACCCGGCCGAGTGCGCCAACTTCGATCAGCTCGGAATCCGCGTTCCCTTCATCGCAGTCTCGCCCTTCTCCAAGCGCCACTACGTCTCTCACACCGTCGGCGATCACACCTCGCTCCTCGCCTTTATCGAGAAGCGCTTCATGAGCACCCCCAACGGCACGGACGCCAGCACCCACCAACACCTGACCAAACGCGATCAATCCGCCAACCCACTCGAAGATCTGTTCGACTTCGACGCAGCCCCATCACTCGGAATCACCCTCACGCATGCAGCCCCACCAACAGTAGACTGCACTCCAAAATAGAGACGCATCGCCGCATCAACTACCACAATCAGGTGCCCCCTTCTTCGCGACAGTTTTATAGTTGATAAGCCGAGGTCCCCGGCCGTGACCCATGCGACCGGTTCGTCGCCCCCAATTTCTCCGACGCCGTCCGTGAACTCGCTGACGTCCAGCCTGGCATGGTCTTCGAAGGAGTAGTCACCAACGTCACTAAGTTTGGGGCCTTCGTCGACATCGGCTTTCATCAGGACGGCCTGGTCCACATCAGCGAGCTCTCCAACCGTTACATCAAAGATCCTTCCGAGGCCGTCAAGGCGGGCCAGATCGTCAAGGTCAAGGTCCTGAATGCCGATGCCAAAACCCAACGCATTGCTCTCTCCATGAAGGCCCTCATGGATTCCGCTCCGAACAACCAGCGCCCCCACAGCCGAGACGACAGCCGCAGTTGTAACCCAGCATGAACGAAAAGTTTGGACAGGGCGCAATTCGTTGTCGCTGTCCGGATAAGCAATTGAGAATATTACATCGACTCTCTGCAAACGATCGCGGATAGTTTGCCTTCTGAACTTGGCAGCCGATGGTGGACCCCAGCAGGAAGGTGTGGAATTGCTTCTGGAGAGAGTCAAGCGTCAGGGTCGGCTTCCGTCCGGTCCTTGCGGTGTAGCCGTCCAAGTCGCACAAGAACATCTCGTTCAGCGTGCGAAGAATCGCTCAATGCGGCCTCGCCCTTGCGGCTGACCCGGCGTAGACAATAGAAGGCGGATCCTCAGGTCCGCCGCCACTTGCAACACATGCTTCGATCGAAAGTCCGAACCGTTGTCGGGGTAGAGAATATCTAGAATGCCACAGATCTCCCAGTTGGGATCAACCTTTCGCCCTAAGCCTATTTACGCCAATGTCACTCGAATGCTGATTTCACAGTGACACGCACCGCAGTTGTTGCCGTGATTGAACCGCTTGTGCCCGTCACCGCAACGATATAGTCTCCGGCGGTCGTACCTGAACTTACTGTACCGGAGCCGGTGGGTCCAATGACTGGATTACTGATGCTGCCACATCCGACGGCAGCTCCGAAAACGATACCGAATATAAGTAAGTGAAATAGTGTTTGCCATTTCCACCGGATACGCGGTCGAAAAATGAATAGAACAGCAATGGTGATGCTGCTGTAGAAGACAGAGAGTTGCTTCGCGGGACTGTGAAGCGTGGAAGCCGATGCGGCAGTGGTATTGATAACGAGTGTTGCTGACGCCGCTGTCCCCAACCATACGATCCTAGGTGCGACAATCTGGCAGGTAGGTTGGTAAACTGATCCTCCCGGACTGATGACAGCACATGTCAATGCGACGCTTCCATTAAATTCTCCGTTTGAAGACAATGTAATGGTCGAATTTGCAGATGCTCCGGCGGCCGCGATGCTGACTGGCGTGCTAGAAAGCGTGAAAGTTTGCGAAGCGCCAAGGAACGGTGAGGTGACTGTGTAGGTCCCGCGCGAAAGATTACTGAAGGTGGGGACGCCAGTCTGGTCCACTCCTCCCAGCGTAATTTCCTTCTTGCCAACAAATTCAGGGGAGAAGGAAACCCTGAAATAGGCTATAACGTTGTTACCGAAGGTTGTTGCATAAGTCCCTACACCAAACAAAGTGCATTGACTGTTGCTAAGGACGGCGGGTGATCCTGAGGTTATCGGCGTGCCATAGTTAGTGCCAGCGTCGTTTACAAGAAAAATGTCAGTCGAGCCGAAATCATAACGCAACTTGCATGCGTTTGCTGCGACAGTGTTATTTCCGGCACTCTTTAGATTCAAAAAAACAGATTGAATTTGAGACGTTACGTCTGAATATATCGCTGTAAATGTCTGCTCTGAGCCACTACCGGAAGAAGGTGAAACAAATACCGAAGAGACACTGGCGGTGACATTATAAGTTCCGACTTCTGTCGGTGGATCTGTGTCGTGCGTCCCTTCCTTCCCGTCGACGGACAAGTAGACTTGCTTAGCACCGCGGAACTCAGCTGAGAATGCTACGAAAAGTTTAACCGTTACACTGTTGCCTGCCATAGTTGCGGAAGATAGATTAGCGAGCACCGAGCACTGAGAGTTGCTGACAGTTTGAGCCGTTTCAGCCGTGGCGGTGGTGGAGAGGAAATTACCTCCCGAGTCTTGGACCAGTTGGATGACGCCTGAGCTAACCCTATAGGTTAGAATGCATTGATCTGCCGACCATTCGCTCCTGGTTCCCGGAGCGATGCCGTTCATAATGAAGAGGGTGAGGGACTGCACATCCGTTACGCCTCCGGGACTGGAGTATGTCGCTACAAATTCCTGCTCTGAGCCACTACCGGACGACGGGAAAAAAGATACCGGATTAGGGCTTTGGGCTGGCAGAGCAATGGTCGCACCTAATTCTATAAATAGAAGCGCGATCATCTGATTTAGCCTCGACGCAGAGCGAAACGCTTCCTTGAACCGATTCACATCGAGCTCCATCTGAATTTGATTGCCTGCACCATCCAAAACTGGTGAGGTGCGCATTTATTCCCGCCCGAAACCTTTACGGTCTTCGAGCTGACTCAAATTTCAGATCACAAAGCGGCGAACCATGTTTGGATGCTCCACTGCTCTGCCCGCGCGGACCGCGTTAGGGCAAGACTCTTAGCCGACAGACCTCGCTAGTCGCGCTGATTTCTCAGCCTCTCTGTCGTTGTGTCGATTCGACTCGTGCTGTAGATAAACGCTTTCGACCATGTCCATGACGATTCTCGCGCCCCCTTCATGTAATGCATTGCAACGAAACACAATACCCATCCCTTTACAAACAAGTGACAATAGCGAAACTGCTCTGTGACAACTCACTTGTAAGTGCCGAATAGTCTGGGCTGGATGGCGGGAGTCCGATGACAGCGACCTCTTTATTGATGCGATTGAAAGAAGGATTAATTGGTCCGAATACGACATGGATTTTGTCCATACTGCTCTTGCTGGCTATTTTGGGATCGAAAGCAGACGCGCAAAATACGCCTTTGATCTCGGGTGGAGTCGGTTTTCTGACGACCACAAATGGTGGAGTTACGGCTCTGCAGCCTGTGATCGCGCCCGTCGCGGCGGTTCCGCTCGGCGAGCATCTCCTAGTTGAATCCAGAGCGTACATTTCAGATTTTATTGCTCCTAAGAATGGGAATAGCGGACCATACGAAGGAGATTTTTTTGCGGGCCTCCAGTATCTGCAATTGGATTACCTCGCAACTCCGAAGGTCACCCTCACAGTCGGAGATTTTCTGACGCCCTTCGCCACATATAACGAGCGGCTGACTCCTATCTGGATTAGTAATTTTCAGGACGCTCCGCTGATCTTCCCTATTGGAATCCAGAATGGATCAAGCGTCGGAGTGATGCTGCGCGGGAATGCATATTCCGACCACCACGTGCGGTTGAACTATGCCGGATACTTTTCTGTTTCAAGCGACGTGCCGCAATTCACTGGAGAACGTGCTTCAGGAGGACGATTTTCGATGTACCTCCCCGACAAGCGTTTGGAGATTGGTGTCTCCTACTCGCGGCTTCTGCAGGGCCAACAGGGCAACTCCGAAGGCTTCGACGTGTGGTGGCAGCCATACCGCGTGCCACTCGCGATTCGCTCTGAGTACGCGCACGGCCCGCACTCACAGGGCTATTGGGTCGAAGCGGCCTATCGCTTGTCCCAGTGGAATGGCCCCGATAGCTGGCTGGGGCGTCTCGAACCTGTGTTTCGCATGCAACAGACATTCCGGGACAGTCCTGGTCAGGATCAACTTCCCGCGGTCAACACTCAGCGTGCCGATTTTGGACTCGACTACCATCTTCCACACGAAGTAAGAGTCAATACAAGCTATTCGCGGCAGTTTGCAAGTACAGGCAACACAAACATCTGGGAGACAACTGTGACCTATCGGTTTCTCTTTCCGGCCTGGAAAGGTAGATCAAAATGAAGGGGAGCATAGTGAAGCAACTGGCCCTCATGACATCGATCATAAGTACGACGCTGGTCCTCGCCGCCCAGACTTCACCAGCGCCTAAGCCTGCCGGTACCGCTGCTAAACCTGCGGCGAAAGCGCCCAGTACGAATCAGCCGGACGTGGGTCAGCGCAAATTCGATGCGAACTGTGGCAGGTGTCATAGCTTTCCCGAGCAGTTGTCCCCGTCAATTACCGGCACCGTGGTTCGCCATATGAGGGTGCGGGCCAATCTCAGCGCTGAAGACGAAAAGGATATCCTCAGATTCCTCGCACCCTAGAACTCCAACTAATTGTTCGCTGTTCTGGCACAACTTCTGCCGTGCACTCTGTTATGAGAGTAGGATGGAGTCTTTGGGCTGATTTGTGGCACTCTTCGTCTGAAGGCCTCGCTGTTTCCGTTTGCGTCACCCTATGAGGCATCCGTGATGCCGTGGTTTTGGGCTAAGATTCCTCCCCAGCCGCTCCTCCCACGAGAGGAAGTATTATTCGGAACAGGCGATATCCAATCGCTGGCCGACCTAGGGAACAGCTTTTCCTTCATCGAAAACATGAGACCTCTGCTCGTTAACGACTTCTACCTTCGGAGTGATACCCGCCCCTAACTTGACTCGCGTAACCGTTCCCAGAGACAGGAGGAAATCTCTTCGGAATCATCCAAGCCGGTCTTCAGGTCATAAAGTAAGAACTGCACACCTGAGCAAAGCAAAGCATTCCTCTAATACCTCAAATCCAAAGCTAATTCCTTAGCGAGTTTGACCAATGCAGTGTCTTCGGCAAACTTCAGGCTGTACTCACTTACAGAATATGCTCTAGAACCCTCTCTTGTTGAATGAATCTTCCGCTACTGAAGCTTGTAACTCCGCATTGCGTCCTTTGAGTCGCCACGCCTGATAGAACCCATGAATCACACACAGTCCTGGTTCCTTTGCACGGGTCTCATCACAAATGATCCGCGCTACAAAAAATGTGTGGCTTCCGATGCTATGTACCCTCACAATTTCCATTTCCCTAACTCGCTGAGCAAAAACAGGGACCGGAATATTAAATGTGGTCGACATTCTTGTTGCGAAGGGAAGCTGCTCCCATTCAATAAATTCCTTGGTATGATTGACAGCGAGTTGATAGGCCAACGGTGCTCGCGCTAGTGGCAGGCTACTCACCGCGATACGACCTGTACGTTCTACGAGATGCGCGGCCCGCCTTGAATCTTTCAATGCAAAAGCGAAATATCCGTTGCCGAGATCGCCCATGATATTCATGGGAAAAATATTTCCGCGGGAATCGTCGGTAAGACTTACCAACGACACAGGATGTGGACAAATGAACATCACCATCGCAGCACGTCTTTCCAGGAAGGACATCTTCATTCCAGATGTATCAACTTTTCGCCATTGCGAATACGAGTGAAGTAAATAGTGGGCACAAAGACGCATTTTGGGCAGGCAATAGTTTGTTGAGCCTCGAGCCTCGAATAAGATAAGTTCCATGGCAGCCGCTGGAATAACTGAGGTCATCTTGAGACAGATCTCTCCCAAGACCCGCTTCTGTCCATCTCGCTCACAAAACTTTAGGGATAAGTTGCCAAGGTCTTTCTCGCTGGGTTTTCGGTCTTCGTCGAATGCAATGCATACGGTGAATGGTGCAGCACAAGCCATGGAATGGCGAAAAGTCACATCAAGTGGTGTACCGATTCCGTACAACCACACAGTGATCTCTGTTTGTGGATCGGCTAAGCCGAGAAAAAACTCCTGAGGAAGCAAAGTATTACCAAACACAATTCTCTGCATCGCTTTACGACATCGCCTGACTATCGACATATGATCTCTTCCTAGACCCGTTTTCCCCAAGTTAGGGATATCCCAAACGGCAGGATTTAACTCGCGAGATCTATCCTGACTACCCCACTGACTTGTTCCGCAAAGCAGTCGTTCGCACGTAGCATTGCTCAAACATCGTCGAAACCGCGAGACCCGCTGCCCCGCCTACGCCCGCGCCCGAAACCTTATGACTGTGCCAGCCAGACGAACGCGTCTCGGCCAATCTGAACAGACTATTGCTTCGGCTTGCAAGTTCGGAGATCGACTTGCAGGCTTGGTCATTGCCAATGTGCAAAAAAGAGCCTCGCGTTGTGCGAGCTATGTGATTGAAATATTCGATCATTGATCTATAAGAGAGATCTGACATCGCGTGAGAGCTGAAAGTGACATCAATGCTTTCGTCCGGAATGGTAGCCAGTTCAAAAACCGGCATCAGCACTCCGTCTGCCTGATCGATCGCCTCTTTAGTCAGCTTTTGTTCGCCAAAGAGCAAGAACTTCAAGCGAGGAAAAGCCTTCAAAAGATAGTATGAGCTTAGCGCGATACTCTCCGGAACATCGAAATTAAGGTAGGTCACCCTACTCTGATCGCGGAGCAGATAACAGGCCATTCCGCCAAACCCGCCTCCAATTTCGGCGACAGTGGCTTTCTCAGAGTCGACTAGACAGCCTATCCTATGCGCACAATAGTGCGCATAGTCCGCACCGACTCTTACAAAAGTTCCGTCTATCAGAACGCCAAACGGATTCCCAATGTCGGGCCCCGCCAGATCGCGCAATGCGAAGCGGTTATCCGTCTGTGTCATCCAATAGTCAATGCGATACAAGGCATGGCTCAAATAAAAGCTGCGATGAACATCTTTGATCGTTCTGCCAAAATAGGCATTTGACATACCATAAGGCACGCCCAGCAAACCTGCGGAACAGGGATCGCGAAAGAAATTACGGTACATTTTTCGCAAAGCCTCTATATCACGCGTTCGCAGCGCTCGCGTCACAGGCCCCAGGCTTCGCCGCCGCACCTGCTCCCACCATTCTGTGGCCTTGTATGCCTCCGGGGCAAATTGCTGCTGCTCCATAGCCTTGATGTAGGCCGCGCAGATTCTTTCCAGCAACTCCGCGTCGTTTTGCGAATCATCAATGCGAGAGGCAAATCCGTCCGTAACATTTCGTAGATCGTAGCGAGCATCGCCTCTAAAGCGGCGTGCGCCATGAGCTGCGAATCTCCACATGTTCAACCGCATCGCAAGCATGCCCTTCGCAGCATTTGCCGTTCGAATGGGATGTCGAAGATATTTCAATTTCATCATAAAACCCTGTTACGCAGGTTAGGAGGAAGTAGCCATGCGTTCTACGAATTCAGAAAGCGCGGCATGCCCTTCTGCTCAACCGCTTGCCCACTCGTGTGTGTCAAGGAGCTATTCCAATATCGAAAGTCAGGGAACTTGCTCATTATGTTTCATAACTTATCGTGCAGACAATTCGCTTGTGTCAGCACTTAGTCTGGAGGATGTCATTAGATTGTCAAGCGGATTTACAAGAAGTGGGGCAGATCCGGGATTGGTTATCGATATACGGTCTTGTATTCCCTTGTAGAACCTGAAGGTCAGGGGGCATTCAGCGGCCCTGGGACAGCGCCTAAACGATTTTGTCTCCTTCGCCTGGGGCGAGGAAGAGATTGGTTTCGAGGCCGTACTGACGGGTGTAGAGATCGTAGTAACGGCTGTGGAAGTGGTAGAGAGTCTGGTGACTGCCACGTTCCACGATTCTTCCCTGTTCTACGACTAGGATCTGGTCGGCACTACGAATGGTCGAGAGGCGGTGGGCGATCACGAAGGTCGTGCGACCGGTCATCAGAAAATTCAGGCCACTTTGAATCAGGGTCTCGGATTCTGAGTCGAGCGAGCTGGTGGCCTCGTCGAGGATCAGGATACGGGGATCCGCCAGGATGGCGCGAGCGATTGAGATGCGCTGTCGCTGGCCGCCAGAGAGCTTGACGCCGCGTTCGCCGACAACAGTTTCGTATTGCTCTGGAAAGCGCTCGGCGAACTCGTCGACGCGGGCGATACGACAAGCCTCCATCACCTGCTCCTCGGTGGCCTGCGGACGACTGAACAAAACGTTCTCCCGAATGGTGCCGTCGAATAAAAAGGTCTCCTGCAAAACTACACCAAGCTGTTGGCGGAAGCTGCCGAGACGGATGGTGCTAAGGTCCACGCCGTCGATTGAAACCTGACCGCCAGTCGCAGTGTGAAAACCGCAAATGAGCGAGACGATGGTCGATTTGCCAGAACCGGAGGAGCCGATCAGAGCGGTGACCGTGCCGGGTCTCGATTCGAAGCTTATGCTGTGGAGCACAGGGGTGTCGGGCACATAGGCGAAGGTGACATCCTTAAAGGCGACGTTACCCCGGATCGGTTCTACTAGCTGAGTACGGGCTGGTTCAGTGTCCTCCTCGGGCTCGTTCAAAATCTCCGAGGTTCGTTCGAGACCGGCGAACGCTTCGGTGAGTTGCGTGCCGGTGGAGACCAACAGAGCGATGGGCGCGACCATGAATGCCAGCAGCAGAATGAATTCCACGTAGCCGCCAACGTCCAGGCGATGAGCCACGATCTCCCTTGCACCGAGGTACATGACGAGCGCACTGACACCTCCAAGGACCACAGTGGAACAGAGCGACATAAAAGATTGGGCGCTGATCGAGCTGGTGATGTTCTCGAGAAGTCGGTTAGCGCCTTCGGCGAAGACGCGGGCTTCACTATCCTCAGCGTGGTAGCCCTTGACGACACGTACGCCGCCAATAGATTCGGTGAGGCGGCCGGTGACCTCAGCATTGATACGGGAGCGCTCGCGGAAGATGGGTCGTGTGATTCCGAATGCTTTCTTTAGAAACCAACCGAAGCCAATCAGGATACAGATGGTAAGCAACGTCATGAGGATGCTGATGCGGACGAGGACAACAAGCGCGATGATCCCGGTAAGGAGTCCACTGGCGAAGTCTATAAGGCCGGCGCCGACAAGGTTGCGGACGCCTTCCACGTCGGTCATGATGCGAGCGACAAGGGTACCGCTACGATTCTCATCGTAAAAGGAGACAGGCAAGCGGCCGATATGTTGTTGAACCTTTATTCGCAGTTCCGCGATAAGTCTCTGCCCTGTAATGGAAAGCTGCTGGGAAAGGACATAGGTGGTAATACCCTGGATCAAAGTCGCACCGACTACGGCGCCTACGATCAGAGGAAGCTTATCCAGTTGACGCTTGTACATCACGTCATTGATCAGATAACGGGAACAGATGGGCACAGCGAAACTACAGAGGCGGTTGACGATCATCAACAAAAAGCCGCCGGCAAGTAACCAGCGGACCGGCTTGACGAGTGTCCAGATCAGGGGTAGCACTTTGATGAGCTTTGGCGTTGAGCGCGATGCGCCAGCCTCACTAGCTGCGGCCTTGCCAGCGCCAAGCGAGGGACGGTCAGCGGCCTTCATGCCGCCAAAGCTGGATCGACCGAAACGAGAAGCCATAGAGACCAACTTTACGCTGAGGGTGATGGGTTAACGTACGACGCGGCGTCGGCACAGGGCTGACAACCAAAGACCCCGTCCGCAATCGCTGGCATAGACCAAGGTCCGCGAATCTTCAGTCCAGACCGGCTCGGTATCGTTGCATTCGGCGTTAGTCAGTCTTTTGGTCTCTCCGTTAGTCAAGTTGCGCAGCCAGAGGTTCCAAGTTCCCCTTTGTAACTGGCTGTAAGCAAGCCAGCGGCCGTCCGGAGAAACGGAAGGATACCTCGCAATGCCTATGTCAAGAGACTGGATACCGCCTTCTCGATTCGTAATAAATAGAGAGGGACGCCCAGCAAAGTTTGCTGCAAATACCAAGGTGCCGTCAGATAGAAATGACATCTCTAGCACGTTGAGCTCTGGTGGAGTGACGAGTTTATCTGAGCTGTCTCTTTGGTCCAAGGCACGCACCGAAATCCTGGCCCGACCGCGATCTTCCCGGAGGAAGGCCAGCCATCGACCGTCAGAAGAGGCTATCGGCGATTCGGCATGCCGGATATCACTTCTTCCCGCAAGTGTGGATCGGACCGTAGATTCTTTCCCTACCCGCTCTACCCAGCGCTCGCCGTTTGTAGCTGTGATCGCAAGCTGATCTTCATTGCTCGCGTCACTAAGCTCTACGCTATCCCCGTGCGTAACTGCGGAATGGTAGCCATTGCTCAGCAAAGCAATAAATGGAATCGCATCGGCTTGAACAGCTGGGTGACTTGCCATCAATACCTTTGCGGGTTCAGCGATCCTCCATTTGTAATCAGCATATAGACCCCGCTGATGGCGGAGGTTTGTGACAACGCCGACTACTGAGACCACAACCACAGCAAATATCCAAGAAGTTTGGTCGCGCTTTGATTCATTATGTTGATACAGTCTGAGCAAAACCAGGTAGCTAAACATGACAAGCAGAATGAGCACGTATAGCCGCGGAACCGCCGCCAATGCGGCCCAACCTTCTCCTCTATCGGTTTTTCCTCCTACGAATCCAGCCACGACGTAAAGCAACAACAGAACCGCCGCCCAAAGATGCCTCCCTTCCTCTCTAAGCGACCCCCAAATAAGAACGACTGGCAATATCAACAAAGTGAACAGGTATGAGGCCGCCGCCGTGGAGATCGCCAGACTAGCAAGCAGAACCGCTGCCCACTCTAATTGGACGCGGCGTGGATTATGCTCTTCGGGAGCAGTCAGGAAAATAGCCGGGGCCACCACGGCCATCTGCAATAGTGGGTGCAGAACAGAAAACATCCACGGAATATTCACCGCAGGATGTGAATTCAATTGTGGCTCATAGATGAATAGCCGGTGCAGGAGCGATGATAGAGATGCAGCCTGAAGGTTATATGGGCCCAGAGCCTCACCGCGAAAAGCCGCCGGTAATATCTGCGAGAGGTAAATACCATTAAGCTCCCACCCAAATACCAGGATAGATACGGCAAAGCATCCTAAGCAAGCTACAACTCCACCGGCCAAGGCTCTCCAGTCTCTCTTCCGAAGGAATAACAAGAAATAGATAATCGGAAAGACCTTCAACCCCGTCGCAAGTCCAACTAAAAGTCCGGCCGCGAATCGCTTTTGACCAAGGTATAGCCACCCTGCCAACGTGAGCAGAAAAAGCAACAAAACATAGTATTGGCCGAGGAGAAAGTTCGCGCGTAGCGGGCCGCTTAACGCGGCCACAAGAAAGAGGTGATTCCATGAAAATCCTGTCAGAGAACGTAGGAGGGCAAGGGTGGCGAGCAATAGACCAAGATTAACAACGAGCCAGCAATGCTGTGCTGCCAACGCCGGCATTAAGGCGAATGGATAGACGAAGACGGTCGAAAATGGTGTAGCGGGTATCAGACCAATAATCCGTTGATCGATGACACGGTGATCTTTCTGCCTCTGTAACCATATCCACTCATAGATACGTGTTGTATCGTAGTGTTCGCTCGTCAAGAGGGCGGTCAGATAGTAACTGGAAAAATCGCCACCTACCGTATGCCAAGCCTTCGGGGCAGTGCGCAGTCCCATCTGCATAAGCAGCACAGCAAGCAATGTCCACTCACAGACGCGAAGCCACCTGCGCGGAAGTGAGATAGGTCCGACGTTGAAATGGCCTGGGTTGCTGAGCGCAATTTGTTTTGCCGACATATGTATGGTCACCGGAGTTTTCATAGGTTCTATTAGCGCCATAAGTACCGTTCAGGCTTTACCCGGGGGCCAAGGATAGAGCTTAGTAGCGACGAGAGGTTAGTTCGCGCCAATGGAAAGCGATGTCCGGAATCAAAATGGCCATGAAAGTAATAACAACGATCTCCATAGCGAAGCCGGCCTCGCCGTGACGGGTCCATGCCGGAATGAGTTGCAGGAGGCGAGTGCCAACGAAGGTAAAGGTTACCGCGTAGGAGCGTACCATCCATTCACGATGCTGCGGAAAGTGCCGATTGCGCGCAGTAAGGAAAGCAGCAGCTGTGACGAGAAACCACGTTCCCGCCTGAACGATATTTGCGGCAACGAAGTAGATGGCACGAGGGTCGTGGCGGTGGTTTGACATGATGACGGCCAGCGGTGATGCAATAAAGACGGACAGTACATAGACGCGTCCAAGTCCTCTGTGAAAGTTAGGGTTGCGGCGGCGTAGCCGGCTGGAGAACTGAAGAGGACCACTGAGGAACGCAATAACGCCTCCAAAGGCGTGTGGAATGATTAGCCATGGAATCGTACCTAGATAAGCCCGTTCCGTCTTTTGACGCAGAAGCGGAATCTCACTATAGAAAATGACCGAAAGCGTCATTGCAGCCATCGTGATCCAGAGTGCGCGTTTCAACCATAGGGGCTTGATAAGACGGGCAGAATCTTGTCTCGACGTGGAAGTAACTGGCATAATTTAATCTCTAAAGAGGTAAGGAACTATGAGGTGTCCCTCGTTTGTTATATAAGTCGTCGGCCAATGAGGCTGCCAATTCCTCACGATGCCCCTTGAGTCGCCACGACTGATAGAATCCATGAACAATACACAATCCAACACCCTCTGCAAATCTCTCGTCATGAATGATTCGAGCTACGAAAAATGTATGACTTCCTAGATTGTGGATCTTCTCAATTTCCATCTCTCTGACTCTGTTGGCAAATACCGGCACTCGAACCTTGAATGTGGCTGAAGCTTTTGTGGCGAATGGGAGTTCGCTCCAATCAACAGCCGCCTTCCCATGATTAACTCCAAGCCGATACGCCAATGAAGTCTCCGACAATGGAACGTCACTTAGGGCAACTCGGCCGGCGCGTTCCACAAGGCGCGCCGCCAGCCTCGAGTTTTTCAATGCAAAGGCGAAGTAATTCTGCCCCAAATCGCCCATAATATTCATCGGAAAAATATTCCCGCCCGCTTCACTATCAAGACTGACCAACACCACAGGGTGAGGGCGAATAAACATCACCATCACTGCACGTCTTTCCAAGAAAGACATTTTGATTCCGGCGCTATCGACTTTTCGCCATAGAGAGTATCTGTGAAGTAGATAATGCGCCCAAATACGTGTTTTCGGAAGGCAATAGTTCGCTGAACTGCGCGCCTCGAATAAAACGAGTTGTGAACCTCCTTGCAGCATGTCCGTAGTCCGTTTACCGTTGAGACTGATCTTGCCTAATACTCGTCTTTGTCCGTCTCGCTCACAAAATTTCAGAGATAAGCGCCCGGGTTCCGTCTCGGTGAGTTTTTCCTTCTCATCGAAAGCGATACACACAGTAAATGGATCTGCGCAGGCCATAGAATGGCGGCGAGTAACATCGATCGGCAAACCCATCCCATGCAGCCAAACGGTTATTTCCCCCTGTGGTTCCGTTAGTCCAATGGTGAATGCCTGTGGAAGCAAAGTGTCACCGAACATTAGTTTTTTGATGACCTTACGACATTGTCCAATGATCGACATTCCACCTTCTTTCTCTAGCCTGCCTAGGAATAAGCTGGCAAGGTTCAAGCCAGATCCCCGATCTCGCAAAACTAGTTTGTCAACTTCACTTACTCATTCTGCGCAGCGATCGTGCGTGTGTAGCATTGCTCAAAAAGTGTCGAAGCTGCAAGACCGGCAGCTCCCCCGACGCCTGCACCCGAAACTTTATGGCTGTGCCAACCAGAGGACCGCGCCTCGGTCAATTGGAATGAGTCATAGCTCTCGCGTACTAAGTCAGAGATTGACTTAGTAGCGCGGCCATTCCCAATGTATAAAAACTCACGCCGCGTCATTCGGACGATATTGTTCATATATTCGACCATTGCCTGCTGATTGATGTCGGACATTCCGTGTGAGCTAAAAGTAACATCTATGCCTTCAGGCGGCATGGCTGCCAGTGTGAACATTGGCATCAACACCACATCGACGCGGGCGATCCCGTCCTTTGTAAGCTCTCCCTCGCCATAAAGTAGAAACTTTAGCTGTGGGAAAGCTTTTAGAAGGTAGTACGAGGTGAGCGCGATGCTCTCTGGAACATCGAAGTCGCAATAAGTCACTTGCGGCCAGTCGCGGAGCAGATAGTAAGCCATTCCACCAAACCCACCTCCGATCTCAGCAACGGTCGCTTTCCCGGTGTTCAGAAGGCCGCCCACCCGATATGCGCAATAGTGCGCATACTCCGCCCCTACTCTCAACAAAATTCCATCTATCAAGATGCCAAACGGATTACCAATCAGGGGAGCCGCCAGATCCTTATATACAAAATTGGCATTTGTTTGCTCCTTCCAATAGTCGAGGCGATACAACACATGGCCTAAATAAAACCGCCGATGGATATCTTTGATCGCACCACCAAAATAAGCCTTGGACATGCCGTAAGGCGCGCCCAACAAACCCGCAGAACAGGGATCCCGAAAGAAGTTGCGATACATTTTGCGAACGGCTGCAATATCTCGTGTAGTCAGCGCGTGTATTATGGGACCCAGATTTTGTTGCCGCACCCGCTGCCAACGTTCCGGAGCCCTGTATGGTTCAGGTGCCAACTGCTCCTGGGCCGCGCTTTTGATGTATGCCGAGCAGATCCGTTCAAGGATTTTTGTGTCATCAACAGAGTCGTCAATACGAGATATAAATCCATCGGTAACACTTTGTAGATCATAGCGAACATCATCTCTAAAGCGAAGCTCACCATGAGTGGCAAATTTCCACATACTTAATCGTGTTGCTAACAGAGCTTTCGCGGTATTTATTGTTCGAAAGGGATGGCGCAGATATTTAAGTTTCAGCATAGGACATAACCTTCAGATAGCAGACGATTAGCCGCGCGAGTTCTAAAGTAAAAGCGTGCTTTCAGTCGGCATGTATTGACTTCAGCGGTGCCTTCAGAAAGCAACCCGAAGTAGGCACTGAAGGCGTGTTTCCACCGTTTGTCCTCGGAAAGAATACCCACGCGCGTAATGGCAGGTGTGTGTTTCGAGAGTCGGATCGATGCAATATAAAGCAAATCCAGAGTCGCAGGGCCTTAATTCCTTTTTAGACAAGTGCAAGATAGTCGATTCTAAAAAGATCTTGTCGTGCATCAAATTTATCGCGGCGCCGATGCAAATGTGTCACCAAATAATCTGAAGTGTGTCATCGTTTTGTCACGAGCCGACACGCTTAAGACGCCTTGGCGGAACGAAGTCGAGCTTTATCTGCGCAGGCTCTCGATCTCGATGCCTTCGCGTATGGCCAGAAAGAGGTTGGTTGCGAGCCATCTGACGGTGTAGAGGTCTGAGCTACAGTCGGGGAGTTCGGAGCGAGTCACATGGGGTCACGTGTTCGATGGTCCTTCACTCCTCGACGACGAGGATTTGCTTGGCGTAGCGAATGCAAGAGGTGGCACGAACGGTTCGTGCGCTCCTTCATCAAAGTTCGGCTTCTGAATCATGGACTTGGACGCGTGGCCTCGCCCATGACGAGGAAGCGGAGTCGGTCAAGATGGCGAGATGGAGATGTGATGCATTGGCCATCAGAGAGTTTTACTCAGCGCTTGTCGCTACCAGTCGCGTCTTCTCCGGAAGAGCTCGGCTAACTCGTCGATGAGATGGTCTTCCATGAGCAATATCTTTATGATCGCGGTTCATGCGTGTACTCTGAATCCGGGGTTGAGAAATACCTGTTGACCACCCGAGGATCGCTATTGGGCAGCTACCTCGATCCCCCAGAGAGAGTCTGCCAGTTATTCGATAGAGCGATGTCGCGGGCTGCATCCGTAGTGATAGAGGAGTTCAAACGTGCGTTTGGGTCTGAGCCTTTGCTTTAGCCTAATTCTTTGCGGCTGCTCAACAACCCGGAGGTCTGCGCCTGCCATTTCGTCACCAGTTTCCGCAATGTTATCGGTCGATGCAGGCTCGCCGCAGAGGTTCACCGCGACGTTCAGAGATCCCAATGGCGGATCGCAGATAGCAGAGGTCACGTTATCTGTCATGTCCAACAACGTATTACCGGGTGGCAAATCTGGATGGTCGGCTCACGAGTGTCTCGTGCGGTATGACATTGCGACGAATGCTATCTGGCTAGTACCCGAGATGGGTGGGACGTGGGGGTCTCAGCCGATTACTGCGGGGACTTCGTCCACTTTTGGCAACTTTCAATGCACGGTAATGGCTGTTGGTTCCTCAGCGCAGGTTTCCGGCGACACAGTAACTGTCAATCTTGAATTAACGTTCACGGCTCAGTTCGCGGGTACAAAGCAACTTTACATGGCGAGTGAAGATGTGAACGGAAATTGGAGTGCCAATTACCAACAGAAATTTGCCAGCTTCATAGTTGCCGCAGGGCGGACACCATAGTTCCACTGACTTCGCTCAGTGCTCGGCCGTCACTGCCGCCTCATATCAAACGTGGCCCGATAGAACCGGATTTTCTGCTGAGTCCTGCGCGTAGGGATAGTGGAATGTACTTTAACCCTCGACGAATTGTGCGTCTGAAATCTCGAAATCCGAGAGACAAGAATCTCGCGCATTAGATAGGTGTATTCGCGAACACGCGTTGGAACCCGTGTCAAAGGTGATTCGCTACCACGACCAATTCTTGTCACAGACTCTTTCGAAGGAATTTCTCAAGGTGGACATGCGATGGTTGGAATCGTTGAGTCTCTCGACCCGACATCCAGTCTTCTATTGTTCCGAAATATCATCGGAGAGCGATAAAGGCCATGAAATACAGAATCAGACCAAGGAGCGAACCTCGCAGTGTTACGCAGCCAAGTCAACTCAAAGTTGTAATCCTATAGACCAAGCATAACCATAGAGATGGTCCTATTGAGAGGCTGTATACATCATAGGCCGTTTCCCCGCCCAGAAATGCATAGGCTTGCATACCTAAGGTTGCCGCGATAAGTGGTAGAATCAGGCGTCTTTCCAAGGCAATTTTTGGCTTAAGTATCTTAAGAGCGGCCACAGTTGTTATTGTTTCGAGATAAAATAAAATAGCCTGGGGTTTGTCAAATACCTTGGATCGATTAATGGATATCTTGCGCGCCGCCTGATAAGACATATGCTGCTGGAAGAGATGAAAGTGATGTGCAATTCTAGCTAGTTCAGCAAATAAGGCGAGAAGAACAAATAGAAATAGAATTCGCTCCGCCGTAGTCTTCCATGGTTGCTGGCTTATATCTGTCCAATAATTGCCTGTTGCGGCTAGAGCTGCGACATATGCGATAAATGCGAAGGTGAAAGCTGGATGGACAAGAATGCTCAGCAGTAATAAAGAAGCGGCCGCCAGATAGGCCCGATTTGTGTGTAACCACACCGTCGTGGCGAAAAGGAGGCAAAGGAGGGCTTCCATGCGTACCATATTGGCCGCGAAAATCACCGGTGGACTTATCAAGATGAGGCTAAATATAGCCGCCATAACGGTCGACTCAGTGATCTTAAGAAACGCTCGGACAAAGATACTTATGCTAATCGCAACGGATATCTCGCCTATAAGTTGAGCCACATATATTGACGGGCTGAACAGCGTCAAGAGTGTTCCCATCCAAACGTAAAAGCCGTCGGGAACCCAATAAATTCCCTGTGGGGCATTTAATATATCGGGCGAAAGGGATCCTGACTGCGCAAAATTCCATGAGGGCAAATAGAATCTTGCTTCATCATTCCATGGATTGGGAAAGGTCATCCTTACACTTCGAGCGATTATTAGCACTGCGATAGCTGCCACGATCGTGAAGATCCCGTATAGGAAGGATGAAATTCGAGATCGAGAACCAATCATTTGGGCACACCCGAGGTAGCCTCTTTGTCGAAGCAGGCTGGCCTACGAAAGAGAGCAAACCCCAAATCATTATCTGGTGAAATCCAGCGTGATATCTCTTTCCAGGGTTCATTGTGCGTCTGAAATCTCAAAATCCGAGAGACAGGAATCTCGCGCATTACATATGTGTATTCGCGAACACGTATCGTACGGCAGTCTTCGTTCGAAGCTTCAGGGAGGAGTGTCACGTTGGTTTCTCTAACCAACTTGCATCTGTTGAAAGCAGACTCTCCCGTCATCGAGAGGGCATACGGAAGTATGACGTCGTTGTCGTCGAAGACGATCCGGCGCTCCAGCCCGGAAGCGCATATCTCCTTTATGGAGTGCAAAAGTTGTTCGGTGGAGATTTCAATATTTCTGCGGGCCTCCTGCTCGCGCGGAGAGAAGATCTTATTCCCCTCCATTGAGCGAGCTCCCACCCACTGCACGATGCAATAAAGGAGCGCAACCGTCGCCAACAGCTTCCCGTGAAGGGTACGATTATCGCCCATACCATAAATCCCCTCTCACCCTTTGAAAAGTGCAAGCTATTGCAATTGTTGAAGATCGAACTTAACGCATCACGATCAACCATTATCTCAGTCCCAACGATCTAGCTTGTTATGAACTGTGAACCCCTGCGAACAACTCTCCTCGAACTCCCTGCAAACGGGTACAAAGATTCCTTCTTCACAACATCGGTGTCTGAACTCATGGTTCCTCAAGAACAAGCGGTTGGATAAATACATGATCGTAGAGATTCTTGAATGTTAGCGTCAGCCTTCTCTCCATCGGCAGGATTTACAGCTGATGCCGCGCTGTAGCCGCCAAGCGAAGTCTCCTCCGACTCAAGCTTCGGGTGGGATTTCGGGGAACGGTTTTAGGACACATTGTAATGTACTCCACACATGGCGCATTGTTTGCCACGCCTATGTCAAATATCTGTCATCGAAATGTCTCGTCAAGCGTGAGCTTCGCATGCAGTAAAGCCTCCATCCAAAAAGACCGTTCATACCTGTCTCCAGTACGCTTCTTCAATATTTCAAAAGAAGGAGCAAGGGATACACAAACAATCAGTCGTCAGAAAAGGCGAACCCACAAGCCCAGGTCATTCCTCAGTCGTTTGAAAATCTCCGGGAGCAATTCCGGCAGAGCCTCATCAGCCTAAACTACGCAGAGGGAACGATCAGTCCACACATTCGATGCATCAATGTTCTCTCGGAGGCTATGACAGCAGATGGACTGAAGTTTGAAGAACTGGATGAAACACTAGCGGTAGAGGTCATTGCAAAGACAGGCTGGATGGGCGAACGTAGCACCTATCCGGCTTTGATCGTGAAGCGCTTCGTCCGCTTTCCGTGTGCAACAAATCGCAAGATGGAGCCGAACGCCACTGGTGAAGAGGTGGCCAAACTCATCAATTACGTCTGGAAGACGGTCGAGGGCTCTCCCGACCCGGCAAGGCAGACGCCTTAGCTAGAGACTTCAGCGACGAACTCACACAGTCATACCAGAGGCCAAGAAAGCATGGTCGGAGATTGATATTGAGCTTCTGAAGTGGGTAGGTGGTGGTGGAATTGTTGCGGGAGCTGGTGTCGCCGTATCAGCGATCACAACGGGAGGACTTTCACTCACATTACCGGCTGGTGGTTTCGTGCTCAACAGCGTTACGCAACTTATCCAGGCGTCGATGAAACGCAGCAACTTCCGCAAGAGTGTACCCATGTCGGCATTCATTGATTTGGAACGAAAGAAGAGCTGAGAATTGGACGCTCGGCTAGTTTTGAATCCCTCCGGCAAAGAATGCATTTCCAAGAACGGTGCGCTTAGATGGTCATCAAGAGTGGAGAATAAGAAACCTTGAGGGCTTGAGAGGAAGTACCACAAAGAGCGCCGCATACGCTCGTATGCAAAAGCGCGCTCAAGGGCCGGACTAAGCGGGGCCAGCGGCCCCAGTCCGGCTCTGACAACATGCCAGGATGGTTCCATCCTGGCCGAGATTGAGGAGTGTTGTTTGGTGCGGGCGGAGGGAATTGAACCCCTCATAGTCTTGCGGCCTGCGGCTTGTTCATCACAAAGCAGTAGTGGTGATCTACGCTTCCTCAGCTTAAGCGGACGTCCGCCTCCACTCGGCCAGGACCTTTCTTGGAAATCGTCTTTTTCTTCGGACGTGGCTTCATGATGTTGATAGCAGCGGCATCGAGTTGCGTTTTCAAATGCGCTGCATAGTATTTTTCAATCATCTCCACGCTTGTCCGGCAGTTCTTGGCAATCTGGTAGATGTCGGCACCTTCAAGCAGGCTCTTCCCGGCCCTCCGTCTGGACGCAAGCGCATCTTTAGCCGCTCGAACGGGCGCACAGCACCGGCTGTACTTTTGCAATAGCCGACGCCTCGCTTTCCGCGTACTTCGATCTCAAGGATGGTCTGGCCGCTACCCTCGTCTTCGATCACCGTGACATCGCGGAACTGAAGACGCATGGCCTCGTCAGGGCGGAGTCCGGTATTGGCGGAGAACAGAACATAATCGTGAAGTTGTTCCGCCTCCCAACGAAAGCGGGGCTGCTTGGGATCATGCGCGCGTTTCCGCGTTGCCTCATAGAGCTGCTTGTACTCTTCCGGTGAGAACCATGCTCGATGAGAAATCTTGACCGACGCGCGATATGGCGCGGACAAATCCGGTAGATGATCGATCCAGCCGTGCCGCAGAGCAGCCTTGAAAATCTGGCGCAACGTCACGATCTCCTGGTGCATGGTGTTATGCGCCGGGGGCTTGCCGCGCAGCGCCTTACATTCTTCAAGGCGATGGATGCGATATTCATTGATCTTCCCAGCCGTGATCTCAGGAAGAACCATGCTGCCGAAGAATGGAACGAGATGGCCGTTTGTCCGCGCGTGCTGTCCGCGCGCATAGGTCGGATTCCGTTGCCCCTGCGTGATGATGTCGAACTCGCGCAGATATAACTTCGCAGCTTCGCGAAACAGTTTGCCGCTTTTCAGCTCACCGTCGCGGAGCTTGCCGCGTAACTGCAAATACCAGTCTTCTGCGAATTCCTTCGCCTTCGAGAGGCTGTCTTCTTTGGTGGTTGTGCGGCGGTTCTTTCCGGCCAGATAGCTTGCGCACTGCCAGCTCGAACTATTCGGACGCTTGTAGATGTGAACCTTGCCACCGAGGATGGTGTGATGTTCGGACATGCGGAAGCACCTCCTGACTCTCCCCCCAACCCACGAAAATGTGGAAGAGTTGTGTAAGGATAGCGCTTCAATGTCAGTCAACTACATCTATTTTCATAAACTTAGCCGACATGTAGATTGTGTCTTAGACGATTTTGAGTCCGCTGCGTCTGCCAGTTCCGCCATCCCGGCTCGATAAATAAACTCACTCAACCAACGTCATTTCCAACCTGGTATTCGCACGCCGCGCCCATTCCGGGCCCAGCGGCGAGTCTCCAACTAGTCCCTGAGGGGGACCTCATCTTCACTTTCAGTATCGCATAGCTATAGTCTCGCGACATCCTAGCCTCGCCCATTGGGCCAGAGCCACGCCGCCCCCCGAACCCCGCTTGAATCTCCATACATGGCCGGCAAAACAGGCGTCGACGCCTCCCCCCCAAACACATACGCCTTCAACTTCTCAGGAAGCTCCTCATACATATGCTTCACCCGGGACACACCGCCGCCAATCACGATCACGTCCGGATCAAGGATGTTGATCACCTGCGCTAATCCGCGCGCAAGACGGTCCTCGAACCGTTCCATCGCAGCTGTAGCCTCAGGATCGCCAGCCTCGAACCGCGATACGATCTCTTGTGTCGTTAGCGCCTTTCCCGTCACCATCCTGTAGTCCAAAGCGATCCCCGTGCCGGAGACCCACATCTCCATGCATCCCCGCTTCCCGCAGTAACACTCGGGCCCCGGAGACTCTTCCGGCCTCGGCCATGGCAACGGATTATGGCCCCATTCCCCCGCGACTCCATTCGGCCCCTCATGAACCCGCCCGCCAATGGCGACGCCACCGCCGCATCCCGTCCCCAGAATGACTCCGAACACAACATGCCTGCCCGCTGCGGCGCCATCGGTAGCCTCAGAAACCGCAAAACAGTTCGCATCATTCGCGATGCGCACCTCACGGCCAAGCGCGGCTCTCAGGTCTCTATCCAGCGGACGGCCGTTCAGCCAGGTTGAGTTCGCATTCTTCACCAGTCCGGTAATTCTTGAAATGCTGCCCGGAATCCCCGCCCCGACGGTGCCGGTGCTTCCAGTCGTCTCTTCCAATCGGCGAACCAGCCCCACCATCGCCATTATCGTTGCGTCGTAGTCGTCTCGTGGTGTGTCGATACGATACCGCGCCAATTCCACGCCCTGCTTGTCGATTGCAAGCGCCTCAATCTTTGTCCCACCGAGATCAATCCCGATGCGCATCTCCGTATTTATCATCGAACCTTTGCCATACTTTAAAGTGTCCCATTTTGAAGTGTAAGCCAGACTATACATATCCAGCACTCAGGCGTAGTAAATTGAGCATCCGAGGCAATATATGGTTCCGACAAGCTTTTCGATGAAACGAACAATCCGTCTCTGCGTCGTGCCCCTTGCTGCGATAGCGTTCGCAGGCAACGCGAGCCCTCAGTCGCCCGGCCAGAGTACAGCCGCAAACGCAAAGATATTAACGTACATTCATAGTGGCTGGAACACCCTCTCCCGCTCCATGACCGACTGCAAGTCCCTAGTCGATCCCAAAGTCACGACACCGCCGGTGCTCTACCTGCCCGCGGGCATGGAAACGCCGTCCGCTGTTGCCACCGCACACCAGCAGTGCAACGTTGAAATAAAACAGCTGCCCCGCAAGATCACCCAAATCGGAGACGTTCGCGTCGCCGATATCCCCGCAGAGGGCCTGCTCTATCTTCCCAATCCCTATGTCGTGCCGGGAGGTCGGTTCAACGAAATGTACGGCTGGGACAGCTATTTCATCATCCTCGGCCTTGTTGAAGACAAGCGCACAGACCTCGCCAAAGACATGGTCGAAAACTTCTTCTTCGAGATCGAAAACTACGGCGCCATCCTCAACGCAAATCGCACCTACTACTTCACCCGCTCGCAGCCCCCGTTTCTTTCTTCCATGATCCGCGAGGTGTATGAGCACCCTGCCAGCACGCACCTCACAAAAGCGTGGCTCGCCAAAGCCTACAGCTACGCGCAACGCGACTACGACCTCTGGACCTCGCCAATCCATCAAGCCGGAGACACCGGCCTCGCCCGCTATCACGACATCGGCGAAGGTCCCGTCCCGGAGATGGCCGACGACAGCGGCTATTATCCTGACGTCATTCGCTGGCTCCTCGCCCATCCCGACGTCCACACCGACTACCTCGTCGATGCCCCGGATGATCCAAGCCCCGCAGAGGCCGCCGCCCTGGCAAAGATCAGCTGCGACATGACAACATCCAAAGTCTGCGCACGCGCTCACGTCGACGGCCACCGCCTCTCCGCCGGCTTCTACAGCGGCGACCGCGCCATGCGCGAATCAGGCTTCGACCCCAGCTTCCGCTTTGGCCCCTTCAGCGGTTCGACTGAAAACTACGCCCCCATCTGCCTCAACAGTCTCCTCTACAAATACGAACGTGACATGGCCCACTTCGCCACACTGCTCGACCACCCCGCAGAGGCGGCCGTTTGGCAGCGCCGCGCTTCCGCGAGACGCGAAGCCATTAACAAATATCTCTGGAACCCCACCCAGGGTATGTTCTACGACTACGACTTCACCGCGCAGAAGCAGTCGACCTACAACTACATCACAGCGTTCTACCCGCTCTGGGCGCAACTCGCCACCCCGCAACAGGCAACTGCACTCGAGCATCATCTCTCGCTCATTGAGCGCGACGGCGGCCTCGCCATGAGCGACACAGACTCCGGCACCCAGTGGGACCTTCCCTTCGGCTGGGCTCCCACAACCTGGCTCGCGATCAAAGGTCTGGCACAATACGGCTTCACCGCCGACGCCTCCCGCACCGCCACAAAATTCTCGCGAACCATCCTTCAAAATTTTCTGGCCGACGGGACCATCCGCGAAAAATACAACGTAGTCAGCGGCTCCGCCAACGTCGAGGTTGCAATTGGATACAAAACCGACGTCATTGGCTTCGGATGGACAAACGGAGTCTATCTGCAGATGCAGGACCTGCTAACCCACCAGTCACAGCAAGCCGCGACTCCAAAACAAAGCCATTAAGTCTCGTAACCGGGCTCTACTGCACCTTCCCCAAAGGCCGCAGCCGCCGCAACTCGGCCGCACATGCGATCGCATTCAGCGCCGCAAGTTTCAGATTATCCGCGGCCAGCCAGATCCAAAAGCGTCTTCCCTTTTCTCCAGCACCCGAGTCTTTCCGGACCCGCACCATAATGTCTTCCTGCCCTGCCGCACTCAGATTGCTGGGTGGATCGGACTCCCCACTCACCACATCCATGTGATCGCCCACCAAAGCCGCTTCAACTGCACTCACCGCAGCGTCCTTCTCAAGCTCCACCAGCACCGACAGCACATACCCATGAAACACCGGCGCCTGCACCATCTGCAACGCCAGCGCAGGCAGTTGCCCATCCGACAGGCCGGTATAGTGGCGCCGAATCCGTTGCTCAGCCACGCCCAGCTTCACCTTCGCCGCTTCGCCAAGCGCCGGCAGCAGATTGAACGCAACCTGCGCGTCGTATTGTTCCCGCGGCAGCGACTGGAACGACAGCAGATTCACCGTCTGCTGATGCAGCTCATCCATCGCCTCTCGCCCGTACTCCGACGCCGGCTCCATCACCGTCGCGGCAACGCTGCTCAACCCCAGCTTCGTCTGCAGCCGCCCTGCAACCAGCGCCAGCATCACCGCAACCGGATGGGCTGCCACCACCGCAGGTGTATTCAGGTCTGGAAACTTCTGCGTCGTCTTCTCCGCAAGCGTCTCGGCCACCCACGGCGCCCGTACCAGAACGTCCTTCTCCCCTTCCAAAGCAAACGTGAGATCCACAATGCTCGCCCCCGCCCGGCGCGCATCCTGCCAGTGCTTCTTCGTCACCGCATCTCCGCCCGCAAAGAACACGAAGTCCATCCGGTCGAACGAGGACGTCTCCAGCCGTTGGATAAACGAGACCTCATCGGCCGCGGCAGTCACCTGTCCCGCGGCATCCTCCACATCGAGCAGCACAAAGTCCGATGCCGCAAGCAACGACGTCGCAAGCTCCTCGCTTACCTCTTTCCCCGCCAGCGATGACGCTCCGACAATTCCAATTCGATACTCTCTGTTCGTCATGGTTTCCTGGAAACTCGTCTGTAGTCCACGGCACCACGGTGCCGCCTTACCAAAGCCCTGGCCGTTATGACTGACTTGAAACCGTGGACTGCCGCCGCCCTCTGCTCCACGAATACGCCAGCCGCGCCACCACACCCGACACCAGATACGCCATCGCAATAATGATCAGCATGTACTGGTGATACAAAGCAATCAGCGTCCCAATCGTCACAATCCAGGCAACCAGCTGAAAGGGATGACGTCCGCCGGTAGTGAGTTCCTTTGCACTCCAGAACCGCCAGTTGCTCACCATCAGAAAGCTGGTAAACATCAGCAGGCACAGCCACACCACCGCGATCCACGGATTGTCGATTGGCGAGCCTCGCTGAAAATGAATCACCGAACTGATCACACCCGCGCCCGCCGGAATCGGCATCCCGACAAAATACTTCTTGCCCGGCCGTCCCGGATTGCGTGGCTGCGGATTGATGCTGATGTTGAACCGCGCCAGCCGGCTCGCCCCGCAGACCAGAAAGATAAAACAGACGAAGATCCCGATATGCACCAGCTGCTCCCGCAACTGCGGATGTCCCATCTCCGGCAGCATCCGGAACCCCCAGATATACGCGAGCAAACTCGGCGCAACTCCAAACGTAATCACGTCCGCAAGCGAATCCAGCTCTTTGCCAAAGTCACTCGCTGTGTTCGTCATCCTCGCAATAATGCCGTCCAGCCCGTCGAACAAAACTGCGATGCCCAACGCCAGCGCCGCCCGGTCAAAGTAACCCTGGTCCGCGACAGATCCCTGGATGCTCTGTGTAATCGCGTAGTATCCGGCAGCCATATTGCCCGCGGTGAACAACGACGGCAGAACATACATGCCGCGACTCGGCTGACGCCTTACCCTCTCGCCAGCCTCAAGCTGCACCCCGGCCTGCGCCTCATCCGCCATCAGGCCACCACTGCCATTGCAGCGTCTTTCATATCTACAGGCAGCTCCGGAATCACCGCCAGCACGGTCGAACCGCCCTTCACCCGCGACCCCGTCTTCACCTTCAAATTCGCCGCTGCCGGAATCAGAACATCCACCCGCGAACCGAATTTAATCAGCCCCATACGCTGCCCGCGCTCCACCCTGTCCCCGACCTTCAGATTGCACACAATCCGGCGCGCCAGCAGCCCCGCAATCTGTTTAAAACTCACCTCGTATCCGCCCGCGTCAATCGTAATCAAGGTCTGCTCGTTATGCAGCACCGACTCCGGCTTCATGGCATTCATGAACTCGCCCTTGCGAAACTCGCACACCGTCACCACTCCGCCCACCGGCACACGGTTCACATGCACATCGAACATATTCAGGAAGATGCT
>Ga0210406_10001061_pt1 | contig 35066 bp, 30 predicted proteins | sample IncBWC30MmetaG_FD_155454 | JGI IMG/M metagenome (GOLD analysis project Ga0210406, IMG submission 155454) | Forest soil microbial communities from Barre Woods Harvard Forest LTER site, Petersham, Massachusetts, United States - Inc-BW-C-30-M | ecosystem: Environmental > Terrestrial > Soil >... | reverse complement strand
CTTGGGCTTTGGTAAAAGATAAAAGGCGTAAATGAAGTTGCTGCGGGCGGCGCGGGCGATGTCCCAACAGTGCCGGTAGGATTCGTTGATTACGACAGGGTCTGCGGGCGACACCGAAGAATGTGGATCAATTGAAGAGGGTGCCATATCTGGTGCTTCCATTTTCGGGTGGGTTCCGGCGGAAAATAGTTGGCTGGCCAAGACACGGCTCAGGATGGCCGCTTGCTTTACTTTGCTGATCGCGGGCCGGCGATTCAGCGTGTCGTAACCTTGCGACTCGATGGCGTCGAGGACGGCGATCCCGCCGCGGCTGAACATTTCGAGGTCGATGCGCAGTTTGCCTTCGACCTGTTGCGCCAGCGGAAGGCCCGCATCGAAGAGCATACGCGTGCGAGCGATCAAATCCTTCATTAGTGCGACGTACTCTCGGCTGAAGCGGCGAGAAACGATGGCGCCCTCGCTTACGCCATGCCGCCCGGCAACGTCCAATGGAACATACATGCGTCCTTTTTCGAGGTCGCGCGAAACGTCCTGCCAGAAATTTGCCAGCTGCAGCGCAGTGCAAGTGGCATCGGAAAGCTTTTGACGCGATTCATCCCGGTAGCCGCAGAGATAAAGCACCAAGCGGCCAACGGGATTCGCGGAGTAAACGCAGTAATCGAGAAGCGATTCCCAGGTCGGAAAGCGTTTGACGGTCTGGTCCTGACGAAAGGCTTTCAGCAAATCAGCGAAAGGCTGCCTGGGAAGGTCCTTCGCAACGACGGTTTCGCGCAACGCGACAAAGACGGCATGCGATGGGCGTCCTTCATAGCAAGCGTCCAGTTCCCGCTCCCACCAGTCGAGCAGTTCCAGAGCGCGTTGCGTATTGGGGACTTCATCGCCGAGGTCGTCGGCCCAGCGGCAATAGGCGTAGAGATTGTAGAAATGCTGGTGCAGTTCTCTTGGAAGCAACCAGCTGGCTACGTTGAAATTTTCGTAATGATGCGTGGCGAGCCAGCGCGTGTACTGCTGCGCGGACTCCGGCGAACATCCCGCAGGCGGGGCGTTTTGCGCGATTTCGAGTTCGCCTGGACGCAACATCTTCAGGAGAGAGATTCCTCGCCTCGCTCGGAATGACGGCTAAATGCGACGCACAAATTATACGTGGAAAATATGAAGAACGGTCTCAGGTCACGGGCGGACGGCCAATTTGATTTCGCCGCTGCGCGATTTCATGCGTTCGAAGGCCTGGGGCAGTTCAGCAAGTCGGATTTCTTCAGTGACAAAGTCCTGCGCGGAAATATCGCCGCGGCGCACGGCTTCGAGCGCTTCGCGGATGAAGCGCGGCGTGTGGTGAAAAGTCGAAATAATTCTAATTTCCGAGTAGTGAATCGTGGCGGGCTCAATTTCCACTTTGGTGCCGGAGGGCAAGCCGCTGAAAAAATTGACCACGCCGCCGCGGCGGACCAGGCTTAACGCCGTCTGCCACGCGGCAGGATTGCCGGCAGCCTCGACAACCGCATCAGGGCCGCGCTTGTCCTCGGTATGCGCGCGTACCGCTTCCACCATATCCGGAACGCTGTTGACATTAATGATGGCGTGAGCGCCGAGCCGGCGCGCCACATCGAGCGGAGCATCGCGGCGAGCCAGCGCGATCACGCGAACGCCGCGGCGCGAAAGCATGCGTACAAATTTCAGCCCGATCGGGCCGCAGCCGATCACCACCGCGGTGTCGCCGGTGCGCACTTCCATTTCATGAATGCCACGCAGCACGCAAGCCAGCGGTTCCACCAACGCGGCGCTTTGATCGTCGACAGAGTGCGGCACTTCCAACATATTTTCGGTGACGATGCGCCCGGGTATGCGCATGTACTCCGCGTACGCGCCGTTGTTGAACAAAAGATCTTCGCAAAGATTTTCCTGCCCGCGGCGGCAATGGTAACAGCGGAAGCAAGGCGCGGAATTTGCAGCGACCACGCGAATGCCCATGCGCCAGCGCGCGTCAACCCGCTTGCCGACAGCGACGACTTCGCCGACAACTTCGTGCCCAAACACCGCGGGCGGACGAATCATTTTCGCGTGATAGCCGCGCTTCCAAACTTTCAGGTCGGTGCCATCGGTGAGAGCGAGGCGCACGCGCAGCAAGACCTCATCAGCCGCGAGCGATGGAACATCGATTTCCTCGATGCGAAGATCTTCGCTGCCATAAAGAACGGCGGCGATCATTTTAGGAGGCACGACGCGGCGCGCCAGCGCCACGACTTCGCCGATAGCAGCCTCTATTGTCTTCTTCGCGGAGGTTTTCATTGATGCGTAATCAAGACCTTGAGCGACTCGGACGTCGGGTTCGCCGCCAACTCCAGACCTTCCTGGATTCTAGCCAAAGGAAACCGATGCGTGACGATTTCCATCACCGGCAGTTTCTTCTGCAGCACCAGAGCAGCCGCTTCTTCTTGGATGTCCACGGCGGCGCTATAGCTGCCCAAGATTTCCTTTTCGTCTATCCCCACAGCCGAGGCAGGAAAGCCAATCCGAGTCACGGGATCATTGGCGGCAAAAAGCAGCACGCGCCCACCCGGACGCGCGACAGCTAGCGCTTCTTCCACCACTGCCGGATGCGCTACCGCGACTAAAACCGCATCCGCACCCCGCCCCTCAGTTCGGGTCTTGACCTCTTGAACAAGCTTACCATCTGTGGGGTCAAAAGACTCGACAGCTCCGAGGGACAGGCTTTTGGCGCGACGTTCGGGCATCGGGTCGCTCGAATAGATGCGCGCGCCGATTAAATTGGCAACCATCAATAGTTGCAAGCCGATGGGACCGCAACCGGCCACTAGAACGGTTTCGTTTTTCACAACTCGCGCTTTTTGCACCGCTTTCAAAATCGTGTTGATGGGTTCGAGAAAAGTAGCCTCTTCGAATGACACGTTGTCCGGCAGTTTGATGACGCCGCGGTGGGCGACCCACGGCATCGCTTTAACATATTCGGCAAAGCCACCGCCGTTTGGCGTGAAGCCTGCCGTGAGGCCGGTAGTCTTGTATTGCTTACACTGAGAAAAAAGGCGGCGTTCGCAGTAAAAACATTTTTCGCATGGAATGTGATGGAAGCTCATCACGCGGTCGCCGGGCTGAAATTTCGTTACGCCAGAACCAGCGGCAACGACAGTGCCAGCGAGTTCATGCCCAAGAATTTGCGGCGGCTCCACGTAGCGCTGGAAAATTTTCTTGATGTCGGTTCCGCAAACACCGCAGGCGGCAACTTTGATGAGGACTTCATCGGGGCCGACTTCGGGGACGGGGACTTGTTCGACGCGGACGACACCTTTGTCGCGATAGACGCCGGCCCTCATGCTCTTGGGGATCGGTCCGATGGTGCGCATGGACGCAGCGAGCGAAGGAATCGTGGTCATCGTGCTGCGACCTCTACGTCGTTTTCCGCACCCCAAAGCGGAAAGCGTTGTCGAATCTTCCCTACATATCTGTCAAGAAAGTCCGCGAGATTATTTGCGGCTTTCTCGCTTTGCTTTCCGAAGCTGATCATTGCCGGCAGCTTTCGAGGGTGCACAGCAACCTGAAGCAACAAGCGGCCATAGCTGATTCGTCCGTCGGGGCGGATCGCACGACCAAAATCAAACGGAAGATTTTCATCTACCGTGTCGCTTATGGCCCGAACAGAAACAGCAGGTACTTGCGCGTCTGTTGCACTCTTTAAGACGTGAAAACTTTCCATTTCCACCACGTCGCCCAAGACCGCCATTGACCGCTTGGACTTGGCTTCGCAAACTACCTGGGCGTTCGTGAGAAAGGAGCGGACCGGTTTTGCCCCGGTTTCCTCGGCCAGATCAACGAGCAATGGACGGCTGGTGAATTTCTGGCCTCCGTTTACCAGCAATACTTCGCGCGCCACAACGATTTCCCCGGTCTTCAGCTCGGGTCTCAGGCCTCCGGCCAGGCCTGAACTAATGCACAAATCGGGCTTCTCTTTCAGTAAAGACGCGAGCACCGCTCTCGAACCCTTCCATCCGACCCCGGTTAGGTACACGTCCAGACAAACGTCGTCAGTTTTGCAGTGGTACGACGCGTCCGCTCGATTGTCGTGACCGCCGTCAATGATTTCTTTTCGTCTAAAGCGATAGCGCCTTCGCCATGGAGCGAATTCGGCTTCGACAGCGAATGTTATCAGGATGCGCATTTATTCGTTAAGAGCAGACGCCGGGCGACGGCCCTGCGACACCATCTGCAAAATTTGTCCGAACCTACGGCAGCATACAGCAGCGTTTTACGGAATTACGCGACTGCAGCGTGCGCAATTTTTTTCGCGCGGCCTGGCGCGATGTAGCCGTTGGCTTCATACCAGCGGACTGCGCGCTCGAACGCCGCGGTAGCCGAGCCGGGCTGAAAGCCAAGCTCGCGCGACGCACGCTTGCAGTCCACAAACATCATGTGCTGCGCGATCTTCACTCCCTCGACAGGAATCTGCGGCTCGCGCCCGATCAAGCGCGAAAACGCGGTCTCCGCGTAGGCCACGCCCAGAGCTACGCGATGCGGAATTTTTATCGTGGGCGCGGGCAACCCCGTGATCTGCGCGAGCAGATCAAGCACGGCCTTGAGCGTCAGATTTTCCGAGCCGAGCAGATAGCGCTCGCCCACCATTCCTTTTTCCGCCAGCAAAATGTGGCCCGCGGCGCATTCTTCCACGCCAACAAAATTCAGGCCCGTTTCCACGTAACCCGGCATTTTGCCATTGAGAAAATCCAGAATAATTTTGCCGGTCGGGGTCGGCTTCCAGTCCCACGGGCCAACGGGCGTAGTGGGCATGGCAACAATCGCGGGAAAGCCGGCCTTCGCGGCATTCAGCACTTCCTTTTCCGCCAGCCATTTAGAACGCTTATAGTGCCCGATCATTTCTTCCAGCCCGGCTTCGGTCGATTCATTCGGCAGTTCCGCACGGTCGACCGCGATCGTCGCTACCGTGCTGGTGTAAATAAATTGTTCAACGCCGACACGCTTGGCGGCTTCCAAAAGATTTTTTGTGCCGCCGACATTCGAATCGTAAATGTCCTGAGAGCGCTTGGACCACAAACGGTAATCGGCGGCCACGTGAAAAACGCGTTGCACGCCAGCGAGCGCGCGATCGAGAGAAGCTGCGTCACGCAAATCGCCGGTGATATATTCGAGCGGCAGATCAGCGATTGCGCGATTGTTGCTCGATGGCCGCAAGAGAACCCGGACGTCAGCTCCACGCGCTGCGAGTTGCCTCGTCAAGTGGCTGCCGAGAAATCCAGCGGCTCCCGTGACAAGAATCTTTGCGCCGCTCATGCCGTTTCCTCGCAGGCAGTGGAGTCACTCTGATGCGCTGGCACGACAGCCTTACCCGCGCGAGGAGCGGCATAAGATGCTTCGAGAAGCGACGAGAAATATTCCCAGCGGCTGCAGCGGACCAAAGAACGAATGTCCTGAAGCTTTTCCTGTAATTCATCGCCCGAGGCAGGCTCGAGGAGACCACCGCCCGAAGAGACTATGAAGCCATCGACATCGTAGTCGTCCAAATACTCGAACAACTCACCGGTTTCGCAAACATCGCTTTGCAGGTTTACGGTGACATGCGCGCAAACATAAAAACCGGACAGTTTCGCGGCACGAATTCCTTCCATCACGCGAGCGAACGACCCCGGCTGGGCGACGGCCCGGTCATGAACGCCTTCTCTGCCAGCCAACTCGACCGTCAGAAAAAGGCGCGGATCGGGGCGGAATTCGTGAATGCGCTTGCGCAGCAGCAGCCCGTCGGTATGAAGAAACATGTTGCGGCCGGCTTGATTGAGCGCGCCCGCAATCCGTCCGATCACCGGATGCTGCAAAGGCTCGTCGCCACCAACCCAAAAAACAGGAGCAGCAGTCTGCGAGACCACAGTCGCCGGAATTTCCATCACCGCAGCACTAGGGTCTGACTCGGCGTCAATTTCCTTTTGGTTGGTAGACGAGAAAACCGATGGAGAAAGATGAAATATAGTCGAATTGTCGCGACTACTCGCGAATGCGCGGACTATCCTGCCGCGTAAAAGATCCAGGCTCAACCTTGAAGGGAACTTCATCGGGTCCTAAAAGCCGCTGCGCAGCCGGAATTCTTCCGGACGGAATTTGAACGCGCAGAATTCTTCGGCCCGTCGGGACGGGTTCACCGCTTCACGGTCACGTAATCCATTGTGAAAACGGGCCAGGGCGTAAACCGGGAAAGAGTTGCGATAGAGGTGGTATTTCAAATAGAAAACGCACGGGAAACCGGTGCCGGTAAAATCCGATTCATCCCAGGAACCGTCTTCGTTTTGCTGCATGACCAGATATTCCGCGGCTTTCGAACTCGCCGGATCGCCCGGATCAGCCGCGGCCAGAAGCCCGATCAGTCCCCACGCGGTTTGCGAAGGCGTGCTGTTGCCCTGCCCTTTCGAAGATTCGACGTGATAGCTGCGCAGCGATTCGCCAAAGCTGCCGTCAGGCTTTTGCACCGACTTGAGCCACTCGAGAGCGCGCTTGCAATACTCCTGCGCGGTTAGCGAAACGGTTTCGAGCGACCGCAACACGCCGCTGGTGCCATAAACATAATTCACGCCCCAGCGGCCGAACCACGATCCATCTTCGCATTGATCCTGCAATAGAAATTTCACTGCGCGCTGCACCGCGGGATGTTCTGCAGGCCAGCCGAATCGGCCAAGACACTCCAGAACACGCGCGGTGACGTCGGCAGTCGAAGGATCAATCATGGCGTTGTGATCGGCGAACGGAATGTTGCAGATGTACCGTCGGCTGTTGTCGCGGTCGAACGCGCCCCAGCCGCCATCGCGATTCTGCATGCTAAGCAGCCACTGCAGGCCGCGACGAATCGCGGCTTCCATGCGCTTTTCGTCGGGAATCTTCACTCGCTGCAGCGCCATTAATACAAACGCGGTGTCATCCACGTCAGGATAATGATCATTGCGAAATTCGAATGCCCAGCCGCCTGGTTCGGCGTCCTTATTTTTTACTTGCCAATCGCCCGGGCCAAGAATCTGCTTGGACAAAACCCACTCCGCAGCCTTTACCAGCGACGGGTGATCGGGCGCGACGCCGGCTTCCTCGAGCGCAACCATAGCGATGCAGCTGTCCCAAACCGGAGAAACGCACGGCTGCAAGCGAATCGTGTCCGGTTCTTCAATTTCGAAACGCGAAAATTCCTGAATCTCGCGCCGGGTCAGCGGATCATCCGGTCCCATGCCCATGGCGATCAGAGCAAAAATCGAATTCATCATTGCCGGATAGATTGCGGCGAGACCCTCAGTGCGTTCGATGTGATCCAGAACCCAGCGCTTCGCTTCGCGCAATGCGCGTTGGCGGAATGGCTTCCAGGGAACTTTTTCGTAAATCTTGAAAACGCGGTCAAGCGCGAGGAAGAAATTTCTCCAGGAGACGAGCTTATCGCTCCAATCAAATGCCGCCGCCTTGCGCGCGGGATTCTTGAAAAGTTCATCCGCGCGTGCGTGTTCGGGCAGACGCCATTCCGGGCGTATCGCGCAAAGAATCGCCATCGGAATTACGATGCCGCGCGTCCACGATGACATTTCATAAATGTTGATGAAGAACCAGTTGGGCAGGAGCATCAGCTCCGGCGGAATCGCAGGCACAAGGTCCCAGTCTACGGCGCCGACCAGCGCGAGATAAAAGCGGACATAAGAATTTGTGTGTTCCAGGCCGCCGAGGCGGTGAATCGTTTCGCGGGCAGCGGCCAAATGCGGAGAATTCGGATCTTCGCCGGCGAGCTTCAGAGCGAAGTAGGCCTTGCAGGTTGCGTTTAGCTCGGATGGCCCACCGGGATAAATGCTCCAGCCACCATCTTCCAGTTGCTTGCCGCGCACATAGTTGGCGAGCTTGGCGATGCGAACCGGGTCGGCCTTGCCGAGTACAAAAAGATAATAGATGTAGTCTGATTCGAGGGTCGAATCCGCTTCCAGCTCGCCCTGCCAATAGCCGTCGGCGGCCTGCAGCGAGAGCAGGTGCTCCGCGCCGCGCTCAATCGATTCTGGAAGTTCCCGCGCCCAGTCCGGCTGACGCGCCGGCATCGGCGCCACAGTGGTCGAACGCTCTTCACCCATTCTGACGAGTGAGGCCATCGATGCTCCCCCAGAGCAGTAGTTCGAAGTATTTTGTCGGCTGCAAATTCTGCGTGGCCCCAGGCAATCAGTTAACTCCTTGATTTACATATAGTTCCAGAGCCAGAACGGTCAGCTTGCAGGCGTTCCCCAAGTACTATCTAAGTATCGCCTTATTTGACTTCTTGGGTCAACGGCCAAGATGTCCGGTCTTTTTGATTCGTCATCAAACTAAAACGCTGGCTGGCGATTCCAGAATTCGCTTGACCAGTTGAAAAAGCGGATCAGGAAGCGGCTGGCCTTCGCGTTGCAGCAGCGACGGTTTTTGCCGCAACAGTTGCGTCGGCACTAGCGTCCACGGCGGCTGACGGATGGCGCCATCATCGAGTCCCCGCCGGAATACAAAAACATCGGCGCGGTCGAGTATATGGCGGGCAGAATCCTTGAAGTCTTCGCGGGCGGTATCGAGCACGGTGACATACAGCGACGGCCTTACAAACTGCAACAGCGAATTACTCTCTACAATGACGTTGAGGCCATCGCCGGCATCAGTTTGTGTACCTTCGGCGAGCGCTTGCCTGAGAAGCGGCATGCCTTCGGCCAGATAACCTTGTTTGGTGCGCAGCCAAAACGAACGAGAAGCGCCTGCCTGCAGGAAACGAGCGCTGTCGGTCTCGGCGTGAGCCTCAGATTCCCAATCGAACGCGACGACGTGTTCGCTCGGAGCGCAATCGCAATCGTGGCCATTTGTTGCGCAGACGCCGTGACCGTACTGCGTGATTTTTCCGGCAAGCCAATTCGCTTCCGGCAGCGCTGCGATCAGGTCGCACGCCAGCTGCGTTTTCCCGATGCTGCGGGTATGGCCGCCAACCACAATCAGGCGGCACGGCGCGGATTTGCGCGATAATTCAGGACTTGCCAAGTTTTGCCTCTAGCTCGCCTTCTAACCGTTTGATGCGCGCGCCGAGCTCCGGGAGACGCGCAAACCACGCGTATTGCTCCTTGAATTTATCGAGCGGCCGCGCCGGCGTGCCCCAAACGACCTGGCCGATGCGGATCGTTTTCCCCGTTGGAATGCCTGATTGCGCACCCGCAATGGAGTTGTCTTCGAGCGTACAGTGGTCCGCTATGCCAACTTGGCCGCCGACGATTACATGATGCCCTAGAACGCTGGAGCCGGAGATGCCTGTCTGTGCAGCGATGACCGTATGAGCTCCAATTTGCACGTTATGGCCGACGTGCACAAGATTGTCGATTTTCACGCCGTCAGCGATGCGCGTGTCGCCGAGCGAGCCGCGATCAATCGTGGCGTTCGCTCCAATCTCCACGTCATCGGCAATCTCCACGATTCCCACCTGCGGAAATTTCCAGTGCCTTCCTTCGCCGTACGCGTAGCCAAAACCATCCGCTCCAACGACGGCTCCCGAGTGAATTTCAACCCGATTGCCGATGCGCATGTTCGCATAGAGAGTCACGCGAGGATGAATGCGGCAGTTGTCGCCAACCCAGGTTGCAGCGCCAATGCAGCAATGCGCGCCGATTTGTGTGTGTTCGCCAATGCGGGCATCTTCGCCGATTACGGCATAAGGGCCGATGCTCGCGCTGGGCGCAATTTTCGCGAGTGGCGCGATCACTGCCGTCGGATGCACGCCATTCGCGATGATGGACGCTTCACACAAAAGCGCCGCGGCCTTTGCGAATGTGACCTTTACATTTTCGGTCCGAAGAACGGTCTTGCCGGCGACCGTCAGACCCGGCGGTAGGACAATGCATTTCGCGGCAGACGTTTCGGTTCGGGCAGTATGTTTCGGCGAGTCCACGAAAATTAGATCACTGGACGAGGCGCGCTCAGGTGCGGCGACTCCCGTCAGTTCGACCGAAGCGTCGCCTTCAACAGTCGCACCGATCGCTTCGGCTAAATCTTTCGCCGTGTGTTTCATGACGCCTCCCAAATTGCTAATCCGCGAAGACAGGTACAGCGTTGTATCTCACAAGAAATCGTAAAGCGGCGGTTCCCCTGCCGGCCGGGTTTTCCAGCGCGCGTGCACCCAGACCCACTGTTGCGGATATTTTCGAATGATTTCTTCGGTGACCTGCGCGAATCGTCGGGTGTTTTCAAGAATGTCACGCTCGGTGTCGCCGGTGCGAACCAACTCCAGCGGCGGTTCGAACCGCAGCCGGTATTTCTGCAGCCCTTCATCCCACACAGCATAGCCTGGTACCACCGCGGCTCCGGTGTGCAGGGCGACGCGCGCGATGCCGGTGGTGGTACAGGCAGGCACGCCAAAAAAGTCTACGAATGCGCCTTCCTCAGGCATGGTGTTCTGGTCGGCAAGGATTCCGACCGTACCTGCATCTTTTAAAATTTTGAGCATCGCGCGGGCCGACTCATTTTTGAAAATGGGCGCGTTTCCAGAAAGTCCTCGATAACGATTCACCAATGCATCCAGCCCGGCATTATCGAGCGGCCGCGCCATATAGTGCAGCGGATGGCCATACAACGCATGCGCGAATGACGACAGCTCCCACGCACCGATGTGTGCCGTAAGAAAAAGGACCCCTTTACCGCGACGCTGCCCTTCTAGAAAATTTTCCTCGCCATCCACGACGATCACGTCTTCGATATTTTCTCGCCTGTAGCGAGGCATGCGCGCAAACTCCGCCGTCATCCAAGCGAGGCTGCGCACCATGCCGCGAATCGTCGCCGCGCGCCGCGCGTCGGTCCACTCAGGAAACGCCAGCTTCAAATTGAATTCAGCGGTCTTGCGCAGCTTTGCCGTCAGCGCGAACAAGATTCGCGCGATCGCCACAGCCAACGCACGCGCCAATCGTCGTGGCAACGCGCCCGTAATTTTAAGAACAATCCATACGACTGCGAACGCCAGCCATTCCTTCATCGCTCGACATTATGCTAGAACTGGTCCTGTAGCGTAGGCAATCTTGCCTGCGCAGCGGTTTCAAGTTAGCTGCAAAGCCCGCTCGTGCAGATCGTCGCGCGAAAAAAGAGAGCAAGCTCTGTCCACGACCACAGATCCAGCCGCTCAGCTCGCCCTGGGCCCCATGCAGCGCATCGGCTGGGCCATCCTGATCCTGGTTACGCTTTATATCTGCTATTTCAGCCATCTGGGGGTCATTGGACTGGTCGGCCCCGACGAACCACGCTATGCCTGGATCGCTCGCGACATGGCGGAAAGCGGTGATTGGGTGACGCCGCGCCTGTATGGAAAACCGTGGTTCGAAAAGCCCCCGCTCCTCTATTGGGGCGGCGCTCTCTTTTACAAGCTCTCTGGCGAAGGCTATTCCGAGGTCCCTGCCCGCTTGCCCAGTGCTATCTCAGCTCTGCTGGCTACACTCGCTCTCGCATGGTTGGCGTGGCGCACCTACGGCGAAGAATGCGCGCGCTGGCTGCTTCTTCTTTTACCCACAAGCGTCGGCATGATCGGCTTCTCCCACGCAGCTGCAACCGACATGCCTTTCGCCGGAATGCTCACCATCGCCGTGGTCTGCGCCGCGGTGGTGCTTGGCCTGGTTCAAAAAAACCAAGACACTCCAATCCTGCCGAGAACTCGATGGCTGGCGCTGATTCTCTTTGGCTTTTTCCTGGGACTCGCCGTCCTTGCAAAGGGCCCCGCCGCCATCATCTTGTCCGGCGGCGCGGTCTTGTTCTGGGCCATTTTCAAAAAACGCTTGCTAGACGCATTGCGCCTACTTCATCCCGCTGCAATCGCTTCCTTCTGCATTACTGCTCTCCCGTGGTACATCCTCTGCGCCCGCCGCAACCCCGATTTCTTCCGCATCTTCATCATTGAGCACAATTTCAAACGCTACCTAACTCCCGAATTCCAGCACGTCCAACCATTCTGGTTTTACATTCCCATTCTCCTGATCGCCTTTATGCCGTGGCTTGCAACGATGATTTGGTCGCAATGGATCGCATTTCGTGCACGCGAACATCGTTCGCTTACATTGCTTCTGCTTTCGTTTTCCGCCTTCTGCCTCGTTTTCTTTTCGATATCGCAATCGAAATTACCCGGCTATATCCTCCCTGCCATCCCGGCTGTCGGACTGCTATTGGCTCGAAGCGTGCAAAGTGCCGGGCCGCTCTACTACAAATCTTTTCGGTGGTGTGCGGCAGCAGCTTCGATCCTATTCGCCGTCGCTTCCTCCCTATTTTTTGAAATCGGCAGGTTAACCGCGCCGCACTCGCATTTGAATGCTAGAGCCGGAAAGGCTTACGCATTGCTCGCTCTTTTGTTTGCTCTATCGAATTTGTTCATGACTTTCGTTCGCTGGAACCGAACTCCCCGATCTTCAATTCCCCTTCCTATGCTCGCTGCCGTTCCCATGCTTGTCGCTATGTACTTCGCGCCGTTCTTTGTTTGGTCGTCCTTTGCGTACGATCCTTCGGCTAGGACCATCGCCGATGAGATCCGCAAACCAGTGGTCGAGGAAAACCACATATTTGTCGGACCGATGAGCCGCGGAAAACGTTATGGGCTAAGTTTTTACCTCGGCAGGGAAATTCCGGACTGGGATCGAGCGCATCCCGAAGTGGGCATCTTGGTGCTCGAAGGAAAGAATTGCGGGGAAATCGTTTCCGCGCCATACGTGTGCAGCCATGGCTCTGATTGGCTTGCTGGCGCCGGAGCCTACCTGTTTTCAGTTACTTTGGACGAATCACTTAACAGCCCTGGCGCCGGGCGGCAGCCGCGTCAAGAAAAATGACACTACGCGGTTTTCGTACATGCGCTTCTCATCTTCGCCCAGCGAAACATAATTGCCATGCGGCAACGCAGCAATTTCCTTCGGTTCCGGCGATTTTATAAACAGTTCCTTGGTACTCTCCCCCAGTTCGCGTTCATCCGACGACTGCAGAAATAATTTCGGCACGCCTGCGAGGGCATTCAGACGAGTGGAAAGCGGCGGATCCTGGTGATGTTCATAGTTCAACCAATCAAAGCTCAATTCCGCTGCGCGCGCCATAAATGGAAACCCGCCCAACCCGGTGTTACCAACTTCCACTTTGACCATCTGCTCCGGCTTGTCATAAACCGAATCGAGAATCAGAGCCCGGACACGTTTATCGGATTCCGCCTCGCGCAACGCCACATAAGCGCCCAGGTTGTAGCCCCACACCCCGAAGCGTTCAGGGTCCACGTCGTTGCGCTGCGCAATTGCATCCATCGCGGCTTTCAGCTCGGCCGTTTCGCGATAGCCAAACGAAGTGGTTCCAGTGTTGGCGCCGTGGCCCACAAAATCAAATACAAACACGTTGTACTGGTGATCCTGCAACGCCGACACCAAAGTCAACAATTCGCCTTTGCTTGATTCATATCCGTGGCACAAGATGATCGTCGGCACCCCGCGAAATCCGGGGAAAAACCAGCCTTCGCGCGCGCCCGCCGGTCCCGGAACCTCAAATTGCACCGCGTCCGGACGGCCAGGAAAAGTCTGCAGATTTATTTCTGAGCTGGTGCGATTAGGCTTAACAATTCGGTACACCAGAAATCCCGCGATGGCCAGGGTGGCAAGGCCGGTGAAGAAAATCAGCGCGACGATCGCCGTAAAAAGCTTCGTGTACCACTTGGTTGGGTAGCGGAGCTCGAAGAGAATTGACATACGTGGCTTGCGCGACCGAGCGTGCTGCGCGCGCCCCTGTCATTACCTCTCATTGAAATGGCTATCTATTTGGACTTTAACACACCACTTTCCTGGCGAAAGCGGAAGACGCATCTGGTTGTGTCGCATTTATATCTGGTCGAGCATCGCAGGGCGTCCCGCATCCCTAGCACAGTCATTCCAAGAAGCGCACCTCCCAAGCCGTCATTCCGAGCCAAGCGAGGAGTCTCTCTTGTCTTCGATATCGGATTCGCCACCCCCGCTCCCCCGGCATTTTCGGAAGTGGGCTATGATACCTGTTTCGGGGTTTGTACTTGCAAACCCTGAGATGATAATGAAGTGTGGGGAACCACGGACCGCATTCTTTACCTTCCATGAACATTGTCGATCTACGCCAAACCACTGTCCGCCAGATTGAACCCTTACTTGAAGAAGAATCCTTGCACTGGCGCGATGAATTGCATTGGGACTATCGCGGCGCGCTGGAGCTGATCAAGCGCTTCCTAGAAGCCCGCGCGCTTTCCGGCTGCGTAGCTTACGAAAACGGCACGGCGGCCGGTTACACCTTTTACGTCATGGAAGAACAAAAAGGTCTGATCGGCGGTTTGTACGTCTCGCCCCAGTTCGACCAAACCAGTATCGCGCGCCGCCTGCTCGAGGAGATGCTCTATGGCATGCGCACTCTGCCCAATCTTTCCCGTATCGAAGCGCAGTTGATGCCTTTCGGCGGTCCGGTTGATCACCCACTGCGCGAGCTCGGCTTCACTCTCTACACGCGCCAGTTCATGCTGCTCGACCTGAACAAGCCGCTGGAGATGCCCTCCGGCGCAACCTCTGGTTTGCGCCTCTCGCGCTGGAACGATCGCTACTTCGATCCTTGCGCCAAGCTGATCTATCTCTCCTACGCCAATCACATCGACGGTGACATCAACGACCAATATCGCAGTAAGACCGGCGCGCTACGCTTCCTGAAAAATATTATTCTGCTTCCCGGCTGCGGACAGTTTGTGCCCGGCGCATCTTTCGTATTGCACATGCCCGGCAGCGATGATTTGCTGGGCGCAGTGCTAACCAGCGAAGTCTCGCCCGGGGTAGGTCACACAACACAACTTTGCGTTCTCCCCGGCCATCAAGGCCACGGCCTGGGCCGCGCGCTGATGATCACCGCGATAGATGCCCTGCGCGTACTGAAGTTCCACGAACTCACTCTCACGGTCACCTCAGTCAATCACGGCGCCGTCCAACTCTACGAAAAACTGGGCTTCCGCACCCTGAAATCCTTCACCGCCGGAGTCTGGCCGCGCTGAAAGCCCTCTTTCCCCTGTGGAGAAAAATGACCGATCATTGCAAAGGATTTACGACGCGAACTTCACTGTACTTTTGACCCTCTGCCAAATCCTCCGAATACAGGATTTCCGCGCCGCACGATGCCGCAGCCTGCATCATCATGGCATCCCAGAAAGAGCTTTGATAACGCCTTTCCAAATCGATGTGCAGCACAAGTTTGCGTGCTACCCGCGGTGAGGTCAATTGTAGTCTTTTACTTCTTTACCCGGTCCTTCAGCAAATTCTTCAGCTCCGCCATGAACTCCTGCACATCCTTAAAATCCATATACACACTCGCGAATCGGACATAAGCGACTTTGTCCAGCTTCTTCAGCCGGTGCATAATCATTTCGCCGATTTCGGTGGTCGTCAGTTCGCGCTCGGTCGCTTCGTGTACGACGCCTTCGATTTCGTCCACGATGGCTTCGAGCTTGGGCGTAGCCACCGGCCGCTTTTCGCATGCTTTCAGCAATCCCTGCAGAATTTTCTGCCGTTCGAATCGCTCGCGCCTTCCATCCTTCTTGATCACCATGTACGGAATCTCGTCAATCCGTTCGTAAGTGGTGAACCGACGCTCGCATTTCAGACACTCGCGCCGCCGCCGGATGGTATCGCCGGTGCGCCCTTCGCGCGAATCAATTACCTTGTCGTCCAGATGCCCGCAGAAAGGACACTTCACTCCGGCTTTTCTCCCTTGCCGCCCCGTCCAACGCCCCCTTCGGCGTTTGGTCCTGCACTTCCGTGCGCGGCAATTTCCTCAAGCTCTTCTTTCTCGTGTTCCGCCAGTTCCCGCAAGTTCCCCAGAGAAACGCCTTCGCGAATCAGCAGCGGTATTCCCGCGATGCTGCATCCGGCAAACGTCACCAGCCACAGCACAATCGCCGCCGCCACCGCCGTCGAACTTTCCACTCCGAACACTTGCGCGTACGCGAAAATCGCCAGCGCCTGCGAACCTCCGCCCACCGCCGGCAATTGCACCGCCGAACCCACCAGCGTAAATGCCAGCACCAGCATGCAATCGCCAAGAGTCAATTCTGCCAGCCGCCCGCCAAAACTCTGCGCCACCAGATAATAAACAACCAGCACCATTCCCCAGTGAATCGCGGAATATAACACGGCGAGCACCAGATCACCCGCGGACTTCACCGTCTGAATGCCGGTAATAAATCCCAGAATTATTTTCGCAACTTTACTCCGCCAGCCGGCACTCGCAAGCCATCCTTGCAGCCGCGCCTCCAGTAGAGCCGTTCCATGCACGCGCAAGTAAATCAGAAATGCAATTGCGCCGCCGACTCCGGCCGCAAGCACCGACCCGGCGGTGCGCGCCGTTTTTGCAATCGTGACTGCCGCGTCGCCGCTGTGCTGCGCTCCGGTGAACACCAGCAACGCGATCGCCGCGATCACCGCCATGCTTGCGACATCAAATAAGCGTTCCAGCACCCAAATGCCGAAAATATCCGCCAGGGGAAGTTTGGCCCGCTTGGCCAGCAGCACGGGCCTTATCGGTTCTCCGGCCCTGCCCAGCAAAAACACCGAAGTAAACCCGGCCAGGGTCGACGGATAGATTTCCCAGAATTTCGCGTGACCCAGATTCTTTTGGAAAACTTCCCAGCGCAGCGATCTCACTGCGTAGCATCCATAGATCACCACCACGGCGGCGACCAGCCAAAATGGGTTAGTCCCCTTAATCGCCAGCCACAATTTCGCTGCGCTGAAACCTCTCAGTCCCAGCGACTCGCTGGACCGGTATACCAGGTAGCCGAGCGGCACCAAGGCTGCCGCCACCAGCAGCCATTTCTTTGACTTGGAGTTCATGAGTGAATGAGCCTACTGGCCGCCAGCCTCGGTCGTCAAGCCAATCGCTCACAAATGATTCAGTTTATTGGCCTTGTTTCCCGTGGTGCAGCCCTTGTATTGCAGGGCCCGGGCCGGGTAAGATTCGCACCCAATGGCTCGTCGGTGTCCAATTCCGTTCAGGGAACAATCTGGAAGCATTTTACGTTCCATACTATGGCACGCCGTATTCAGTATTCAGAGGGCCGCTCGATGGACCCCAGACACCGGATTTGCCGTTGCTCTTCTAGCCCGGCAACAATCTTTGCCGGTGTCGCGCCGAGAGAAGCTCTTGTGGATTCGAGGCTGATTTTACGTTGGAGCAGGATGCCCAACTGGTCCAGCAATGCCTCCAGGGAGATGGCTCTGCCTGGGAGGAGCTTGTGCGTCGCCACTCGCGCCGCATATTCAATATCTGCTACCGGTTCACCGGCAATCGCACCGAAGCCGAGGACCTGTCGCAGGAAGTTTTCCTTCGGGTTTACCGGACGATTGGCAGTTACCGTTCGGCGTACGGCGGATTTGCAACTTGGATGACTAGCGTGACTCGCAACCTCTTAATCGACCATTACCGGCGCACCAAGCGCGACCGCATCACCGACTCGCTCGATGACGCCATGCCGGTAGTTGAAAACAAGCAATCCTCGGCGCGCCGCCCCGATGAGCAAGCTCTGCTCGGCGAACTCAGCTCGCAGGTGCAATCGGCTCTGACCAAGCTTTCTCCTGAATTGCGCGAAGCGGTCATTCTTCGCGACTTGCAACAATTGGAATACAGCGAAATTCAAACCGTGCTTTCCGTACCCGAAGGCACGGTAAAATCAAGAATCAACCGCGGGCGCATCGAACTCGCGCGCATACTGCAACAAATGGGGGTTCGCCCATCATGATCTGGACTTGCGAACAAACAGAACTCTTGCTGACGGACTATCTCGACGGTCTCTTGCAGCCCGAGCAGCAGCACGCCTTTGACTTGCACGTCAATTCGTGCGAACGCTGCACGCCATTGGTGGCCAGCGTCACGCACGCCCTCAGCAATCTTCACGCGTTGCCCGAACTCGAACTTCCGCCGCGCTTTGTGTACAACGTGCTCGACGCCACGCTCGGTCCTCGCGAGACTGTCACAGGATGGGCTGCTATTCGCGCCTGGATTCGCGGAGTGGCTTCTCCGCGCTTCGCTTACGGCGCGCTCTCGCTGGCCGCAACTTATCTGATGATCGTCACTGTTTCCGGCGTCAATTGGAAAAAGCCCAAGCTCGCTGATCTTTCTCCGGTGAGTGTCTCCCGCAACGTCAATCGCCAGGCACATATCGCTTACGCGCACAGCAGCAAATATTTCAGCGACCTCCGCGTCGTTTACGAAATCCAGTCCAAGCTTCGCCAGGACAATCAGCTGCCCACAGCGCCCGAAGGCGCGGTCCCGGAATCCACGCCGCAAAAAGATCCCGGCCGCACCGACGGTACTACGCCCGCGACTCCACGCCAGCAGAACCGGGCGAACGACGTTAATTCGCAAACCCAGATGCTTGCAGAGGAACTCCCCATCCTCAGCGGAAATTTTTCTGTCCTGATGGAAGGGAGAACTCGATGAAGTGTGCTGTCCATAGTGAGGTGGACGCAACAGGTTACTGTCGCAATTGCGGCAAGCCGATGTGCGCCGTGTGCGCGCGGCCGGTCCGCGATGTGCTGTACTGCGAGGACTGCCTGGCGACGGTGATGGGCCATCCCGTGCCTGCGCCAACCGCGGGCGCGCCACCACCGGTTGGGACGCCGCCCGCCTCCCCGTACGCCGCTCCGCCGACGCCATCTCCCTACGGTTACGCCGCAGCTCCGCCTGCCGGCATGGTGATGCCTGTCGCGCGCCCCGCGGGACAAAGCAGCCCGGCTCTTGCTTTCATTCTTGCTTTCGTTTTTCCCGGACTCGGTGCCATCTACAATCGCCAGTACAACAAGGGCCTCGTATATATCGCCATTTTCGCCTCCGCCATTTTTGGCTTCATCAGTGATCTCGATGACAGTTTCAAGGCCATACTTGGCATTCTTCTCGGCGGTTTCTTTTTCTACACCGCATTCGAAGCCATGCAAACGGCCCAGGCCAGAAATCGCGGCGAAGCTCCTCCCGATCCTCTTGAGTCCTGGAGCAAGGAACGTCCTATCGGCGCGATCCTTCTGATCGGCCTGGGTGTTTTGTTCCTGCTGGACAATTTTCACGTTTTCGATTTCATTCGACTCGGCCGGATGTGGCCGCTGATTTTGATCGGTGTCGGGCTATATATGTTCCGAAACAAACTGGGCATGCGGTCTTGAAAACAGTCAGGAGCTCTCATCGATGAGCACTCAGCCCCGTTGTACCTGCGGTCGCTGCACCATTCGCGGGCTGATGGGTCCCGCGGTCATCACCACTCTCGGCGTTCTTTTTCTTTTGAGCGAACTGGCGCACGGCGCGTTTTCCTTCGGCCGCACTTTCCCCGTTCTCCTGATCGTGATTGGCGCAATTTTGTTAGCTTCCGCTGTCGCGCCCATGGACGGCCACATTGGCGTCACTCCGGTTCCTCCGTTTGTCCCTCCCGCGCCACCCAACGCTCCCCCGCCATCTTCAACCTACAATCCGCCCTACTCCGGGCAGGGACAATAAACTCTTATGGCTAACGGCTCTCCAGCCCGTCCGCGTACCAGCGGAGTCTTCAGCGGCCTGTTACTGATTCTTTTCGGTTTCTTACTTTTGTTGCACAACTACGGCCATTTGCAGCTGGGTGCAATTTTCCGTCATTGGTGGCCGCTGATCTTCATCTTTTGGGGAGCCGCCAAGCTCTACGAACGCACACTCGCCCAACGCCAGGGCCGCAGTGCCGGCTGGATTACTCCCGGCGAGGTTTTTCTGGTCGTCGGCCTGATGGTTGTAGTTGGAATTGTTATAGCGGCCGAGCAGCTACCGTCTCAGTTTCACAACCTGAACATTGATTTCGGCGAACCTTACTCGTTTCCCGTGGACATTAGTCCTCAGCCCATCGCTCCCAACTCTCGCGTTTTAATTCGCGGTGGACGCGGCACCATCACCGTTCGCTCTTCCGATGAACCCACACTGCGCATCACCGGCCAAAAGCAGATTCGCACCTTCAGCGAAGCCGATGCGCAGAAGCGATCCACTTCCATTGACATCCAAGCGGTGAAGGTCGGCGACGGTTACGAAATTCGTCCCACTGGATTCGATCTGGGCGATTCGCGTATTTCCGTGGACATGGACGTGGTGGTGCCAAAGAAATCCACGGTGACCGTTCGCAACGAACGCGGCGACATCAATATCTCGGACATGGCCACTGACGTAACCGTCTCCACGCAGGAAGGCGACATCGAAATCAACGACACCACCGGCGACGTGGACGCGGCCCTGCAAAAAGGCGACGTGAAAATCAGCGACACCACGGGCAACGTCAAAGTGGCAGGACACGGCGGCTCGGTTGAAGTTGTGGGCGCGTCCGGCAGCCTTACCGTCGATGGCGAATTCTACAGCTCGGTTCGCGCCGAAAAGATTGCCAAAGGTGTGCGCTTCATCTCTCAACGCAGCGACCTGACGCTCACTCAGCTTGGCGGGCATTTCGAAAAGAGCGCCGGAAATATGGAAATTGCCGACGCTCCCGGCAACCTGACCTCGCGAACAAAAAACGTTACCGTGTCCCTGGATAACGTCACAGGAAAAATCGTACTCGATAACACCAATGGCTCAATCGAATTGCGCTTTTCCAATCCGCCCAGGGAAGACATTACCGTCAACAACGAACGCGCCTCCATCACCCTGAGCATTCCTTCGTCGTCGAGCTTCGATATTCAGGCCGATTGCCGCTCCTGCGACATCGATTCGGAATTTACGGGAAATGGCCTCAAAGCGACCCGCAGCGATAAGGGCGATTCGCACCTCGAAGGCAAATACGGTTCTGCCCGCGGGCCAAAAATTATCCTGAAGTCCAGCTACGACTCCATCCAAATCCGCAAAACCACCTGAGCCGGCCGCTCTTATCGCCGCCGTATTGCAGGGATGGTTGGCCGTGATAGTGACCAGGCTTCAGCCCGCGGTTCCGTCTCTTGTTTTTTGGCCGTGCGGGTAAAGCCCGCTGTTCCCTAGTCCACCAGTTCGACGCGCACCGGAAATCCTTCAGGTGCATTGTCCACAAACTCTTCTCGATTCCGCCATTCCGCCAGTGGCCGAACTTGCCTGCCATCCCATCCGGCCAGGCGAATCCGGTTCTCATCGGCCATGTTGGTCAATTCTCGCCGCACAGTCTTTTCCGGCACATTGTAAAAAGCGGAAAGTCTTCTCACACTGATAAACGCCGAGCGAGCCGTCGCTCCCGCCAATCGAAGAATCTCCCGCTTCATCATTTCTGTGGAATTCATTGCAGATCCTCTCAGGAAAGGTTGTCGGGCGCTGGGAACCACATGGCCGGTAATCGGGGGGACAAGACCAGCGCCTCGACTATAACGCTGTGCTCTCCGACGGGCAACTCCTCTCGAGGGAAAAAACCAACCCGCTGCCCGGGGTGGATCGGCATGTACTCCGCATAGACACTTGCGCACAGGAACCGCAAATTACTTCCAGTGACTTTAGCCATCCTCGCCGATTTCCTCCTCCGTCCAAAGTAGAGACATGGAAGGCGCAGTGAAGAAAACCAATTCCCGCAAACCCCGAGGGCGTCGGGTTCGACGAGAAAGGCAGGCCGCTTAAGTCCTAACTCGGGCCTCGAAACGCAGCGTTCTGAGTTTCAGGACCTTAACGGGGTTCAAATCGCGCACCAGGTCAGGGTATTGCATAACAGTGGGATAGCGATGATGATCCAGGTGAGCCAGGTGCTGCCCGGGCCAGCCGGCAACTCTGAAAGTTTCGATTTGCGCGGCCATAAACATACCCGCGCGTTCACCGACGAAGTCCGATAAGATTCAGCGATAACTCAATCACTGTGTGGCAATGCGTGTTGCTTTTTTGGATGAGGGCATGACCGAGGACAAGTTCAAACCAGACCAAGGTTCTTTAGATCGATGGGCCGAGGTTGACCGTTATTTCTCGGAACAACTTTCTCTATCCGATCCGGTTCTCGACGCCGCAATGGCCGCAAACAAAGCCGCTGAGTTGCCAGCGATTGATGTCGCGCCCAACCAGGGGAAGCTTCTGCAATTGCTGGCGCGGATGGTCGGTGCGCGACGAATTCTAGAAATCGGCACACTGGGCGGCTACAGCACGATCTGGCTGGCACGCGCGCTGCCCGCCGGTGGCCGCCTGATCACGCTCGAATTCAGTCCCAAGCACGCGGAAATCGCTCGCGCCAATATCGCCCGCGCTGGCCTTTCTGATCGCATCGAGATTCGCATTGGAGCTGCTCTGGATACTCTTCCCAAACTTCAAACTGAAATCGCCGAACCGTTCGACCTGATTTTCATCGACGCTGATAAACCCAACAACTCTGAATATCTGCGGTGGGCAATCAAGCTCTCCCGTCCCGGCACCCTCATTATCATTGACAACGTTGTGCGCGATGGCGCTGTCATCGACGCCGACAGCGCCGATCAAGACGTCCAGGGCGCGCGTCACCTTTTCGAACTGCTGGCAAACGAGCCGCTTCTTAGCTCCACCGCCGTCCAAACGGTCGGCGTGAAAGGCTACGACGGCTTCGCCTTCGCGCTGGTGACCGCAAAAACATAGCTCCACAAAACTCGATCACAAAAAATATTGCCGTTCGCGGCTTTGACCGGCTATCGCTTTTCGCATACAAATCAGCGAACCGGGCCGTCGCCAAGATAACGATAGTGACCGATGATTTTCCAGTTGAAGAGCACATCCTCCATTTGCGGGCCCTGGCCGATGTTGTGGACGATGAGGTAGCGCCCGGTCTGCGGGGACTTTTCGCTGACCACAATTCCAATGTGGGTGATAGGTCCGCCTAGATTCCAGGTTACGAGATCGCCGGGGCGATAGTCGCGGGAGTCGGAGGAAAGCGGAAGCGATAGTCCGTGGCGTGCGAAGAAGACCATGAGATTTGGAACGCGGCGATGATCAATGTTTGCGTCGATGGCGGAATTTGCGCCGCTTGCAGGGTGATTCCATTTCCGCGGATACGCAGAAATGTGGGTGGCCATGTCTTCATGGACTTCTTTTTGCAGATCGATACCGACGGCACGATAGGCCCGGATGACTTCATCGCTGCAGACTCCGGTCGAAGGCGGAACATCTCCTCCCGGGTACGGGATACGAACGTAAGCGGGATCGTAGCGAACCATGTGGTGAGTGCGTTCCATGGCGGCGGCCACCAAACGGTCAAGGAAATGTTGGGCGGGACGGGAGAGTCCAGATTGCGAGGAGGGGAGCGACGGTACAGATTGACCGAGAAGAGAAACCGGCAGGGATAAGACGAATGCGATGGCGCGACGGGTGCGAAGAGACCGGTTAGAGAATTCAAGAACAAAGCGTGGCATTGGGGAGGGTCCTCTCGCGTACTTACTTGGACGCCATCAGGCTCAAGTTAGTGCCCGAAAGCTGAATCGAGTCAGGGCTGTGGGCGTGATCTGTAACCGCAGATTCGTAAAGTCAGCTTTGTTTGCTACGCGTCTGACGCTCACTTCCGCGCGCCCGCTCTGGCTGCATTCCTGATCGTAACACTGCCATGGAACGGGAAAAATGCGGGTTGAACGGAGAATTTAGAGGGTTGGATGGAGGACGGCGATTCTGGATTGCCCTTGTTTACTCCGCAACGCGCGCCAAGTCTTCGTAGAAGGTTGGGTATGAAACGCCCGCACACTCCGCGTCGCGAATCGTGGTTGGGCCTTCGGCGCCCAGGGCGGCCACGGCGAAGGCCATCGCGATGCGGTGGTCGCCGTGCGGCTCGATGACTGCGCCGCGTAATTTGCCGGCGCTGCGCCCTGCTACTTTCAAGCCGTCGGGAAATTCTTCGACCGTTGCGCCCATACGCCGCAGGTTTTCAGCCAGCGCGGCAATGCGATCACTTTCTTTCACCCGCAGCTCAGCCGCATCGCGGATCTCGATTCCCTGTTCGGTAAACGGGCCCAGCGCGGCCAGCATCGGCAATTCATCTATCACCAGCGGAATTTCCGATCCCTCGATGACGCCGCCTTTCAGCTCTGCGCCCTTCACCGCAATGTCGCCGATGATTTCGCCTTGCGCGCTACGCAGCGAAAGCATTTGTATCGAAGCGCCCATTCGCGCGAACACATCCAGAATCGCGGTGCGGGTAGGATTCAATCCTACTGCTTGAATGTGCAAACTCGATTCGGGAAACAGCGACGCGGCAGCAATGAAAAACACCGCTGAAGACAAATCGCCCGGTACTTCGATTCTTCTTCCGATCAATTTGATTTCGCCGTTGCCCGGAATGCGCGTCACCAGACCTTGACGTTCGACGGGAACGCCGAATTCTTGCAGCGCCAGTTCGGTGTGATCGCGGGTGCGCGCGGGTTCGGTAACGCTGGTGTCGCCCTCGGCGAACAATCCCGCCAGCAGCACCGCGGATTTTACTTGCGCGCTGGCCATCGGCATTTGGTAGTGAATGCCGCGCAATCTTCCACCGAAGATTTCCAACGGCGCGAAATTCTCATTACGCGCGTGGATTTGCGCGCCCATTTCACGCAACGGAGTAAGGATGCGCTTCATCGGACGCTTGTTCGGCGAATCGTCGCCGGCAATTTTGCTCCTGAAATTCTGCCCGGCAAGAAGTCCGGAAAGCAGCCGGATGGTGGTGCCGGAATTCCCGGCGTCGAGCGCGCGCTTGCTGCTTTTGAGGCCGTGCAACCCGTGGCCGGTCACGCGCACCAAACTCTTGTCGGTCTTACTCTTCTCAGTGTTCACTTCCGCGCCCAGCGCCTTCATACAGGCAAGGGTGCTGTGGCAATCGGCGGCCAGCGCAAAATTGGTAAGTTCGCTCGAGCCTTCGGCGATTCCCGCCAGCATGGCGTAGCGATGCGAAATGGACTTATCGCCGGGAGGAACCACGCCGCCTGCGACTACTCTTGCCGGATGAATTGTTTTTTTGCTCAAGGGTAATGGCTCGAAGTGCGCTCGTGAATTTGCTTGCCGGGAAATTTTAGCATGCGGCCGCGGCAGTTTCCTGGTGGCAACTGTCCCGCCGGACAGTTTAGGAGAATGCACGTCCTGACCCACGCGATGAAATCAATCGGCCCGCTGCTACGTATCATAGATAGGAGAAATGAATTGATGCGGCATGGAAGCTGTGCAAAACCGCCACAGGAATGCGCTTAATAAATCAGAGGAGAAAGCGATGTCAGTCCGTAGTTCCGCCGTCAGCTTGTTTGCGCACGCCGCGATGGTGGTGGGAGCGATTTTGACCGTGACCATTTTGCTGGCCGCCATGCCCGGGCACAACGCGCCGGCCGTTGCAACCGTCAGCCAAGCTCAGCAAAGCGCGGCTGCGCAGCCGGCGCCCAACCTTCCTGGCGGGTCAACCCGCACGGAAGGCAACGACGAGAGAGCCAATGAGACGGCAGCAATCAGCGATATGAGCGCCATGCACGGCGGCAGCGCTCATATGCACATGACTGAAATGCGTCCGCAGACCCCTGCTGACGTGGCACGCGCCAATCAAATCGTGATGCAACTGCGCGCAGGAATTGAAAAATACAAGGACTATCACGTAGCGCTGACTGAAGGTTACAGGATTTTCCTGTTGAATCTGCCGCAGCCGGAATATCACTTCACGAAATACGGTAACGGCTTCATGGAAGCATTTCGCTTCGATCCGTCGCAGCCCACTTCGCTTCTGTATCGCAAAACCGCGGACGGGTTCGAACTGGTAGGCGCGATGTACACCATGCCGAAGGGAGCCACGGAGGAGCAACTCAACGAGCGTGTTCCTCTAAGCGTGGCAATGTGGCACTTGCACACCAATCTGTGCATGCCGTCCAGGGGCGAACTGAAGACCGCGGACTGGAGCAAGTTCGGGTTGAAGGGATCGATTGCCACGCAGGAAGCTTGCGACGGTGCAGGCGGCAAATTTCATCCGTCCATTTTTGGCTGGATGGTGCATGTGTATCCTTACGAGGATTCGCTGGATAAAATTTTCGCGATGCACCATCACGATTAATTTCGCCGTTCCTCGAATCTGTTGGCGTTGAGAAGCGGTGGCCAACGACTAGACCGACAAAGCAGGAAACCGAACCGGCCTGAAGACCGGCCACTACAACGGCCTGGATGGATTACTTGGTAGTGTCGCGAAGGAGAACTACATCGGATTCGACGTGGCCGCGCCCTACTGCCAGCTTTTTGCCGTCCGGCGACCAGCCAAAGCCAAATATTCTGTCGGAAGTAAACTGCGTGATCTGGTGTCCGGGCTTTCGGTCCAGCGGCTGCAGCCAAACATTGTCCGCGTTGTTTTCACTGGTGACGGTATAGACCAAGGCTTGGCCATCCGGGCTGAAATGCGGAAAGCCGCCGTTGGTCACATTGATGCGTGGGTCGGCATCCAGAACAGAAATAGTGTCGCCTGACGAATCGGTCTTGAAGATCAGAATCTTTTTCTTGTAGGTATTGGTCGCCGGATCGGGAATCGACGTGAAGGTCACCAGCAGCCGGTCATCGGGCGAAATGCCGGTGATGGGGAACTTGGCTGCGCCTTTTGGTAGGGACGGCTCGATAGCCTCCGCGGTTCCCCCTTCCAGCGGAATTCGCACCCACTGTGAGGTCTGCCCTTCAAAGTAATAAACGAACTTGCTGCCCGGCGAGCAAACTGCTGCACCGTCACTCTGCCCATTGGTGAGTTGCTTCAGGTTGGAGCCGTCCGCATCCACTCGGAACAGACGACCGACAGGGCCGGCTTCGTGGCCGCGCATGCGAAACACGATGTAGCGGCCATTGCCGCAGACGGTCGGTCCCGAAATGGCGGCATTGTTATCGCTAAAAAGCTCGGTCTGCTTTGACCCGTCAAGACTTAGCTTCACGATTGAGGTTGGTGTTGAGATTAAGACCTCGGAATCGCTCAGCCAGCCGGAGCCTGTGGTTCGCTGCAACAGTTTGGCAACGCCTGGAATTGGCGGGCCTGCTGCGCCTCCGGCCGCAGGCAGGAGCTCAAACTCGGAAACAACTTGCGATTGAATGGTGGTGAGAATTTTGCCGTCGCCAGAGACAGTGACGGAGTCGTAGTTGTTGGTGTCGTTGGTAAGAGGATCGAGCTTTCCTTCGGGATAGGAGACGTAGCCCAGTTGGCCGCGGGAGAAATTGGTGGCCTTCTCGCGGTAAACGATAACCATGCCGCGGCCGTCCGGCATCCATTTGGTGTCAACGATGCGCTTATCGGGAAAGTTGAACAGCGGCGTCTCTTGGCTCTTGGCGACATCGAAAACCGGAAGCACCTGGCTCGATGCCGAACCGCTAAAGGCAAGAGAAAACGCTATGCGCTTGCCATCGGGAGACCAGGTCAATCCCGCCGGTATGCCGGTATCGATCGAACGAGTAGACAAGACTTGCTCATCGCCGCCTTCGGTCTTCGCAGAAAGCCAGCGGCACTTGTTGGGTTCGGGATTGTTGCAGCGGATGTAGATGATGCGCTTGCCGTCGGGCGCGAAGACCGGCTGAGCGTCCACGTCGCGGCCGAGAAGTTTTGGAGTGCCGCCGAGCACTGGTGCGCGGAAGAGCAGGTCGTACAATCCGGTTTTGTCGCCGGCCTGGCGGAAATAGAGATAGTTGCCGTCGGGCGAAAAAGAGAGCGTCGCGAAAGGGTTCGGAGAAGGCGCGACGACCTGGGTGTCGCTGGACGTCGGGACGTTGCGAAGCCACAGACTTTCCAGGCCGCTTTCGCGTTTGGTGAAGAGCAGATATTTTCCGTCCGGCGAGATGGCGGCGAGCGTGGCCGTGCCGGAATTGGTGGCCTGCGAAATCGAATATTGAGAGAAAGGGCGCGGCCCGCTGCGGGCAAAAAAGCTGCGCAGACCGAACGCCGTACCGGCGATGAGCAGGAGAACGATTACGCCCAGGGCGGCTGTGCCAAATTTGTGTTCTTTGGCGACGGTGGCGATGGCCGAGCTTCCTGAGGAGTGCTGCGGTGTCGCCGAACTGCTGAGCTGCGCCGCATTGCTGGCGTGTGCGCCACTTGCAGCAATCGAGGAGGCGCCGCTGACCGAGGGCGCCGCGATTTCGCGATCGGAGATCCGGTTGGAGTCAAAGCTGCGATGCCTGCCGGAGCTGGTGTCGCGCTTCAAACGTTTCAGGTCGGCGCGCATTTCCGCGGCGCTCTGGTAGCGCAGGTCGCGGTCTTTCTCCATGGCTTTCTTGACCAGTTGTTCGAACTCCGCGGGGATGGCTGGATTGAGGCGAACCGCGGCCGGCGGATCTTTGTGAAGAATTTCGTTGAAAGTTGCGCCGGAGCTTTCACCCTTGAAGGGAAGAAATCCGGTGGCCATTTCGTAAAGCACGACACCGAAAGAAAAAAGGTCGGTACGCGCGTCAAGTTGCTTGCCGAGAACCTGTTCCGGGGACATGTAAGAGACGGTGCCCAAGGCGCTGCCGGGGCTGGTCAATTGTTCGGAATCGGACCCGATGGTGGCCTGTGCGGTGTCGGCTCCGGCGGTTACTTTGGAGGCGGCGACTTTTGCGAGACCGAAATCGAGAACTTTGGCGTGGCCACGCTTGGTGATGAAGATGTTTGCCGGCTTGATATCGCGATGGACGATGCCTTCGGTGTGCGCGGCGTCGAGTGCGTCGGCGACATCGATGGAGATATCGAGCAGACGATCGAGTTCCAGGCTTTGGCCGCTGATGAGGTGTTTAAGCGTCTGGCCGTCGAGGAATTCCATGGCGATGAAGGCTTTCTTGTCCTGCTCGCCGATGTCGTGGATGGTGCAGATGTTGGGATGATTTAAAGCGGAAGCGGCCTGGGCTTCGCGCTGGAAACGAGCCAGGGCTTGGGGATCTTTGGCGACTTCTTCGGGAAGGAATTTTAGCGCGACGAAGCGGTGCAGGCGAATGTCTTCGGCTTTGTAGACTACGCCCATGCCACCGCCGCCCAACTTTTCCATGATGCGGTAGTGGGATATGGTCTGGCCGATCAGAGAGGGCGAAGCTGCCATGTATAGTGAAAACCTCGAAAAACTTGCAGACTAGCTGGCGCTCATCTTAGGTTGCGGGCGAGGGACAAGTCAACGAAGACAGACACGAAGACCGAAACTCAAATTACCTTTTCATCACGCACCAGGGTGGAGTCCTGACGCGTTACGCACTTCTTTGTTTCCAGCGTAAGCGCCAATTCCCAGCATGAATCCAAATTCATACCTTCGACAGTTATTGTTCGTCTCGTAGACGCTCACCTCAGTCGCGAACAAGCTAACGAGAAATGTGATTGGAGCGATTATCCCGTGCCAGAGCCCGCTCCAAGACCCCGCAGGCTCCGCACCTGGCAGCTGGTACTTAGAGTCTGAGCCCGCGACGGAGAAAGCATTTGCCCTAGGCGCGGGCGGTATAAATGAACGGGCGAATTCCTGACAGGTTAACCATCGAAGCGGTTGACGCAAGACGCGAGAATGACGCCGTGGCCTGAGGCGAAATCTCTGTCGCGCAATCTCGGATCGCTCAACTAAAACGCGCTGACCGGTCATGTAGAACGAAGTTCAGCTAGGCGAAGATGACGGTTTTGTTGCCGTAGAGGAGGATGCGGTTTTCGATGTGCCAGCGGACGGCGCGCGATAAGACTACTTTTTCCAGGTCGCGCCCCTTTTCGACCAAATCGTCGAGCGAATCGCGGTGGGAAATGCGCGCTACACCTTGCTCGATGATCGGGCCATCGTCGAGCACCTCGGTGACGTAGTGCGCTGTGGCGCCGATTAGTTTCACTCCGCGATCGTAGGCTTGATGGTGTGGCTTGGCGCCGATGAACGCCGGCAAGAAAGAGTGATGAATGTTGATGATGGGCTGCTGGTACTGCACGATAAAATCGCTTGAAAGCACTTGCATGTAGCGGGCAAGAACCACGAGATCAATGTTGTGGGCGTAGAGAAGCTCGAGCTGCTTGGCTTCGGCTTCGGATTTATTTTCCTTCGACACCGCAATGTGATGGAAAGGCACGCCAAAGAAATCGGCGTGGCGCTTGGCGTCGGGATGGTTGCTGACCATCAGGGGAAAGTCGCAGGCGAGTTCGCCATTGCGCTGGCGATGAAGCAAATCCACCAGGCAGTGGTCGTATTTGGAAACGAAGATGGCCACGCGTGGCCGGCGATCGCCCAGGGCCAGCACCCAGTTCATGCCGAACTTGTGCGCGACTGGGCCGAAGGCTCCATCGAAATCGCGCAGGTCCAGGCGGAAGTCCTGGAGATCCCATTCAACCCGCGCCAAGTAAAAGCGCTCTTCGCCGGCTTGATGCTGCTCGAAGTGGAGAATGTTGCCGTCGTAGCGATAGATGAATTCTGCGAGAGTGGCGTCCAGTCCCTTGCGGTCGGGACACTGGACGAGCAGGATGGCGGTGTTTTTCATGGCTGCTCCTGAAAGGGAGCCTATTGTAGAGAACAGAGAGAGCAGCGACCAGACAATCGGTGATCAGTGAATCAGGATGCGGCGGGTAGTGGGCTCCACCGTGCCGCATTGCCTCGCTTTCGAGTTCCAGGACTAAAGGGCTAATTTTTGCAGAAGCTGGGGTTGGATTGCGCGGCGGTACTGTGACGGGTATCATCGAAATTCATGCTTTCGGCCAACTGCTCGCTCTGTTGCTCCGTTCGAATCCACCGAATCTGGCTGCTTGCGATGTTGCTAGTGAGCGCGAGTTTGCCGTTCGGCGGCTACTGTGCCGCGCAGGTTCCTGCCAGTTCAAATGAGACTATTCCCGTCGATCAAGTGCAGCCGGGGATGCAGGGCTACGCTTATACGATTTTTGCCGGCGACCAGGTGGAGAAATTCGACCTGGAAGTGATTGGCGTGATGCCGAATTTTCTGGGGCCTAAGCAGTCGATCATTTTGGTACAGCTGAAGGGGCCGAAAGTGGAGCATACCGGGGTGGTGGCCGGTATGAGCGGCAGCCCTGTGTATATCGAAGGGAAATTGGCGGGGGCGCTTTCGCTGAAGCTGGGAATTTTTACCAAGGAGCCGATTGCCGGAGTCACTCCGATTGCGGACGTGCTGGCGGGCGGGGGAGTTTCCGGGCCAGTTTCCGCTCCAATTTCAGGCTCAATCTCAAGTTCGATTTCAAATACCACGGCCGGAGGGGGTGCGACGCAGGGTGCTCGGCCGAACGGACTGGCGGCTGACTTGTGGCAACGAGCCGGGCTGCAAGGTGGAGCAGAACTACGTTCGATCGAGACACCGCTGGTGTTTTCCGGATTTCAGCCCGCGGCCATTCAGAAATTTTCGAGCCAATTGGATGGAATGGGATTTGTCGCGGCGCAAGGCGGAACGACTCCGGCGCGTCCTGATGATGGAAAACTGGCGCCGGGAGATATGGCGGGAATGGTGCTGGTGCAGGGCGACGTTTCGATTAATTCGGCATGCACGGTAACAGCGGTGCGCGGCGACCGGGTATTTTTGTGCGGGCATCCTTTTTTGAATTTGGGCGACGTGCAGTTGCCGATGGCGCGCAGCCGGGTACTGACCACACTGTCGTCGGAGTTGGCGTCCACGAAAATCGTGAATGTGGGCGGACCGATTGGAACAATTACCGGCGACCACCTGACGGCGGTTACGGGGAAACTAGGCTCGTCACCGGCGATGATTCCGCTGGAATTGACGACGAAATCGGCGCTGGGAGAAAGAGTGGTTCGCGCGCAAATTGTCGATCATCCCAAATTAACGCCGCTGCTGGTAGCGCTTACGGCTTTCAACGGGCTTACGCAGAACGTGGTGTATGGCGAAGGTACGACGCTGAAGTTGAATGCCGAGATTCGGATGAAGGGACACGCTCCGGTGCAAATCGAAAACACGTTTGCTCCCGGAGATTCGCTTAACCCGGACAGCATGCCGGTGGCGCTGAGCATCATGAACGTGGTGATGCGACTGTTTACGAATCAATTCGAACCGGTAAAGATCGAAAACATTTCGGTACACGTGGAAAGTGTGCCGGGGCGGCAGTCGTATTCGATTGAAAGCGCGTGGCTCGAAAAAGGTGAAGCGGCGCCGGGAGAAACAATGCGGCTGCGGGTTCTGGTGCGGCCCTACCGCGGCGCTGCGCGGATTGAAGAAACCACGATCAAGGTGCCGGACCAAGTGATGCGCGGAACGACTCTGCGAGTGATGGTAAGCGACGCGGACTGGATGAATCGAGCGTCGCGGGGATTTGCGGGCGGGCTGGGACAAGGGAACCCTGCCGGGATCGATCCCCTGATCGCGCTGATCAATCGCGAGCGGAGGAATGACCGGCTGTATGTCGGCTTGTTTGTGCCGTCACCGACGATGCTGTGGGACGACAAAGAATTGCCCAACGTGCCGTTGTCGCAGATCAATGCCATCGATGGACGGCCTGCTCCAGGAACGGTGCAGATTTTGCGGGAATCGCTGGCGAACGAGGCGAATGTGGCGATGTCGGGGCCGGTGACAGGGATTGTATCGTTGAATTTGCCGGTGAGGTAGTGACTCGTGACCAGAAATTTCCGCGTGTGGCAGGTGCTGCGAGGATAAACCGCGCCCGTTGGATGAGAGAGGGATTCGAGTGAGTGCAAGAATGGCGAGGCTGGGAGATTTGGCGAAAGTGGCACTGGTTACGGCCGGCTTGTTCGCGATTTGTGCGGGCATGGCTACGGCGGAGCATACGCGGCGGTGGCGGCAGTCCACTTACGAAGAGTTTCTAAAGGGGACGACGCACGGAATTGCGGTGCGCAGTGACGGAAGGCTGGAGCTGGCGCCGAAATTTACGCAGCTTGCCGATGCGGATGCGTCGTACTTGTGGGCGGTGAAGCTGGATGCGAAGGGTACACCGTACGCGGCGGGCGGATCGCCGGCAAAAGTTTTCAAGCTGGACACGAATGGAAAAGCGGCGACGGTATTTGAATCGAGCGACCTTTCGGCGCAGGCGATAGCGTTCGATGCAAAGGGAACCTTGTTTGTGGGGACTTCGCCGGACGGAAAAGTTTACAAAGTTTCTGCTTCGGGTGAGAAGAGTGTATTTTTTGATCCCAAGACAAAATATATCTGGGACATTGCATTTGCGCCGGACGGGACTTTGTACGTCGGGACCGGAGACAAAGGACAGATTTACGCGGTTGCGCCGGATGGCCAGAGCGAACTTTTCTATGCGAGCGATGAAGCGCACATCCGAGTGATTGCGTTTGACGGAAAAGGAAACGTGATCGTCGGCACGGAGCCGAGCGGGCGAGTGCTGCGGCTGACAAAAACGAAGCGTGGCGGAGCTGCGGAAGGTTTTGTTTTGTACGAGACGCCGAAACGCGAAATTACCGCGCTTGCGGTGGGCTCGGATGGCTCGATCTTTGCGGCGGCGATTGGAGAGCGACAGCACAATGCCGCAGTGAATCTGGGAATGAGCAGCGCCACGACAACCACCATGGTGACCTCCGGCGGAAACGTCACGGTGATAAGCCCGGCGCAAGGTACACAGCAACAGGCACCGACGCCGTTTATTGCGTTTCCGCCGCAGATCTCAAGCGGAATTTACAAAATTGCGCCGGATGGTGCGCCGGAAGAGTTGTGGACGTCGCGCGATGATGTGGTGTACTCGCTGGGAATTGGCGGCGATGGAAGATTGCTGGCGGGACTGGGAAATACTGGAGCGCTGCTGGCCATTGATGGCAAGGGAGTATTTGCGCAATTGGCGAAAGCGGGTTCGGCGCAGATTACCGGAATCGTGCGCAACGGCGCGGGAAAAATATTTTTGTGCACGGCGAATCCGGGAAAGCTGATCGCCCTGGGACCCGAGTATGAACCGGAGGGAACCTACGAGTCGCGGTCATTTGACACTCAACTGTTTTCGCAATGGGGCCGGGTGGAGTGGTGGAGTCCGGCAGTGGCGGACGGGAAGAACAACGCCGCCAAGAGCAAGGAGCCGCGTCTGGAATTGTATGTACGCAGCGGAAATACGGAAGATCCGGGCAAAGAATGGTCGAAGTGGTACGGGCCCTACTCGACGAGCGGCGCGCAAGCGGAGGCGCCGCCGGCACGGTTTGCACAATGGAAGGCGGTAATCCACGATGGACGGCCGGGCGACGGAATCGAGTGGGTGAGTTTGGCGTACGAACCGAAGAACGTAGCTCCGGTGATCGACGGAATTACGATACAGGAACCGGGAGTGCGTGCGCAGCCCCAACCGAACCTGGCGACGGGCGGCGCGCCGGTTGCGACCTTGAAATATCCGCCGGCGCAGCCCACGAGCGGAGGGGTGATCCTCAACCAGACGCAGGCCACGACCACGACAAAATTCGAAGCGCCGCCGCAGGCCACCGTGCAGAAGGGATATCAGACAGTAGTTTGGACCGCGCATGACGACAATGAGGATGAGCTGAAATATGGCGTTTATTTTCGCGGCGAAGGCGAGAAAGAGTGGAAGCTGCTGAAGGACAACCTGGAGCAGAAATTTTATTCTTTCGATACCACGACCTTGGCGGATGGCGCGTATTACTTGAAAATTGTGGCCAGCGACGCGGCTTCGAATGCGCCGGATAAGGCTTTGAGAACGGAGCGGGAGAGCGAGCGGTTTGAGGTGGACAATACACCGCCGGTGGTCGGGAAGATTGAATTTTCATTTGCTTCGAACTACGCGTTACAGCTGAAATTTACGGCCAGTGACGCGGGATCAAATATTGAGAGAGCGCAATACAGTGTGGACGGCGGTGAGTGGCTGTTGATCGCCCCCAAAGCTGGAATCAGCGATGGAAAACAGGAGTCGTATCAGTTCACGGTAAGTGGACTGAAGGCCGGCGAACACACCATCGCGGTGAGAGTTTACGACCGGTTTGAAAACGTGGGCAACGGCAAAGTGATGTTGGGACCACTCGAGGGAACCACCGTCATTAACTGAGAGAAGCGTGACTAGCCGGTCAGCGATCGGCGCGCGGCAAGGACACGAAAGTCTCAATTTCGGCGCCGAAGCCGATGCGGCCGTCGCCGTAAGGTTCATCGCGAACGTGCACAACGCGCGCCCGGCAGTGCGTTTCCTTGGGCTTATCACCGGTGATTTCGGCCGGCATCCGCAAAGTAGCTTCGATGGGCATGCCAATTTGCAGTGGCGCCGAAGTGGCGAAATAGAAGCCACCTTG
>Ga0210406_10001060_pt1 | contig 35092 bp, 30 predicted proteins | sample IncBWC30MmetaG_FD_155454 | JGI IMG/M metagenome (GOLD analysis project Ga0210406, IMG submission 155454) | Forest soil microbial communities from Barre Woods Harvard Forest LTER site, Petersham, Massachusetts, United States - Inc-BW-C-30-M | ecosystem: Environmental > Terrestrial > Soil >... | reverse complement strand
AGATGGCCCTCGCGATAGGCCTCTTGGTCGAAGGGCGGGCACAGCCCCTTCGCCATCTCGACCTCCTCGCGCAATTTGGCGAGGGCTTCCTTCGGCAGTAGCCGCGGCAATTGCGGGTCGTCGAGACCGCTGCAGCGCACCGGCTCGGTGACCCGATCATGGACGCCGCGCTCAAACAACAGGAGCGCATCGGCAAAGAGGTCATAGGTGCCGAGAAAATCGCGCCCCATGCCGATCGGCCAGGAGGCCGGGGTCACGTCGAGCGCGAGGCCCTGCTCGATCTCGTCCAACAGGTCGAACGGATCGCGGCTCTCGCGGTCGAGCTTGTTGACAAAAGTGATGATCGGCACATCGCGCAGCCGGCAGACCTCGAAGAGCTTGCGGGTCTGCTCCTCAATCCCCTTGGCGGCGTCGAGCACCATTACCGCACTGTCGACCGCGGTGAGCGTCCGGTAGGTGTCCTCGCTGAAATCCTGGTGGCCCGGCGTGTCCAAGAGGTTGAAGGCGAGCCCTTCGTGCTCGAAGCTCATCACCGCCGAGGAGACCGAGATGCCGCGCTCGCGCTCAACCGCCATCCAATCCGAGCGCACCCGCCGCCGCTCACCGCGCGCCTTGACCTCGCCCGCCAGCTGTATCGCCCCGCCGAACAGCAGCAACTTCTCGGTCAAGGTGGTCTTGCCGGCGTCCGGGTGCGAGATGATCGCAAAGGTCCGCCGGCGCAAAATCTCGTCGGTCAGGGTGCTCATCAATCCGCGTTAGCTGTTGCCGCGCCACCGCTGGCAAGCGGTTCCGCTGCGCCGGCACCCGGATATGATGGCTGCGCGGCGCTTTGGCAACTGCTCACTGAGGGGGTTCCACGATGCCGATAGCTGCAATCATAAATAGAACCGATTATTTCACGTTGCTACACCTGCAGCTAATCTGCAGCAAAATCTCCCCGTCTGGTTGCAGCCCGTTGGTAAGAATGTTGTCAAGCCACATGGCCTCTCCGTCGTCCTCATGCGCGCAAGCTCACTATCGCTGAATATGCCGGGGGAACGAGGCGATTTTAGGATCATCATCGGCCGGTCGAAGGGGTGGCGGCCCTCCCGATCGAGCTTGTTGACAAAAGTGATGATCGGCACGTCGCGCAATCGGCAGACCTCGAAGAGCTTGCGGGTCTGCTCCTCGATGCCCTTGGAGGCGTCGAGCACCATGACGGCACTGTCGACCGCGGTCAGGGTGCGGTAGGTGTCCTCGCTGAAATCCTGGTGGCCCGGCGTGTCGAGCAGGTTGAAGGCGAGCCCCCCGTGCTCGAAGCTCATCACCGCCGAGAAGACCGAGATGCCGCGCAGGCACTCGACCGCCATCCAGTCCAAGCGCACCCGCCGCCGCTCGTTCTAACAAAACCCGCATCACGAGTGGCGGTAAGCCATCGAGAACGGCATCGCGCGGAACACGTCGGCTGGTTGCGCGCGGCGGTATTGGGTGCGAACGACGGCATCCTTTCGACCGCGAGTCTGGTGCTGGGTGTCGCGGCGGCGCATGGTACTCGCAGCAACGTGTTGGTCGCGGGGGTCGCCGGCTTGGTCGCTGGGGCTATGTCGATGGCTGCGGGTGAGTACGTGTCTGTGCACTCACAGGCAGACACCGAACAGGCCGACCTCTCGCGTGAGCACGCGGAACTCCGAGCAGACGACAAGGGCGAGCATCAGGAACTGATGGCAATCTACGTTGGTCGTGGCCTCGATCCCTCGCTCGCAGAGCAAGTCGCCGACCAACTCATGGCCCATGACGCGATAGGCGCGCATGCTCGCGACGAACTCGGCATGTCCGAGACACTTAGAGCCCGTCCGATTCAGGCTGCGCTCGCGTCGGCCAGCAGCTTCGCTGTTGGAGCAGCCATGCCTCTCTCCATTACTGCCTTAGCCCCGAAGGCAAGTCTGATTATCTTTGTGTCTGGCGCTTCGCTGCTATTCCTCGCGCTTTTAGGTGCGTTGGCAGCGCGGGCGGGCGGCGCAAGAGTCACGCCGAGCATAATACGCGTCACGTTCTGGGGTGCGCTGGCCATGGCGATAACCGCAGGCGTCGGGGTATTGTTCGGAACCGTCGTATAAGCGGGACCAGACGACGCCGGCGCCAGAGGGATTGCCGATGACATCGGATAGCGGGCCCGAGCGGAAATTCTGGCAGATTGCGCTCGCCGATCTCGAGCGGCAGCTCGGAGCCGGCCGAAACGGCCTCAGCTCCGCCGAGGCCGCCGTGCGCCGGCTCCGCTATGGCCCTAACACCCTGGAGGAGCGGCGGCGTCTGTCACTGCCGCTCAAATTCCTGAGCCGGTTCCGCAACCCGCTCGTGATCATTCTGCTCGCCGCGGCGGTGATTTCCGCGCTGACTGGCGATCTCACCAGCTTCATCATCATCTCGACGATCGTGCTCATGAGCGCGGTGCTTGATACCGTGCAGGAATTTCGCGCCGAGGAGGCCGCCGAATCACTCAAGGTTTCGGTGGCGCTCAAGGAGCAGGTCTTGCGCGACGGGCAGGAGGTTACGGTACTAGGTCAGGACCTCGTCCCCGGCGATGTCGTGCTGCTCGCCGCTGGGGATCTGGTCCCGGCGGATGGGCGCCTCCTCGAGGCCAGGGATCTTTTTGTCAACGAGGCATTGCTGACGGGCGAGTCCTACCCGGCGGAGAAGCAGGCGCGCGACGAGGGTGTCAACAGCCCGGAAGTCGCCGAGGCGACCAACGCCGCCTTCATGGGCAGCTCGGTGATGAACGGCTCCGCCCGGCTGATGGTCTGCGGCACCGGCCTGGCAACCCAGCTCGGCCAGATCAGCAGCAGCTTGCGGCGAGCGCCGCCGCCCTCCGCCCTGGAGCAGGGCACCCACAGATTCGGCATGCTGATCGTTCGCCTGACCGAGATCCTCGTGCTGTTTGTGTTGCTGATCAATTTACTGTTCCACCGGCCCTGGCTGGAGAGCTTTTTGTTCGCCGTGGCTCTCGCTGTCGGGCTCACCCCCGAGCTCTTGCCGATGATCGTCTCGGTGACGCTCGCTCGCGGTGCCATCCGCATGGCGAAGGCGCAGGTGATCGTGAAACGGCTCGGCGCCATCCATGACCTGGGCAGCATGGACGTGCTGTGCACGGATAAGACCGGGACGCTCACCGAAGCCAAGATCAGGCTCGCGCGGCAGGTTGCGCTCTCGGGCGCCGATAGCGAGCGCGTACTCGACCTGGCCTGGGTCAACAGCTATTTCCAGGCCGGATTGAGAAACCCGCTCGATACCGCGATCATCGAATCCGGCCCGTCGCGCGGTGCGGGCTGGGCCAAGATCGACGTGGTGCCTTTCGACTTTCAGCGCCGCCGCGTTTCGGTCTTCGTCGAGCACGAGGGCCGCCGCCTGTTAATCACCAAGGGCGCGCCCGAAGACGTCATCAAGCTCGCCAGCCGGTATGAAGAGCCCGGTAAGCCCGGGCTTCTGCCGCTCGACGACGCGGCGCGGACCGGCGCGGCGAAGGTCTTCGAAGGGCTCAGCGCGGAGGGATTTCGCGCGCTCGGCGTCGCCTGGCGCGAGCTCGAGCCCGACCGTGCGGGGGCAACTGTAGCCGATGAACGAGATTTGGTTTTTGCCGGCTTCGTCGTCTTCTTCGATCCGCCAAAAGCAAGCGCCGGGGCGGCCATCGCCGCGCTTGGGGCCAAGGGTGTCGGCGTCAAGATCCTCAGCGGCGACAACGAGCGGGTGGCGCAGCATGTCTGCGCCGAACTCGGTATTCCGATCACCGGGGTGCTGACCGGCACCGAGATCGAAGCACTCAGCGAGGAGGCGCTTGGCGCGCGGCTGGAGGAGACGAACCTGTTCTGCCGGGTCACGCCCGCTCAAAAGAACCGCATCATTCTTGGGTTGAGGCACCGCGGTCATGTCGTCGGGTATCTCGGCGATGGCATCAACGATGCGCCATCGCTGCACAGCTCTGACGTGGGTATTTCGGTCGATAGCGCGGTCGATGTCGCCAAGGACGCGGCCGACATTATTTTGCTGCAGCAGGATCTCAGCGTGCTTGAGCACGGCGTCACCGAAGGCCGGCGCGCCTTCGCCAATATCATGAAATACATCATGATGGCGATGAGCTCAAATTTCGGGAACATGTTTTCGATGGCCGGGGCGACGCTGATCCTGCCGTTCCTGCCGATGCTGCCGGTGCAGATATTGCTCAACAACCTGCTCTACGATGTCTCGGAGATGCCGATAGCACTTGACGAGGTCGACCGCGAGATCACGGAGAAGCCCGAGCATTGGGACATGCGGTTCGTTCGCAACTTTATGCTGTTGCTGGGGCCGGTGAGTTCGGTCTTCGACTTTCTGACCTTCGGCCTGTTGCTGCTGGTGTTTCATGCGGACGAGGCGTTATTCCAGACTGGATGGTTCATCGAGTCGCTCGCCACCCAAGTGCTGGTGATCTTCGTGCTGCGCACGCGACGCAATCCGCTGCGCAGCCGCCCGCATCCTCTCCTCGCCACCACCTCCGTTGCGGTGGTCGTGCTTGCGGTTGCGTTGCCGTTCACCCCGCTGGGGGCGTGGTTTGGCTTCGTTCCACCCTCTACCGCCTTCCTCTTTGCGATAGCCGGACTGACCGTGACCTATCTGCTCCTCGCCCAGGGTGCGAAATGGGCATTTTACCGCCTGTGGGCGCCAGTCGGCGCCGCGCCCGCGCCGCATCTGCGAGCGCACCTGCCGCTGATCGCAAGATCGTGACTTTTGAAACGGCTTGATATCGGAGTGACGCCCCTGCCCTTCGAACTACACTCTCACCTGGCGGAGAGGATTGACGGCGGCGCGGTCGAGCACGAGCCGGAAATGGCCGCGCAAGACGAAGCTGCACTACTGCACCAAGGAACGGCTTACCCAGGAGTTGATGTGCAAGGGCAAGACCGTCCGATCGTGGTCTGATTTTATAAAAAGCAAATCGGAGTATCTCACTATGGCTCAAACGGGTTCGCAAGATTTAGGATGGGCTCAGGGCTGGGGCGTGGTAAGACTAGTTCGTGAAGAACTAGAATTCGTCGCGTTCTTCGATACTCGGGAGGATGCCGAAGCCGCTGCTTCGGAGGCGGGGATCGGCTGTCAAGCATGCTGGTTAACCTACAAAGACGGCCTGGGTTTCCACCCGAAGAAGAATAGCGACGAGTAATCCTTCGTCGTAGCGATGATCGATGGCATCGTGGATGTAATCGTACCCGAGGTTGTACCTCTGGGAGAAAACGGCGCTTAACATTCGGCGCGCGGCATTGCTTGGCCCTCAGATCTCCGGCGCAGAAGGGCGATGCGGTCACGATGCTGCGGGTCGAAGTTTGCCTGCACCTTGAAGACAAAGCCGGCGACCTCAGGCTCGTCGGGGGAGATCGGGCGAGGGTCGGCGGGTTGCGGGCGCGGCGGCGGGGCCAGCTCGGCGATCCCGGCCAGCAATTCGCGCACCCCGAAATTGTCGAGCGCGCTGCTGAAGTAGACCGGGGTCAGATGGCCCTCGCGATAGGCCTGCGGGTCGAATGGCGGGCACAGCCCCTTCGCCATCTCGACCTCCTCGCGCTATTTGGCGAGTGCCCCTTTCGGCAAGAGCCGCTGCAGTTTCGGGTCGTCGAGGCCGCCGCAGCGGACCGGCTCGGTGACCCGGTCGTGGAGGCCGCGCTCGAACAAGAGGAGCGCATCGGCGAAGAGGTCGTAGGTGCCGAGAAAGTCGCGCCCCATGCCGATCGGCCACGAGGCCGGGGTCACGTCGAGCGCCAGCGACTGCTCGATCTCGTCCAACAGGTCGAAGGGGTCGCGGGCCTCGCGGTCGAGCTTGTTGACAAAAGTGATAATCGGCACGTCGCGCAGCTGGCAGACCTCGAAGAGCTTGCGGGTCTGCTCCTCGATGCCCTTGGCAGCGTCGAGCACCATCACCGCACTGTCGACCGCGGTTAGCGTGCGGTAGGTGTCCTCGCTGAAATCCTGGTGGCCCGGCGTGTCGAGGAGGTTGAAGGCGAGCCGCTGATGCTCGAAGCTCATCACCGCCGAGGAGACCGAGATGCCGCGCTCGCGCCCGACCGCCACCCACTCCGCGCGCCCCCGCCGGTGATCGCCGCGCGCCTTGACCTCCCCGCCAGCTGTATCGCCCCGCCGAACAGCAGCAACTCCCTTACTCAGAGGGGTCCGGCTGCGTCGAGGATCTGCTATAACTCCGCAATCATTCGAGATCGAATTTGCAGGAGCGCTATGACCGAAATCCGCACTCGCGTCATAGTCGGACCCGACCGCCGCATTTCCGGCACCGCCCCCGCCGATGTGCCGCCCGGCGAGCACGAGGTCACCATCACTTTGGCGCCCCCGCCGACCCGCGAACGCCCCGAGGAGCCGTTCGACGTCGACACCCTACCTACTCACGACCTGGGGCCGTGGCCTGAAGGGCTGAGCCTGCGCCGCGAGGACATGTATGACGAAGACGGACGGTGAGTTTCGTCGACACCAATATTCTCGTCTACGCAACGGCCCGCAGCGCGCCGTTCCGTGAACGGGCCCGGGCCTCCCTCGCCCGGATGGCCGCCACCGAGCCGCTCTCGGTCAGCCGACAGATCCTGCGCGAGTACATCGCCGTGATGACGCGACAGCAGATTTGGGGAAAGGCTTTGACCCTCGCCGAAGCGACCGCGGACACTGCGGCATTCGGGCGGCGCTTCAGCGTCCTCGAGGACGGCCCACCAGTGTGGGATCAGCTCATGGAACTGAGCCGCCGCTATTCTTTCGGAGGTCGTCAGGTCCATGACGCCAATGTCGTTGCGACCATGCTGGCGCATGGCGAGCGTCGGCTGCTAACCTTCAACGAAGCGGATTTTCGGCGCTTCACGCCACTGATCGAGGTCGTCGCGCCATGAAGCGAAAGTTGCGGCTGTGGGCGGCGCTGTGGAACCGATCGATGGAGGACGAGGCGCGAGACATCTTGCGAACAGCGTTGGCACAGGAGTCGGCGCAGGCAGAGAATCTGGCTGACGCGATCCGCAGAAGAGTGGAACCCTTCGGGGGCTGTGAGCTGCCGGCGCGCGGAGCGATGGGCGAGCCGCCCGATTTCACATGATCATTCTCGACACCAACGTCTTGTCGGAGACCTTGCGTCCAACGCCGTCGATCCGCCCCGGAAGTCACGCGATTGGCAATTAGTCAGGCGTGTCAGTCGTTACGCTCGGTGTATTCCTTTGAAAGCACTTTATCGCCGATGTCTGCGGCGACGCTCAAACAAAGGGTTTCGTGCGATCGGGCCGGAACGACCTCGTGCAGCCGAAGCAAAGTGTAATATTGTATGCTGGTCAACAGAGCTTCCGCGTCCTCGCCATCCTTAATACGAGGCTGGAACTGCTCAATCGGAAAAATCTCCGCTACGACAACACTTGCCGATATCTTTTTGGCGGCGTTCTTCGTGGCTACAACATCGACCACAAAGCGCGCCCCGTCAGCCGATACGGTAGCAACTTTGACATCCGGCATCTGGGATAGCTTTTCGGCGAGGCAAGATCGGATAGGTCGAAGTGCCTCGATGTCGCCGGCCACTCGCAGCTGGATGATCACGTCTGTGCTGTTGGACGCTTTGGCTGGTGTCTGGAATGTCAAGAGCCCTGATGCCGTAAATGCCGCAACGATTGCCGCGGTATATCCCCTGATTGCTCGCATAATGCATCCCCTCGGTTCTTCGAGCTCGCCACTCACCCCTATCGCGTTACTGCCATAGCTGATTCTGCCCAGTCATAACTCTGTCAACAGCTCGCCCGTTATCTGGCTAACACAACGCGTGCAAAGTAAGTTCCGTCATCCGCTCGATCGTCGGAAATCTACGGTTCCCGGCGTATTCTTTCAGCCGCGCGGCGGACAGATTAGAGCGTGTATTAAGTAGGCCAGGCCGCTGCGATACCTTGGAGAATTACGTCCCGTTGCCGCAATTCACTCGCCGACGATGATTTTCAGATCCTCGGCGGGCTCCGTCTCGGACGGGGACCGGAGGCCTCCGTCACCGGCGTCTAGGGTATATCCCCTATGCAATCTTAGTTGGGCGTTGACACTTGCCGCATCAAACACGACGATCATCGGGAACAACCGGGACGTGACGTAGTCAAGGAGAAACTCACCATGCCGATGCCGCAACGTGTCCAGTATTCCGACGCAATCGAACCGTTGGTGCAGTTCATCGAAGATACGCCTCCGGCGGAGATCCTCGACCGCACCCTGGACAAGCTGCGCGCGGGAGTTTCGCCGCAGACCATGCTGACGGCCTCGGCGCTGGCGGTGACCCGCTCGACGGAGATGCCGCCGGGTCATCACGGCGGCCCGCTGCATCCCTTGGCCGGGCTCTATGCCGTATCGAAGCTGGTCGAGCGTCTCGAGGGCGAGGAGAGCTTTGTGCCGGTATTGCAGCACGTGGCGCTGACCAACAAGCACATCAACCATCCGGCGATGGGACCCTACCAGCTGCTGGAGTTTGCCGCGGAGGATGCCGGCGGGTTCGAGGCGGCCAAAGCGGCCTACCTGATTGCGGTGCAGCGGGGCGAGTGGAACAAGGGCGACCATCTCTTCCAGTGGATGTGGAAAAACGCGCCGGAGATCGAGGTCTTCGATCTTCTGATGAGCGTGGCGATCCCGAAAAATTTTAACGACGACCACTACTTCATGTTTCCCGGCACCGTCTGGCGCGCCTTCGACAAGGGCGTTCTCGACAAGGACCTCCTGCCGATACTGATGCGGCCGGTGGTGCGCTTTGTCACCCGCAGTCCGGTCGCCCCGAACAATCCGATGCCCTCGCCGCTACCGGCGATCGAAGCGCTGATCGAGGAATATCAGCTGTTGAACCGCATCCTCCGCCAGCGCAGCGGCGAGGATGAGACCGCGGCGATCGGCGAGCTCGGAGAGGCCATCGGGGCGGTCGACGTCTTTGCCGATATCCCTGTGCTGATGGCAAAGGCTCTGGCCGGGGGACTCTCTCTGGAGGGTGGCGGTGAAGCGCTGTCGATCGGGGCTGCCGGTCTTTTCCTGCGCTCCCTCGGCGGCAATCCCATGGACGTCCACCTGCATACCAGCGTCAATCTGCGGCGCTACCTGATCCGGCTCGACGGGATCAGCGTGCGGAACAAGATCATGCTGCTGTTGACCTGGCAATCGGGCCCGGAGATCCGCTCGACCGCGGGTCGGATGCAGCCATACCCGCAGCCCGATAAGGCCGCCATCGCCAAGTTGCCGCCGCGCACGCAGGACGAGCTGCTCGACGCCATCAGGCACAGCATCTACAACCAGCCGCCGACCGACTGGTCGCAGGTGGCTAATCTCGGCCTGCTGATGGCGGTGCCGGAGGTCAGGGAAACGGTGAACCTAGCCACGCAATATATGCAGTGCGGCTACGACCCGCAGGCCTTCATTGCGCGTCTCGCCGAGATCGTGTGCCACGACAATTTCACCGAGATGCACTCGTTCAAGCATCACCAGTCGATCATCGAAGAATTCCACGCCACCCGCGAGCCCTGGCGCTGGATGCATCTGGTGTGCGGTGCTCAGGCCGCGGCGATCTCCTTCGGCAAGAACATGACGATCTACGAGGAGTATCTGGAACTCCTGCACGCGGCCTAGTCCCGACGCGCCGCAACCGTGAAAAGGGCCGCCCCGGCTGGGCGGCCCTTTTTCTTTGCCCTTAGGGCGTGTGTAGTCTGTCGCCGAGGCTGATCTCGCCGCCGGCGACGACCTCGGCATAGACGCCCATATTGATGTGGCCGAAAGCGCGCTCGAGGGCAGCGACGATGTCGAGGTCACGCTCCGCCGTGACGGGATTGACCTGGGTTGCCGGACATCGGGTAATCGGCGAGATCATCCGCAGCCGTGCCGCTCCGAGGGTGATCTCGGAGCCGATCCAGCCGTGCTCGCTCCAGGCCGGCGCGCCTGCGAAATAGACATTCGCGCGAAACCGCAACGGGTCGACCGCGACGCCCATCACCGCCTCCAATGCCGCGATGCTCGCTCGGTTGATCAGCGAGACGTATTTGTCGGTCGTCGCATTCGGCTTGCGCCGCGCATCGGCAAAGGCGTGTCCGGGAGCCTCGACGACGCGCAGCGGTCCGTCCACGTCGCCGAGGAAATCCGCGAGGAACTCCGCCACTTGCCGGCGTCCGTCAGGCTCGGTAATCGCCGCGCGTAACACGTCCCCGCCGTTTTCGGTAATCGCCAGGACGCCGTTTTCCGCGTCGAAGCGTGTCCGCAACCGCGCCAGCTTCTCGTCGCGCATCAGCATGACGAAACGGATTTTCGGCAGCCATTCCGGGCGCTGCGGATCAAAGCGCGTCGAGCCGAGCGCCACCGCAAACCGCCGGTCGTGCGGCAGGCATTCGCCCGGCACCAATGCCACGCGGTCCATCCTCTCGGCGCTCAGGCCCTTTACCGGGTAGCGGTAGATCGCGATAACGGTGGCGGTCATCTCTGCAGGCCCTCTCGGCTTCCACGATGATGACCGGCACGAGGCCGATTTTCCATGGTTCCGCTTTCCGTTCTCGATCTCGCCCCGATCACCGAAGGCAGCGATGCCGGTCAGGCGTTGCGCAATTCGCTCGACCTGGCGCGGCATGTCGAGGCGCTCGGCTACCGGCGCTTCTGGATGGCCGAGCATCACAATCTGCCGGGCATTGCCAGTGCTGCGACCGCGGTGGCCCTCGCCCATGTCGGGGCCGGCACGTCCAGCATAAAGATCGGCGCCGGCGGCATCATGCTGCCCAACCACGCCCCGCTGGTAATTGCCGAACAGTTCGGCACTCTCGCAGCCCTGCACCCAGGGCGCGTCGAGCTGGGTCTGGGCAGGGCGCCCGGCTCGGATCAAATCACCAACCGCGCCGTGCGGCGAAATCTCAACGGCGATGTCGACGAGTTTCCCCGTGATGTGGTCGAGCTGATGAGCTACTTCCAGCCCGCCGAACCGGGGCAGGCGGTGCAGGCGGTTCCCGGCGCGGGGCTGGAGGTGCCGATCTGGATCCTCGGCTCCAGCACCTATGGTGCGCAGCTCGCGGCATATCTGGGCTTGCCGTTCGCCTTTGCGTCGCATTTCGCGCCGGCAATGATGATGCCGGCAATGAAGATCTACCGCGAGCGGTTCCGCCCGTCGGCGCAGCTCGCCCTGCCCCATGTCATGCTCGGGGTTGTCGTCGTCGCCGCGGAGACGGACGAGGAGGCGCGGTTTCTGTTCTCGTCATTGCAGCAATCCTCGCTGAACAACCGGATCGGCCAGCGCGGTCGGGTACCCCCGCCGGTCGCCGATTTTGAGGCCCGGCTCGATCCCTACGCCCGCACCATCCTGGCCGACGCATTGGGTACCGCCATTGTCGGCGGCCCCGACACCGTGCGCCGCGCGCTCGACGATTTCATCCGCCGCACCGGCGCCGACGAGCTGATGGTGACTGCCAACATCTTCGATCACGCCGAGCGCAAGCGCTCGTTCGAGATCCTCGCCGAATTGCACGGCGCGATGAAGGCGCCGCGCAGCCGGGAAGCCGCGCCTCAGCCTCTCGACGACCAGTTGTAGATCTGCGCCAGCGTCTCGCCCATCAGAGTGGCGCGATCGCTGGCAGACAGCCGGTCGGTGATGCGAAACGCGTCGACACCCTGCTTGTAAGTCAACAAGCCGACCGCGCGGGTCCAGTCCGTGCCCCACATGCAGCGATCGAAGCCAAAAGCGTCAAAGATCCGAACAAGCGGGTCCCAGATGTCTTTGTAGGGGAAGGGTTCGTGCGACAGCGTGCAGGCACCGCTGATTTTCACCGCGACGTTGTCATGGGCCGCCATAGCGAGCAGCTTCGGCAGATCGGCGAATGGCTCGGCGGGCGGTGGCGGCTCATGCGGTTGCGGCAGTCCTAGGTGGTCGATCACCATTCGCGTGTTGGGGTTTCGCGCCGCGAGCTGTCGTGCCTGGTCCAGCCGCCCCGTACATGCCACGTTGACGGGCAGCGAGTGTTGCGCCGCCGTGGCTAGGACGCGGTTGATGGCGGGGTCCGCGGGGTCGGTCGGAACAGCATCTCTGAGGAAGATCCGGATCCCGACCGTGCCGTTTGTGGAAGCCCAGTCGGCGATGGTATCGACGACGGCAGGATCGGTCGGGTCGACCGGCTTGACCAGCCGGAACCGGCTGGGATGCGCCGCGAAGACCTCGAGGGCGTAGCTGGCGTCGTAGCGGTACATGCTGAACGGCGAGACCAATACCGCGCCGTCTACGCCGACCGCGTCCATCGCCGCCACCATCTGGTCGCCGGTAACTTCCGCCGGCCCGTGGAGCGTGCCGACCCAGGGGCGTCCCGGGTGGTTGCGTTCATAGGCGTGAACCTGGGAATCGAATATCGGCATCGCTTCCGGCCCTCCCGATGGCGCTATCGTTCAGCGGCAATGTGGCGCTTCGCAGCCAGAGGAGTCAAACCGCTGCGTGAAGCGATAAGGTAAGCCGCGGCCCGTCATTCGTAGAGGAAAGCGCCGTCCTCTAGGTCGGCGGCAGGAAACTGGTCCTTCTCGCTCCAGTAGTCCTGAGTGTGCTGCCACTCAGGCTTGTCGCCTCGTTTCGGCAGCAGGTGCATGCCGCGCATCAGATAGCCGGGATTGAAGTTCTCCGGATCGATCCACGGCAGCAAGGGCATGTCCTTGTCCTCGGGCCGAAGCACTGGCGTCACCTTTCTGGCGCCCTTTTGCTTCATGTGATTGAGCAGCCGGCACACAAAATCGCCGACCAAATCAGCCCGCAAGGTCCAGCTGGCCCGGAAGTAGCCGAAGACCCACGCCATGTTGGGCACCCCGGTAAACATCATCCCGCGGTAAGTAACCGTGTCGGAGAAGACCAGAGGCTCGCCGTCGATCGTGAAGTCGATGTCGCCGAGTACATTGAGATTGAACCCGGTTGCCGTAATGATGATGTCGGCTTCCAGGGATTTGCCGGACCTCAGAAGAATCCCTGTCTCCGTGAAGCTCTCGATCTCATCGGTGACGACGGAGGCCTTGCCGGCCCGGATCGCTTGCAAGAAATCCCCGTCAGGGATGAAGGCAATGCGCTGCCTCCATGGCCGGTATGTCGGGGTGAAATGCGTGCCCAAATCGTAGTCGGGCCCCAGATAGGCACGAACGCCGGCGAGCAGTTCCTGCTTTACGACCTCGGGCTCGGTGAATGAACGTCTGGTGAAAACGGCCTGGTCGTGGAGGATCTTCTTGCGGACGATCTCGTGGATCCAGGTCTCGTCTATGTCCAGCTGCCGCAGCTCGTCGGCGAGCTCGATCGCGTTGCGGCCGGTCCTGAAATAGGTCGGCGAGCGCTGCAGCATCGTAACGTGGCCGCAATCGGCAGCGATCGCTGGGATCAGCGTCGCCGCGGTGGAACCCGAGCCGATGACGACGACCTCCTTGCCCGTGTACTCCAGATCCTCGGGCCAGCTCTGCGGATGAACAATCCGTCCCTTGAAGCTCGCCATCCCGTTCCACTCAGGCGTGTAGCCTCGCGAGTGGCGGTAATAGCCCTGGCACATCCACAGGAAGTTCGCGGAGAAACGGACCGTTTCGCCGGTATCCGGTCGGGTGGCCTCGATCGTCCAGAGCTTCTCGGCGCTCGACCAGCTTGCCGTAGAGATCGTGTGCCGATAGCGGATGTGGCGGGCGAGATCGTTCTCGTCGATGACTTCGCCCATGTAGCTCAGGATCTCGGGTGCCGTCGCGATCGGGGCGCTCGTCCAGGGCTTGAAGCGGTAGCCAAAGGTGTAAAGATCGCTGTCGGACCGGATGCCCGGATAGTGGTGGGTGAGCCACGTGCCGCCGAAGCTCGCCTGCGCCTCGAGGACGACGAAGCTTGTCCCTGGGCATTGCTTGGTCAGGTGATATGCTCCGCCGACACCGGAAATTCCTGCTCCCACAATCACCACGTCGAAGTGTTCGATATGGATGTGCGAGCCGGTCTCGGCAGATGTCGCGATCTCTGTCATGGGTTCCGATCTTTCCTGTCCCCGGGCAGTTTAGCCCATTCACCCGGCCGGCCACATCCCTGCGATACGCAGCCGGTGGTTGTCATTGCCGACCGCGCGTGAAACACTCCATCGAAGTTCTGCCGGTCTTGAAGATTCGGCGCATCGAGGACACGCCCCCGAGGCGGAGTGAGGAACCAATGATCACAAAATTCGACAGTTCCTATTACGGCACCGCCGACATGGAGAACCTCGGTTACCGGGGTACGCCGATCAACGATCGCTGCTACTCGAAGGAGGAGCTGGCGAAGGCGATGCACAAGGTCGTGGCTTACGCCAAGTGCATGGACGAGCGCGGCTTCGACACGTTCTGGATGGCCGAGCATCATTTCCAGCCCGAAGGGACGGAATTGATCCCGAACCTCTTGATGATGGCGATGCACCTGTGCGGCGTGACCAAGAACCTGAAGATCGGCTGCGGGTTCAACATCGTGCCGATGTGGCATCCGCTGCGGCTGGCCGAAGACTACGCGATGGCCGACATCCTGACCGGCGGGCGGGTCATCTTTGGCGTCGGGCGCGGCTACCACACCCGCGAGGTCGAGACCTTCGGCTCCCCGCTGCTCGACCAGAACGCCAACCGCGAGATGTTCGAGGAGGGCGTCGAGGTCCTGTTCAAGGCCTTCGAGGGCAAGGCGTTCTCGCATAAGGGCAAGTACTACACGATCCCGCCGGAAGTGCCCTACCGCGGCTACACCTTGAAGGAGATTACCCTGATCCCGGCGCCGGAGCGGCTGCCGGTCGAGTGCTGGCAGCCGATCCAGAGCGGCTCCGAGCGCGCCTTCGACTTCATGGCAAAATACGGCATCAGCGGCGTGATCGGCGGCGGCTCGGCCGAAGGCGGTGCCGTCGAGCGGCACATGATCGGCTTCCAGGCGGCCTACGCCCGGCGCGGCGTCAAGCTTGAACTGGGCGAGCGGCTGGCGCTCGGCTACCAGTTCCACATCGCGCCGAACCGCGAGCAGGCGATCCACGAGGCGGCGCCGCATTACGAAGAGAATATGAAGATGTTCGGCGAGCTGCGCCTGGTTCGCGCGCTGACCGACGAGCAGATCGCGGCGATGCGCGACCCCCGGCTCGCCGCGACGACGAAATTACCGCGCATCGAGGATGCGGTGAGGGCCGGCGGCTTCCTAGCCGGCCGGCCCGAGGACATCATCGAGCAGCTGAAAGCGGTCGAGAAGCGCTACCCCGGCCTCGACCGCGTCATTTGCGCCACCCCCCTCGGCACCCCGCTCGACGTCCAGCTCGAAGACCTCGATCGCTTCGCAAAGGAGGTGATCCCGGCCTTCCGCGACACCCGGACCGCCGCCGCGGCGGAGTAGGCCCGAAGGTCAGGCGCGTGCGACCGCAACGAGGCCCTCGTCACCGTCCGTGAACTTTCGCGTAACGCAGCGCACCTTCGTCGATGGGGGGAATTCCCACGTTTCGGCATTGGGATCGTAACCGTCAGGCTCTAGGAGCCGGAAGGTTCCGTCGGGCAAGGCCGTCGCACGCACTGGCCTCCAGACATCGGTGCCTTCGTCCAGCAGCCGAACGTAAACCACCGCCTCAGTATCGGTATCCTGGGGCACCGACATGTAAGATTTCTCCGGTTTGGTCGTCGACAACCACCGACTGGCCGGTCCGCGGGCTGACGTACCGTGTAGCCGTGTTTCCCCGATTAACGTAATTGGGCGCAGGGTGGCGCCGCCCGCTGGCGCGCGCTTCATCGATCAGTTCCAACGTCCAGCCTCGCTGCGCAAGCTGATTCTGCCACTGTTGCGGCGATTTGTGTGAACCGAGTTTGCGGGTCGGCAACGTTACACCAATCTCAGGCGGCCTTTCCCTCGAGAATTTCGGGTAGCGGACTTTGGTACATCGGGAACGTCTCGTAGCGCGGCGTCCAGCGCCCTGGGCCATTAGCCTTCGCACATGGTCGCACGCCGATCAACGACGCAAGCGCAGCTGGGCAAGGCGCTGCACAAGGTGGTGCGCTACGCCAAGTGCATGGACGAGCACGGCTAGAACACCTTCTGGATGGCCGATCATCAAGCCGTTTTCGCACAGGGGCAGTAGTACACGATCCCGCCGGAAGTGACGTATCGCGGCTATACGCTGAAAGAAACTACCCTGGTGTCGGCGCCGGAGCGCCTGCCGGTCAAAATGCTGGCAGCCGATCCAGAGCGGCTCCGAGCGCGCCTTCGACTTCATGGCGAAATACGGCATCCCCGGCGTGTTCGGCGGCGGCTCGGCCGAAGGCGGTGCCGTCGAGCGGCACATGATCGGCTTCCAGCAGGCCTATAATCGCCGCGGCATCGAGCTCGAATTCGGCGAGCGGCTGGCGCTCGGCTTGCAAGTCCACATCGCGTCCTCCCGCGAGCAGGCGATCCGCGAGGCCGCACCGCATTACGAAGAGAACATGAAGAGGCGAATTGCGCGTGGTGCGGGCCTGACCGACGAGCAGATTGCGGCGATGCGCGACTCCCGGCTCGGCGGCTCGGTCAAATTGCCGACCATCGAAGACGCGCTAAAGGCCGGCGGCTTCCTGGCCAAGCGGCCGGAGGACATAATCGATCAGCTGAAGGCCATCGAGAAGCGCTATCCCGGCGTCGATCGAGTGATCTGCGCCACCCCGCTCGGCACTCCGCTCGACGTCCAGCGCGAAGACCTCGGGGAGGTCCAGTGAACGTCGGCGTTAGGACGCCTCAGACGAGCTGATCACGCTACCCCGGCGCATTCAATTAGAGCGTCTCTAGTCATCTTGACCCTCACGGGATCGGAACGCCGTTGGTGCTCATGTTGAAATTATATTTCCGCTCTTGGAACGAGTTTGCGGCAGTTCCCTCGATGGTCTCGACCAGTCCGATTAGGGTTACGGGCCCAGTCGAATCGCCCGGAGCGCCGCTCTGGGTCTTCCGGGCAGGGCCCGCAATCACGAGCCCCTTCCGTGTGCCCATGAAGGCCTGCGTCAAATTCGGGTTGATCGTGGAGAGCTGCACTTGGTCCCAGCATACGAATTCCCAGAAGGTCGAGAGGCGGCTCTCGAAATTCGGGTCGGTCGAGGAAGGTAGGCCAGAGCTCTCATTGTAGAAGTTGAGCGGAACAAAGGTCGGGTTGTTCGGTCGGTTCGACTGCACATTCAGGGTCAAAAAGACCAGGAACGTCTCGCTGAGCACGTTGGGAAGCGGTGCGCCCAGGGCCGTCTTGTCAAATCTGACATCGCCGACTTGCACTCCTGTGAGCGCTGTGTTCGCCTGCATCGTAATCGCTTGATAAGCCGAGAGCGAGGTGCTCGAACCCGCGTTCGGGCCGGCGGCTAGATTGGGACCACGGATGACAGCGTTTCCAATCAGCCCGTCGAAATTCGGTTGATCACTGCTGGCCGACCCGATCAGATAGCCGCGCGGACATGGCGCCGCGGGAACTCGGGGCGAATTACCATTGATCGGAATGCCGTCGGCGGAGAAGGCGAGCTTGCCGTTGACCGACAGGACAACGGCAAAGCCCGACCCCGGGCAGATGTTGGAGTTAACGCCTTCGGTGCCGGGGCAAATCCACTGAAAATGGACCGTTACCGACTGATGTTCGGCGCAGACGATGCCGGCAGGGCAGACGGCGCCGATCTCAATCTCGGTTCGCGGAACCACGTTGCCGTCCACATTTACCGCGGGCAGGTTGACGAATTTCGGGTAAATGACAACGTTCCCCGGTTGCCCCGAGTCGCTCAATCCGGCAGGCGGAAGGGCAAAGGCTGGCGCCACCGTGGCGAGCGCCATTACCAAAATTGCGCATTTGGTGAGAAATTTTATAGCTTCCCGTGTTTGTCCGCCCGACATTTCCAAGTTCTCCCGCGGTTCTGCCACCATTTGGGCATCTTTGGGCCTCCGTGGCAATTAGGTTCAGCCCGCGGAAAACCGACCCAAACCGGAAGTTCGACCTAACCTCGCTTGATGCAAGAACCGGTCATTTGTCCACCGCTCACTCGATCACCTCGTCGGCGCTGGAGGAGGAGTGATCGCGGCACGGTGAGGCCGAGCGCCGTGGCGGTCTTGAGGTTCATCACCAGTTCGAACTTGCTGGGGTGCGGGACCGGTAGATCGGCCGGCTTGGCGCCGTTGAGAATCTTTCCGGCGCGTCGAGCCGCGAGCAGGCGATCCGCGAGGCCGCCCCGCATTACGAAGAGAACATGAAAATGTTTGGCGAATTGCGCCTCGTGCGGGCGCTGACCGACGAGCAGATCGCGGCGATGCGCGACCCCCGGCTCGCCGGCAGCGTGAAATTGCCGACGATCGAGGATGCGGTGAAAGCCGGTGGCTTCCTGGCCGGCCGGAGGACATCATCGAGCAGCTGAAAGCGGTCGAGAAGCCCTATCCCGGCCTCGACCGCGTCATTTGCGCCACCCCCCTCGGCACCCCGCTCGACGTCCAGCTCGCAGACCTCGACCGGTTCGCCCAGGAAGTGATCCCGGCCTTCCGCGACACCAATATCGCCGCCGCGGCGCAGTAGCCCCGCGGGACCGGCCGCCGTCCGCCCCGTTCGGCGGCGCGTCAGCGTCGCCGACGGGTCGTGTCACTACCAACGTGACCCACCGAATACGGTCCGCTGGGCGAATGACGGCGTCGCGCCGATTCCGGACGATGGCCGACCTTGCTGCCGACCTCGTCGGTCCGGACATCAGCTCCACAGCGGCACGCTCGATTACATCCATATTCGACTGAGGACGCGGGTTGTGGTCTCTCGCGAATGGTAATTTCGTGGCTAATTTTCGACCTGCGGCTGGGGAGTACTCTGCTTTCAGCCGCTCACATCGGGCTTTGCGTGAGGCCGCATCCTGCCGGAGACTAAGACCGTCGGTCAGGCCTTATCCAGCCAGAACGTGTCGAACCGGACCACGTCGTAGATGCCGAAATAATCTTTCGGATTGTGGCCCTTCACATAGTTGTACCAGACATCGAGGATGTTCTCCCAGGCGACCGGTACCAACGGAGGGTCCTGCTCCATGAGGTCCTCAGCTTGTCGAATCAGCGCCATACGCTTGCCGGCATCCACTTCGACGTCGATCTGATCCACAAGTTTGTCAAACTCCGCGTTGCGCCAGAACGAGTAGTTCTGCGGCCCATCGGTACGGTACCAGGCGTTGAAGTAATCGGAAGGGTCAAGCAGAGTTGAAACGATGGCGCCGACGGCCAAATCGTAATTGCCGGCCGCCGCGTCACCGAACCAAACCGATTCGACCGCCGTCCGCAGGTTGGCTTGAATGCCCATCTCTTTGAGCATCGCCTGCATGGCCTGGGCGAAGAGCTTGTGATGGTTGAGATCCCGCACCATGAAATCCAATGATCGCATATTGCTCTGGCCGGCAGCCGCCAACAGCGATTTAGCCTCATTGGTCGCCGGACCGGAATCCTCCTGATAGCCGAGACGTTTGGCGAGTTGGTCCCTGGGCGTGGCGAACTCGGAAAACGGATAGATGAAGCCTCCCGTCATCAACGGGGCGACATCCTTCACGACGTCCACCAGGACCTGCTTCTCGAACAGCAGATGCATGGCGCGCCTGACACGCGGATCATCGAATGGCTTCCTTTTGGCATTGAGCCAGGTCGCGTGAATCACGCTCTGATAGAATTTCGCGGTGGACAGGCCGGGAGTTGTCGCTGCCTTGCGCGCGGTGGCCGGGTCGAGCGCGCGGGCGTAATCCACTCTCCCTGATAGAATGGCGGACCCTAGCTCCGGGGAAAATGGCAAGAGGTGGTAGATCTCGATGCCATCGAGGTAGGGCAGGCCTTTGTTCCAGTAGTTCGGGTTTCTCTCCATTACCCAGACCTCGTTCTCGACCCGGCGTTGCGTCTTAAAGGGTCCGGTGCCAGGGATGTTAAAGACCTTGCGTAGATCGTAATTATTCTCTTCCAGTGTCTTTTTGCTGAAGATCACGTTCCAGCCGCTGGCGAAGGCGGACATCATGAAATTGACGGAGCGTGGCGCGGCCAGCTTGAACTCGACGGTGTATTTGTCGCGCGCGTTGATCTCACTGACCGCCCTGAACAGCGGAGTGCGCGGGATGCTGACGCCGGCCGGTGGTTTCGCGATGCGGTCGAAGGTCGCTTTTATGTCAGCCGATGTGAAATCCGTCCCGTCGTGGAACTGGACACCCTGGCGGAGGTGAAATGTGTAGGTCTTGCCGTCCTTGGCGATTTCCCAGCTATGCGCCAGATCGGGGACGATGGTCTTGCCGCTGTCGCGCGGATCACGCCGGATCAGGTTGTCGAACATGCAGCCCTGGGTGCCGATGTTGCCGACAGTGCCTGATTGATGCACGTCGAAATGCGGCGGACGATTGAGAATGCCGTAGCGCAACACCCCTCCCCGCTTTGGATTGGGCTCCGGTGCCGCCATCTGAAATTTCGGGCCGTCGTATTCCAACGGAGTATCGGCGGCTAGGCCGTAGCGTGGGGCAAAACCGTAGGCCCCAAGCAGCGCGGCTGCGCTCCCGCGAAGCACATCGCGGCGAGACCAACCGGTATGCGTGGGCTGCCCGGTATTCATGATGCCGGTATCTTCCCTTTGGATGGTCGGCCACGTTGAGCCCTTGAGCCCGTTTTTCGACATCTCTCGGATTCCCGATAGTTTGGAGCCAGGATCACCCCTACCTGCAGTGTGGTAACCTTATATCGCCCGTACCGTAGGGTGCGAGAGTTTCGGGCCCCTTATCGAACTCGGGTTTCGCCGCACCGCCGCCGCAGGGCTTCGGAAAGAGCTACGCGGGATGTCGAACGTCGGCTGTGGGGCATTACCGGTCGCCCTGGGTCCTCAATCGGCGAGGGCAGGCTTGATAGGAACGTATAGGGAACACACATATAGGTGGTGCCTTTGCCAAAGCTGCGGCCATCGGAGGCCTGCCCGTGCCAGTTGCTGAGATCGCCTTGCCGCGTGCTGCTACCCGCTGCTTTCCGGACCTGGTATCGAGGGATTCCAATGGGTTGGTCCTGATCTCTTTTCGCTTCGCGCGCATGCGCGACCCCCGAGAACTCGCTCGGCGTCAACGCCTATCTCGACGACTTGCCGCATCGACAAACATGCAATTGCCATATTCGTAGTATAATTTTGTAGACATTGGCACCCGTCAGCGGGTGCGTGTTTGCGTCGAGGAGTTGCTGTCGCCTGATCTCGACCAGATAAAACAGGGGGAACAGGTGGCGTGAGACCGGCTCGGGCAGTTCATCAAGCGCCGCTCGGGTAATCCTGCCGGCCGCGCGGCTGCCGGGCCCACGTCAATTGCGCTGCCAGGCTTGTGCTTTCCGGCGGGGGTCGAGCCCGCCGCTCTTGATTCTCGCGTTCGCGGGAATGACGATAACAGCAGCGATAGGGCCGTGAGAGGGGATGACATGACCGGGGATGCGAAAGGCGAATACCGCGGCACGGGTTACCGCAACGACGCCGAGCTGAAGGTCTGGCTGGCCAAGCGGCCCCGCGAGGCGGCGCTAGAGCCGGATCTACCGATCATCGACCCGCACCATCATTTTTGGGACACGCCGCAGCGCGGGCGTTACCTGTTGCCAGAGCTGTTGGCCGATATCGGCGGGGGGCACAACATCGTCTCGACCGTCTTTCTCGAATGCCGCTCGATGTACCGCAAGGACGGTCCGGCCGAGACAGCGCCGGTCGGCGAGGTCGAGTTCGTCAACGGCATTGCCGCGATGAGCGCCTCGGGCGGCTATGGCCCGTGCCGCGTTGCCGAGGCGATCGCCGGCCATGCCGACCTGACCCTCGGCGCCCGGGTGCGCGAGGTGCTGGAGGCCGAGATTCGGGTTGGCGGCGGGCGCTTTCGCGGCATCCGCCACGGCGTGTCATGGGACAGCAATGACGCGATCCAGAAGTTCGCCACGCGCGTCGTCCCGCCGCATCTGGTGCGCGATCCGAAATTCCGCGAGGGCTTCGCCCAACTCGCCCCCCTCGGGCTCAGCTTCGAATCCTGGCAGTACCATCCGCAATTGCCGGACGCGATCGACCTCGCCCGCGCTTTCCCCGACACCACGATCATCCTCAACCATGTCGGCGGCGTGCTCGGCGTCGGTCCCTATAGCGGGCGCCGGCAGGAGATCCTCGCCAGCTGGAAGAAGGATATCGGCGAGCTCGCCAAATGCCCGAACGTCAACGTTAAGCTCGGCGGCGTTGGCATGACCTCCTTCGGCTTTGATTTCCACGAGCGCGACGTGCCGCCGTCGTCCGAGGAACTTGCCACGGCATGGCGCCAGTACATCGAGCCCTGCATCGAAGCCTTCGGCCCCAACCGCTGCATGTTCGAGAGCAACTTCCCGCCGGACAAGCAGTCGGGCGGCTACGCCGAGCTGTGGAATGCGTTCAAGCGGATCACATCGGGCACATCGGCAACGGAGAAGACCGCGCTCTACAGCGGCACCGCGGCGCGGGTCTATCGGTTAACGGTGCCCTGAGCGAGACCGCGCCATGCCACGTCGGACGCGGGCAGTAACGCCCAACGGGATGGTTCGATCTACCCGACGGCGAGCCGGGTGAGCCCGCCGATCTCTCCGAGGCGGTCGAGCTCGGATATGGTCTCGCGCAGTTCACGGGTGCGCGGCGCCCCGAGCACTAGTTCGACCAATGCGTCGAATTTGGCCGCAAGGCGCTCTCCCTGCGCGGCAATATCGGGAGCTGGAATCCCGGCATCGTGACGAGCAGAAAGGTGCCGTCCGTCAACGAGATCGAGTTCGAGCTCGCTCAGGGTCTGCGGCCAGTTGTTCTGCCAGTCGAAACCGATCCGCTCGCGCAGCGCGACCAAACCCGGGTCCCGGGCATTCTCCGCGCTGTAGGCGCCGAGGCTCGCCGTGTCGACTCCGGCCAAGGCCATCGCCACCGTCTGGCGCAAGCTGAACTTGCTCTGCAGCCCGTCGACCGGGGTCGCAATATTGCAGACCCGGTCGCAGCTCGTGTCGATCCGCAGGGTAATCCGGGCGATCATCTCGGGGTTCAGCCCGTGCTCCCGGCGCAGCCGGCGGGCACACTCGATCGGCGCATGGGTGAAGTAGCAGGCGGCGTGGTATTTGAAGAGGTTGGCGAGCAGGTGGAAGCCGTCCTCGGGTGTGGCCAACGCGGCTGCCGGGGCGAAATCCGGGCCGTGGGTCATCGCGAACCCCTGGACGCATTCGACGATGTCGGTGCGGCTCGAAAACCCTCGCGCGGCGAGGCGGGCAGCGTAGAGCCCGTTCTGCGCCGCCTTGCCGGCGTGGAACGGCTTGCACATGGTGCCGAATTGCGACTTGAGCCCGGCCGCTTGGGTGCCGGCTAAGCCGAGCGCCATCGCGGTCGCTGCCGTGTCGAGGCCGAGCAGCCGGGCACAGGCCGCGGCCGCACCAAAGCAGCCGACGGTGGAGGTGGCGTGGAAGCCGAGATTGTAATGGCCGGGCTGCAATGCCGCGCCGATCCGGCAGGCGGTCTCGTAGCCGGCGACAAAGGCGGTGATGACCTCGCGCCCGGAGGAGCCCTTCAGCTCGGCCAGGGCCAGCAGCGCCGGCAGGATCGCGACCGAGGGATGACCCGGCATCGCCATGTTGACATCGTCGTAATCGAGCGCATGCGCTGCTGCACCATTGACAAGCGCCGCCGAGAGCGCGGGCAGTCTCGATTCATGGCCGATGATGCTGGCCTGTGGCGTGCCGGCCGCCTCGGTCATCTCGTCGAGCAGGATCCGAACCAGCGGATCCGCCGCTCCGGCGAGGGCAACACCGAGATAGTCGAGCACACATTGCCGCGCGAGCGCGCGCACCGGAGCCGGCAGATCGGCGTATGCGAGGGCGCTCGCTCCTTCGGCGATAGCCAGGGTAAGCTCGGCTTCCTGTGTGCGGTTCGCTATTACGTCGTCCATCCTTTTACTCCGATTCATCCGAGGTCTATTTTCCAGAGCTTCGTATAATAGGGAGGATCAAGGCTATTCTTGCGGAGAACAAATTTCTGCTCGCCCTGATCATAATCGAGACCGGGAAGATCTGATTGGGAGAGTGGTGCCATGAAATTTTCGAACGATGATCGGGCATCCTGCGAGGCGGTGACGTCTATGGCATCGCTATGACGATATCGACCGGCGCCAAATTGTTGGAACCTCTCGTCGACCACGGCACAGCCCGGAGGGGCGAGCGCCTCCAGAAGAGCGGTCGTGCGCAGGGCCAGCCCCATTGGCACGGTAATCGTGTCCCAGCTCCCGTTGTGCATGCGGCGCATGCGCTCGAACGCGATCGGGCCGGCGGCCCCGCCAAATCGCATCCTCATCGGGCTCTCGTGAAAATCGCGCGCTCTTTTCACCAATTCCTTTGCGCAGCGTACGATTCTCTCGGAACTACCATCGATCAGCAAAATCGAATCGCCTCCCGAAACGTCGACGAACACCAGATCTCTACAGACTTCTCGCGCCCACTCATATAGTTTTCTTGTCACTATCTCATACATTTCGGAGTTCATGATGCGGCTATAGCCCACCATGTCCCCTTTAAATACAAACGAATAGGTGATCGGGTCTTCCCACTCGAGTTGATTGCCGATGATGTTTCGCGTATCGTAGCCGCGAGTGAATTTCCCGGATGATCTCTCGTAGATCGATTGATCGAGGGCCGGATGAATGAGGTAATACTCTGAGTCCGGCAGTTCCGGGTCATTGTTGATCTGGATCTCGGTCGGCTGCAGAAAGCATTGCCGCCATCGACCCTGGTTGCCGAATTCCGGCCGCACGGTGCCGAGGAGACCGAGCTTGTGCAGGACCGAGAACGGGGCGCCCACCTCTCCATCCGGGTCATGCAATGTCCCATTCCCGAGGTCGGTGACATATGCGTCGCGGACTTTCTCGAGCTGGTCCAGCGTCAGCACATTGGGCGCGATATGCCTCAACAGCAATTCGCGGTTGGGTACCGTAAAGAACGGACGCATTTCGCCGAATATCGAGTCGACGATCGTCTTCGTCGCCGTATCGACGGCGTCCCGGATGGTTTGCGCCGACCGCTGATCGGGGTTGATTTTAACGATCTCGCCGCCGATGAACATCAGGTCGCGCGGCCGGTACAGCGTGTGTCGCAGGAAGTAATCAAAAATACGCTCCGGCCGTGAGACAAACCGATGGCCCACTACTGCATTCCTCTCGCCAACCAGGCGGAGCATGGCATCGGAATTGTCAGGATCAGCAAGGCGCTCCTTTGCCGTGATGTCGATGTTCTTCAAAAAGATTCTTTCCAGATCATCGCGGGTGTACTCGATTTTCGTGCACCGGCCTGAGATCTGAAACGCGTCATTTTCGAACTCCGGCATTTTCAGAAATGCCTCGTGACGTATCGTGCAATAAACCTTGATGTGATGATTGGTTTTTTCGAGTTCGTAGGCGACGCTGGCGAGCGCTATCTGCGCCAGCGACCAGACCGCGTTGCTGCGGTTTCGATAAAGGCTGTGACGATTGTTCGTCCTTGCCGAGCGATCTTCCAACACCGGTCGGAAATATTCGTCGACGTTATCGATAAAAAAGACAATCTGGGTATTGATTCGATTAAAATAAGGAAAAATCACATTCGACTTTGCGATGATATTAATAATATATTTATAATCTTGGCTCAAAAGATCCGCAAAAATTTCGCCGGCTTCAAAATATTTATGGTCATCGGTGATGATTCGGCCATACCAATCATGGGCCAGCAAATCTGGGTCGCCGGGGCGCTCTCTGGTAGCGCGAGCGAACGCTTTGATCGCCGACAGCGACAGCGAGATCTTCCAAAGCGATTTCCAGAACTCATAGTCCGACGACAAGAGTTCCAGGAGCTCTCTCTTGATGACCGGGAAAATCCCGAGCGGCCGATCGATGAACCGGTTTTCGGCCATCACGATCTGGCCCGATCTGGCCTCGAGAAACGACTTCTTCTTGGCGATCAGGAGGAGCGTCTTGCCGTAACCCTTGGGAGCAACCAGTATCGTACGTTCGTGATGCTTCGGCGTCAGATACGCCTTTATCGAGCTCGTCTCGTGAATGAGCGTGTGCCGATAATGGTCGTATGCCATCTCCGGCAGCGTATCGGCCTCGACCCGCCAGGGTCCCTGGATGGGTTGCCTTTCGGACATCGGGTCACTCCTCGCGACGATTTGCGGCTAGCGGCAGCTATTCTCCGTGCGGTCAGCAACAATCGCCATATCAAACCTTGTCAGCGGCCGCTGAAGCGCGGCTTGCGCTTCTCGTTGAAGGCGAGCACCCCTTCGCGCCGGTCCGCGGTCGGGACCATGCGATTATAGGCCTCGATCTCGAGCATCATGCCGCTGGCGAGATCCATCTGCATACCGAAATGGATCGCGTGCTTGGCCTGGCGGACCGAGATCGGCGCGTTGTCGCCGATCCGCCGCCCGGTTTCGAGCGCCTCGTCGACGACACGCCCCGGCGCACAGACGCGGTTGACCATACCCCATTCATACGCCTCGGCTGCGGTGAACGGGCGCCCCGTCAGAATGATCTCCTTGGCCCGGCGCTCGCCGACGGCGCGCGGCAGGTGCTGCGTCCCGCCGGCGCCGGGCATGATGCCGAGGGTGACCTCGGTCAGCGCGAAGCGCGCGCTCTCTGCGGCATAGATAAAGTCGCAGCACAATGCCAGCTCGCAGCCGCCGGCATAGGCCGCACCATTGACCGCGCCGATGACCGGAACCGGGCAGCCGATAAACGCGCGGATCATCCGCTCGAACAGCAGATGCTGATCCTGCCAGGCCTCGTCGGTCATGCCGTTGCGCTCTTTGAGGTCGCCGCCGGCGCAGAACGCCCGCTCCCCCGCGCCGGTCAGGACAATGCAACGCTGCTGCGCCGGCGCCGCATTGATCTCATCAAAGAACGCGAGGAGATCGCGCCCCATCTGCGTGTTCAGCGCGTTGGCGACGTCGGGGCGGTTCAGGGTCAACAGGAGCAGCCCCTCGCCGCGATCCTCGACCCGTGTCGTCTCGTATTGGCGATCCATCCGATATCTCCGCCGCGGACGCGCTCCCGGGGGACTATAGTCTTGCGCAGCGCCTTTGCCGAGATCAGCCTGGGATCAATATGAGCGACAGACCGCCTATCGGACGATTGTCGGGGCGCCGGATCGCGCTCCCCGAAACTCGCGAGCTCGATCGGCTCGCCCGGATGATCGAGGAGCAGGGTGCCGAGACCTTGCGTTGCCCGATGGTGGCGATCAGGGATGCTCCGGACCCGTTGCCGGTGCAGGAGTGGCTCGGGCGTTTCCCGTTTGACGATCTGATCCTCTATACCGGGGAGGGGCTGCGCCGGTTGAGCGGCTTTGCTCACCGGTTCGACATGGTGGAGGGGTTTCTGGACGGGCTGCGTACGGCGCGCAAGATCACGCGCGGGCCCAAGCCGGAGCGGGCATTGCGCGAGCTCGGGCTAAAATCGGACTTGCGCGCCGAGACGCCGACCACCGAGGGCCTGATCGCGACATTATCCGCGCTGGATTTGCACGACCGAACGATCGGCGTACAGCTCTACCCGGGCGCTCCTGAGACTCGGTTCACGAGTTTTCTCCGGGACGCGGGGGCAGAGCCCGATACGGTTCTGCCCTATGTCTATGCCTCTGCGGCCGAGGAGCAGAACGTGGCGGAATTGATCGATCGGATGGCCGCCGGCGGGGTCGATGTGATCGCCTTCACCAGCTCGCCGCAAGTCGACCGGTTGTTCGCCGTGGCAAAGGCGACGCAGCGCGAAAAGGCGTTGCAAGTGGCCCTGGCGGCGACAGCAATTGCCGCCGTGGGTCCGGTTGTCGCCGCGGATTTGCACCGCCGCGGGGTCGAGGTCGCAATCACGCCGGACGGCAGCTATTTTATGAAGCCTCTGGTTACCGCCATTGTGGCGGCCCTGTCGCGCCCAGCTCCGATTCGGTGAATGAAGGCGACCGCGGCGGCGGTGAGGGACACGATGGGAGCCCGAAAGACGCGGGAGTGCCGGTATCGGTTGACAGCGACGGCGGGCGGCCACCAGGGTCATCGCGCCAGCGCATAAAGCGGACGATCGATTGCCCGATTCCACATTTCTTGGCGTTCCCATTCCCTTGGCCGGGTGGTTTGCGTTCGACGAAAGCGACATCCGGCGTTGCCTTCACGGCGAGGTCGATAAAGGCCGGCCCTACCAGAGGCGCGGTGCGGTTCGCGATTTGCGGGCCGATAAGGGCGGTCAACGGCTGATCGCCTTGGTCCAGGGGACGCGGATGCGCCCCTACCGCGTGTTCGTCGATATCGGCAAAGGCAATCCGGTCGCGCTGTCCGCCCGCTGCAGCTGCCCTGTCGCGTGGAATTGCAAGCATGCGGCGGCTGTGCTGCTGGAGGCGCTGGCCAACCCGCCGGCGGTCGAGGGGACCGAGCCGGACATGCTCCCCGGGGCGGTTGGCGGTTGGCTGCAGCAGTTGCGCCAGGCAGCCCGCTCGGAGGCGAGTCCGGATGAGATCGCCTATCGTCTCGATCATCCTGCGCGGCCAGGCCTGCCCTTCCTTCTCGAACTGCGCGTGGTCCGCATCCTCAAATCGGGCAGCTGGGGCGCCGACCGGCCGCTGCCCACCGGGCAATTGCAGAACCCGACGGCGAAATATTTCCGCCCGGCCGACCGCGCCGTGCTCCAATTGCTGCGGGACGGGCTCGGGCGCTCGCCGCCGCCGCTCCCGGAGGACCCCGACCTTATCGACCTGTTGTTGCACCGGATGGTCGCTAGCGGGCGTTGCTGCTGGCAGGATCTGGCTTCGACGCCGTTGGCATTGGGGTCGCCGCGGCACGGCCGCCTCGCCTGGCGGCTCGGTTCCGACGGGCGGCAGACGATCGACGTCGAGCTCGACGATGGTTCGGCGGTAGCACTGCCATCAGCCTCGCCCTGGTATATCGACCCGGTCCAGCACGTCGTCGGCCGGATCGCGCTCGACGTCGCGCGTCCGCTCGTCGGGATCGCGCTCTCGGCGCCGCCGGTAACCATCGCCCAGGCCGCCGCACTCGGCGCGCTGATCGAGCGCGACTTACCCGACCTCACCCTGCCGCCACCGCGAACCGACCTGGTCGAGGAGATCCGGGAAGAGCTGCCGGTTCCGACCCTCCTGCTCGCCAATCGCCAGCGCCGCCGAAATTATTGGGAGATATGGACAAAGGATTTGGCGGAAGGGGTCGATGTCGCCCTGCTCGGCTACCTCTATGGCGATACGCTGATCGCTGCTGAGGAGGCGCCGCGCGAGCAGCGCAAGGTCGAGGACGGGCGCATCGTCGTCCGCCGCCGCGACCTCGCCGCCGAGCGGGGGGCGCAGGACCGACTGGAGGCTTTCGGGCTGCGCGTGTTCGACACTTTCGCCGCCGCCGGCGGGGATGGCGGTCGAATTCCCTTCGGCTTTCCCGATGGCCGGGGCGACTGGCCCAGCTTTATCTACCAGGCCGTACCACAGCTCGAATGCGAGGGCTGGCGGATCGATGTCGAGGACACCTTCCGCTATCGCGTTGTCGACGGCGGCGGCGAGTGGACCGCCGAGGTCGAGGAGGGCGGTGGCGGCTGGTGGTTTTCGCTCGATCTCGGGATCGAGATCGACGGTGAGCGGGTGGCGCTGCTGCCGGTGCTGACCGCATTGCTGGCTCGCCTGCGCGACGGCAGCGCGGGCGACCTCGACAGGCTGGCGCATAACGGCACGGTGTTCGGCAGGCTTGCTGACGGACGGCATGTGGCATTGCCGCTCGGCCGCACCAAGGCGATCCTCTCGACCCTGGTGGAGCTCTATCACCCGGGAAGCCTTTCCGCCGCAGGCAAGATCGAGATCTCGGCCGGTGCCGCGGTCGGCCTCGCCGCGGTCGAAGCGGCGACCCGGCTGCGCTGGCTCGGTGGCGAGCGGCTGCGGGCATTGGTCGACCGTCTGTCGAGCTTTTCGGGGATCGACAAGGTGGAGCCGCCGGCCGGGCTGCAGACCGAGCTGCGGCCCTATCAGAAGGACGGGCTGGATTGGCTGCAATTCCTGCGCGATTACGAAGTCGGTGGCATCCTCGCCGACGATATGGGGCTCGGCAAGACCGTGCAGGCCCTGGCCCACATCCTGGTCGAAAAGCGCGAGGGCCGTCTCGACCGGCCGTGCCTCGTCGTCTGCCCGACGAGTGTGGTGCCGAACTGGCTCGCCGAGGCCGCGCGCCTGGCGCCCGAGCTGCGGGTGCTGTCATTGCACGGGCCCGACCGCGCGCAACATTTCGGCGAGATCAACGATGCCGATCTGGTGGTGACGACCTATGCGCTCTTGCTGCGCGACGCCGATCATCTGCTGTCGGTGACGTGGCACATCGCAGTGCTCGACGAGGCGCAGGCGATCAAGAACGCCAACGCGAAGACGACCGGGCTGGTCTGTCGCCTCGATGCCCGCCACCGGCTCTGTCTGACCGGAACACCGGTCGAAAATCATCTGGGCGAGCTGTGGTCGCAATTCGCCTTTCTGATGCCGGGGCTGCTCGGCGATGCGCGGCGCTTTGCCCGCATCTTCCGAACGCCGATCGAGAAGAAGCAGGATGGCGAGCGCCGCGCCGTGCTCTCGGGAAGGCTGAAGCCGTTTATGCTGCGGCGGACCAAATCACTGGTCGCCGCCGAGCTGCCGCCCAAGACCGAGATGCTGCGCCCGCTCGAACTCTCCGGCCAGCAGCGCGACCTCTACGAGACCGTGCGGCTGGCGATGCACGAAAAGGTGCGCCGGGAGGTGGCCCAGAAGGGCTTCGCCCGCAGCCACATCGTCGTGCTCGACGCATTGCTCAAGCTGCGCCAGGTGTGCTGCGACCCGCGGCTGGTCAAGCTCGCCGCAGCGCGGCGGGTGACCGCCAGCGCCAAGCTCGAGCATCTGCTGGAGATATTGCCGCAGTTGGTCGAGGACGGGCGACGCATCCTGTTGTTCTCGCAATTCACCAGCATGCTCGACCTGATCAAACTGGCCCTCGCCGAGACCGCGATCGAATTCGTCGAATTGCGCGGCGACACCACCGACCGCGCCCGCCCGGTCGCGCGCTTTCAAGGGGGCAAGGTGCCGCTCTTCCTGATCAGCCTCAAAGCTGGCGGCACCGGCCTCAATCTGACGGCCGCCGATACCGTGATCCATTACGATCCCTGGTGGAATCCGGCGGTCGAGGACCAGGCGACCGACCGTGCCCACCGCATCGGCCAGGACAAGCCGGTCTTCGTCTACAAGCTCGTGGCGCAAGGTACGGTCGAAGAGCGCATGCTCGAACTGCAGCAGCGCAAGAAGGCGCTCGCCGCCGGGATTTACGAAGGGGGCGGCAATGCCGCCGCGGCACTCCAAGCCGCCGATATCGAGCGTCTCTTCGAGCCGCTCGGCTAGATGCGGAGGGGATCCCGGCTTTTGTCGGGACGACGAGGAAGACAAATCCGGCTGTTTGGAGCCATCGGCGCATCCATAGCATCAGCCCCGGATTATAGAAGCGCCGCCGTCGACCAATGAGGCAGTGCCGGTGACAAAAGCGGAATCGTCGGACGCGAGATAAAGCACCGAACGTGCGAGTTCTTCGGGCTGCGCTACCCGCTTCAGGGCGTGAAGATTGGTCATGAACGCCTGCTTGTCGGCAGTGTCGTTCATTTCGCGATACATCCCGGTCTCCACGGCGCCGGGAAGGATCGCATTGACCCTGACGCCGCGTGGTCCGAACTCGGCCGCGAGCGCTTGCGTCAGGCCGATCAGGCCCGATTTGCTTGCGGCGTAGGCGGCGACACCGGCAAATGCGAAGCTGTAGCCGACAAAGGTCGAGGTGAAGATCACCGACCCGCCGCCATGCTTCAACATCTCGGCGATCTGGTGCTTGGCACCGAGGAACGCGCCGGTGAGATTGATGGCGATGGCATCGTTCCAACCGGCCTCGGACACTTCCGTGCTCGGGCCGGCCTCGCCGAGCGTGCCGGCATTGTTGAAAGCGACATCGAGCCTGCCGAACTTCTCGACGGCGAGGGCAACCAAGGCCTTTGCGTAAGCCTCGGAGCGCACGTCTCCCGCCAATGCGACGGCATTTCCCCCATCGGCTGTGATTTCAGCGACCAGGCTTGTGAGCTCGGCTTCGCGCCGAGCGCCGACGACCAGCTTCGCCCCCTCCGCCGCAAACAGCTTCGCCGTCGCCCGGCCGATGCCGGCGCTGGCACCCGTAACTAGCGCCACCTTACTCTGCAGACGTCCCACGGTAGCACTCCTCAAGCGTAAACGATGCGGTCAGGTTTCCTGCGATGGCATTGCGTAGCAGCGCAATGAATGCGTCCGTTTCCCACGCGCCTCGAAAGGTGGGTGGTGTCGGTCGCTGGGGTTGCCAGCCCAGGCCGGACGGATCGCGGGCTGTCGCAATGGTCGAGCCAAAAAGTAGGCAACGCCGCCCGGTCGCCTTCGCGGTGTAGCCGATGATTCGGGATCGTCTTATTCGATCACCTCGTCGGCGAGGGCGAGGATCGCAGGCGGGACCTCCAACCCGATTGCTCGCGCGGTCTTGAGATTGATGACGAGCTCGAGCTTTGTGGGCTGCTGAACGGGGAGGTCAGCCGGCTTGGCGCCCTTCAGAATCTTATCCACGTATGTGGCGGCACGCCTGTAGTGGTCCGGCAAATCTACCCCGTATGCCATAAGACCTCCGGCATCCACAAAATCCCTAAACGTATACATGACCGGCAGCTGATTTCTCGCAGCCAGTTCGACCAGCTGTCTTCGGTAAGAAGTAAAAAGTACGTCGTCCAGCTGAAGGACGGCACCGGCGGCGCGCATCTCTGAGAATGCGTGTTCAAAATCGCCAGCGTCGTGAACTGCTGTGACCTGCAGCTGAAGTCCCAAAGCCCGCCCGCCAAGCTCCGCCTGCCGGATGTATTCGGCGTTCCCGGGGTTTATCTTCTGGGCGAGGACGGCCACGCGGGAGAGATCGGGGACGGCCTCTTTGAGGAGTTCCAATCGCTTGCCCATCAGATCGGCGGACATCAGCGCGAAACCGGTGACGTTGCCGCCCGGCCGCGCGAGACTGGCGGCCAACCCTGTCGTGATGGGGTCGATCGCGGCGACGAATACGATTGGGATTGTCCGCGTGGCATTCTTGGCCGCCACGACCGGCGGCGTTCCGGATGCGACAATTAGGTCGACGTTGCGGTGGACCAGCTCGGCCGCCGCGTCGGGGAGCTGGTCGACGCTACCCGCCAACGCGTATTCGATGCTGATGTTCTGGCCCTCGACGTACCCGAGATCGCGTAGCCCCTGCCGAAAGCCACCGATGAAGCTCTCGGGAGGTGGGCCGTTGCGTAAGAACCCTATGCGATAGACCGGCTTTGCCTGCTGTGCCTCGGCGGCGGGAAGCGGCGCCGACAAAGCACCGAGAACGAGGACAATCGTGAGCCGGAAGGCGTCGAGCGTCATGCTCGAGCGTGATTATTCGCCGACACCCCAGACGATGGCGTTGCGCAGCAAAGTGATGAACGCCTCGCTTTCCCACGCGCCGCGAAAGGTGGACGGCGTCGTGTCCGTGGGGTCGGCGGTGCGGGCCGCGCGGATCGCCGGATTGTGGCAATGCCCAAGAGCAATGTAGGTGACCCCGCCCTTGCCGACAGCACGGGTGTAGCCGAGCACGCGGGTCCTGCCGTCGGGCTGCAGCGAGGTATCCGAGCCGTAAAGGGGTCCGACGGTGGCCGACACGCCGCTCGCGCCGTAATCCGCGGTCAGCAGGATTCGCGTCGAGCTCGGATCTTGCAATTCGATGAAATAGGGCTCGTCCTCGACCTCGAAAGTCGTACCGAGCCCCCGGGTCATGCGGGAATCAGTGTCCTTTACCTCGACGTGAATCTTGCAGATCGGCGGATGGGTCAAAAAGCGGCTCCCGAGCAGCCCGTGGTGCTCGGTCTTGACGGTGCGGCGCGAGCGCGAGCCCTCCACGCGCTCGGCGCGGCCGCCGCTGGTCCCATGCAAGCCCAGCCAATGGCCGCCTGCCTCCAGCCACCCCTCGATGACGCGGGTCTGAGCGGCGTCGGGGTAGGGGCCGGCCACGTAGGTGATCAGCAATTGGCTGACCGGCAGCCATTTCTCGACATCGGCGAAATCGTTGGCGACCGAGGCCGGGACCTCCCGTTCGGCCAAGAGCCCCAACAGCCGCAGGCGGGCATAGTCGTGGTCGTGTCCGGCATACGAGCCCGGCGGAAAGCCGCCGGCAATCAGATGCGCACGCCCGGTCTTTGTCTCTGTCATCGGATCACCTCGTTCGCCATCGGCAACTGCAAAAACCTTGCGCCCAGTCTCTCATCTCCCCTGGTTTTCGCCTACCCTGAAACATTCGCCCCGCGCGTCCCGATATCAGATCGTTCGCAAGCCCAGAAACGCTCCATCGGGGTGAAATCGCGATTGCCGCGCAACAGTGCATGCCCCCGCTCGATGCAAAAGGTACCAATAATGAGATCGATCGTTCTGCGAACTGTAAATCCTCAGCTGCGCAGAAATCGATAATTCGCCGCGGCTTTCACGGCCAGTTCTGCATCAATCAGAGACACGACTTCAAATTCCCCGCAACGCGTCCTGGACGGGCCTCGCTTCCGACTCAGTGCGCAGATCTTGCAGGACCTCGCAGAGGATAAGATCGCCAACCAGCAATTCCTCCCGCGGGCGCTCCTCCCTTGTGGCCGCGGCCAACGCAGCGCGCATTCTCGCTGTGGGGCTACTCCCCGGCCACCGCCAAGCGGCCGACGCTGGGAACGGTCTCGATCGGGCGGTCCGGCCGGATCCAATAGGTCATGACGATGGCGAACAGCAACAGACAGACCGAGACCGCGAACGGCAGCGTCCAGCTGCCGGTGCGGTCGAGGATCCAGGCGAAGGCGACCGGCGAGAGAATGCCGGCGACGGCGCCGGAGGCATTCATCAGCGAGCTCGAAGTGCCGGCGTAGTCGGGCGCAATGTCCATCGTCGCGGTCCACAGCGGCGAGATCGCAAAGCCGAGAAAGAACACCGTGACCATGAAGCCGGACACCCCGACAACCATGTCGTGGAAGAGGATCACCGGCACCAGCCCCGCTACGGCGAAAACCCAGCTGCCGGCGATCATCAGCGAACGCGCAATCTGCAGGCTCCCGG
>Ga0210406_10001059_pt1 | contig 35101 bp, 32 predicted proteins | sample IncBWC30MmetaG_FD_155454 | JGI IMG/M metagenome (GOLD analysis project Ga0210406, IMG submission 155454) | Forest soil microbial communities from Barre Woods Harvard Forest LTER site, Petersham, Massachusetts, United States - Inc-BW-C-30-M | ecosystem: Environmental > Terrestrial > Soil >... | reverse complement strand
CCTTGTTCTCCGCGCCTTCCGCGGCCAAAAGGACGATGCGGGCCCGTTGCGCCAGCCCCTGCGCAGTCTTTCGCCGCGACGCCAAACTCTCAAGCTCACGCCGCTCCCTCTGCGTCAGATCGATCGCAACCGCCGTCTTCCCCATCGCCAATTCTCCGCGGAATCAATCCGCAAAGAGAATCGCACATATTTGCCGATCACGACACTAGAGCAGATTGCAATTTCGCGAATCGGGCGCTATAGGCGCGGTCGCTGACCCCGCCGGCCGCGCTCATCGAGCGCGGCTACAAGGGCCGGGTCGACCCAAATGCAATTTGCGCTAGCAGGCGGAGGCGTCAGAAGGTTTTCAGTCTCCGGCCCCTTCGAACGCGGCCGCGGCGGCGTAGATCGCCTCCTCGTCGAAGTGCTTGCCAATCAGCATAGCACCGATCGGCAGTCCGTCGCCCAGTCCGCAAGGGATGCTCATCGCCGGATGGCCCGTCACATCGAAGGGCGCGGTGTTGCCGATCATTTCGAAGGCGCGCTGGAGGTAGAGCCCTAGCGGCGCGTCCGCCGGAGGCAGCGCCGTTGCTTTCACCGGAAGAGTCGGCATCAGCAAGAGATCGTAGGATTTGAACGCCTTGTCGTAGGAGCCGCGCACCTTGCGCGCCAGGTTTTGCGCTTTCGCGTAGAAGCGCCCGCGATAGTGGGTGAGGAAAAACTGACCCACCATCATCGAGATTTTGAGGCTGTCGGACAGATCATCGGCCGTCTGGCGCCAGTTGGCGTGCGCGTCCAGAAGACTGACCGTGTAGAGGCCCTTCCAGTTGAAGCCCATGCCGTTGCCCAGCATCATCTGCGCCTGCAGCCCTTCGAGCGCGATCGGCGTCCAGATCGCTGGCGCAATGAGGTGATCGGGGATGGATACTTCCTCGACGCTCACGCCAAGCGCCTTGAAGCGCTTGGCCGCCTCGCGCACACTGGCGTCGACGTCTTTTTCGCTGTTGGCGTGACCGAAGCCTTCCCTGACCACGCCGATCTTGAGTCCCTTCGCGCTGCGCTTGGTCGCGGCCACGTAGTCTCCGACCTTGGGCGCATATTGACGCGGGTCGAGGCCGTCCGACCCGGCGAGGACTTCCAGCATCAGCGCGTTGTCAGCGATGGTCGCGGTAATCGGGCCGGTATGGTCGATCGTCGACTCGATCGGCATGACGCCAGTGTAGGGCACGAGGCCATGGGTCGGCTTCATTCCGTAGACCCCACAAAATGAAGCCGGCATCCGGATCGATCCGCCCTGGTCGCCCCCGATCGCGAGGTCGACTTCGCCCGCGGCGACCAGCGCGCCGCTTCCCGAAGACGATCCGCCCGCGGAATAGCCCTGTTTGTGTGGGTTGTGCACCGGCCCGAGCGCACCGGTGTGACTGCCTCCCGACAGACAAAAGCACTCGCAATGCGCCTTGCCCTTGATCGTGGCCCCGGCGTCCAGGAGACGCGTAACGACCGTGGCGTCGATGTTGGGGATATAGCCTTCGAGCGTCGAGGAGCCATTCATCATTGGCACGCCAGCGACGCAGACGTTGTCCTTGATAGCGACCGTTTTACCTTTGAGCTTGCCGCTCGGCGCGCCCTGAATGTCAGTCTTTACGTACCAGGCGTTGAGCGGATTCTCCTCGGCGCTCGGCCGATACCCGGGCGTGCGTGGATATTTGACGACGGGAATCTCGTCGGGCATCTGATCGACGATATCGTAAGCGGCAAAGCTGCCGTCCATCAGCGAAATGAACTCGCCGACGCGTTCCTTCGTCATGGTCATACCGAGGCTCTCGACGATGTCCGTCATCTGTTCGATCGTTGGGCGCTTCACGGTCATGAACTACCTCCTGTTGTTCTAGGTCACATCAGGCTCAACGAGCTTCGCCGCCTCACGTGTGGCCAGATTAGTCGCTTACGCCGATAAATTCATTGACGAGGCCATGCCCGTGCAGTTCGCCCGGCTCGGCGGAATGCACGATGACGCCTTTCTGGATGATGAGGACTCGCTCGGACAGAGTGGCGATGAAGTCGAGATTCTGCTCGACAAGGATCATCGTCAGGCCGCCCTTGGACCGAAGGCCGAGAAGCGTCTCCGCGATCTCATCGATGATCGACGGCTGAATGCCTTCGGTCGGTTCGTCCAGCAGAATCAGCCTTGGATTGCCCGCTAGGCAGCGAGCGATTGCCAGCAGCTGCTGCTCGCCGCCCGAGAGCGCGCCGCCAGGTCGGTCGATCAGCGGCTTGAGCCGCGGGAAGGTTTCCAGCGCCGACCCGATCGCAGCGTCTTCATCCTTTGGTCGCCCGACCGCGCCCATCCGCAGGTTATCGCGCACGCTGAGGCCCGGAAAGATGTCCCGCCCCTGCGGCACATACCCCATGCCGGCGCGCGCACGTCGGTATGGCTCGGCCCGGGTGATGTCAGCGTCTTCCAACACGACCCGCCCCGCGGTCGCCGGAAGGTATCCCATCAGCGCCCGGAGCAGCGTGGTCTTGCCCATTCCGTTATGGCCAAGGATGCCGACGAACTCCCCTCGCGCGACGCTGAAGCTTACGCCCCCCAGGATCGGGATACGGCCATAACCGGCAGCGAGTTCGCTGACCTCCAGCATCATGCCGCCGCTTTCTTTCCGAGATAGACGTCGCGCACGATGGGGCTATGCATAATCGCCTCGACGTCGTCCTCCATTAGAACGGCGCCCTGATTGAAGACCGTGACCTTGCTGGCGATCATGCGGATGAACTGCATATCGTGCTCGACCACGATGAGCGCCTTGGTCTTGTTGATGTCCCGCACGAGTTCGACGGTGCGCAGCACCTCCTGATCGGTCATGCCGGCAGCCGGCTCGTCAAGCAGTACGAGATCCGGATCGGTCGAGAGCACCACGCCGAGTTCGACCCACTGGCGTTGCCCATGCGCGAGTTGACCGACAATGCGCGATGCGATGGCGGACAGGCCCACGCGCTCGAGCATAGTCTCGACAGCGGCCCGCGCCTGCGCCCCGCGATGCATGCGCGTTGCGGCGAGCCACAGATTCTCGCGCACCGTCAAGCCGTCAAAGACACTTGGCACCTGCGTCTTGATGCCCACGCCCCGCCGCGCGATCTCGTGTGGTTCGGCGCCTGTCACATCCTCTCCACGCACGAGAACCGCGCCGGATGTGGGCTTGAGCTGGCCGGTCAACATCTTGAAGAAGGTGCTCTTGCCGGCCCCGTTGGGGCCGATCAGACAACGCAGCTCGCGTTCAGCGAGGGTGAAGTTGACATCCCGGACCGCCTGCACGCCGCCGAAGCGCATGCCCAGCCCTCGGGTCTCAATAAGCGGGACGGTCACCGCGACGCTCCCGCGCGGGTGCGAACGAAGACCGACTCAAGGCCGGCGATCGTTGGCACAAGGCCTTTCGGCACGAGCAGGACGAAGGCGACCAGGATGGCGCCGAGAATGAGCGGAACGTTGCCGAGCAGGGCTTGCCAGCCGGCATCTCCGCTCGGCGCGTTGGCGCCCAAAGCGGCAGTGAGCCATTGAGTCCCAACGCATCCGAGGATCGGCCCAATCAACGTGCCGCGCCCACCGACGATAACCCAGATGATAATTTGGGCCGACTGCGCCAGGCCAAAGATGGTTGGGCTGACGAAGGAACCCCAATTGGCGAACAGGCAGCCCGCATAGCCGGCGAGCGCCGCTCCAATGGTGAAGGTCGTGAGCTTGTAGGCGCGCGGATCGTAGCCAAGGAGTTGCGCGCGTTGTTCGTTCTCGCGGATGCCCACGATAGTGCGACCGAACCGGCTCGCAAGGAGCGTTCGGAGACCGAAGTAGGTAAGAAGGAGCGAGGTGGTCGAGAGATAGAACATGCCCTCGAGATCGATCTGCCAGTCCTTGAAGAAGGGCACATTCAGCGAGGGAATGCCGGGGATGCCGTTAAAGCCGCCGAGCTTCGCGGAGCCGATGTGGAATTCGGGCCCGGCGGTTGAATTGATCGAATTGAAGAGGATCAGAGTCACCGTCAGCGTGATGACGCCGAGGTAGACGTCGCTGATGCGGCCATAGAACATGAAATAGCCGAGCAGGGCCGCGAAGGCTGCCGGCACGAAGACGGCTAGAATCAGCGGCGCCGTGCTCTCGCCGATGTTGATCATCGCAATCGCGTAAGTGTAGGCGCCAAGTCCGAAAAACGCCGACTGGCCGAAACAGAGAATGCCCCCGAAGCCCCAGACAAGGGCGAGCGACAAAGCAAGCACCGCCATGATCATGTAGACGGTGATGTTGAGCACCACGTCGAGGTCGAACAGCCGTGGCGTAAGGATGAGCACCGCGATCCCAACGACCGCGACCAGCGCGAGCCCGAGAACGTTGAGAGCGCGCGCGCTCACAGGCTTCCCCGAAAGAACCGGCCGGTTATCCCTTGAGGGAGCATGCGGATGAGCACGATCGCGGCCGCAAGCAGCGCGACCTCGCCGAAAACCGGCGTTGTCACATAGGTCGCGACCTGGTTGACCGCTCCGAACAATGTTGACGCCATCGTCGTGCCAGTCACGATTGATACGCCCCCGCCGATCACGGTGATGAATGACTTGGCGACATAGGCGGCGCCGATCGTCGGGAACACGCCCGACACAGGCGCGATAACGGCGCCGGCAAGGCCCGTGAGGGCGGCGCCGGCGCCGAAGGTGATCGAATAAACTCGGTTCGGATTGACGCCAAGCGCAGCCGCCATGTTCGCGTTCTGCATCGTTCCTCGCGCGATCAGCCCGAGCCGGGTGAAGCGTAGAACTGCCAGAACCCCGCCAAGCGCGACGATTGCGACGCCGATCACGAATAGCGTGTAGGTGCTCGTCCGATACTGACCGATCTCAAAGCTGCCCAGCGGCGCCGAAAGGCCGACGGTGGTGTTGCCGAACACAGCAGTCGTCAAACCGACGAGAAACAAGCTCAAACCCCAGGTCGCCAACATCGTGTCGACCATGCGGCCATAGAGCCACCGAATGATGGTGCGCTCGACGATAATCCCGATCGCCCCGACGACGATCGGCGCAACAATCAGCATCGCGATCCAGATGCTGAGGCCAAGGCGATTGGCTTCAATGGCGGCATAGCCGCCAAGCATCAGAAACTCGCCGTGCGCCAGGTTGATGACTTTCATCATCCCAAAGATGATCGCCAACCCCACGCTCATCAGCGCGAGGCTGGCGATCGCATAGAGAACCTGGATTGCCAGGAGCGCTACGAGATCCACAAGAGGTCCAGTATGCTCTGTCTGCGAAGCGCGCTCAGAACTTGATCACATACTGCTGGTTATCATTTGGGTTCTTCTTGAGGTCGCAAACGGCCGCGGTGTCCGCCGGCTTCTGCTGCGGGAAATCCTCAAGCAAGAGGAACTTCTTGTCCTTCACCTCGGCGATGTGGACATCGAGAATACAGTGATGCGTCGGCGGGTCGATCGTCACCTTGCCTGATGGCGCGTCGATACTGATGCCGGTTTCGAGCGCTTCGATCACCTTCATTCGATCGATGCTCTCGGCCTTTTTCACCCCTTCTGCCCAAAGGTTGAAGCCTTGGTAGGTTCCCATCGCGAGCTCGGTCACGTTTGGATAATCCGCGCCAAAACGCTTGTGGAACTTCTCAAGGAAAGCGGTGTTGACCGGGTTCTTGACGCTCTCGAAATAGTTGTAGCAAACGAGCATCCCATTCGCTTCGTCGGGCGAAAGAACGATCTGCTCATTGCCGACGCCGAATGTGGTCGAGGCCATCGAGATACTCTTGTTCATGCCTGCCGCCGCCCACTGGCGGTAGAAGGAGATGTGAGCGCCGCCAACGAGGGCAGACCAGACAAAATCCGGCTTTGCAGCCTGGATCTTCGAGATGGTCGAGGAGAAGTTGGTTACGTCAAGGGGGAAGAACTCGATCGACAGCACTTCGCCGCCATTCTCGGTTACATATTTTTTCACCCACTGCGAAGTGATCTGGCCGTAGTTGTAATCCGCAGCCACGACATAAACCTTCTTGCCCCATTTCTTCATCGCATAGGGCACGAGTTTCTCGACCGTCTGCGCGGGCGTAACGCCGGTGTCGAACTGGTTGCGGTCGCACACGCCGCCTTCATATTGTGTGTTGTAGAAATACAGCGTCTTGAACTTGTCGAGTACCGGACGGATGACCTCTCGCGAAGCGGAGGTAATGCCGCCATGCACGACCGCGACCTTGTCCTTAAGCGCGGCTTGTTGGGCGAACTGGGTGTAGAGCTGCATGCTCGACTGGGTGTCGTAATTCACCAGCTGGAGCTGCCGGCCTAACAGTCCGCCCGCCGCGTTGGCTTCCTCGATTGCGAGGGTCAGGGCGTCGACCATTGGCTTGCCATAGATGTCGAGTCCGCCCGACAGATCGTGCAGGCTGCCGACCTTGATTGGGTCGGCCGCGAAGGCGGGCACGCTCAAAGCGCTGGCGCCGGCTAATGCCGCGGCGCTCCCCAACAACTGTCTGCGATCGATATTCATGCCCCTACTCCCTTGCTTTTATTCGATATAATCCACAACCGAGATGCCGGCGGCCGAGGTTCATGCGCGAACCCCGCACGCCCCTTTATTTCACTCGGCGCGTCGCTTCGCTTCCGCGACTTCGTCGCCCGGATTACGGGTCCGGCAGCCGAGGCCAGCGCGGTCGATGTCCCGGGGGGACATGCAGGATACGGGCCAACCCTAGTCCTCTTCCGCTGCGCTGTCACATTCTAACGCGGCGTCGAGAAGTCCGCTTGCCTAGCGCGGCCACATGGCTTGCTTCTCCTTGCCCTCCTCAGTCAGGCCGTCACGCGACCGGCGGTCGGCGCCGGTGCCAACTGGTGGCGGTCTGGAAGGCATGACCAGCGCGGGTAAGCACGTCTTCGGAGAGATGTGGACCAACCAGCTGCATGCTGAGCGGCATCCCCGCCGCGTCGAGGCCATTCGGCAATGTGAGCGTGGGACTGCCGCTGAAGTCGAAAGGCGCGGTGAAACGCAAGATGCTAAGCAGCACGTTGGGATCCTCTCCGTAGGCCTTCATCAGCTCGAGGCTAGGAATCGGCACCGGCATCGTGGGGATGAGGAGGACGTCGACCGCTTTGAACAGCTCCGACAGCTCGCGGGAAAACCTCAGGCGCTCGAGGTTGATCCGGGCGATCTCTATTCCCTTCGTCGCGAGCCCCTGCTCGATCAGCGCTGCAAGGTCTGGGCCGTATTCCGACTTTCTCGTCGGATAGGTGTCTGCATGCGCGGCCGCTGTCTCGACCGAGCACATGGCGATCCATTGACTGACGAGTTTCTGGTAATCCGGGAACCGCACCTCGCGAATGGTTGCGCCAAGCCCGACGAGCACGCGCTCCGCCTCGACCAGCGCCGCGACGACCTGCCCGTCGACGCCGTCGGTCGCATAGCCTCGGTCTATGCCGATCCGCAGGCCACGGATTCCGTCGCCGATGCTTTCGAGATAGTCAGGGACGGCCGCCTTGTAGGTGGTTGGGTCGTTTCTGTCTGCGCCTGCGATCACGCCAAGCATGGCGGCGGCGTCCGCCACAGAGCGCGTCATCGGCCCGACATGATCCAATGTGTCTGCGAGCGGAAACACACCGTACCGACTCACTCGGCCCCAGGTCGGCTTAATCCCGCTGAGACCACAGGTCGCGGAAGGAAACCGGATTGATCCTCCCGTGTCGCTGCCAAGGCTTCCGTAGCAAAGTCCCAGCGCCGTAGCGACGCCGGATCCGGTCGAGGAGGAACCAACCCAATAATCTGTGTTCCACGGGTTAAGCGGCGGCGCCACTTCAGGATGGTGAGAAGTGTACGCACCCTCCGTCATCTGGAGCTTTCCAAGGAGGACCGCGCCTCCGTCTTCAAGGCGCTCCACAACGGTGGCGTTGAAAGATGGAGTGAACGCCTTGAAAATCGTAGTCCCGGCGCGAGTCGGAGCGAAGGTCGTGTAGCAGAGATCCTTGACGGCGAGGGGCACGCCGTGGAGAGGACCACGCCATAGGCCGCGGGCAATTTCCGCGTCTGCTGCTTTCGCTTGCTTAAGCGCGCGCTCCGGCAGCACGGTTGCGTAGGAGTGATACTGCCCATCGAGCTGCGCGATACGCTCCAGAGCCGTGCCGGTGAGCTCCGCCGACGATAATTGCTTTCTACGAATAAGATCAGAGACCGTGGTCAACGACTCATACTGCAACTCGGAAGACATTGAGCGGTCCTCTTTTGAATGCACGAAGGGCGCTTTGCCCCGAAAGGGCGGGCGGGCCGGAGATTAACTCATCGGAGCAAAATATATCGAAACCGGCGAACAGCGCTTGCCCCACCGCGCCAGGTCCCCTTGCCTCTAGGCGCGCCTCAGGAACAGCGTCACGTCAACGGCAAATGTTGAGTGAGAGTGTCCGACCCGGTTCCTCTCATCTGTAGCTCCGCGCTGGTCAGGCTTCATTCGCGATCAGCGGCGCCCAGATCCGGGCGCTGTCAATTGGAGCGACGTCACGATCGAATGCGCCGTTCCAAGATCGTGCTGGTGCATGATCTCGCCCGCGCGCCGCCTGTCATGTGCTGCGAGGGCGACCATCAGACGCTCATGCTCCGCCATCGCTTCAACCCATCGTCCTTGTGAAGAGAGCGCGGCGTAGCGCGCGCGGCGGACGCGCGTCATCAGTGGATCGACTGTAGGATCGTGTTGTTTGACGCAGCGACGATCGCGAGATGGATTTCGTGGTTCAGCTGGAAATAAGGCTGACGCTCGCCAGCGGCGTGGTCGCGCGCCATGCGCTCGTGCAGGCGCTGCAGCTTCTCGAGATCCCGATCGGTCATCCGCTCGGCGGCCAGTTCGCAGGCGTTGCGCTCGATCCCCGCGACGACTTCGAACAATTGCCTGATGTCGTCGATCGAAAAATCGCTTACGCGCGCTCCGCGGCCTGGCGGCGGATCGACCAGCCCCTCCGTCGCTAGGAGCTTAATGGCTTCACGGATCGGCGTGCGCGAGACCTGAAGCGTCGTTGCGAGATTAGCGTCGTGCAGGCGCTCCCCAGCAGCCAAATCCCCCTCGACGATCATGTTCCGCAACCGCTCGACGACCGATTCATGAAGTGGCTTCGGCCGTTCGATTACGGCGACGGGCCGTCTCGTGCGACGTCGCGGCGGCGCTTCGTGGGTGAAATCACTCAACGTCGCCTCGTGCGTTTAGGTCCGTTTGGCGTGCTTTCAAGAAACGCACAGAAAATGACCATTTTGCATACAAAATGCAAAAAATAAGCGCCGCGTCAATCCCGGCACTTCGAAGAATCAGCCGCTTACGAGATATTTCGTCTGGCACGCAGCTTGCTCACAACGGGAAGCCCCCAAGGCCGCGCCGCACCCCGCGCAAGCGCAAAAGGAGCCAGACCACGCGCCTACGGACTTGTCTGAAATTTTACACGCTCGGCTCACTCGCGCTCGTCGCGATGCTGGCCCTGAGCACCGCCGCGAGCGCTGAGGCCGCGGATCGCTTCCAGCCCGCGGCGCCGGAGCCGGGCACGGACATTCCGGCTGCAACGATCAAGTTCGGCATGCGTCCCTACGCCGACAACACTTTCTACATCATCGGCATGAAGAAGGGCTGGTTCGACGAGGTTGGCGTCAAATTCGAGCCGGCACCCTAGGGACTGAAGGCGAACGACTCCATGTCACGACGCTGCTCCTGAACGGCCAGCTCGACATCATCTCGGAATTCTGCCCGCTGATGCTGCCGACCTACAAGGACGCAAACAAGCTGAAATGCATCGCCTTCACCGACAATTTCCTCGCCAATGCGATTCTCGCCAACCCCGCGCTGAAGCTCAAGACCTTCAAGGACTATGTGGGCGAGGGAAAGAGTTACGACGAAGCGCTCAAGGCGGCTCTTGCTCCGACGAAGGGCAAGACGCTCGTGGGAGCGCCGGAACTTAGCGACCGGGTTTTCGAGGAATATGTCAACAAGACTGCAGACGCTGGGTTTAAGCTGCAGGTACTGGACGACGCCAAGTCACTGGTGCTCGCCAAGGCCGGACGCGAAGATTTCGTCAATCCTGAGGGCGCGCCGATTGTCTATACCCTTCGTCAGGCGGATGGACGAATCTGGTCGACATCGACGATCTCATCAGCACGGCCCGGGGGCGTGGATTCGCCGATCGAACCTCTGATCGGCATTGTCGGAATCGGCGGCAATTCGGACTACATCAACAGCCATCCCAACACTGTCTTGCGCTTCCTTTCGGTCGTGTGGCGGGTGATCGATGCGACCAAGAAGGACCCGTCGCTTTATGATCTGCAGGCCCCCTATCTGAACTCGATGGCCGGCACGAGTCTCGATTGCAAAGGGGTCGCGGATACGGTTGCGATCCTGCATCCGTTCACAACTTTCGACGACAACAAGCAGTACTACGACGACAAGGCAAGCACGACCTACTACGCCAACGTCTGGAACGCGGTCATCAAGAACTTCGAAGAGCACAGCATCATTCCGGCGGGGAAGGTAACTTCCGACGATGTCGTCTGGGGCGGCCCGATCTGGCGCCAAGTGGTCGAGTATCGCACGAAGAGCGACGACCTCCTGAAGAAACTGTCGGGGGCGACTTTGACCCCCGAGAAGCAGCAGCTCGTCGAGAAGGCGAAGGCATTCTACACGAACTTCGATTTCCTCGACGCCTATCGCCTCGCACTCGCTGCGTCGAGCTGATCGAGACGGCGCGGTGGCTGGAAGCGCCGAAGCAATGACGAAAGCGGATCTCCGCCGCGACGCCCCGTCCTGATCCTGGCTTGGCGCGACGATGAGGACGCTCACGGCGCTCGATCCGCTGCGTTTTGCGGGAGCCATTCTGTTCATCGCGCTGTGGCAAACTGCGACACTGGTAGTCTCGTCGATCATTCTGCCAGGACCATTGTCCGTATTGCAGCGGGCCGTGGCCGATTTCTGGTCGGCGCCGGCGCTCTCCTATTATGGTGTCGAAGATCCAAGTCTGTTCGCCAATCTCCTCTATACCGCCGAGAATGTGGCGATCGCCGTTTTGCTTGGCTCTGCGATCGGCGTAACGCTCGGCCTCCTCTTGGCGCGCATCTGGTTCGTGCGGGCGGCGATAGACCCGATCATGATGACAGCTGGCACGGTCCCGATCCTCATCGCCGCGCCCTTCCTGCTTATCTGGTTCGGCGTCGGAAGGGCGAGCGCAGTAAGTCTCGTGGCCTTCTATGTGGTCGTCATTCTGTATGTCTCCGCTCAGCGCGCTGCGCTCAATCTCGATGCAATCTACGAGAACTCCGCGCTGACGCTTGGTGCCGGCAAGCACCAGATGCTGCGAGACATCCTGATCCCGGCAACTGTGCCAGAAATCCTGGGCGGCTTCCGCATTACGCTTGTGGGCTCCTGGGGACTCGAAGCTGTCGCGGAACTGCTTGGTTCACAGTCCGGCATCGGCAAGATCCTGGAGGTGCTTGCGGGAGCTACGGATCCTCAGGGAATTCTCGCGACCCTTCTTGTGCTGGGAGTGGCCGCCATTCTTGCAGACGCTCTCGCCGCGGCGCTTATTGCGCGATTCGCCGCATGGAATTTTGCCGCCCGTTGAGGAGCAGAGCGAGATGCCGACCGACCGCAAGCGTCGCATGATCGAGCTCGCTCATGTCGGGCGAAACTATACGCGCGCCGACGGACAGCGGGTCAATGTTGTTGACGACGTGTCGCTCATCCTGCCGGAAGGCGAGTTCGTCTGTCTGATTGGCCCGTCTGGCTGCGGTAAGAGCACGCTCCTGCAGATGGTCGCCGGCCTCGACGCCCCGTCGTCAGGCGCCATCGTCGTTGACGGCAAGGAGATCGATGGCCCCAGCCGCGAGCGCGGAATGGTCTTTCAGCGCGACAGCGTGTTTCCATGGCTGCGCGTTGTCGACAATGTTGAATATGGCCTCAAGTGCCGGGGCGTCGCGCACGGCGAACGTCGGGAGATCGCGCGCGATTATCTGCGCAGGGTCGGCCTTTCGCATGTCGAGCAAGCCTGGCCACGTGAGCTTTCTGGCGGGATGCTGAAGCGAGTCGCTATCGCGGCTGTCTTTGCGAATGGCGGAGAAGTCCTGCTCTTGGACGAGCCGTTCGGCGCGCTCGACTATGTCACCCGGCATCAACTCCAGGACGTCCTGCTCGATCTTTGGGAAGAGCCTGGCCGCGTCGTTCCGACCGTGCTGTTCGTCACGCACGATGTCGACGAGGCGTTGACCCTCGCTGACCGGATCATCGCCATGCGGGGGGAGCGATCGTCGACGACATCCCCGTTCGAGCCGCGCGGCGGCGCGACACCGACAGCCTGTTGCTGCCGGACATGGTCGCCATCAAGCACACGCTGCTCGGCCATCTCAGTCTCGAACATCGGACGGCAGCGTTGCGCGGCGGAGCAGCGGCGTGACCGCGGCATCCGACAAGCGGGGATGGATCGTCTCGCTCGCCGTCTTCGCGGTGCTTGCTGTCGTCTGGGAGATCCTTTCCTCTGTCTACACTGTGGAGGCGCAGCCCGGAGAGCCGATGGTTGCAGGCTGGGGCACGCTTTTTACCCGCACGTTCTTGAGCTTGTCCGACTACTGGCAGGGCGGAATGGGCGTGCCCGCTGTTGCAGATGGAGCGGCGCGTAGCTATCTCGCCGCGCTGCTCTCCGTGATCTCGCATTCGCTCGCGACCATCGTCCGCCTTGCGAGCGGCCTCGTCCTTGGCGGCGTGCTGGGCTTCGCGCTCGGCCTCGCGGTGTCCTGGTCCCCCTGGAGCCGCAGGCTCGTCCAGTTGCCTACGCAGTTTTTGCGAGCGCTTCCGTTGCTCGCGATGGTGCCCCTGTTTCAGCTCTGGTTCGGAACCTATTTCTTCGGACAAGTTCTGTTCGTCGCCTATGGCGTTGGGGTCATCGTCTTTGCGGGCGTCGTCAATGCGGTGCGCAACGTGCCGCAGATCTTTATCGACAATGCGCGCGCGCTCGGCTCCTCGCGCCTGCAGCTCTACCGAACCGTAGTTCTGCCCGCGATCCTGCCCGCCATGCGCTCGGTCGTGCTCTTGAGCCTTGGCGCGGGTTGGGGCGCGGTGCTCGCTGCGGAATATCTCGGCGCCCAGTCCGGGCTCGGCTACATCATCGTTTACGCGCAGCAGTTTCGACTGCTGGACCGGATGTTCTTGATCGCGATTCTGTTCATTCTTTACACCTCGGCGAGCTACTGGGCCATCCAGCGGCTGTTTGCACGCCTGCTCGTCTGGGCGCCGTCCTCGCAGAGCGCATAGATGGACGACCCGATTCTGGACCAGTCCGCATGTTCGCTAGTCGATCGCATGCGTCGGGGTGAACTCTCCGCGGTCGGGACGATGCGCGGGTTTCTCGATCGCATCGCAACTCTTGACCCTAAGCTTCGCGCCTTTGCCTATCTCGATCCGGACGCCGTGCTTGCAGCGGCTGAACGTGTCGACCAGACCCGGGCGGCAGGTGTAACGCCAAGACCGCTCCATGGCTTGCCCGTCGCCATCAAGGACATTATCGATACCGCCGACATGCCGACCGAATTCGGCGCCGAAATCTTCGCTGGACGGAGGCCAGACCGCGACGCCGTCGTCGTGCACAGGCTACGCGCCGCCGGCGGAGTCATCATCGGCAAGACCGTCACGTCGCAATATGCGCTCTTCGTCCCGGGTCCGACCCAGAATCCGCACGACGCCGCTCACACGCCGGGCGGGTCGTCGAGCGGATCGGCCGCAGCGGTCGCCGCGAAGCTTGCGCCCGTTGCACTCGGCACCCAGACCAATGGCTCAATCATCCGGCCAGCCTCCTATTGCGGCGTCGTCGGGTTCAAGCCCTACCTCGGCACGTTGCCGCGCACCGGAGTGTTGCGGCAGGCGACGCTGATCGACCATCCAGGCGTGATGGCGCGCAGCGTCTCCGACGCGGCGCTTATCGTCGACGCGATCGCCGGAGAAGATCCATACGATTCCCTGTCGCGCAATACGACGGCTTCGATGCTGGACCCCTTGCGCGAGGACGGGCCCGTCCCGCGGCTCGCCTATACGCTGGGTCCGTTCGAAGCGCGCGCCGAGCCTGCGACCCACGAGGCGTTCGCGGCTCTCGTCGCGAAACTATCCGTGCGTGTCGATGCGATCGAACTCGGCCCGGAATTCGCGACCGCCGAAGCCACCCTGCGCGATCTCATGTGTGCGGGCGTCGCCGAATCGCTTGGTCCCGACATCGATAGCGCGAGCGCCAAGGTCCCTGAACTGGTCGTGCAGTTGGTGCGTGCGGGCCGCGCCTTGTCCGGCGCTGACGTCATGGCCGCGTGGACCCGATGCGACCGGTTGCGCGCAAGCCTTACCGAGCGCGTTTCGGACTACGACGCCTACCTGACCTTCGCCGCTTCTGGCCAAGCGCCGCTGGCGTCGGAAGGCACCGGCGACCCAATCTTCGCCACCTTATGGACACTGATCGGCGCGCCTGCTTACAGCCTGCCGCTCATAACCGGCGCCAAAGACTTGCCTGTTGGCGTGCAGGCCGTCGCTGCGCCCGGTCGCGATCGGGAACTGACGCGCGCGGCCGCCTGGCTCATGCGTGCCGCCGCTCAATGAACCGCAGGTCCCCATGCGCATCCTGATCCTCAATCCCAACACGACCGAAGAGGTCAATTCGCTGATGCTCGACGTCGGACGCGCCGTGGCTTCGCCGGGCGTCGAAGTCGACGCCATCACGGCGCCGCGCGGTTTTCCCTATCGCGAGCCGCGCTGAGGCCCAGATCGGCGGCGCTGTCGCTCTTGAGATGCTGGCTGAAACCCAGGGCCGGTTTGACGCCGCAATCGTTGCGGCCTTCGGCGATCCGGGCCTGTTCGGCGCGCGGGAACTGTTCGACTTTCCGGTGATCGGCGTCTCCGAGGCGGCGATGCTGACGGCGTGCATGCTCGGCGGACAATTCCTCATCGTCACTTTTGCGAGCGCGCTCTGCGGCTGGTATCGCGACTGCGTCGCGATGCACCGCCTCGAAAGCCGTTGCGCGGGCGTCGTCGCCCTCGATCGCAGTTTCGGTTCGCTCGAAGACGCGCGCGAAACCAACTGGCCGGCGCTTGTCGATCTTGCCAACGAAGCGATTGCGGAGCGTGACGCCGATGTTGCAATCCTCACAGGCGCGCCGCTCGCCGGTCTCGCGACGCGCGCCCGGGACCTGATCTGCGTTCCGGTCGTCGATCCGGTCGCGGCTGCCGTGAAGCAGGCTGAGGCGCTCATCGCCTTGCGGACGATCAAAGCGACTCTCAGCAGTTTTCGGCGTCCGGCGCCCAAGGCGACAACGGGACTGTCGCCGAAGCTGACTGCCTATTGGGAGGCGACTCCGTGACGAACGCCGCATCGACGGCGCCGCAATTGGGGCATGTGACTATAGCTGGCCGAAGCTACACGGTCCGACGCGATTTCGGCCGTCCGCCGTCCGACGTCGCGCCTGCACGCGTCAGCCAGGTCGCCGTCGACTCGCTGGAAAATGTGCATGTGCTGCGGGGCGGGGAGCCGCCTGTGCTCGTCTTCGACCCGGACGGCGCGTTCGTTCGCAGCTACGGGCAGGGCGAGATATTCGATTCGCACGGCATTTCGATTGACGGCTGGGATCGAGTCTGGATCGCCGATCGCGACGCGCATCAGATTGTCGTCTTCAACCATGAGGGCGAAGTGCTGCTGCGGATCGGCGAACGGCACGTTCCGCGATGGATGGCTCCTTTCAACCATCCAACGCGAGCCGCCGTCGCCCTTGACGGAGAGATCTACGTTGCCGACGGTTACGGCAATGCGCGGATCCATCGTTTTAGTCCTGAAGGCGATTGGCGCGCGAGCTCCGGCGAACTCGGCCAGGATCCGGGCGAGTTCATGACGCCGCATTCCATTATCGTCGATCGCGAGAACCGGCTGGTCGTCTGCGATCACGAAAACGATCGCGTGCAGCTTTTCGACCGGGACGGCAGATGGCTCGCGGAATGGCGCGGTCTCTGCCGGCCCATGGACCTCTGCCAGCGCGACGACGGCGCCATTCTCGTAACCGATCAGGTTCCGAGCGTGAACGCCTTCGCGCCAAACGGGGCGAGAATCGGGCGAGGACGCCCGTCTCTGAATGGCGCCCACGGCATCGCCCTCGGCCGAGCAGGCGAAATCTATCTGGCCGAGATCGATCCGTCGTTTGTGACGAAACTAACTCCGTGCTGAGCACAGCGGCTCAGCAGACAGGTTCGCTAAACTATCTCCGCTCACGCCGCCGTCTACACTGTATCCCGCGCCGCCTCACTTCTGCTTGACCGCGCCTCGCTTTCCGCTCCGCGGCGATAGGCACGACGTTATGCGCCTTCCTGAAATTTCAACATGCAAATCCTTTTCAGGGCGGCGCATCCTTGATACCGCTTGGGTGAGTTGACGCTATCTTTGGGCGTCGGATGTAGTTGGTAAACGCGAGACCGCTGCGCGTAGCCGAGGAGCGACACAAGCCGTCTAGGGAGCGACGACATGACCGATGTCACGCAAATGTCGGCGGCGCAGCTGGGGCCAGGTGGGCACTGGCGTAACTGGGTTGGCAATCAATCCTTCATCGCCCGACATAAGGCGGAGCCTAGCTCGGAAGACGAACTGGCTGCGCGGGTGCACGAGGCTTCGAGTCTGAATCTTCCCATCCGCGTCGCCGGCGCCGGCCATTCCTTCACACCGGTGGTGGTTACCAGCGGCCTGCTACTTAGCTTAAAGAACATGCAGGGGCTCGTCAGCGCCGACCTCGATCGCAAGCGCGTCGTCGTGCGCGCAGGCACGAGGATCGGTGATATCGGCCGGGAGCTAAAACGGATCGGTCTGTCGCTTGCAAATCAGGGCGATATCGACACCCAGGCGATCGCCGGCGCTCTTTCGACCGGCACGCATGGCACCGGAATCGGGCTTGGCTGCCTATCGTCCCGGGCGGTTGGCATGCGGCTGGTTAAGCCCGACGGATCCGTCTTGGAAATCGACGGCGACCGGGATACCGAAACGATGGCGGCCAGGTGTCCATCGGTATGCTTGGCGTAATTTCGACGGTCACACTCCAGGTGATCGCCGCCTACAACCTCAAGGAAACTCTCTGGCGCGAGGATTTCGATTCCTGCATGGAGCGGCACGGCGGCCGCATTGGGGCAAGTTGCATTTCAATCGCGCGGAAGACATGCCGTCGCTCTATCCGCGCTTTCACGATTTCCGAGCAATCCGCCGAAAACTGGACCCGTCGGGCTGCTTCCTGAACGATCATTTGAGAAATCTGTTTGAGTGACCATCGCAGCCATTGCTCGACGCCGTCCCAAAAAAATCGTTCGCGTACCATTGACTGCTTCTGGCTTTCTTCCTTTTCTTCTCTCAGACCCACTGCCTCAACCGCCCTTCCGCCCGTTGTCGACCGGCTGAAGGCGTCGTCCGAGCCTGGATGGTCCTACAGCAACGCGATTTCGAGCATTGCGGAGCCGGTCTCCTAGGCTACCGAAAAATGATCGCTTGCGCGGATTGTTGTGCTTGCCAGTGGCGTTCGGCGTCCGTACTGTTTGCGTACAAACGACCGCGCCGAATTGCTGAAGAGACCGTCACAAGCGCGAGGCGAGATTTCCTATGGCCCACGACGAACCGGCCGCCTCTGGCGCACCCACGAAGCTGGCGATCAAGAACGTCGGACTGATGCTGAGCGGCGACCTCGAGATGCCGATTCTCGACGCGGACACGATCGTCGCTGTCGATGGCCGCATCGCCGCAATCGGGCGCGCCGCGGACCTTGACCTTTCCGGCGCTACGACGACGATCGACGCTCTTGGCGTCGCGATTGCGCCTGGCCTGATCGACAGCCACGTCCATCCGGTCGCCGGCGATTGGACGCCGCGGCAGAGCCAGCTCAACTGGATCGATTCCTGCTTGCATGGCGGCGTCACCACGATGGTGTCCGCCGGTGAAGTTCACACACCCGGTCGGCCGCGCGACATCGTAGGACTCAAGGCGATGGCGATCACCGCGCAGCGCTGCTTTTCGAACTTTCGCGCCAGTGGCGTGAAGGTGCACGCGGGCGCGCCGGTGATCGAGCCGGGGATGGAGGACCATGATTTCGAGGAGCTTGCCTCCGCCGGCGTCCGCTTCCTCGGTGAGGTGGGGCTCGGCGGCGTCAAAGATGGGCCGACGGCGCGCAAGATGGTCGCTTGGGCACGCAAATACGGCATCAACAGCACGATTCACACCGGCGGTCCATCGATCCCAGGCTCCGGGCTCATCGACAAGGACATCGTTCTCGAGGCAGACACCGACGTGATCGGCCACATCAACGGCGGCCACACGGCGCTGCCCGACGATCAGATCGTTTGCCTGTGCGAGGGTTGCAAACGTGGTCTCGAACTCGTACACAACGGCAACGAACGCGCGGCGTTGTTCACCTTGCGCACGGCCAAGGAGCGCGGCGAATTGAACCGCGTCATCCTGGGCACCGACGCCCCGGCCGGCTCGGGCGTTCAGCCGCTCGGCATCCTGCGCATGGTCACACTGCTCGCTTCGCTCGGCGACGTTCCCGCGGAGGTCGCCTTCTGCTTTGCGACCGGAAACACGGCTCGCATGCGGGCGCTCGACTGCGGGCTTATCGAGGTCGGACGCGCTGCCGATTTCGTCTTCATGGATCGCGCGCAGCATTCGGCGGGTAAGACGCTCCTCGAGAGCGTGCGGCTCGGAGACCTGCCAGGTGTCGGCATGACAGTCATCGACGGCGTCGTGCGCTCCCACCGCAGCCGCAACACGCCGCCCGCGGAGAAGGCGCCCACGGTTGTCGCCAATTGAGGTGGTTTCTTTCTATACTTTGCGTCTTAAGCTAGGCGCCGCAATAGGGCGACGAATATCGAGCGTTCGTTTTTGCCCAGCGGCTCGAGCGTTTTTTCCGTGATCAGCGCAGCGATCGGCGCGGCGCGATCGTAGAGATCCGAGCCCGTCGGCGTTAGCGCGACAAGGATACGGCGACCGTCGCGCGGATCTGGACGGACCGTGGTGAAGCCGCGCGCTGTCAGACGATCGATGACTCCCTTGATCGTCGCGGCATCCATCGCGGTCAGGCGGCCGAGATGATTCTGCGAACAATCGCCAAGTTCCCTCAATTTGGCGAGCGCAGCCCACTGGGTCGGCGTGAGGTCCTCGATCATCTTGGCGGCGAAAATCGTGGTATGACGTTGCTGCGCCTGACGCAGCGCAAAGCCCACCTGTTCATCGAGGACGTAGGGCTCCTCCCGATCGCGGCGGCCTTGAATGGCGGGGCTCCTCATTGGATCACCGGGTACCACAGCCACGGCGGCGTCGCCAGCACACTCAAACCGCGAGATGGGCGCGCACGTCGGGCCGGGCGTCGAATTCCGCCATCGTTCCGCCAAAGCGGATGGCGCCTTTCTCGATGACATAGACGCGCTCGGCGACGAGGCGAGCGAAAGCGAGATTCTGTTCGCTGACGAAAAGGCTTAGCCCCTCGCGCTTCATTTCGCGAATAGCCTCGATCATCTGCTCGACGATGCGGGGCGCAAGGCCTTCGGACGGCTCGTCAAGCAGCAGAAGCGAGGGATTGCCCATCAGCGTGCGCGCAATGGTGAGCATCTGTTGCTCCCCTCCCGAGATGCGCGCGCCAGCGCGCCCTCGCAACTCGCGCAAGTTCGGGAAAATGGCGAAGAGCCGCTCCGGCGTCCAGATGGGAGCGTTTGGACGTGGCGGCTGCCGGCCGACCTGCAGATTTTCCTCGACCGTCAGATCGGAGAAGATCCGACGGTCTTCCGGCACATAGCCAAGCCCGCGCCGCACGATCTCGTAAGCAGGGCGCTTCGAAATGTCCTCGCCGTCGAATACGATCCTGCCGCTGCGCCGAGCAATAAGCCCCAGTATGGCGCGGAACGTTGTCGACTTACCCGCGCCATTGCGGCCAAGCAGCGCGACCGCCTCGCCGGAGGCGATCTCCAACGAGACGTCGAACAGCACCTGCGCTCGGCCGTAGGCCACGTCCAGTCCTGCGACCGAGAGCTTGGCCGCGTTCAACGATGGGCTCCATAGAGCGAGCCCACTCCGAGATAAACCGCCTGAACCTCGGCGTTGGCCCGCACCGCAGCGGGCGCGCCCTCGGCGATCAACGTCCCGCGGTTAAGCACGAGCACTCGGTCGGCGTGACCGAACACGACGTCCATATCGTGCTCGGTGAAGAGGACGCCGATCGTGCGTTCGCGGGCGATGCGAGCAGTGAGGCCCATCAGTGCGTGGCGCTCCCGGGGCGCCATGCCGGCCGCCGGCTCGTCCATCAGCAGCAATTTCGGGTTATTGGCGAGCGCGATGGCGAACTCAAGCCGCTTGAGATCGCCGTAAGCGAGTTCGCCACAGCTGCGTTGCGCCTGGTCGGCCATGCCGACGAGATCGAGCAGGCGCTCCGCTTCGGCAACGTGGTAGCGCGCCGCCCAACGGAGCGCCGGCCAGCGGGGTGAATGGCAAGAGAGCAGCGCCATCTGAACATTCTCCCCGACCGTCATCGAGGCGAAGGTCGCGGCGACCTGGAACGTGCGCCCGACGCCGAGGCGCCAGATGTCGCCGGGCGCCATGCCGGCGGTGCTCCTCCCGAAGATCGTGACACGGCCGGTCGTCGGCGCGAGCTGGCCGTCGATCATGGCGAAGCAGGTGCTCTTGCCCGCGCCGTTCGGCCCGATGAGCGCAAGGATCTCGCCCGCTTCGAGCGCGAAGCTCACATCGCGGACCGCCTGGAAGCCGGAATACGACTTGCCGAGCTTCTCCGCGACGAGAATGCTCATAGGTTTTCGCCAAGGACGCGAGACGGCGTCCGCGCGCTTCGCCAGGCTTCAAACTGGCCGACAAGGCCCCTCGGGAACAGGACGACGAGCAGGATGATGAGGGCCCCAAGGACGAGCTTGGAATAATCGGTGTAGCTGATCACCCAAATCGACAGTGACCGATAGATCGCCGCGCCGACGACGCCGCCCGACACCGTGCCAACGCCGCCGAGTAGGACCATGACGAGCCCGTCGATCGACAACGAAATCGAGATGTTGTCCGGAAACACGCTGCCCTTCAGAAAGGCGTAGAGCGCCCCGGCCAGCGCCGCGAAAGCGCCGGCAATGACGAATCCCATCCATTGCACGCGCCACCGCACGAGGCCGATCGTCTCGGCGCGCAACGTCGAGTCACGCAGGGCCCGCAAGGCATAGCCAAATGGCGAGAAGGTGATCGCCCGCAATAGCCCTATGGCGCCCGCACTCAGCGCAAGCGTCAGCCAATAAAAGCGCACGGGCGATGCCGCCCAAGCGCTCGGCCAGACGCCGATAATGCCGTTGTCGCCGCCCGTCACATCGGTCCATTGATAGGCGATCGACCAAGCGATCTGGGCGAAGGCAAGCGTCAGCATGGCAAAATAGACGCCGGAGAGGCGCACGCAGAACCAACCGAAGACAAGCGCGCCGGCGAAGCCAAGAAGTACCCCCGCGGGGATCGCCGTCTCCATGCCGAACCCGAGCGCTTTCAGCACGATCGCCGCGCCGTAGGAGCCGAGGCCGAAGTAGGCGGCGTGACCGAAGGAGGCGAGACCCCCATCCGCGAGCAGAAAATGGAGGCTCGCCGCGTAGAGCATGAATATGAGCACTTCCGTCGCGACGCCAAGGAAATAATTGCCCGCAACGAGCGGCAGAAGCGCCGCGACCGCCAAGGCGAGAACGACGAGCAGCCGGCCTTGCGCGCCGAATGGGCGCCAGCGGGAAAAGACCACGCCGCCCGCACTCCGTGTGGCCGCCTCCGCACGCCCGAGCAATCCCCAGGGCCGCACGATCAGCACGATCGCCATGACCACGAAGACAAGGACGATCGAGATCTTCGGAAAGACGAGGATGCCGAAGGCGTTGAGCTCGGAAACGATGATGGCCGCGAGGAAGGTGCCCATCACGCTGCCGAGACCGCCGATTACGACGACGACCAGCGCCTCTGTGATCACTTGCACGTCCATCGTGTGGTTGGCGGCCTCCCGCGGCAATTCAAGCGCGCCGCCCAGGCCCGCGAGAAAGACGCCGAGCGCGAAGACAGTGGTGAAGAGCCATTTCTGGTTGACGCCGAGCGCCGCCACCATCTCGCGGTCCTGCGTCGCTGCGCGCACCAGCACGCCCCAGGTCGTGCGGTGGAAGATGAGCCAGATGAACGCGAGAACGGTCGGAGCGAGCGCGATCAGCAGCAGGTCGTAGGCCGGGAAGGGGTGGCCGAAGAGGTCTATCGCGCCCTTGAAGCCGGGGGCGCGCGGACCGAGCAGCTCGCTCGGCCCCCAGGTCAGCAGCACGAGATCCTCGACGACGAGCGTCACGCCGAAGGTCGCGAGCAACTGAAACAGCACCGGCGCCTCATAGACGCGCCGCAGCAGCGACATTTCGATCAGCGTGCCGATCGCGGCGACGCAGAGCGCGGCGAGCACGATCGCGCCCCAGAAGCCAAAGGCGCCGCTGAACCGGTCGGTCAGCGTGTAACCGATATAGGCGCCCAGCATGTAGAACCCGCCATGGGCGAAATTGACGACGCGGGTTACGCCGAAAATGATCGAGAGGCCGGAAGCGACGAGAAACAGCGAGCAAGCGCTTGCGAGCCCGGTGACGAATTGGACGAAGTAGAAGCTCAAGGTCTCGCGCTGCCGCTTTTAGAGATCCGCCGGGCAGAGAAGCCGAGTCCTCTAGTCCTCTGCCGGCGAGCCATCAGTTCTGTGGCCGCTGCGCCTTGACCTCTGCATCGGAGGGAAGATAACCGGCTCCATCGTGATAGGTCACGTCGACCATCACGCCCTTGCCGTCCTTGAGCGCGGTCTTGCCGACGAAAGCGCCAAGCGTCGATTGATGGTCGATGGCGCGGAAAGTGACCGGACCGAACGGCGTGTCGACGTTGATGCCCTCTGCAGCGTCGGCGAGCTTCTCGCTGTCGATCGAATGGGCCTTGGCGAGGATCACGGCGGCGCTTTTGAGCATCGCGTAGCCGACCAGCGAGCCAAGCCGGGGATAGTCATTGTATTTGGCCTGATAGGCCTTGAGGAAGGCGGCGTGGTCGGGGATCGAAACGGCGCTCCAGGGATAGCCGGTGACGATCCAGCCCTCCGGCGTCTCATCCTTGAGCGGATCGAGATATTCCGGCTCGCCGGCGAGCACGCTGACGACGGCGCGGTCCTTGAACAGGCCGCGCGTCTCGCCCTCGCGCACGAGCTTGACGAGGTCCGCCCCGAAGGTGACGTTAAAGATCGCGTCCGGCTCGCTCTTAGCGATCGCTTCCGCAACCGCGCCCGCGTCGATTTTGCTCTGCGGCGGCCATTGCTCGCCGACCCATTCAATGTCCGGCCGCTTGGCGGAGAGCAGCTTCTTGAAGGCGGCGACCGCGGACTGGCCATATTCGTAGTTCGGCGCGATCGTCGCCCATTTCTTCGCCGGCAGCTTGGCTGCTTCGTCGGCGAGCATTGCCGCCTGCTCATAGGTGCCCGGCCGCAGGCGGAACGTGTAGCGATTGCCCTTAGAGAGCGTGATCGCGTCGGTGAGCGGCTCGGCGGCCAGGAAGAGGATCTTCTTCTGCTTGGCGTAGTCGGACACCGCAAGACCGATGTTGGAGAAGAAGGTTCCCGCGAGCATCGCGACCCCGTCGTTCGCGACAAGCTCGTTCGCTGCGGTAACTGCATCCGCAGGCTTGCCGCCATCGTCCTTGCTGATGACCTCGAGCTTCTTGCCGTCGACGCCGCCGGCCGAATTGATTTCGTCAAGCGCGAGCTGCCAGCCCTTGCGATAGGGTTCTGTGAAAGAGGGGATCGACGAGTAGGAGTTGATCTCGCCGATCTTGATCGTGTCGTCGGCGGCAGCGGGGCGGGCGGCGAATGCTGAAGCAAGGAGGATGCTCGATACGACCGCCGAAAACATTCGCATGCTCGTTGTCCCTGGTTGAACGCCTAAATTCTCTTATGAGCCGCTCAAGGGCCTAGCGCAGTCCGTCGACCCCCTTGATCTCGTCCTTCGTCAATCCGCCGACGCGCGGATGCGGGCGGCCGGAATCGGTGACGGCGACCGCCACCATGATCTCATTGGCGCGCGGGGCGTCGGCGATGCGCACCTCCATGCCGTCAAAATGGCTTCTCACAAAGGCGGCGTCCTTGTGACCGAGCGGTACGTCGAGAGCGACCCCAGGGCCGCCGCGCTTCTTGGACGAGGGAATGAGGGCTGCGCCCGTGCCTAAAACTTTGCGCACCGGTGCGCCGAGCTTAGGGTGCAGCAGCGCGGCGGCGTGTTCGAGCTCGCCGTTCTCGCCGACGGCCGCCGCCTTGCCATAGCTTTCCGCGGTCGATCCCTCGATGCCGAGCGCCGCGACCGCGCGCGCGGCGAGCAGGGCGCCGAGCTCCTCCCCGACATCGATCAGTCCCGAGAGATCCTCGACATAGCGGCCTGCAAAAGGATTCTCGATCACCGCCACGGCGACGGCGCGTCGCGTCGGCGGCTCCACAGCGCGATCCATTTCGACGCGCGTCTCCTCGACGACTGTCACGAGTTTGCGAATATTCGCCTTCATCTCAACCCATCCAATCCCTTGATCTGGGAAGCCTCGAGGCCGCCGGCGCGATTGTGGACACGCGGACCCGTCGTCATCGCAAGCGCAAGCAGCATTTCGTCGCCGCGCGGCGCGTCGGCGACACCGACCTCGATCGCGTCGAAATGACTGCGCACGTAGGACGCGTTGATATGCGTGATTGGCACGTCGAGGCGTGCGCCCGGCCCGGCGACCTTTTTGGCGGACGGCACGATCGCCATCGCGCCGCCGAGGGCCTCCCGCATCGCGTAGCCGCCCGGGACGTGCCAGAGCGCGCCATGCTCGATCTCGCCTGCCGCGCCGACGATCGCACCCTTGCCGTAACCCTGGATCGTCTTGGGGTCGCCCCCCAGCGCGGCGATCAGCGCGATCGCCAGGTCGAGACCGAGCGGCTTCAGATCGTCGGAGAAGCCGACGATTTCCTCGACATAGCGACCAGCGAAGGGGTTCTTGATGACGGCGAGGATCGCGGCACGGCGATAGGGAGATCTCGCCACGGGGCCGCCTTCGTGGAAAATTTCCTCAACCAAGGTGACTCGCTTACGAAGCTCAACCGACGGCATGGCGCGCCTTTTCTTCATCGCGAGCGACGGCGGGAATGCGGCCGAGGTGACGGCTCGCGGGGGCGCCAACAAGGCGGGTCCGTTCGCCGAGCCTTAGCGCGGCCGCTTCGATCAGTCCCAGTTCGCGCCAAAGCTCGGCCTCCGCCGCGCCGGAGGCAAGCGCATGCTCGGTTTCGCCAGGCGTCAGCGGCCCGACGGCGACAGTGACGCGCCGCTCGCCGAGATCGCTTTGCGGGTCGAGGTCGCGGGCCGGCGTGCGCCGAATCGCGGGATGGCCGGGAAGGTCGACGGCATTGGCGATCAGCGTCGCGGCGGCATCGGCGACCGAAGCGGAAGCCGCGAGGACTGTTACAGCGTCAGCTACGCCAAGCGAGAAGCTGCGTCCTCGCCAGCCCGACGTCGCGACGCCGCGCACGCGGTCTGCGGCGCCGACCGTCGCACGGGCGCTGAGGATCGGCCTGTCCGGGCGATCGACCATGCCTATTGAGAACGTTTCGCCGGGGCCCAGGTGAAGCGCGATGTCGCCGCCGTTGTTGACATAGGCGCGGGCTAGCTTTCGCCCGGCCGCCATGGCCTCGAGGACCTCTTCGGCCACGGCGCCGGCGACCGCAGCCATCGGTGTGAGGAAGCGCCGCGCTCGGAATAACGCGACCGCCGCCGCCATCCGGCGCGCGACCGCGCCGCGCGGCGCCTGAGCGACGCGCGGATCGGCCCGCAGCAGAGGCAACTCCGCACAGAGCTCGTCGAGGATCGTCGCGAAGCGGCCCCACGCCACGGCGTAGGCTTCTTCGGCGGAGCTCGTCTCGCCAAAGGCTTCGATGATGAGGTCGATGGGTCCATCGTGCAGATGCAGACGCCCGTCGGCAAGACGTCGCTGCTGCGGCGGCGTCCTCATGCCTTGCGCCTTGCATTGACGGGGCGCGTCACCGCGCCGTTGGTGAAGATAGTGTTCGGGCGCTGGGCGTGCTCGGCGACCACCTCTTCGAGCGGCCGCACCTCGTCGACATGGCCGCCAAGCGCCGCGTAATCGTCAAGGCGCAAGGTGAATTCAATCGGCGCGACGATAGCTGGAGTCGGCACGTAGCCGAAGGAGTTCTCGGGCAATAGCGTGACGTCGACCATGAAGGTGATCCCGCCGCCCGGCCAGACCGTGACCGGCGCGCCGCCCGCGGTCACGGTCGTCAGCGCCTGACGCACCGAACGCGTGAGCCGAACGGGATTCTCGGTGACGCCCGCACGCAGCGAACCACCGGCGCCCGCCATGAAGAGGACCGAGCAGAGAGCCGGCTCGCAGTTCTCGCTGATGCGCTCGACCGATTCGCGCAGGTTCTCGGGCAAGTCCGCCTCGACGGGGCGCAAATCCTCGTCGAGCCGATAGAAGGCGAACTGCTCGCCGGTCGTTGAGACCATCAGCATCGTCATGCCGCTCCGCGCCACCTTCGGATTGAAGCCCGCGATGATGCCGAGGGGATCGGAGACGTTCGTTCCGCCCCAGCCGGTTCCGGGCTCCGCGACATGAAAATAGCGGCCGGGCGTCGAGCGGCGCCCTTTCATCCTGATGCCCGTGTCGCGCATGCCTAGCAGCTTGCCGGCCTGATGCTCGGACAAGACGCCGGTGATGTGGTCGTCGACCACAACCACTTCGTCGACCTTGTCGCCCCATTGCCTGGCGAACATTCCGATCGTCGCCGAGCCGCAGCCGACCCGCATGCGCTCCTCAAGCTTGCCATTAATGATCGGCGCCTTGCCGGCCTGCACGATCACACTCGCGCCGCCGTCCACGACAAGCTCGACGCCCTTGCCGTTGCAAAGATTGAGCAGAGTATCGCAAGTGACGCGGCCCTCTTTCTTCGCACCGTGGGTGAGGTGATTGACGCCGCCGAGCGAAAGCATCTGCGAACCATATTCGCCTGTCGTCACATGGCCGACTGGCTCGCCCTCGGCGCGCACAATTGCGCATTCCCCACCGAGATGGCGATCGGTGTCGATTTTGAGTTTCACGCCGCAATAGCTGTAGATGCCCTCGGTGACGACCGTCACCATGTCGACCCCGTCTGCCTTGGAGGAAACGATGAAGGGGGCGGGCTTATAGTCGGGATAGGTGGTGCCGGCGCCGACGGCGGTGACGAGCGGAACGGGTCGCCGGAGGATGTCGCCGCTCCAGGCGGCCTCGGCATTGACGAAAGGCACGACCTTGCCGCCTTCGCTTACGGTCCGATCGAGCAGCACATGCGGGTCGACCCGCACCAATTGGCCATCGCGGTTCGCGTAGCGGTCGCAGGCGCCCGTCATCCCCGGCCGAATGTAGCACATGACCGGACAGGCGTCGCAGCGGATCTTGTCGTCGGCCTCGGTCATGTCGGGGTTCTGGCGGCTGCGAGGATGGCCTGGCGCACGCGGTCCGGGGTCGCCGGCGCGCGGTGGATTCGAACGCCGGTCGCATGATGGATGGCGTTAAAGATCGCAGGCGCAGTCGGAATCAATGCCTGCTCGCCGATGCCCTTGGCCCCAAACGGGCCGACAGAGGAACCATCCTCGATCAGGATGCACTTGACCGGCGGCATATCGCCGATCGTCGGGATCAGATAGTCGTGCAGGTTCTCGCCCTTGCCGGGGAAGAACTCCTCCATTAGCGCGAGGCCAAGGCCCTGCGCTGCGCCGCCCTCGATCTGGCCTTCGACGAGCGTCGGATTGATCGCCCGGCCGACATCGTGCGCGCAAACCAGGCGCAGGACTTTGACACACCCGAGCTCCACATCGACTTCGATCTCCGCCATATGCGCGCCCGAGCCGAACACGGCGTAAGGATTGCCCTGCCCATTCTCGTCGAGCGGCGTTGTCGGCGGATCGAAAGTCTCGACCACTTCCGCTACGAACCCGGCGCCGTTAACCGGCAAGGCCGCGAGCTCAACACGCCGCTCGCCGGCAGCGTCCGCAATGACCACTGAGCCGGTCTCGAAACGGAGCTTCGCGTCCTCGCCGACATTCGCGAGACGTAGGAGCTCGCGTCTCATCGCGCGCGCCGCGAGAGCGGCGGCGTTGCCTGACACGAAGGTCTGGCGCGAGGCGGAGGTCTTGCCGCAGTCTGGCGTAATGTCGGTGTCCGCCGACACGAGATCTAACTGGTCGATCGGCGCGCCAAGCGCGTCGGCGCAAATCTGCGCGATGGCCGTGTTCGAGCCTTGGCCGATATCGACCGCGCCCTGGAACAGATCAAAGCGGCCGTTGGGCTTGAGGCCGAGGCGCATCGTCGAGGGATTCGACATCGAGGTGTTGCCGCAACCGTACCACATGCCGGCGACGCCGACCCCGCTCTTCAATGGGCCTCGAGCCTCGGCGTTGTGCCGCTCCGCCGCGGCGCGCGCTTGAATCCAATCGGGGCGTAAGGCCTCGAGACACGCTTTGAAGCCCATGCCGTCCGCGAAGATCTGGCCGGTGACAGTTGGCTCGCCCGCGCCAAGCGCGTTGAGGATGCGGAACTCGAGCGGATCGATATTCAGACGAAGCGCGAGCTCGTCGTAGAGCTGCTCTTGCGCGATTGCACTCTGCGGCACGCCGAAGCCGCGAAAGGCGCCGGCGGGCACGAGATGCGTGTGGATCGCGCGCGTCAGCGCCCGGTAGTGCGGCATGCGATACGGACCGGAGGCGTGCACCGGCACGCGGTTGGCTACCGTTGGTCCCCAGGAGGCGTAGGCGCCGGTGTTGAAATCGGCGGAGAAGTCCATCGCCGCGAGACACCCGTCGCGCATCGCTCCGATCTTTGCGACCATGCGCGCCGGATGGCGCTTGGTCGTCGTCATGATCGATTCGCGGCGCGAATAAACCATGCGGACAGGACGATCGAGTAGCCAAGCGGCGACTGCAATGAAAGGCTGAATGGACAGATCGAGCTTCGCGCCAAAACCACCGCCGACCGCCGTCGGGATGATCCGCACCTGGTCGGGCGCGATTCCAAGGATCTTCGCAACGTCGTCGCGATCCATATAGGGCGCCTGCGTGCAGGCCTGGACCTCGATGCGGTCGCCGACCCGGCGAGCAAAGCCCGCCTCGGGCTCTATATAGGCGTGCTCAACGAAACCTGTCTCGAAAGCGCCCTCGACAACAATGTCCGCCGCAGCGAGGCCCGCAGCGACATCGCCACGCGCCACGCGCCCGGTCGTCAGAATGTTACGCGCGCGGCGCGGGTGAATGCGTTGGGCGCCCTCTTCGAGCGCCTCTTCGAGCGTCGTGAGCGCGGGGCGCGGGCTCCAAGTCACAGGAAACGTCGCAAGGTCGAGATCGCGCATTGTCTCGCTGTCGCCGACCACCAGCGCTACGGCCTCGCCGCGAAAGCGTGCGACGTTCTCCGCGAGCACCGGCTGGTCCGCGAAAGGCGCAATCACGCCATAGCAGTTCGCGCCGGGGACATCCTTGGCGGTGAAGACAGCGACGATACCGGGATGCGCGCGCTGAAACGCTTCGACGTCGCCAAGGACGAACGAGGCGTGCGCGTGAGGCGATCGGACCGCGCGCGCCGTCAGCGCCTCGGCCGGCCATTCGTCAGCGCCGAAGATTTCCGCGCCCGAGAGTTTGCGAACCCCGTCGAGGCGGGGGATACGCCGCCCGACCGCGGTCTCTTGAGGCAGCTCCGCAACGTCGCGAACGCCGACGTGGTGGGCGTCCTTCACGGCGTCGAGAATGGCTCGATAGCCGGTGCAGCGGCACAGCACGCCCGCGAGCGCGTTCTGAATTGCCTCTTCGCTTGGCCGGGCCTCCCGTCGCAGCAACCCGATCGCGGACATAAGGACACCCGGCGTGCAAACGCCGCATTGTGCGGCGCCATGCGCGTGCAAGGCGGCGCGGAGCTGCGCGACGATCGCCTCGTCGTCGCCGAGGCCCTCAATCGTTTCAATCGAGCGCCCTTCCGTTTGCCCAACAGGGGTCAAGCAGGCGCAAACCGACTCGCCGTCGATGAGCACCGTGCAGGCTCCGCAATCACCGGCGTCGCAGCCGACCTTGACGCCGGTCAGGCCGCATTGTTCGCGCAGGACATGACTGAGGCGTTCGAGTGGCGATCCGGAAAGGCGCGCCGGTTTTCCGTTGAGGGTCAACGAGGCGCCCGGTGCGCGTTCGAGCATCAGACGACGCCTCCCGTCCGGCAAAGCGCACAAGCGTCTATCGCTCGCCTCAGCAACGTCAGGGCGGCGTCACGCCGATAGCCCGCGCTCGCGCGGACGTCGTGAATCGGTGCCAGTCGCGCAAGGTCTTTCGCCTCTATCGACCGTCCGAGGCCCGGAGACGCCGGCGCGCCAATCAGACGGCGCTCCGCTTCCTTCATCCGCTGAGCGACGACGGAGCAGGCGCCGACGGCGATCCGAGCGTCGCGCACCATGCCCTCGACGACGTCGAGCGCGACGGCGACCATCACGATTGAAATCACGAGATAGCGCCGGCCCCCAAGTTTGAAGAAGGCCGACCGCATCGTCGAGGGGGGCAGCGGCGTTACGATCGCGGTCATCACTTCGCCAGGCGCCAGTAAGGTGCTTCGAGCGCCGTTGATAAAAACATCGAGGGCAAGACGGCGAGTCCCACGCCGAGAGGCGAGTGCCACTTCGGCGTCGAGGATAAGTAGGGGCGGCGCCCCGTCGGCGGCAGGTGACGCATTGCAAAGATTTCCGGCGATCGTACCTCGATTTTGGATCTGAACGGCGCCCACGTCTCGCGCGGCGACCTTCAGCGCGTCGAAAGCGGGCGGCAGATCGGTCCGCGCAATATCGCTCCACGTCGTCGTCGCGCCGATGCGCACGCACGCGCCGTCCACGCTCACACCGCGGAGCGCGGATATATTGGAAACGTCTACGTAATCCGCTTGCAAGGGACGCTCGCCCGCGCCGGGGTAAACGTCAGTCCCTCCAGCGATGACGCGGGTGCCGCTTTCGGCCAGCAACCCCAGCGCGTCGTCGAGGTTGGAAGGTCGAGCATACATGCGAGCAGCTCACACGTCGGATGTTTGTATGCAAATGATCGAGAGGAACCGGCGCTTTGTCAAGGACCGTCCGTCAAGCGGGGGAATCGCCTGATGCTGTGGGAGCGCACTTCGCAAGGTTGCACCTCGCTCAACATCGAAATCTGGCAAGCTGATTGGGTTCAGATGTGAGACTGGCGCCGTGCGGGCCGCGAGCGCCTCGAAAGTCTCGCCAGTCTCAACTAGAACGGCGGGGTTCGCCGATGGCGCCCTCAATAGCGGCGGCCACCGCGAGGCGCTATAACAGTTCTTACCTCTTTCGTGGCCTGATAATCAGTCACCTTTGTGCAGGATTTGATCCGGTCTCACCTTGCGAAAGTCCAACCCCTCTATTGACCGCAACTCGGCGCGGCGCGGAGCCACAAGCGTCGGCCAGCGCGTGGTGGGAAGGTACCGAAAAGTGCTGGATGACATCCGCCGATTTTCTCTCGCCTCGCGCGCGCGAAGGGGGGTCTACGCAGCAAGGGTTTAATCTCCGAGCTACCGCTAAACGATCCGACTGCTCGCGGACATCCGGCGCAACCGTCTCGGGGGCTTCGGTGTCCTCTTTCGCCTAAGGTAGAATAACCAGCGGGCTATATATCCGCACGGTACGCGGGGCGACCGATAGCGGTACTCGCATCTCGCGAACGCAGGGCCGCTAGCTGAGCATGCTCGAGCGTCACCCGCGACGAACACCCGGCCCGCAGCCCTGCGAAGCTTCAACCCCCGGCCGGACTTTCGCGAAGCGCGCGGCGATGCAGTTGCCGGTCCGGTTCTTGCGCAAGGCGTCCGGGATGCCCGCTGGATCGGCTCGGTACTACGAGAACGGGCAGATCGGCTCAGTGCTAGGGCGAGCTGCTTTTGGATTGAGGCGGCCGAAAGGGAACGGCTCGGACGACAATCTGTTGCAGAAAATCAGAAATCAGGTTAGGCTTGCCCCGTGAACAATCCTGCGCTTCCGCATGGCCTCGACCGCACGCTCCCCTCCCGGCGCCTCTCAACGCCAGGGAGAAGGCGCGAGAAAAAATTTTCCCCGCTTCAAGCCTCGTAACCCATTGAAAAGTCTCGATTCGCACGAGAGAATCCAAGGAAATCCAAGACAATCCAACCCTCATGGGGCGGGCCTTCAGAGCGAAACGGTGAGGGGCCAAGAAAGCCCAAACGGATCGACCGGACCAACGTCGCGACCCACCGCCGAGACGGAGCCAAACCGACTCCATCCAAAGGCAAAGCGCCCTAGCTGCGGATTCGCCCAGTGTTCAGCCACAGTTTGTGGAAGGGGAACTGCGGACAGCCGGTTGTCGTTTCGCGTTCTCACACGGATGCGGCAAGCCGCGCCACGCGGATCAGGCGGCCCTGCGGAGCGTCGCCGTTGCCGCCGCCGCCCGGCGATCGACCTTGCCGAGAGGGCCGCGCGGCACGGCGTCGACAGCCCACAGCCGCTCCGGCGCCTTGTAGTCCGCGAGCTGCCGCCTGGTGTCCTTCAGAATGTCGTCAAGCGCAGCATTGCCCGCGCCGCTCGACAGTTGCACGACGGCCGCCACGCGCTGGCCCAGCACGGGATCCGGAATGCCGAAGACCACGGCCTCGCGCACCAGAGGATGGCTCAAAAGGACCCGCTCGACCTCGACCGGAGAGATGTTGGACCCGCCGCGGATGATGAGATCCTTCTTGCGGCCTACGAACCAGAGTTCGTCGCCCTCGCCTTGCCGCATCAGGTCGCCGCTGTGGTACCAGCCATCGCGTGTCGCATCGTCGATGCGATCCGGCGCGACCCAGTAGCCCACGGTCACGTAGGGACCACGAACCAGGAACTCGCCGACCTCGCCTCGCGGCACATCCCTGCCTTCATCGTCCACGAGACGAATCTGCGCGCCCGGCGCAATCCGAGTGACAGGCCCGGGCTGTAAGCCCTCCCTTAGCGCGCCGACCACCTCGGTCGCGCCCCACATGTTGCGCAGCGGCGCGCCGAAGGCCGCTTCGAAATCCACCTGTAACTGGATGGGGCACACGTCCCCTGCACACTCGCAGTGCCGCAGCGAGCTGACCTTACGCGGCTGGTTGCGCTGACGTTCCAAGAGCGCGCCATACATGAACGGCAGGCCGAGCATCCATGTGCATCCATGCAATTCGATCCGGTCCAGCACCGCGTCCGGATCGAAGCGCTCCACCATGACCATGGGGGCGCCGCAGTTCACTGAGAGCAGAAAGATAAAGAGGCCAGTGCCGTGCACCATCGGGCACGCGTTGAGCACGGTCTGCGCGGCATCGAGATCAGCATGCGCGAGCGCCTCCATGATCGCCGATAGCGTCGCCGGCGTATGAGTGACGAACTTGGGCGCGCCGGTGGTTCCGGACGTCGTCAGCAGGACCGCTGGCGCGTCCTTATCGGGCTCCGGCGGCAAACGCCCGGCGGTGCTGTTGATGAGGAGCGCCCACCACGGCATGGCGCCTCTATAGGCGCCGCCCGGGCCGGTGACGAAGCGCTTCTCCTTCGCGAGGATCTCCGGCTCGATGGTTTCGACGTAGGAATAAAGCTGCTCCTCGCCAAGATAGAGAGCGGGCTGCAGGCGCTGGAAGACCTCGCGCAGTTCGGCGGTCTTGAACCTCAGGTTCGTCGGGCACGCGATCGCTCCGATGCGAAAACACGCGTACAGCGCAATCGCCATTTCGGGCCGGTTCGGCATGTGGAGTACAACCCGGTCTCCCTGCCGAACGCCATGGGCCAGGAATGCGCGTGATAGCCGCTCAGCGCCGGTCAGCAGGTCATGATAGGTCCACACAACATCATCGTAGATGAAGGCAATCCCGTCGGGTTGCGTTGTCTCCTGGTGGAACAGGGCGTTCATGGGAGTCATGGTCATCGCGTACTTTCTTTCCCGATTGAGCGGCCGCTGTCGCCGCGTCGGGATTGAAGCAACCGGGAGCTACAGACTTGTTTCCGTTCCAGGAAATCGGGCTACAGCCGTAACTCAATGACCGCGAGGTGACATCGGCCGGTAGGCGAGCCGGCCCATGCTGCAGGGCGATCCGTCGAGCTGCGGATTCCCATACAAACCGCGGATGAAATGACCAAACGATCGAACAACAGGCCACTGCAGGCCTTGATTTCTCCCGTTCGCGGCGACGAAGAGCCGCTTCGGCAACACCGCGCCATGCAGATTGCGGCTCTCTTCGCCGCCGCACTGTTCATGGAGAATCTGGACAGCACCATCATCGTGACGGCGCTCCCACAGATGGCGCGATCTTCCAGTACCGATGCTGTCGGTTTGAACATTGGCGTAACGGCCTACACGCTCACTCTGGCCGTCGTCATTCCGATCGGCGGCTGGATGACGGATCGCTTCGGCGCACGGCGCGTGTTCGCAACCGCGATCGCGATATTCACCGGCGCCTCGGTGCTGGGCGGGCTCAGCCAGCGGCTATGGAGCTTTACTGCCCGCCGGGTCCTGCAAGGCGCTGGCGGCGCGATGATGACGCCGGTGGGAAGACTGGTGATGCTTCGCGCGACCGACAAGCGCGATCTCGTACGCCTCATTTCCTATGTCGCCCTGTCCGGCCTGGCGGCGCCGGTGCTGGGACCGCCGGTCGGTGGGGCCATCACCACATATCTCGGCTGGCGTTGGATCTTCTTCCTGAACCTGCCGCTCGGCTTGATCGGCATCTGGTATGCGCGGGCCCTTATCAGCGATGAACGCGCCGCCTCCGTGCCGCGCTTCGACCTGTCCGGCTTTCTGCTCTGCGGCAGCGCCTGCGTTTCGCTGATTACGGGCTCGAATTGCTGGACCGGGCGTCGACCCCGTGGGCGGCGATGACGGCGTGTCTCGGCGGGCCTGAGTTCTGGGGCGAAGTGCAACCCCCGGCGTCACTGAAGCGGCTCGATATTCCTTCTCGCCGAGCCGTCTTCGTCCCCTGGAAGCCGAGCAGAAGGCCGGCGTTCGGAATGGGAAACCCGACTT
>Ga0210406_10001058_pt1 | contig 35105 bp, 22 predicted proteins | sample IncBWC30MmetaG_FD_155454 | JGI IMG/M metagenome (GOLD analysis project Ga0210406, IMG submission 155454) | Forest soil microbial communities from Barre Woods Harvard Forest LTER site, Petersham, Massachusetts, United States - Inc-BW-C-30-M | ecosystem: Environmental > Terrestrial > Soil >... | reverse complement strand
ATGTGTTCATCGAACTGAAGCCGTTGTCGCAGCGCAAGCTGTCCGCCTCCCAGGTCGTCAGTCGCTTGCGTCCGAAGCTCAATGCCGTTTCGGGCGCCAGGCTGTTTTTGCAGGCGGCGCAGGATCTACGTATCGGCGGCCGCCAGTCGGCAGCGGAGTATCAGTACACGCTGACCAGCGATGATCCCACCGCGCTGTTCAAGTGGGTGCCGAAGCTTGTGACCGCGCTCAGCAAAGATCGGGCAGACGTTGCCGACGTCAACTCGGATCTGCAGCAGAATGGCCTGCAGATTTACGTCAACATGAATCGCGCCACCGCCGCGCGCTATGGCTTCGCACCGAACCAGATCGACAACGTGCTCTACGATGCTTTCGGCCAGCGCACCGTCTCAACCATCTTCAACCAGATCAACCAATACTTCGTGGTGATGGAGGTGGCGCCCAAGTATTGGCAGTATCCGCAGATGATCGACCGCATCCGTTTCAGCACCGCGGCGGGCAACGCGAGCGGCACCCAGCAGACCCAGATGCCGGGCAACACCGTTTCACCGGTCCAGACGCCGGTCGCGGCAACAACGCAGACATCAGCGCCCACCACCAACGCGCTCAACGCCAATGCGGAGGCCAACGTGCTCACCAACGCCATCGCCAACTCCAGGGGCGGCAGCTCGAGCGGTAGTGCGGACAGCACGGCATCCGAAACCCTGGTGCCGTTTCCGGCTTTAGCCTCATCCATCAGCAACCACACGGCCACACAGGTGAGTCACCAAGGTGGTCTGGTCGCCGCCACCATTTCGTTCAACCTGCCCCCAGGCGGTTCATTGAGCAAGGCGACGGCGGAAATCAATCGTGCGTCGCAGGAAATGGGCCTGCCGGCCTCCATCCACGGCAGCTTTGCAGGCGCCGCGCAGGTCTATGCCCAGTCGATGTCGACCATGCCGCTGCTGATTCTCGCCGCACTCGCGGCCGTCTATATCGTGCTCGGCATTCTTTACGAGAATACCGTCCATCCCATTACCATTCTTTCGACGCTGCCGTCCGCCGGCATCGGCGCCATACTGGCGCTGCTCATTTTCGGTACGCCATTCTCGGTGATCGCGATGATCGGCATCATTTTGCTGATCGGCATCGTCAAGAAGAACGCCATCATCATGATCGATGTCGCCATTCACCTGCAGCGCGATGATGGAATGGAGCCGCAGAAAGCCATTCACGATGCCGCCGTGGTGCGCTTGCGGCCGATCATGATGACCACCGCCGCTGCCGTGTTGGGAGCCTTGCCGTTGGCGATAGGCATCGGCCAGGGCGCATCGCTGCGCCAGCCGCTCGGCATCACGGTCATGGGTGGCTTGATCTTGAGCCAGGTCTTCACGCTTTACACGACACCGGTGATTTATTTATACCTCGACCGGCTGCGTGCGAGGCTTGCGCGGTGGTCAGCCACACTGCCGTGGAACCAACAATCCGACGCGAGCGCATCGCCATGAATAGGTGCCGCAAAGCCTTGGTCTCCTCGCTCGCGCTGCTGCTCAACGGTTGCTTGGTCGGGCCCGACTACCATCGCCCGCCGGTCCCGGTACCCACCGAGTACAAGGAGCTTGCGGGTTGGACCGTCGCGGCGCCCGCGGCCGATGCGCCCAAGGGCGATTGGTGGACCGCGTTCAACGATCCCTTGCTCGACACCCTGGAACCCATGGTGTCGGTGTCCAACCAGACCGTGCGTCAGGACTACGCCAACTACCAGCAGGCGCTGGCCGAAGTGCAGGTGGCACGCAGCGCCTTGTTCCCGACGGCTGCGGTGACGGGCTCGGCAACCAAGCAGCACGCGGCAAGCGCCAATTTCGGCGCCGCCCCGGCGAGCGTTACAGCAGGTTCCCTCGAGGGCAGCGTGAGCTGGGCTCCGGATTTGTGGGGCGCAGTGCGGCGCGCCATTCAAGAGAGCAAGGCCACTGCACAGGCGAGTGCAGCGACGCTCGCGAATGCCACTTTGTCGGAACAGACCGCGCTCGCGATTGCCGTCATCGATTTGCGGGTAACCGATGCCAACATCGATCTGCTGCAGAAGACGGTCGAGGCGTTCACAGAATCTTTGCGCGTGGTTTCGAACCAAGGTAGTGCGGGCACGACGCCGCCCTCGGACGTCATTGCCGCGCGCACCCAATTGGAAAACACGCAGGCCAGCCTGATCGCGCTCGGTGTCGCGCGCGCGCAGAACGCCCACGCGATCGCCGTCCTGGTCGGCAAGAATCCGGAGGATCTCGACATTCCCCATAGCACGGCGATGCCCGATTTACCCTCGGTGCCGGCGGGTGTGCCCTCTGCCTTGTTGCAGCGCCGGCCGGATGTCGCCATCGCCGAACGCCAGATGGCCGCGCAGAATGCCGCGATCGGCGTAGCCGTGGCCGCGTATTACCCGAATCTTTCGTTGTCGGCGACGGGCGGATTTTCGCAGTCGCCGCTCGCGGGTTTGCTGCACGCCGCCAACCATGTCTGGTCGCTTGGCGCGGCGGCCGGCGAAACTGTGTTCGATGCCGGCCTGCGCCACGGCCAAGTCGCCGCCGCCAAGGCAGCTTACGAGGCGACCGTCGCCAATTATCGCGGCACCGTACTGAAGGCGTTTCAAAATGTCGAAGATGATCTGGCCGGCCTGCGCATTCTCGCCCAGCAGGGTGAAGTGTTGGACTCAGCCGTGAAAGACGCGACCCGTGGATCCGAGATCGCGTTGAATGAATACCAAGCAGGCACGGTGGATTACACGACTGTTGCCACCGCTCAAGCCACGCAGTTGAGCACGGAGCAGAGCGCGCTCAACGTAAAGCAGCAGCGCTTGCTCGATACGGTGTCGCTGATCGGGGATCTGGGCGGAGACTGGTCGGCGGGCGCACTGGACGATGCGGGTAAAACTGCGGCACAGCACTGAAACAGCAGCGTGGAACGTCGCCTGCTCCGCATGCTAGGATCCATGATGCGCTCACATTTTATACTCGCAGTGTTGATTGCCGTTCCCCTGCCGGTGCTTGCCGCTCCGGGGCTCCATGATTTCAAGAGCGTGGCCATCGCGCCGGATGGCCAGCACATCGCTTCGATCGAGACGTCGGATGATGGCAGTGACAGCGATGCGCCTGCTTCGCTCATGATTCGGGATCTCGTCGGCGGGGCGGTGGCCGTGCCGCTGCCGTGCACCGCCGGACCCAACTGCGTGGTGGATTCACCCGCATGGAGCACGAACGGCCAACTGGCTTTCCTCGTGTCGCGACCCCAGGAGGGAGTCGCCGAGATCGACACGGTGGACCCCAAGGGTGGCGCGGTGCGCCGAGTGCTCAGTTTCAACGGAACCTTGGATCGATTGCGTTATGGGCCGGGCAACCGGCTGGCCGTGCTGGCGACGGCGCAGGCGCACAAGTTGGTGGGCCGCACGGAGGCGGGCGTGCCCTTGGTGGGCGACATCGGCAGCGAAGCCGATGAACAGCGGATCGCAGTGGTCGACGGCGCGGCGCTCAATTTCGTCTCGCCCGCGGATCTTTATGTCTATGAATTCGATTTCCTGCCCAACGGCGGATTCGTAGGTACTGCGGCACCCGGGGATGGCGATAGTCAGTGGTGGCTCGCCAAGTTGTACGCATTCGAGCACTCTCAAGCTCGCGTGGTGTTTGCACCGGGACCGCGCGAACAACTGGCCGCACCGGCAGTGTCGCCCGATGGCAAAAGTGTGGCCTTCATCGGCGGTTGGATGAGCGACTTTGGCTCCACGGGCGGCGATGCATATGTGCTGCGTCTCGATGAGCCGGGGGCAATGCCCAACAACCTGACCGCTGGATCGCATGCGACCGTGACGTCGCTGGACTGGAGCTGCGGCAAGGGACTCACCGGGATGATGCTGGCGGGCGATACGGTTGCGATCGCAAGACTCGATGCGGCCGGCGCGAAGCCCGTCTGGTCGGGACAGGTGTCGCTCACCGGCGGAATGGGCAACGGACTTTCGTGCGGGCCGCATGGCGTCGCTGCGGTGAGCTCGAGCTTCGAGGCGCCGCCGGAGATCGTGGTGGGACCCCTGGGTCATTGGCATCCGATCACGCACGCGAATGCGGCGCTCGGCGCAGTGTCGTTCAGCGCCCACTCGGTGACGTGGCGCAATGAAGGTTTCGATGTGCAGGGCTGGCTGTTGGAGCCGGCGGGCGGAGAACCCGGAGTGAAGCGGCCGATGGTTGTGTTGGTGCACGGTGGGCCCCAAGCGGCCTCCACCGACAAGTTTTTGCCCGCTTTCAGCCAAGCGCGCGTGTTATTGGAGGCGGGATGGGACGTCTTCGAACCGAATTACCGCGGCAGTTTTGGTCAAGGCGAGGCCTTTGCCGCCGCCAGCATCCAGGATCTGGGCGGCGGCGATTGGCGCGACGTGCTCACGGGCGTCGATGCCGCAGAACGGGCGGCGCCGATCGACGATACGCGGGTGGGGATCATGGGCGGATCTTACGGGGGCTACATGGCTATGTGGGGCATCACCCAGACGCATAGGTTTCGCGCTGCTGTCTCGCATGCGGGCGTTTCGGACTGGCTGTCCCTCGAGGGCGAGGCGCCGCAGGCGGGATCGGATGAGGTGAGCTTTGGCGGATCCGTCTACGATGATCCAACGGCGTATCTCAAGGCGTCGCCGATCATGCACATGCGCGGCGCCAGCACGCCGACCCTGATCACGGTGGGCGAGCGCGATCTAGAATGCCCGATGCCGCAGAGCGAAGAGTTCTACACGGCGCTCGAGGCGCTTGGCGTACCGGTCGAGTTTCACGTGTACCAGGGGGAAGGCCATCACCTGCACAAGGCTGCGGATCGCGCGGATTTCCGTAAGCGGACCGTCGGCTGGTTTCAGCGTTGGTTCGCGGCCACCACGCCGACAGCGCGGGAGCCAACCACCTGCCGGTCGCAGAACGGACCTGCGGGCACGGTCACAAATCTGCATTGACAACGTAATGTCCCGGCGGTAAGCAAGGGATCCCGCATTGCTCGCATCGGGCATCGGAGCAGGATCTCAAAATTAACTAAAACGCAGAGGGACATCCGTATGAAAACTTACCGTTTCACGTCTGCATTGGTTGGCACCGTCCTGATTCTGGCGACGGGTTGGAGTTTGGTTCACGCGGAAAGTTCTCCCGTCGGCAAGAAGGCACTATCGGGCACTTATGTTAACTTTCTCGAGGCGCGCGAGGCCATGGCCGCCGGTAAACCGGTGACCGCCGCACGCTCGGCGGTGATACCTGTGCCAAGCTCGGGCTTTCAGCTCTTGTCAGCCCGCGATCTGGGAGACGATGGGGGCGGCGGCCTGCCGATATTTAGTTTCGACGCGCGCGCGGCGCGTGACGGCCATCGGTACAAGGGTACGATGATCGGCAGCAGCCCGTTCACGAACCCGCAGTCCGTGTCGGTGCCCGCCTTCATCGTGCCGGTGATCCTGCACATTCACAGCATTGCCACCGCCATCAATCCGAAGACGGGCAAGATTACCAGCGTACCCGGCGACTTCACCGTAGATCCGACGGCGCACGACAATGTGTGTTTGGCTGCGCCGAACACTGTTCCAGCCAAGGTGCTGCGCCAGTCGCCGATCTTCGAGCCCGCCAATTTCAGTTTCGGCGGAACTTCGGTCGGCAAGACGCAGTATATCGATGCGTTCATGCGCGCGAATTTCTTCGGCTTGCGGGGAGTGGCAGATAATTATCACTTGAAGTTCGGGCCGGTGAACACATTGCGGGCAATCGAAATCGATGTGCCTGCCATTGAGGGCGTGGCGATCGATGCGAAAACCTTTTTTGGTGGTTGCGGTACGCTCACCTTCATCGACCTCAGCTGGTGGGATCAGTTGCTGAATGCCAGTTTGTTGCCGGAACTGGCGGAGCAGGGCGTCAATGCCTCCAACCTACCGGTCTTCTTTATGTACAACACCGTGCTCGGAGGCCCGTCGATCGGTCTCGGCGACTGCTGCGTAGGCGGCTATCACAGCCTCGCAGGCTTCCCGACACCGACCGCGACCTACTCGGTCGCCGACTTCGACACCACCGGCTTGTTCGGGGTTGCATTCGCGAACACTGCGGTAATCGCGCATGAACTCGGCGAGTGGGCCAACGATCCTTACACCATCAACCTGGTGCCGCCTTGGGGAGGCACCGGCCAGGTGGGGGCCGGGTGTCAAGGCAATCTCGAAGTGGGCGATCCACTGACCGGCACCGTCGTTCCGACGGTCACGCAGCCCAACGGCTTCACCTACGACCTGCAGGAGTTGGCATTCTTCTCCTGGTTCTTCGGCGGACCATCGATCGGCATCAACGGCTGGTTTTCGAACAATGGGACCTTCACCACCGATGCCGGGACACCCTGCCTGCTGCAGTAGGGCAAAGTCTCTTTGTATCTTCGCGGCAGGGGGACTGGTTCGGGTACACGGCCCGAACCAGTCTCCCGCGAGGGATTCGGCAGCGCCCCGCGGCGCCGCTCACAGTACGCCCTTGATCGCCAAATGCGCGCGGAGGAGCATCAGTCCCCCCGATCGCCGCCAAGCTTCCTATCCGAAGGCGCACGCAAGAAAGTTTTTCAGGAACGGTGACGTATCGGTACGCCGCCACGCCAGCGACAACCGAGTCTTGGGGGACACGTCATGAAGTTCTTTGAAGACGACCCCCTTGATCTGGAGAGCCTGTAATGAAGCCGCCACCAATGAAACGCCGACTTCTGCGGCTACTAATTGCACAATGGTCACCAACTGTGGAACGCTCGGTCCGAGAGTCGGCTCAAACCCGGCTTTTCGGCAGGCCGCAATCACGGTATCGAACAGGCTTGGAGTATCTTCTCGACGATGTAAGATAAAACTCTCATCGCGCAGGTCCGCCAAATTGAGCTTGGTCAATTTCGCCGCGCCGTGCTTGCTCGGCAACACCGCCATCAGCGGCTCTTCCGAGATCAATCGAATCTTCACGTGCTCGGCATCTGCATCCGCCGGGCGCACAAATACGACATCCAGTTGCCCATCGAGCAATTCGGCAATCAGTTGCGCCGTATGGCTTTCATTGAGACTGAGCGCGACGCCGGGGTATGCGCGGCGATAATTGCGCAGTGCCGCCGCGAAAACCGGGTTGAGCGCAGACGAGTTCGTATATCCAACCGCGAGTGCACCTGACTCACCGCGTGCGGTGCGGCGTGCTGATTGCGTAGCGCGTTCTACGTGATCTGGAATGTTGCGCACCAGATCATGAAAGGCCTTCCCGGCCTCGGTAAGCTCCGCGCCCTGAGGAATGCGGTGGAATAAGCGTGCACCCACCTCCCGTTCGAGGTCACGAATCTGAAGGCTCAGTGGGGGCTGGCCGATACCGACACGCTCCGCGGCACGTGTGAAGTTCTTTTCGGCCGCAACCGCGAGGAAATAGCGTATGTGGCGCAGTTCCATAGGTATTTGCAAAACGTATCAAGAACGGGGGCCACATTCAATGGTTAATGGGTGAGCCGGCGACCAAGGCCAATCTCGTCGGTTGGCGAAGGAATGGCCCGCCTGCCTGGTATTTATAAAAAGTATCAAGAGTGTCTGTGGCATCCAATAGCGCAATCCGGAGTCCGACGAGTAACTTGGCATTCGACCGGCACGGAGATTCAAATGAGCAAATCGCGAACCTTACCTATAATGACCCTCGGGTTGAGTATTGCAGCCGTGCTTTCCGGATGTGCGACATTCGAGAAATGCGGGTTCAACGGTTGTCCCGGCGACGCGAAGACGACGGCCAATGTGAAGGCGCTGTTCGATCAACATCCGGAATTGGGGACTTCAATCAATGTGCAGACGCTCGATCATGTGGTGTATCTATATGGCCTGGTCGATACACCATTCGAGTCGGAGATCGCGAAGTCGGTTGCCCTTGAAGCCCCCGGCGCGGCGCGAGTCGTGAGCACAATCGCCAACGGAAACTAGCGTCCGAAGAGGTACCGAGGCGCGCAATTATGTAGAATCGTATGATCACAGGAGAAGTGCATGGAACTCCAGATCAACGATCAGCGTGTCACGGTGGCCGTCGAAGCGGATCTACCGCTGTTATGGGTGCTGCGCGATCTGCTCGGCATGACCGGTACCAAATTCGGCTGTGGCATGGCGCTGTGCGGTGCCTGTACGGTATTGGTCGACGGTCAGGCAGTGCGCTCGTGCGTACTGCCGGTTGCGCAAGCAGCCGGTAAAAAAATCACGACCATTGAGGGTGTCGGCTCGACACCCGTGGGCGCGGCGTTGCAGGGCGCCTGGCAAGAAATCAACGTACCGCAATGCGGCTACTGTCAGGCCGGACAGATCATGTCCGCGACCGCACTTCTTCAGGTCACACCTCAACCGAGCGACGCCGATATCGAGGCGGCGATGTCGGGCAATATTTGCCGCTGCGGAACCTACACGCGTATTCGCGCCGCGATCAAGCAGGCGGCCGCGCATGCGGGGCAAACGAAATGAGCGCCGTTCCCGATACATTTTTCGTACCCAAGGGTGTGACTCGTCGCGAGTTTTTACAGCGCTTGCAAGCGATGGGCGGGCTGTTGTTGGTCGCGGACGGTCTGCAAATCGCCAAGGCGGCGGATGCCCCGAAGTATGGAGCCGAGGGCATGCCGCACGGCACCGTCGACAATCCTTTGGTGTTTCTCACCATTGGCGATGACGGCTGGGTGACGATCGTCGTTCACCGCTCGGAAATAGGCCAAGGCGTTCGCACCGGAATGCCGCTCATCGTTGCCGACGAACTGGAAGCCGACTGGGCCAAAGTGAGGGTGGAACAGGCGCCGGCCGATGAGGACAAATACGGTAATCAGGACACCGATGGTTCGCGCAGTACGCGGCATTTCCTGGATCCCATGCGTCGCTGCGGCGCCGCTGCGCGCATGATGCTGGAACAGGCGGCTGCGTTGTCCTGGAATGTACCGGTCAGCGAAGTTCGCGCGCTCAATCATGAAGTGCAGCACCAGAAAACCTCCCGCAAACTCTCCTACGCGACGCTCGCAAAACGTGCCGCGAAGCTGCCGGTCCCTACGCCAAGCGCGCTGCGCCTCAAAACCTCGGCGGAGTTTCGCTATGTCGGCAAGGGCGGCGTTCCGATCATCGATGGTCACGATATCGTGACCGGCAAGGCGCAATACGGCAGCGATCCTTGGTTCAAGGACATGTGCTTCGCCGTCATTGCGCGCTCACCCGTACTGGGTGGCAGCGTCAGGGAGTTCGACGGCGAGGCAGCAGCGGCAGCACCCGGCGTACAGAAAATCCTAAGGATGCCCGCGCCGGTAGCCAAAGCTACGTTTCATCCGCTTGCGGGTATCGCGGTCATCGCGAACTCCACCGGTGCGGCGATCGCAGCGCGCAAGCTGCTGAAAATACAGTGGGACGATGGCGCCAACGGCAGCTACGATTCCGATGCGTATCGTGCCGCGCTGCAGGAATCGGCGCGCAATCCGGGCAAGGTTGTACGCGAGTCAGGCAATGTCGATACGGCCTTCAAGGCTGCCGCCAGAACAATCGAGGCCGAGTATTACATCCCGCACATTGCACATGCCACCATGGAACCGCCGTGCGCCGCTGCCCGCATCATCGCCGGCAAATGCGAAGTCTGGGCACCTACTCAGGCGCCGCAGGTCACGCGCGAGGATGTCGCAAAGCACCTTGGCTTTCCGCTGGAAAATGTCACGATCCACGTGACGTTGCTCGGCGGGGGTTTCGGACGCAAGTCGAAGCCGGACTTTGCCATCGAGGCGGCAATCCTATCGCAGGCAATGGACGGGCGACCGGTCAAAGTGACCTGGACCCGTGAAGATGACCTGCACCATGATTTCTTGCACACCGTTTCGGCGGAATATCTGCGGGCCGGCCTCGGCGTTGACGGAAAAGTCAGCGCGTGGCTGCATCGCAGCGTCGCGCCTTCGCTTGCGACCATCTTCGCACCCAGCACCAATCACGAAGTTGGGGCCGAACTCGGCATGGGCTTCATCAACATGCCCTATGACATTCCGAATCTTCGGCTCGAGAATCCGGAGGCCAGCGCTCATTGCCGCATCGGCTGGTTCCGCTCCGTATCGAATATACCGCACGCCTTTGCCGTGCAGTCGTTTGTTGCCGAATTGGCGGCGAATGCCAACAAGGATCATCGCGATTATTTGCTGGAACTCATTGGACCCGCGCGCAAGATCGACCCAAAAAGCCTGCACGACGATTGGAATCATGGAGAATCACCGCAGCGTTATCCCGTTGATACCGGGCGCTTGCGGCAGGTGGTGGAGACGGTCACACATGAGGCGAACTGGGGGAAAACATTCGCTCGCGGCCGCGGTCAAGGGTTGGCCGTTCACTATAGTTTTTTAAGCTACACCGCCGCGGTGGTCGAAGTGGGCATCGACGATGAGGGACGAATTTTGGTGCCGCGAGTCGATGTGGCATTCGATTGCGGCCCGCAAGTGAATCCCGAGAGAATCCGCTCGCAGTTGGAAGGCGCCGTCATCATGGGCCTCAGTCTGGCAATGTTTGGCGAGATCACGTTCAAAAACGGCCGATCTCAACAAGATAACTTTCACCAATATCGCGTCACGCGAATGAGTGAGGCGCCGCGCGAAATCCGAGTGCATTTGATCCCGCAATCCGATTGGAGCATGCCGCTCGGCGGCGTCGGCGAGCCTGGTGTGCCGCCGGTCGCACCGGCGCTTTGCAACGCGGTATTTGCAGCGACCGGCAAACGAATTCGCCGCCTGCCGATCCGAGATCAGGCTAAACGCGCATAGAGCCCTGAAGGGCAATGGGAGCGCAGCGGTGGGATTCGAAATCACCAAGCTGGTCGGGGCGGATTTTCCGCTGTTCGCGTTCAGTCATTGCCGCGACGTGGTGGCTGCCGTCAGCCGATCAGGCGGCTTCGGCGTATTGGGCGGCGCGCGCTTCACACCGGAGTCCCTGGAACAAGAGTTGAAATGGATCGACGCTCACGTCGATGGCAAGCCTTACGGCATCGATATTCTGATCCCGGAGCATCAGGCGGTAAAACCGGGCACGAGCGCCGATGCCATCGCAGCCATGGTGCCGGCAGAGCATCGCGCCTTTGTGGAAAAACTGCTTCGCGATAGCGGCATCGAGCCGAAAGTCGAGGTGCCGCAGGGTCGCGCAACCACCGCCTACCATGGCGAGCCGCTGCTCGATGTTGCCTTCAGGCATCCGATCCGGCTGATAGCCAATGCGCTCGGCATCGCGCCAAAGTCGATGCTCGAGCGAGGACGCCATCACGGCGTGCCTGTCGCCGCATTGGTGGGCGCGAAGGAGCATGCGATTCGCCAGGTCAATGCGGGTGTCGACGTCATTGTGGCGCAGGGTAGTGAGGCCGGCGGCCACTGCGGTGAAGTGTCTACGTTGGTACTCATCCCGGAAGTCATCGACGCCATAGGAAAGATTCGCAATGTTCCGGTACTTGCAGCCGGCGGCATCATGACGGGTCGGCAAATGGCGGGAATGATGGCCATGGGCGCGGCCGGCGTATGGACGGGTTCCGTGTGGCTCGCGACCACGGACTCTGAGACCAATGAAGTGTTTCGCGACAAACTCGTTGCCGCGAGTTCACGCGACACGGTTCGCTCCAAATACCGGACAGGCAAATTCAGCCGGCAACTGCGTTCGACTTGGCACGACGCGTGGGAAGCACCAGGAGCGCCGGCGGCGTTGCCCATGCCACTGATGGGTGTGCTCGTCGAACCCGCTTTTCAGCAAATCAACAGCGCCGCGTTGAAAGGCAACGCTCAGGCGCGTGAGTTGGTGACCTATTTCGTCGGCCAGGGAGTTGGACTGATCGATGGCGTGAGGTCGGCGGGCAGGGTGGTACAAGATTTCAAAGAAGACTTTGCGGAAGCCATGAGCACGATGATGTCTTGGCAAGAAGCGTAAGAGCAATCGGCCAAGGTCATCGGCGTCTCAGCGCCGTTCGCGGCGGCCACACCTTGCGCGTCTCGTCATTGCGAAGGGCGGGTTGGATGCCGCCACAATTGTCCTTCGTTGACATGAATTCTCTAGTCAGGCTAACTATGGCGCTGTCTTCTCCCATTGGGCAACGGCCGACCATGGCGTCGAGCAACAAAATGACCCGTGTCGAACCGTAGGGAAACCCAAACCGTAGCCAAGGAAACTGCAATGTTCACATCCATGCGTTTTATGAGCGCCACGCTTTTCATCCCGGCAGTGCTGACTCAGCCGGCGTTTGCAGCCCTGCATCGCGCGCCGTTCACGATCGAGGAGGTCATGCAAGCTCCTTATCCGTCGAGCTTGGTCGCGTCCACCAAGGGAAATTCCGTCGCGTGGGTATTCGATACGAAAGGTTGCCGCAATATCTGGGTGGCCCAGGGATCCCGTGCACGGCAGATTACCGCCTATACGCTCGATGACGGTTTCGACATCGGCGATCTGGCGCTGTCGCCGGATGAAAGTCAGGTGGCTTACGTGCGCGGCGGCTCGATCGAGGACGATGTTCCCGCCAACGTCACCAATTCGGCAGAGGGTCCGGCGCCGCGGGAAGTGTGGGTGATCCCCACCGCAAACGGAACGCCGCGCAAGGTGGGGGCGGGCCATTCTCCGGGTTTCTCACCCGACGGTACCCGGATGGTGTTTGCCGACAAGGGAAAAATCTGGTCGATCGCACCCGATGCGGGCGCTGCCACGCCATTGATTGTCGATCAAGGCCGTATTGCCTCCATGACTTTTTCACCGGATGGCAAAAGGCTGGCCTTTGTAAGCGCGCGAAAGGAGCATTCGCTGGTCGGTGTCTATGAGTTTTCCACGAAAACCATCGCGTGGATGGGTCCCAGTCTCGATCACGATACTTCTCCGACATTCTCGTCCGCCGGAACCGAAGTCGCGTTCATTCGGATCGCTTCCGAGAAGAACGCGGAATTCGTATCGCATCGTGCGGGCCAGCCTTGGTCCATTTGGATTGCCGATGTTGCGAGCGGCGAGGGTAGGCGCATCTGGGCGGCCGATAGCGGCACGGGCAGCGCCTTTCAACCCACGTTGTCGCCCCGAAGCTTGCTCTGGAACGCTAACGATGAACTGATGTTTCCTTGGGAAAAGACCGGGTGGCTGCAGCTCTATGCAATCTCTGCCCGCGGCGGCGCGCCACATTCGATCACCACCGGTCAGTTTGAAGTCGTGCACATGGAGCTGAGCGCCGACCGGCGTCGATTGGTCTATTCCTCGAACGAGGACATCGATCGGATACATGTGTGGACGTTGGACCTCAAGGGCGGCCAACCCACGCCGGCTGCGAGGGACCGCTCGATCGAGGACTACCCGCAGATCAGCGGCGACGGGACGGTTTTCGCGCTGCAAAGCGATGCAACCAAACCCCTGCAACCGGTGGTGTTGAGTGCCGGCGCGCGCTGGCAGCCGCTTGCAGCCGAAGGTTCGACATCGTTTCCCTCCTCAAAACTGGTGACCCCCGAAGCTGTGACGTTTGCGGCAAAAGACGGACAGCTCACGCATGCTCAGCTGTTTCTGCCCCGTGACAAGGACGCTGCCAAACCGCATCCTGCGATCATGTTTTTCCATGGTGGCCCGCGGCGCCAAATGCTGCTCGGCTTCAATCCCATGAGCGCTTACAACTGGATGTACGCACTCAATCAGTATTTTGTCGCGGAAGGGTTCATCGTGATCTCGGTCAACTACCGGGGTGGAATCGGTTATGGTCTGGACTATCGCGAGGCACGTAACTTCGGTCCGGACGGCGGCAGCGAATTGAACGATCTGCTTGGCACGGTGACCTACCTGCAGGGAAGAAAAGATGTCGATGCCCGCAGAGTCGGCATTTGGGGCGGGAGTTATGGAGGCCTCATGACCGCGCTGGGCCTCGCGCGGGCATCGAAGGATATCGCCGCGGGCGTGGACTATGCGGGCGTCTACAATTGGGACACCTTTCTTGCATCGATCGGCGTGCCGGTCGACCCAGGTGAAGCTACCCATCGCGGTTTTGATTCCTCGCCCGTCGCCACCATCGATCAATGGCATTCCCCGGTGCTGGTGGTCCAGGCTGACGATGATAGAAATGTGCCGTTACAGCAGTCTTTGGAGTTGATCGAGGACCTGCGTCTGCATCACATCGATCACGAAGAAATCATACTGCCGAACGAAATTCATGACCTGACCCGGTACTCGTCTTGGATTACCCTGTTCAAAGCCACTGATGCATACCTGATGCGTCATCTGCAATAGGTGAGCGCGATTCCCGCCGCCAACTCAGGCGACTCGTCCTGGTTTCAGCGCTACCTGCTGCCGGGTTTCGCTTTCAAGGCGGTGGTCATCGGCGGCGGGTATGCAACCGGGCGCGAACTGGCCGAGTTTTTTCTGCCGAGCGGACCGCGCGGCGGATTGCTGGCCATCCTGTTGGCGATGGTGATCTGGAGCGTGGTGTGCGCGGTGACGTTTAGCTTGGCTTACGCAACGTCGAGCTGGAATTATCGGGCCTTCTTTAAAAATCTCCTCGGGCCCTTATGGGTGATTTTTGAAATCTGCTACCTGCTTTTCATCATATTGATTCTGGCTGTATTCGGCGCAGCAGCGGGGGCCATCGGCACGGCGCTATTGGGCTGGCCGTCGCTGGTCGGGACCTGCTGCCTCATCGCCTGCATCAGCTTCGTCACCGCTTACGGCACCGTCTCGGTGGAGCGGCTGTTCAAGTGGGTGTCGATTTTCCTTTACGCTGTGTACGCGGTGTTCGTGGTGCTGTCTTTCTTCGCCTTTGGGGATCGAATCGTCGCGAATTTTGCCGCGCCGGCACCACACGAGGGATGGGTATTGGGGGGATTCACCTATGCCGGCTACAATGTGGTCGGCGCGGTGATCATTCTGCCGGTGCTGCGGCATTTGAAGAGCAACAAAAACGCGCTTATTGCCGGTGCGTTGGCGGGCCCCTTCGCGATGATTCCGGCACTGCTCTTTTTCATCTGCATGATCGCTTACTATCCGCAAATCGGCAGCGAAGCGTTACCATCGGATTTCCTGTTGCAACGCTTGAATTTTCCGGCGTTTCATTTTCTGTTCCAGCTGATGATTTTTCTGGCCCTGCTGGAAAGCGGCACCGGCTGCGTCCATGCCTTCAACGAGCGCATCGCCGAAGCGTACGCGGCCCGCAAAGGCGCCAGCCTGTCGAAGTCGGCGCGCCTTTGGATCACCGGCGCGCTGTTGCTGGGCTCGATATTCCTGGCAGCGCGATTCGGACTGGTGACCTTGATTGCGCGCGGTTATCGAGGCCTGGCGTACATGTTCCTGGCCGTGTTCGTGATGCCCGTCATGACCTTCGGGCTGTGGCAACTCTATTCACGGGGAAGCCCACCGCGTTAGCGCCGGCGGCCGTTGGACAATCTCGTGGGCGGCCACACCGGCAACCGGCAGAGCTGATATACCAACTATCCCATATAGAGAATGTCGTTGACAATTCTCTTATCGGGCTTACTCTGTCTTGGTTGCGACATTAAAGTTCACGGTGAAACTCCGCCGCCTGCTCGGCAGCACCTGGACCGATAGCCAGAACAAGACAGGGGATAGAATCATGAATACGACACTCAGACTGGCGATACTCAGCGCGCTCGGCGTGGCCGGTCCGTTGCTGGCGCAGCCAAGCGCGGCGCTCGATGCCGCTCTGCCGTCCGACAGCGATGCGCTGACGACCATCGTCGTCACTGCGGAAAAGAAAGAAGAGCAGCTCAAAGACGTGCCCATGAGCATCACCGCTCTGGGCGGTGGATCGCTCGACAAATTGCAGGATCGAAGTTTCAGTGATTATGCGGCGTTGGTGCCGGGGCTGTCGTTGGTGAGTGGAGACAGTGGTCTCACCCGCCTGACCTTGCGCGGCCAGAATGCCGGCGGCGACGGCTCGACGGTGGCTGTTTATTTGGACGAATCGCCGTTCGGATCCAGCAACGCCCTGCTCAACGGCTCGGTCCTCAGCGGTGACTTCGACACCTGGGATCTGCAGCGCATCGAGGTGCTGCGCGGACCTCAGGGGACCCTGTATGGCGCCAATAGCGAGGGCGGTCTTTTGAAATTCGTTACAACCGCACCCGTTCTCGGCAGCTTTTCGGGTGCGGTTGAAACGACGGGCGAGAGTGTGGATCACGGCGGGAAGGGCGGGGACGTGCGTGCAGTGCTGAACTTGCCGCTGGGCGACAAGTTTGCTTTTCGCATCAGCGGCTTCGATCAGGATGTGCCCGGCTACATTGACGATCCGTTGAGCGGCCGCAGCGATCTGAACGATGGCCACAAGTACGGTGGGCGGGCTTCCCTGCTGGCCGCGCCCACGGATGATCTGTCCATCCGGTTGACCGCCTCATCGCAGCAATCAAGATACAACGGATCCAACAGCGTCGACATCAATCCGGTCACCTTGCAGCCGTCGCATGGCGATCTTACTCAGGAACGTTTGGTACCCGAACCGAGCAGTTTCAAGTACGAGAATTACAACGCGACCATCAATTGGAATGCCGGAGCATTCAGCATTCTGTCGACCACGAGCTACGGAGTTTTGAATTCGGATACGGTCAGGGATGCCACCAACGTCCTCCTCCAACCGCCCCTTACCATTACATATGGCGAGGCTCTCGGCTCCGGCGTCCTGCTCGATAACTCGGCAGACTTGAAGAAGTTCACCCAGGAGTTGCGCCTGTCGTCGGCGGCTTCGGATCGGCTGGAATGGCAGGTCGGCGGGTATTTCACGCGTGAAACCGGACTCTTGGATCAGCACCTCAATGGTTTCATGAACCCCGGCGGCGGTTCTCTGGGTAACTTGGAGTTGGTGACACTGGCTTCGACTTATAAAGAATGGGCCGGATTCGGCAATCTGACCTACCATTTCAACTCGCAATTCGATATCCAAGCCGGCGGTCGCTGGTCGACCAATGAGCAGACCGGCACCGAGACTGTCTCCGGACCCCTCGCGGGTCCCACACCCACTGAATTCAGCACGCCGTCCAAAGGCCACGTCCTTACCTATTCGCTGGCGCCGCGTTGGCATGTGGATGCGGATACCATGGTGTATGCACGCCTGGCGACCGGATTCCGGCCCGGTGGTCCCAACGTGTTGCCGCCTGGCGTGCCGACTGGCGTGCCGCGCGAGTATGGCTCTGACAAGACGACGAATGTCGAACTCGGGATTAGGTCGACCCAGCTCGAGGGAGCGCTATCCATCGATGTTGCCGCTTTCCACATCGATTGGACCAACATTCAGCTCCTCGAGCTCGTGAATGGCTTCACCGTCAATGGCAACGGCGGTGATGCACGTAGCCAGGGACTCGAGTGGACCTTTGGATATATTCCGGTGCATGGTCTGACATTGAGTTGGGTCGGCGCCTACACCGACGCGAAACTGACGGAGCCCGTGCCGGCCGTGCACGGCAATTCCGGCGATCCTCTGCCGTACGCTCCGAAGTGGAGTACGTCGTTGGACGGCGAATATGACTTTGCCGCATTCGCGAATTACAAAGGCTTTGTCGGGAGCACCTGGAGCTATGTCGGCACGCGGCGCACCGACTTCGGCAGTTCCGTGGATATCACCGAGCAGGTAGGCTTGCCGAGCTACAATACCTACGCGGCCCGCATCGGCCTCGACAACGATCATTACCGCGTTACAGTGTACGGCAAAAATCTGGGAGACTCGCGCGGCATCACCAGCTATCAGAGCAGCAGCGCACCGGGCCTTCAGGGCGAGATGGGTGTCATACAGCCGCGCACGATTGGCGTGACGCTGTCTGCGAAGTTCTAGACCGCACCCGCAATGAACACAAAACGCGAGCTGCACGCGGAGGCCAGCATGTCGCAGGTGATGGACCTACCTCAACCGTATCTCTTGTTTCTGGGCGATACCACGGAGAAGGGCTACGCCAAGACGGCGTTCGGGCTGCGCGACTGGGCGCCAGATCGCTGCGTCGGAGAATGGGCATGCGCCGGTGCGACCGTCACCACGGATCTTCCGCGCTTGACGCCCAAGGAGGCGCGCGCGCGCGGTGCCCGCGCGCTCGTCATCGGCGTGGCCAATACCGGCGGCGTTATCGGCGACAGTTGGATCCCCTCGCTCGTCGAAGCGCTCGAGTCGGGACTCGATCTGATCAGCGGCATGCACGCCAAACTCGGCGACGTTCCGCAGTTGAAAGCGGCCGCGGAGCGCCTCGGCCGCCGGCTCATCGACGTACGTACGCCGCCGAAAAATATCCCGATCGCAACCGGTGCCAAGCGAAACGGCAAACGCCTGCTGACCGTCGGCACGGATTGCGCTGTCGGCAAGAAATACACCGCTCTGGCGTTGGCGCGTGCATTTACCCAGCGCGGACTCGACTCTGATTTTCGCGCCACGGGACAGACGGGAATCTTGATCGCGGGCGGCGGCATGCCCATCGACGCGGTCGTTGCGGATTTCGAGGCCGGAGCGGCCGAGATGTTGAGTCCCGCTGCCCCCGCGCAACATTGGGATGTGATTGAAGGCCAAGGTTCTTTGTTCCATCCGGCGTACGCCGGGGTTTCGCTCGGCCTGCTGCATGGCAGTCAGCCGGATGTCATCGTGGTGTGCCATGACATCGATCGCAAGGAGATGCTGGGTAATCCCGGCTACCTGCTGCCCGACGTCTTCGACACCATTGACTTGAATCTGAGGCTCGGCCGCCGCACCAATGCGGCAATCCGATGCGCGGGCGTCAGCTTGAACACATCGAGTCTGAATCCGAGCGATGCCGCGCGCTTGATGGACGCGGAAAGCGCGCGGCTTGGCGTTCCCGTCGCGGACCCCATGCGGCCCGGCGCTGCGTGGGAAAAGCTGGTCGATAAGTGTCTCGCGTAAATTCGTAGATAATTTGCAGATAACAGCGACCCGGTCGCAAAAAGAGAATCCATGCGTATATTCACGTTTTTGGCCACCGCGCTCCTCACCTTGGGAACGTTGACTGCCACCGCGCAGAAAACGAAACCCGCACCCGCGCCGAGCCTTGCGCCTGCAACTTCGGCGCCCGCGGCAGCACCGCAAGCAACGGTCCCGCCGACCGCTGCGCCGGCAACCGCGGGGCCAGCGCCTGCCACGGTGTTGACTGCGGACGACGTCAATGCCTGGCTGGACGGATATATGCCGTATGCACTGCATACCGGCGATATCGCGGGCGCTGTTGTGGCCGTCGTCAAGGATGGGCAAATCGTCACTGAGCGGGGATTCGGGTATTCGGACGTCGCCAAACGTGCTCCCGTGGATCCGAAGCTGACATTGTTTCGGCCGGGTTCCGTATCGAAACTCTTCACTTGGACCGCAGTGATGCAGCAGGTGGAGCAGGGCAAGATCGACCTCGATGCCGATGTGAATCAATATCTGGATTTCAAAATTCCCGCACGCGACGGCAAGCCGGTAACGATGCGCGAACTCATGCAGCACGTTGCAGGTTTCGAGGAGCAGGCCAAGGGCATCATGACGGATGATCCCAAATCGCCGGGCTTCGAAGCGCTGCTGAAGCAATGGGTGCCCGAGCGGGTGTTCGCGGCAGGCAGCACGCCGGCGTATTCGAACTACGGCGCGTCCCTGGCCGGTTACATCGTGCAGCGCGTCTCGGGCGAGTCTTTCGACGACTACCTCGACAAGCACATCTTCGCGCCGCTCGACATGAAGCATTCGACCTTCCGTCAACCGCTGCCGGCGAACCTCGAGCCGCTCATGTCGCAGTGCTATTCGCTGGCATCCGAGCCGCCGAAAAAATTTGAAATCATCGGGCCGGCGCCCGCCGGATCGCTGTCCTCACCCGGTGAGGACATGGCGCACTTCATGATTGCGCACCTGCAAAACGGGGAATATCACGGCAATCGCATTCTCAAGGCCGAAACTGCGGAAATGATGCACAACAGCCCGCTCACCATCCTGCCGCCGCTGAATCGAATGGAACTGGGCTTCTTTGAAACCAATGTCAACGGCCGCGAAGTGATCGCGCATTTGGGCGATACGCAGTGCTTCCACACATCGCTGCACCTGTTTCTGAAGGAAGGCGTGGGCTTCTATGTGTCCTTCAACACCCCCGGCAAGGCCGGCGCCGTCGGCGGGCTGCGCGGCGCGCTGTTCAATGACTTCGCCGATCGTTATTTTCCTGCGGCGGAAACCGCCGCCACGGCGGTCGATGCGAAAACATCGACAGCCCATGCCGCCCTGCTCAAGGGACACTGGGTCAATTCGCGCGGCTCGCAGTCGAGCTTCTTGGCCGCGGTCGGCCTGTTCGGTCAAACCAAGGCCGGCGTCGATGCCAAGGGCGAACTGTCAGTACCGTTCAACGGACTCAATGGCAAGCCGCGTCACTGGGTCGAGACGGCGCCTTTCGTGTGGCGCGATCAGGCTGGCCACGAGCGCTTGGCGGCCAAGGTCGTCGACGGCAAGGCCGTGCGCTTCAGCATCGATGGCATTTCCCCGTTCATGGTTATGGACCGCGTGCAGTGGTATGCGGATGCGGCATGGCTGGTGCCGGCGCTCTACTGCGCAATGGCGGTGCTTCTCCTGACCGCCGTGTTTTGGCCGATCACGGCTATCGTGCGGCGCCGCTTTGCGGCGAGCTTGGCGCTCGGTCCCGATGCGCTGCGCGCCTATCGATTGAGCAAGGTGGGGTCGCTCCTGCTCCTTGCCGGGATGGGGCTATGGGCATTCACGGTCATCCGCATGTTCGGTGACTTCAACAACCTCAGCAACAAGTTCAACGGAAACATTCGTTTCGCCGAACTGTTCGGCATTCTGGCGTTTCTGTTGGGATCAGCCTGTATTGCCTGGAATCTATGGACAGTGTGGCAGGGCACGCGCCGCTGGCCCGCCAAAGCGTGGAGTATCTTGCTCGCGCTGTCGGCGTTCATCGTGCTGTGGATTGCGTTTGTGTTCAACCTGTTCAGCTTCGGAATATATTACTAATGCCGGCGTTGAAGCTGCACGTCGAGGTGGAGAAGCTGCGGCTGTCGGCGCCGTTTCGCATCTCGGGATTTGTATTCGAGGAGCAGGAGGTCGTGGTCGTGACGCTCGACGATGGCGAGCATCGCGGCCGCGGTGAAGCCTCGGGAGTGTACTACCTGGGCGACACGGCGCAGACCATGGTTGCCGGAATCGAAGCGCTGCGCGGCGCGATCGAAAAAAATATCGATCGAACTGCGCTTCAACATTCGCTGCCGCCCGGCGGCGCGCGCAACGCCGTCGATTGCGCACTGTGGGAACTTGAAGCACATCGCCTGGGCGTCGCGGTCTGGGAACTGGCCGGTATCGATGCGCCAAAGCCGCTGGTCACAACTTTCACCTTGGGCGCCGACGATCCCGCCGCGATGGCGGCCGGCGCGCGAAAGTTCGCTCAGGCTCGGGCGTTGAAGTTGAAATTGACCGGCGATCTTGATGACGACATCGAGCGGGTCCGCGCGGTGCGCGCAGCACGTCCCGAGGTGTGGATGGGCGTTGATGCCAATCAAGGATACGGCATCGACTCGCTCGGATCGCTGATGGGCGTTCTCGAGTCGGCAAACGTCTCCTTGCTCGAGCAGCCTTTGAAGCGAGGCTGCGAGGCCGATCTCACAGGATTTAAATCGAAGATCCCGATCGCCGCCGATGAAAGCGTGCTGAAGCTCGCCGACATCGCCGGGCTGGTCGGTCGATTCGACGTCGTCAACATCAAGCTGGACAAGTGCGGCGGTCTGACGGAAGGACTGGCCATGGCGCACGAAGCGCGGCGGTTGGGCCTGGGCGTCATGGTCGGCAACATGGTCGGCACGAGTCTCGCAATGGCGCCGGCGTTCGTGCTTGGACAATTGTGCGATGTCGTGGATCTGGATGGTCCGATTTTTCTGGCCAAGGATCGAACGCCGGGCATGACGTACACCAATGGCAGCGCGTGGAGCGGTGAGCAAGTGTGGGGCGGGACACACGCATAAGACGATGAGCGCGAACCGGCAGACTTGGTTCGGTCAGCCGCGCGGCCTCACGATACTGTTTTTGACCGAAATGTGGGAGATTTTCTCCTACTATGGCATGCGCGCTTTGCTGGTCTATTACATGACCAAGCAATTGATGATCGGCCAGGAAAAAGCGTCGCTCATTTACGGCACCTATACGGGAATAGCGTATTTCACGCCGATTTTCGGTGGGCTGATTGCGGATCGATGGCTCGGCAAGCGCCGCGCGGTGATCATCGGCGGCAGCATCATGGCAGCGGGCCATTTCATGATGACCTTCGAACCGCTGTTTTACCCGGCGCTCGCGACGATTGCGCTCGGCAACGGATTGTTCCTGCCGAGCCTGCCAAGCCAAATCGATGGTCTTTATCGTCCGGATGATCCACGCCGCGGCTGGGCATACAACGTCTACTACGTCGGCATCAATATCGGCGGATTTTTAGCGCCGCTGATCTGCGGCACGTTGGGGGAACTCTACGGCTGGCATTGGGGTTTCGGCGCCGCCGGCGTCGGGATGCTCTTAGGTCTCGTCATCTATATTCTCGGCGGCAAACACCTGCCTGACCAGGTCCGCCCCGTGAAGAAAACTCCGGCGCCCACCACGTCCACGGCGCCGGCAGGCCGGTATCGTTCCACCTTCATTCTGCTGTTTGCCGTCGGACTTTCCGTCACGGTGTTTCGCGGCGCCTATGAACAAGTGGGCAATACGGTGGCGCTGTGGGCTGATGCGGGTATCGATCGCACAACCGTGCTCATGACCATTCCCATGACCTGGTTCCAGGCTTTGAATCCGCTCCTGGTCATCATTATGACGCCGCTGCTGCTGGCGCATTGGCGCAGGCGCACTCAAGCGGGATTTACCGGATCTGCGATGAAAAAGATGGCGCTGGGCGCGCTGATCGTCGCGTCGGCGTATCTCCTGCTCGCAACGGTGGCGTATGAGGCGGGGACGGGACGGGCCAGTTGGCTGTGGCTGGCTGTGTTTTTCGCAGTTTTTACGTTGGGCGAACTCTATATTTTGCCGACGGGCCTCGGCCTGTTTGCGCGCCTGGCGCCGATCGGCTACGGCGCAACCACCGTGGCCGCTTGGTTCTGTGCGATTTTCACGGGCTCATTTTCCGCGGGCATGGTCGGGACGTTGTGGGCCCGCACCAGTCACGCCGAATTTTTTGCCATTTTGACCCTGATCTCTGCGATCGCCGCGGCCATGCTGTTTGCGCTCGATCGCGCCATACGACGAATCGAGGCAGCGCGGGCTGCCGAAACCATTGCGTTGAACGCCACCCAACCGGAGCCAGCATGAAATGTTTCGCATTTGCCACATTGACGCTTCTTGGTATCTCGGCGGCCGTCGCGGCGCCCCCGGCGGGATTCGAAGGGCGCGTGGAAAGTCTGCGCAAGCAGATCGGCGTTCCCGGGATGGCCATTGCCATTGTCGAAAACGATAAAGTCACGCTCGCCAAAGGATTCGGTGTGAAGCGGCTCGGGTCACCGGAGCGGGTCGATGCCGACACGATTTTCCCGACGGGCTCAACCGGCAAGGCTTTCACCGTCGCGGCGCTCGGCATTCTCGTCGATGAGGGCAAAATCGGCTGGGACGACAAGGTAATCGATCATTTGCCGGGCTTTCAGATGTATGACCCGTGGGTGACGCGCGAGATGACGATCCGCGATCTGCTCGTGCATCGCAGCGGCCTTGGGCTCGGCGCCGGCGATTTGTTGTTCGTGCCGCGCACGAACTTGAGCCGCGCAGAATCGGTGCGGCGGCTGCGGTACATCAAGCCGGCGACCAGCTTTCGCAGCGCGTATGCCTACGACAACATTTTGTACATGGTCGCCGGTCAACTGATCGAGGATGTCACGGGGGAAACCTGGGAGAAGTTTACCGCTGACCGCGTGCTCAAAGCGGCGGGGATGCTGCATTCGACCACGGATAACGAAGGCCACTTCGCGAGTCCGGACCGCGCCCAACCGCATGCACGCATGAACGGGGGCCTGCGCGGCGTGGGAGATCAATCGGTCCTCAATGAGCGCGACAATCTGGGCAGCAATGCATCGCCCGCCGGCGGATTGGCAGTGAGCGCAAACGACATGGCGCGGTGGCTGATGATCCAGCTCGATGGCGGCGCACTTCCCGAAAATGGCGGCAGATTGTTCAGCCAGGCGGCGCACGATCAAATGTGGACGCCGGTTGTGCTGCAGCCCGTTGCGCCACGGTCGGGCGTGATGGCGCCGACCCAGCCCATGTTCAACACCTATGCGCTCGGCTGGGATGTCAGAGATTATCGCGGTGCGAAAATCGTCTGGCACGGCGGTGCCGTTTTCGGTTTTCTGACCGCAGTGGTGCTGATTCCGGAAAAGCATGTGGGATTCTCAATCGAGATCAACAGCGAGGATGGCGGGATCATTCTCGGACTGATGTATGAGCTGCTCGATCACTACCTCGCGCTACCCAAGGATAGTTGGCCGGAAAAAATCGTCGCGGAGAGACAGAAGCGCGTGCAAGAAGCGCTGAAGACATATCAGTCGGCGGCGGCGCAACCCGCCAAGATCGGCCCGTCGCTGCCGCTCGATCACTACGTCGGCACGTATGCCGACCCGTGGTACGGCAACATCGAAATCGGTCAGGCCAATGGCGCGCTCACGATCGATTTCAAGTCGACACCGCGCATGGGTGGGGCGCTGGAGCATTGGCAATACGATAGCTTCGTGACGCGCTTCGACGATAAGACCATAGAGCCCGCGTACGTCACGTTCGGCCTGAATGCGGACGGCAAGGTCGAGCGCATCACGCTGAAGGCGGTTTCGCCGCTCGCGGATTTCAGCTACGACTATCAGGATCTCTCATTCGCGTCAGTGGCGCAGAAGTCCAAATGAAACGATCAATCGGAATCCGGAACGCCATGGCTCTTGCGGTGTGCGCCGCGGCAGTGTTTTTGCAGGCATCAGCGGCCGGGTCGGCAAGCGGCAAGGTGCCTGCCGTTCCCCCGGAGGTGCCTGCCGCTTCCCCCGCGGCCCCGACTGCCGCCCCCGCGTCGGCATCGAGCGCACATCCGCTCGAGCGCGCCGACCTCGAATCTTGGCTCGACGGCATGGTTCCCTATGCGTTGAAGGCCGGCGATATGGCCGGCGCAGTCGTCGTTGTGGTCAAGGACGGAACCGTGCTTCTGGAGAAGGGCTACGGCTATGCGGACGTGAGCAAGAAACTTGCAATGGACCCCGAGCAAACCATGGTTCGAATCGGGTCTACCTCGAAACTGTTCACATGGACAGCGGTCATGCAGCTGGTCGAGAAGGGGCAGCTCGATCTTGACCGGAATATCAACGAGTACTTGGACTTCACGATTCCCAATGACTTCGGCAAGCCCGTCACCCTCCGCGACTTGATGAATCACCGGGGCGGGTTCGAGGAAGGGCTGAAGGATATCTTATGGACGAATCCGCACGGCGTGCCCTCGACCGAGGCGTACTTGAAAGAGCACAAGCGCCCCATGTTGTTCGCGCCGGGCGAGGATCCCGCGTACTCAAACTACGGCGCGGCCCTCGCCGGTTACATCGTGGAACGAATATCCAAAGAGCCGTACGAACGATACATCGAACGCCACATTCTCGTGCCGCTGGGCATGACGCACACCAGCTTCGATCAGCCGCTACCCGAGCGATTCGCGGCCGCGGTATCGAAGGGCTATAGAACGGCATCGGCTTCCCCAGGCCCCTATGAGCTGATTGTGACCCGACCCGCGGGCAGCGGCACGACAACGGCGGCGGACATGTCGCACTTTATGATTGCTCATCTGCAGGACGGCCGTTTCGGTGACGCAGAAATTTTGCAGGTCGACACGGCCAAGCGCATGCACAGCCCGTCGCTGGAGGCGCCGCCGGGATTTTCCACCATGGCGCACGGTTTCTTCCGCGAATTGCATAACGGTCGCACGGTGATCGGCCACGGCGGCGACACAATATTTTTTCATAACGAATTCAATTTGTTGCCGGCGGAAGCGGTCGGCATCGATTTTACGTTCAACAGCCGAGGCCGCGGCGACGCTGTGTATCTTGCCCGCGAAGCACTGTTCGATGGTTTCATGGATCGATACTTTCCGAACTCCGCCGCGCCCGTGGATCCGCCGGCGTTGGCAACGGCGATCGCCGATGCACAGGTCATCGCAGGACGGTACGAGAGTTCGCGCCGAATCGAACATGGATTCTTGAGTCTCTTCTATGTACTGCAGCAATCTGTTATTTCCGCAAATCCGGATGGGACGATCTCGGTACCGGGCATGTTTACTCCTGACCCTGCGACCTATCGTGAGATCCGCCCACAGCTTTGGCGCCGGGCCGGCGGTAGTCAGCAACTCATGCTGCAGACGATCGGGGGAGTCAAAACGGTTGTTGATGGCGGGGACCCAACTTCCGTGCTGCAGGCCGTGCCCCTCAAACGATCGTCTGTTCTGAACCTGACCGTGCTGATCCTCGCTTGCTTGATTCTTTTTTGGACATTGTTGGCTTGGCTGCTCTCTCCGTGGCTCCGTCCGCCTAAAAATATTCCAGATGATCTTGTTCCGCAGGTCAGGCGATTGCGGCTGTTCCTGCGCGCAGCGGCCGCGTTCGACGTGGTGTACCTGGTATGTTGGTTCGCGATATTGCGGCCGACTCTCAACCTCGAGCTCGACTTTTACAGCAGCAGTCTCGACCCCATCGTCGGCACGCTCGAGGCCGCGGGACTGCTGGCCATTGCGGCGGCCGTGCTCGGAATCTGGAGCGCTTGGCGCCTGTCCAGACTCAACATCCCGCGCAAATTGCCGTTCTGGGGCTTCGTGACGGCGGCGGCTTTGCTGGGCGTCGCCTGGATCGGAGTGATCGGCGGATTGATTCGCTTCAGCTTGAACTACTGACCGGCCGCGGGAGCGCTTTTCGGCACCCTCAGCTAGAATGATGGGTTCATTCATGAGGAGATTCTCATGCCGTTGTTCACCGTGACGATGAGAGCGGGCAGGGCCGCTGATGAAAAAAATGCGCTCTCCCGCGCCATACATGAAGCAAGCGTCAAGGCGGGATATCCCGAGGACGACATGTTTCAACGGTTTTTTTGTCTCGAGCAGGCCGACCTGAAAATCGATCTCAACTACCCTGGTTTGCCGAAACCCCGAACGGAAAAGATGCTGATGATCGAGGTCCTTGTGTCGTCCGGGACTGACGCTGAGAGAAAGAAGTGCCTGCTGGCAGCCTTGGTCGAAGCGCTCGACGGTGCCGGCACTGATCCGAACGATATCATGGTGTTCTTCGGCGAGATCGATCGCGCCAGCAGCTCCTTCGGCGGCGGTCGGCTCGCGCCACCGGTCGCAAGCGTCTGACGACGCGAGAAAAGCCCGCTCGCCTCACCCCGGCTCTAGCTCGGAGCGCTCGTTGGAGGCGTTCCCCGTCGCGTCGTTAGTCCGGAGCGTCCGCGGTACGAACAGCCCGGCGGTGGCGATTGATACAACTTATCGTCAAGAACGCGTCACTCACCGTCGAATAACCACTAACTAAAGGGGAGTTGCCATGCTTAACGCAAAGGGAAAGGCTGGTTTGCTGCTTCAGGGCCTGTTCAGTGCTGCGCTGGGACTCGCGGCCGCGAATGCGCCGGCTGACGGTTTCGATTCCGACGACGCCTTCATACCTCAGACTATCAATTCATCGACGATACCGGCGAACGGAGACGTGAATCCGTACGGAGTGGCGTTCGTTCCCGATGGGTTCGCGCCGGGCGGTAGGATCACTGCAGGCGATGTTCTGGTCAGCAATTTCAACAACGGTGCCAACCAGCAAGGTACCGGCACTACGATTATTCAATTGCATCCCGAAGGGCCGCTCGCGCCGCCGGGAATGGCCACCACGTTTTTCTCGAGTTCCCTGCCTGGCTTGAGCACTGCTCTTGGCGTGCTGCGCGCCGGCTTCGTCATCGTCGGCAACGTACCTACTACCGACGGCACGAGCGCCACGATCGGCACCGGCGCCTTGCAGCTGATCGACCGGCATGGCCATTGGCTGGCGACATGGAGTGACCCTCAGCTGCTTGACGGACCATGGGATCTCGCAGTGAGTGATCATGGATCCTGGGCGCATGTCTTCGTGGCCAATGTGCTGAATGGGTCGGTCACCCGGCTGACACTCAGCATCAGCGGCCAAAAAGTAACCGTGCAGAGTCGCGTGAGGATCGCCGCCGGCTATAGTCACAGGCCGGACGCTGCAGCGTTGGTGCTGGGTCCAACCGGGCTTGCCTATGAAGCGCAAAGCGATACGCTGTTTGTCGCGTCCACTGCGGACAACGCCATCTTCGGAATCGACAATGCCGGTACCCGCAACAGTGGCTCAACCCGTGGCCGACTGGTATTCGATGGATCGGAGCTGCGGGGTCCTTTGGCTTTGCGGTTCGCACCGAACGGACACCTGCTTGCAGCCAACGGTGATGCGGTCAACGCCGATGTCCTTCATCCCAGTGAGATCGTCGAATTCACGACGCATGGGCATTTCGTACGCGAATACAATGTTGACTCCGCCCAGGGAGGAGCCTTTGGGCTCGACACCGTCGCACATGGACCCTTTAACTACGCGGTGATTGATGATGTAACCAACAGCTTGGCGGTCACCAGGGTTCGCGATTCGTTTTGACTGTGGCGAGCGCCCGGACACGGATGTCTGGGAAACAAGCTTCGCCCCTAAGCCAGATCGGCCGCCTCCACGGAGGTACCCTTTGACGGCGTACCTCCGTGGTCCAGACTGACCTGTACGCTAGTGCGAATCCTCGCCGCGATCCCGGCAGGCGTCGCCGCCGTCTTCGCGCCAGTCTTCCTCGCGCGGGGTGGTGTCAACGAACACCAGTCCGCCCGGGCCCTTCACACCCTTGACTATCGGGGTAACGACCCCGGTGGTCAGGTCGATGGTGCCGACAAACGGACCGCCGTCGGCGGCTGTGTAGGCCGTTCCCGGAACGAAGGCCTTTTTCTTCAAGGCAAATACTTTATTCAAGGTCTTGTCCGCGAAGAGGATGAACCCTTGGGAAGACGTCACAAACGCCGTGTCATCGACCTCGACCGGCATCGGTCCGGAGGCCGTCTCGAAGCTCAACGGCAAATGAAGCACGCGCTGATTTGAAGCCTCGGGATTGCTCACAAAGATCAATTCCTGATCGGCCTGACTGTCGAGAACGATATTGCCCTGCGGATCGAGCGTCATGGAGTCCGGGTCCTGAAGATTCAGTTTGACGGTCGAGTCCGTCGGCACATCGATGGCCTGGGCGTCGCCGGCAAGCACGGGCTTGACGTCGACGAAGCTGCCATCGAGGGTGGCTCTCACGATGGCCGGACCTTTGTTCGGATTGTTCGCCGGATTTGAGGCGCTGATGAAGACCTTGCAGTCGCGGAACACCAGATCGTCATAGCCGCCGCCGTGCAGCGTGGGACCAAAGTTGTAGAGCTTTTTCTGCTGCGTTCTCGGATTGATGATCACGAGACTCGGACTGGCATCTTCGTTCTGGAGCGCCCATAGAAGATGGGTCGAGGGATCGATCTTGAGACCGTCGCTGTGGCCCTTGACGGTGTAGATATGTTCGACAACACCCTTCATCGAATATTGCACGATCTGAGTGCTCTTGCCGTCGGATCCGTCAGGCGCATTACCATCTCCGTAGCCAACGAACACATGATCGCGCAGCACCGCGATCGAATCCGGAGCGCTCAAACCGCTGGGCGCTGAGGCAAACACCGACAATTGGTAGGGCGGTGTTGCCGTCTGTGCCACCGCCGGCACAGCGGCCATGCCGGACACGAGGAATGTCGCCAAGGTCATCACGGGAAAATATAGCGGTTTCATGGATCAGGCTCCCTTGCAGTCATTTGAATAGCAGCACTCGAGCTTGCCCGCGCATCAAGGCGTTTAAATGACCGCAATATGACGGAATTTTTACGACCGCGTTGCGGCGCGGGCAATGGTTTTGCAATCAGAGTGACATGGCCATGTAGCGCGATGGGCGCACAGTTTCCCCCGCTGTCTGGCGGACAGCGTTCAAACAACTTTACTTTTGGGGGGCAACAACATGAAGAGTCTCGGAATTCATCTGTGCGCGAGTGTTCTACCCGCGCTGTTCGCCGTCGCGCTGAGCGGCGCGCCGGCCGACGCTGCCAATGCGTCGCAAGCGGGCTCTAGCTGCCGTCTCGGCGGCGGCATCACCCATATCGTGCAGATTCAATTCGACAATGTGCATCTGCGCCGTGACAACCCCAATGTGCCGTCCGACCTCGAGCAAATGCCCAACCTTTTGAATTTTCTGGAAGGTCAGGGCACATTGCTGACCAACCACCACACTCCGCTGATCTCGCATACGGCGGATGACATCATTACCACGCTCACCGGTGTGTACCCCGAGAAGCACGGACAGCCGGTGGCCAATTCGTACGGCTTTTTCCGCGCCGACGGTTCCGTCGGCTTCTCCAGCTCCTTTGCCTATTGGACCGACATCGCTCCGGATGGCCTGCCTCAGATGATTGATCAGCGCGGCAAGGTGCACCCGGCCCCGTGGGCGCCGTTCACACGCGCAGGCTGCGATGTGGGCGCATTCTCCACCGCGAACATCGAGTTCGAGAATATCGGCAGCGACATCAACAATGTGTTTGGGGCCGCTTCCCCGCAAGCCGCCGAGGCAAAGGCGAATCCGACCAAGGCTGTCGCCGATTTCGAAGGCATCACCATCCACTGTGCCATGAACAGCCGGCTGTGCAGCAAAGGGGCTGCGCCGGATCTGCTGTCCGATGAGCCCGGCGGCTATGTTGGTTTCAACGCGCTGTACGGGAACGTCTCGGTCGCCCCGCAGATCAACGGCGGTCAGCCAGCCGTCAACGATCTGGATGGCATTCCTATCACCGATGGCAACGGCAATGCCGGCTTCCCTGGTTTTGACCCGACGGCCTCGCAATCCTTGGGATACATCGCGACCATGCTGGAAGCGGGCGTACCCGTCGTGTACGCCTACATCGCTGACGCGCACGACAACCATTTCACGTTCTCGGGCAGCTACGGTCCTGGCGAGACAGGCTACGTGCAGCAGCTGGCCTCCTACAACGCAGCATTTGGCAAGTTCTTTGCCCGATTGGCCAACGACGGTATTACCCGCGAGAACACGCTGTTCATCGTGACCGCCGATGAGAACGACCACTTCGCCGGACAGGCGGGTTCCCCGGCGGGGTGCGACGGAATTCACACGCCATGCACCTATGTGCGCCTGCCCGCCGGTTGCGACGGAGACTCGGTTCCCTGTACGACCACGAACCTCGGCGAAGTGAACGTCGACGTCCGCTCGCTGCTGGAGACGGAAAATCCCAGCTACCTGCTGCCGTCTTTTGCCGTGCACAGCGACGATGCGCCCACGGTTTATGTTGCGGGCAACCCGGGTCCGGCCGACGCCACGACGCGCGCGCTCGAGCACAATATGGCGGCGCTGCTCGCGTTCGATTCAGTGCTGAACGCCAACGTGCCCTTGATGCAGGCGATGGCCGATCCTTCTGAGATGGCGCTGCTGCACATGGTCACCAAGGATCCGGCGCGCACGCCGACATTTACTTATTTCGCCAACGATGATTTCTTCATCACAGCCGGTTCCAAGGCGGCTCCCTGTGTATCCATTGCCGCGTGTTCTGACCAGCAGCCGGGATTCAATTGGAACCACGGCGATTTTCAGAATGACATCACGCGTACGTGGCTCGGACTGGTGGGCCCGGGCGTGCGGCGCATGGGGCGAACCGGCGAACTGTTCACGGATCACACCGATGTGCGGCCGACCATGATTGCGCTGGCGGGTCTGCGGGACGATTACAGCCATGACGGTCGCGTGGTGTTCGAGATTCTTGACGGGGACGCACTGCCGCACTCCCTGCGCAAACACGATGCGCTGCTCTCCAGTCTCGCGGCTGCCTACAAGGCCATCAATGCGCCGCGCGGTGAGCTCGGCCGGAAGTCTCTGAAGATTTCCACACAGGCACTCACCGGCGATGCCACTACTCTGAGCGGCCTCGACGGCAGGCTCAATGACCTGACGGCGCGCCGCAATGCCGTTGCGGGCAGGATGATCGCCATGCTCGAAGCCGCAGCGTTCGACGATACCCCGATCGATCGCGACGAGGCGCAGCATCTCATTGACGAGGCGCAGGATCTGCTGGCGTCGGTGCGCTGAAACACGGGGGATTGTGACAGATGGCATTTTGCCAGGGATGGCAAACGCCGTGCGCGCCACGCAATCTGCGCGGCGCGCACGGCGGTCTTAGGAGCGCGCAACGGTATTGGTCAGCGCCGATTCTCTTCGAGAATTACCGTGCACGACGCCGCTAAACTTACAGGCGGTCGTCCCATGCTTCACTGCAACAAAACCGCAATCAAATTGTAATACAGGTTCCGGATCATCAGCGGCCCAGCTTTGCACAGCAAAGCGGCATGACCGGAAATGCGGACGTCGTGTGCCTCACTGGCCGGCGCCCCCCAGCAAATCCCTGGTTGAGCTTCCAAGACACGCTTGCGTGGAGTGGCCAGCGCGGCTGCGGGATTTGTCGTGACGATTGGTATCGGTGATTTTCAATTTAACCTGGAGCCGAATTGATGATGAATTCAAAATGGGCGGGCGCGCGCCATGCCGTTCTGTTGGGTTTGCCCGCGACATGTCTTCTGGCCGGTGGTCCGGCCGTGAGCGGTCCGGAGGCGAGTACCGACTCTTCCGCGGACTCTTCCACGCTGCCGACGGTGGTGGTCTCGGGAGCCGTGGACAAGGACTCGGCCATTACGCAGGCGCCGACGATGGCGCCGCTGACCGTCACGCAGCCCACCTCGGTGCTGAGCCAGTTCTACATCGAAAACAACATCGCCCCGTCGGCCAACTACGATGACATCGTCAAGATCGCGCCGAGTGTGTATGCCGTGTCGCCGAACGGGCCCGGCCTCTCGGAGAGTCAGGTGCTGAGCATCCGTGGTTTCGCCGACGGCTTCTACAATGTGACTTTCGACGGGATCCCCTGGGGTGATTCGAACGATTTCACCCACCATTCGACCTCGTACTACATGGGCCATGATCTCGGCAATATCTCGGTCGACCGTGGGCCGGGTACCGCTTCGACCATCGGCAATGCCACCTTCGGCGGCACCATCGGCGTCAATTCGAAGAACCCCTTGGCGGACATGACCGTGACGCCGTATGCCAGTTTCGGCAGCTTCAATACGAGTGTCATCGGCGGGGAATTCGATACCGGACCCATTGCGAAATACAACGGGGCGGCGGGATTCATCGACGGCGAGAGCCTGTCGAGCGATGGCTATCTCAAGAATTTGGGCCTCGATCGCAAGAATTTGTTCACCAAGTTCGCGGTTCCGGTGGGCGACAACACCGTCGTGAGTTTTGTCGGGATGTACAACGAACTGGTCCAAAACATTTCATTGGGGGCGACCGCTGCACAGATCGCGCAGTTCGGTCCTAACTACGGGCTGTCCCGGGACCCGACCAATCAAAATTATTTCGGCTACAACAACGACCATATCCACGACGATTTTGAATATATCGGCGTGGTCTCGCAGCTAGGGGGCGGCTGGACCTTGGACAACAAGGCCTACACCTATGCCTACTATCACGTGGGTGAAAATGGCCTGGATCCCAACGGCGAAACTCCCAACGGTACGACCTACGGACCGAACAATGTACCGGGCCAGCTGCTCATCAACAATTACCGCTCATGGGGCGATACCCTGAACGTGAAGGACGATCTGGGCTTCGGGACTGTGAGCACGGGTGTCTGGTTCGACCGGCAGAACAATCTGCGTCAGCTCACCGAAGTTGACTTCACCCTGGGCGGCGCGATCAACCCGGCCGGCAATCCCGCGACAGGCGGCATCGATCGTGAGCTGACCCAAACGCTCACCACCGTGCAGCCGTTCGTGCAATTCGATTGGAAAGCACTTCCGGGCCTCATCGTATCGCCGGGCGTGCGGTATGATCACTTCGAGCGCGCCGTCGATGCACAGGTGGATGTGAAGTCGGCCTTTGCGATTTCGTACAGCAACACGTACACGGCGACCTTGCCCTCGCTGGTGGTGCACTATGACATTGCCAAGGATTGGGCGGCATACGCCCAAGCCGCGAAGGGCTTCCTGGCGCCGAACGAGAATTTCTTCAATTTCAAGCCCAATAGCCCCACGGCGATCAGTCCGGCCTCGACCAATCTGAGTCCGGAACAGAGCTGGAACTACCAGGCCGGCACGAGCTGGCAGACGCAGCGCTTGTCGCTGTCCGCAGATGTTTACTACATCGACTTTGCAAACTTGATCGGCTCGACAACCTCCGGCGGCGATACCGTCTTTTTCAACCAGGGCGGTGTGATCTACAAAGGAGTCGAGGCCGAAGCCACCGCCTATATCGGCATGGGATTCAGCGCTTACGCCAACGGGTCGCTCAACAGCGCCAAGGACAAGGGCTCGGATCCGCAAAACCCTGGCGCGTGGATCGCCAACGCACCCAAATCGACGGCAGCCCTGGGCGTGATCTTCAACCGCGCTGAATGGTACGCATCGTTGATGGACAAATATGTGGGTTCGCGTTTCGGGGATGTCGGCCAGGCCATTCCGCTGGGCGCCTACAGCACTTTGGATGGCGCGCTGGGCTACACGGTGGGGGAGAACGGACCGGCTGGGCTGCGCAAGGCAACGGTCAAGCTGGCGCTGAACAATCTTGTGAACTCCCACAAGATTTATGCGCTGGCAGGCTACACAGCTGACTTGGGTACGCCGCTTTATTGGACGATTCCCGGCCGCAGCGTATTCGCCACGGTGTCGGTGCCGTTCTAAGGCGTCAGAGCCTAAGACGGGCCGGCTGCTTGCGGGCCGGCCCGGTCGTCTTGTTTGCTCTGGGCCGAGCTGCTAAACTAGGAAATTAGCTGGGAAACCAATGAGTTAATGGCTGTGAGCCGCAAATGCCAAGATTGCGGGCGCAGTACCGAGCTTCGTTTCTCGCTCCAAACCTAAAGCTTAGGAACCCCGGCCCGTCCGGGGTTTGCTATTTTTGACGTTGGGCTAAGTGGCAGAGTGGTCATGCAGCGGCCTGCAAAGCCGTGTACGCCGGTTCGATTCCGACCTTAGCCTCCACACCCCCGTTCAGGCG
>Ga0210406_10001056_pt1 | contig 35127 bp, 35 predicted proteins | sample IncBWC30MmetaG_FD_155454 | JGI IMG/M metagenome (GOLD analysis project Ga0210406, IMG submission 155454) | Forest soil microbial communities from Barre Woods Harvard Forest LTER site, Petersham, Massachusetts, United States - Inc-BW-C-30-M | ecosystem: Environmental > Terrestrial > Soil >... | reverse complement strand
CATGGGCATCCCCAGCCGGTTCTCGACCGGAATCGGCTATTCCCGCCGCGGTTTCCGTAACTGGGAATCGCAGGTCTTCGCCGGTGATGACTGGCACGCCCGTCCGAATCTCACGATCAACTACGGCCTCCGCTATCAGCCGGTGACCGGGCCGACCGAAGTCAACGGCCTGACCAAAATCCCCTACGGCTGCGACTGCCATAACTTCGCTCCGCACTTCGGATTTGCTTACCGGCTGCCGGACGAATGGGGCCTTCTGCGCGGTGCATACGGCCTGCAGTACGGAGAGATTTTCCCCACCACATTCCAGCAGCTCCGTTTCGATCCGCCGCTGTTTTACAAAATGGAGTTCCAGGCGCCGAGTCTGGTCGATCCGCTGGGCGGCTTGACCGCGGCGGATCTCGGACCGCAAACGCGAACCACACTGTTCGTCCTCTCGCCGAATTTGTCGACGCCGTATTCGCATCAGTACAACGTCAGTTGGGAGCCGCGGCCCTCATCCCGGTGGAAACTGCAGCTCGGTTACGTCGGCAGCCGTAGCCATAAAATCTTGATGCTCTGGACCGAAAACCGCGCCCTGCCCGTGACGGGGATTCCACAAGTCACGCAGACCATCGAGGAGCGACGGCCGGACCTGCGCTATTACGAGGTTCGCCGGGTGCTAAACGGGGCGCACGCTTACTTCGACGCGGCACGCGTTTCGCTGGTGACGCCGAACTGGCGGGGACTCATGCTCGAGACGGCCTACTGGTTCAGCAAGGCCATCGATACCGGCGCCAATTACACCAACTCCGCCATCAATGACGACGCCAAACAAGGCCGCGCGCAATCGCAGTTCTACGTGCTGCAGGATTTGAAAGGACTCAGTTCTTTCGACCAGACGCATGCGTTTCTCACGCGCTTCACCTGGACTACGCCCGCGTGGAGTCGCAGCCGGCACTGGCTCGCGGGCGCGATCGGACGCTGGGAATTCGGCGCCATCACGCTCGTCAAAAGCGGAACGCCTTTCGATGTGCTGAGCGGTTCTGACGGGCCGGGCTATGGCAACGTGGACGGCGCCAACGGAGACCGCCCGAATCTGCTCGATCCCGCCATTCTCGGGCGTACCATCGGGAATCCAGATACTGCAACCGAGATGCTGCCGCGATCGGCCTTCGCGTTCATGAATCCCATAGATGCGCGCGGCAACCTGGGCCACAACGTGTTCCGGAAGGGCGGAGTCGGAAACGTGAATGCGTCGCTGACCCGAACTTGGAAGGTCTCGGGTGAGAAGAGCTTAACCTTCCGTGTGGAATCGATCAACTTCTTCAACACGCCGCAGTTCGCCGCGCCCGGTAATGAACTGGCATCGTCCAATTTCGGGCAGATCACGAACACTTTGAATGACGGCCGCACGTTCCAGTTCTCGTTACGGTTCAGATTTTGAGAAGCGGATCAGCAAGGGCGAGCGACACCGTCTCGCCGCCCACGCCTCGCTCAAGGGGGCAGTTGCTTCTGCGCGCTCGCGGTTCCGCCTTTGCTTATTCAATCTTGGGTGCGGAGCCGGCGCCCGCAGACCTGTGCGCTTCGGCTCCAAGCCAGTAACCTTCAGAAATGCAATCACATCGACATCGAATTTCGAGTCGTGGTCGAGGATGGGCATGACGATACGGACCCCGTATGGCCAAATTATCCGAACGCACTGAGAACGCACGGGTTCGCGGCAACCATCCGTCCTGGCCCGGCTGGTCAACGCGTGCGGTCGTTCGCCCAAAGCGAGCCGCTTAACAATGTTACGTCGGCTGCGCACTAAGAGGCTGATAACATAGCCCTGTTTTCGGTACCCACAGCCATTTCTTCGGTCCATGAATTTACCTATCGTACATTGCAATAGGCTCGCCGCTGTGAGACGTTACTCCCGATACGTCGGCATGGCAACTGGAACGTGAGCCCAGTCCGTGTTCTCAACATCGGCGGAGCCAGGGGCGTTTCTTGGTACTGAACCGTCATCCTACGGATCGGGCGTGATACAGCCTTGTGACAATTAAGGCTGAACGCCTGCATATACAGGAATCGCGCCACGCACGGCGTTCTTGTAAACAATGCCGCCCTTCATCACAAATACGACGCGCCGAACGGCCGTGAAGTCTTTCAACGGATCCCCATCGAGAGCAATGATGTCGGCCTGCAGGCCGGGCGCGATCGAGCCGATCTGATCGGCCATACCAAGCGCTTCCGCCCCCAGTGAGTTGGCGGAGATCATCGCCGCCATGGGGTCCACTCCACCGTCGCGCACCCGGTCAATGAACTCCTCAGCGTTGTGCCCGTGCGCGCCCGCCACGGCGTCCGTGCCGAAAACAATTTTCAATCCTGGAATTCTCCCAGCACGTTGCAGCAATTCGTGGTTCATCGGCAGGATCTTCTCAAATACCGCAAAACCCTCTTCGGTCGCAGGGTAGTAGGGCGTGCCGGCGTACTTCTTTCTTGTTGCGGAGATAAGTTTCAAGCAGCAAGCCGGCCTGCGGATCAAAATACGTCCCTTTGTCGGACATCAATTTCAAATCGTCATTCGACGCCCCCAGACCGTGCTCGATTTCCGTGCACCCGGCAAGCGTTGCCGCGCGGACAGCATCTCTATAGGCGTGAACAAGCGAGCGCAGGCCCTGCTTCTTGGCTTCACCACAAGCTGCGTTCAACTGCTCCTGGGAAAGCGTCATCGGGCCTTGACGCATGCCTCCCGACGCGAAGATTTTGATCAAGTCCGCGCCTGTTTCTTTCTGTTTCCGCACGAAGGCGCGGATTTCATCGGGCGTTCCGGTCTGCTCGCCGCGGCCATCCAGAGGCTCGTTCGCCGTCAGGATGCGCGGGCCGGGTAGCATGCCTTTCGCGATGGCATTGCGCAAGGGAACGTCAGCGGGCGAACCCACGCTTTGCACCGTCGTGAAGCCCGCCATCAACGTCACCCATGCATTGGAGGCTGCCGCATACGCCTCCTCTTGGGCCGTCCCTCCGCCCGCATTTTTCCCGTTCGTGCCGAAGCTCCAGGTAATGTGCACATGCGCGTCAATCCAGCCCGGCAACACCGTCAGACCACGCAAATCGTAGTCCACCGGCCCGAAATTTGGGTCAATCGCGACCATCTTTGAGCCCTCGATCACGATGCGAGTGTTGTGCAGCACGCGGCCCTTGCCATCGAGCACCGCGCTCGCGGCAATTACGATGCGTTTGCCGTGCGCAGGCGTCTGTGAAGATATTGGTTGCGCCAGACCACAGACGCAAAGGATGCTGAGAATGTATAGGATGATCTTCGGGGATCGCATGACCGCTCCTCCCTCCGTTCGATAGCGCGTTGTGCTCGCTGATCACACTAGAATTAACACGTCCACTTTCACTTGACGCGCGTATCCATTCGGTTGCGTAGTCGCGAACCCGGAAACGATCCACATGAGCGAGAAGTCGGCTACGGTTCCTCGTGCGTGCTCGGAGGGCGTAATGCGGCCAAGTGGTCGGATTGCGCGTATTCTGGGCATAGCCAGTCTGTTTGATCCGCTAAAGTGAACTGAGTCCGCCAATGAAAGCGGCCGTTTATAGCCGATACGGCCCCCCCGGACGTTCTTCAAATCAAGGACGTTCAAAAGCCTGTTCCCAAGAACAACGAAGTTTTGATAAAGGTCCGCGCGGCTTCTGTGAATCCGCTTGACCGGTACAGCTTGAGAGGTACGCCGTATATCGCTCGTATAGCGGGGTCTCTTAAAAGATTGCGTGCTACTACTTCGCTAACCTGCACCGTCCCTGAAAAGCTAAAAGCCCGCCGGCGAATGGCCGAGCGGGCTTTTGTTTCCTGACTGAAAACTAAGTTCTCTACCGATTCATCCGCTGCGTCGCGCCATCACCGCGCGGCAGAAGGACATCATCCCGGATAAGCCGTGTCGCGGACACGTCGCCGGCTTTTGTCTGGATTATGGGTTTTATATGTTCTGTCAGTTCGTGTTTTCCGTAAGTTACTTAGTCCAAAGTGGCGTCGCGGGTTCGAGTCCCGCCCGGCTCACCAAAACTCGTACAGAAACAAAGAGTTTTACGCTACAAGGTCGTGACCAGATCGCTAGAACCGTTGCCCAAGCACTAAATCGGCACGATTATGCCTTGCAGTTAGCCAGACTCTTGCAAAAGTTTCTCCTTTCCATGTTTCGCCTCCATTCACGGAATTGAGTTTACGTCAGTCTACGGCGCATTTTGGATCGTTATCGGGATCGGAATTCGCGCAAATACACCAGGCTACGTCAGGGCCACACGTGTCTCACACGGGTCAATCCATTGAAAGCAATGGTGATGGAGGTATTGACAATTCCACCTAGTGGATATAAAATACGGCCCCAAACGGGTGAGCACTGAGCTGGGCACAAGGGAACATCTCAAGTTGCCGGACGCCTGTCCGACGCTATCCTGAAGCAGCATGGGATTGAACCAGCGCCAGAGCGGAAGCGGAACGCGCGTGCAACTCCCAGTCATGCAACCGCTGGGTTGGCAAAGCATCTTTCACCATGGAGGCCTCTCTTCGGTTGGCTCGTGGAGCCACTGTGAGCCGCCCGGCAGTATTTCGGAACGCAGGAGGAGCATCGGTTCGATGAACTTGGCCGTTGTGTCGGGCATCGAAGTCTAAAGGATAGCTCCTGTGCGGCCACCCACACTCGCGGGCTTTGTTTCGTCGCGGGAAGCGGCCTGCGGCGAGCCATCAAGGTCCGCCAGACGTTCGTCGTTGTTAACAGCATCGGTCTGTTCGTCGGCATGTGGCCCGCGTTGAAGGCGGCAAAGCTGGACGCCATTTACGGCGTTGTGGCACGAGTAAGCAGTCGCGTCAGACGCGAAGGAACCAGCCGCGGCGATACATCAGGTAGGCAATCAGATACATCAGCAGTGTATAGGTAATCGCATACAGCAGTGATGCGTTGATCGGAGAAGCGATCGCGCTGAAAGGCGCATACAGCCAGGCGCGCAACGTCACGCCGGCCGAGACGTGGATCGCGTTGAATACTTCGTCAAAGAGCTCGGACGCCATGTACACCGTGATCGCGTTCATTCCCATGATAGTCAGCGGCTTGGTGAAGCGCTTATGGCCCAGAACATCCACCAGCCACACTAGGATCGCGAATATCAGGAAGTCCAGACCGGCCATGAACAGCGAGAATGAGCTCGTCCAAAGCTTTTTGTTGATGGGTAGCCAGATGTTCGAGAGGAGGCCCGCGGCGATGAGGACGCCTCCCGCGGCGAAGAGCCAGGCGGTGCGCTCGCTGAGCGTACGTTCCAAGCGCAGGATATGGCCCGCTATGATACCGAACAGAACGGTGGCAATCGCGGGAAGCGTGCTGACGATACCTTCCGGGTCCCACGTCTTCGTCCCCGCATAGTTGTGGTCCCCGAGGACGATCCGATCCACGTAGTGAGCGAAATTGCCATCCACGTCCAACCGTCCTGCGCCATAGCCAGGGACAGGAACGAGCGTCATGAGGAGCCAGTAACCGCCGAGAAGGGAAATCATCCAGAGGATCTGGCCGCGAATGTGCGTCGTCAAATAGATTGCGGTGGCAATCAAGTAACAGATGGCGATGCGCTGCAAAACGCCAAGCAGCCGCTGTGTGGAGAGATCAAAATTCGGGTACGCGTAAACGATCAGGCCGAGCATGTAGAGAATCACAGCGCGCCGGAAGGCGTGAACGAAGATCTGGGCGCGCGACACTCCCGCCGCCAGTCGCTTCGAAATCACCATAGTCATAGCCACGCCAACGATCCACATGAATGATGGAAAGACGACGTCGGTGGGAGTCCATCCGTTCCAACGCGCGTGCTGGAGTGCTGCGTAGGTATGCCCGCCATCGCCGGGGGTATTGACCAAAACCATCAGTGCCATGGTCGCGCCGCGGAATGCGTCCAGTGAAACCAGTCGTTCAGTGAGAGGCCGGCTTTCCGGGGCAGATTGAGTCAGGGTGCCGGTGGACACCTGTGTCGCGGGAAGCTCAGGCATTTGTCCAACTATAATGAGCCATTAACGAGATAACTCTAATGGCCATTGGGATTCGCGGTGGCGCTAAAGTCGCCCACAGCGTCAAAGGTCGACGCCAGCGCCAACGTTTGTCGCATGAGCACGCGTGTTCACTGGTCATAAATGGCCACGAGTGTGATACTACCACCTCGCGAGGCATTGATAGGTGCTGAATTCCAAGGGGCACAGAATTGGAATTCTGACCTCGAACGCGGCAGTTTAGGCCCTGTTTACCTGATCTTCAGAGGTCCCGTTGTGCGTCATTGTCGGAAGCTATTTTCACTTCCGCGTTCCGTCTGTGCGCTCACCCACTATGCTCTGGTCTGGGCTGCCTGAGCCCTGCGCCGCTCCCGAGCGAGGGCGCGAGTATCGGCACGAGCAGCGGAACCAGCAACAGGATGGACTGGCGGCGGTATTTGGCCATCGCCCAGCGCTCGTCACTTAGTTCATCGCCCATCTCCGCGCGAGCGCTCTGCCCCCTTGTGATTGCGACCGCATAAACCAACAGCGGAACGTAGTTGATCCCGAGCGATATGAAGTACAGTCCGAGGGCGAGCTGCCAGAAGGAGTGGCCCCGGAACAGGACGACTGTGCCAAGGGCAACGCACAGGAGCACCCCGTCGGCAAACTCGGCAATGATGAGCTTGGAGCCGAAAAAGACAATGTCGATCGCGGCGAGTTTTCGAGGATTGATCACAGGCCGTTAGAGAATTATAGCGGGAGTCGGGTTCAATCGGCACTGGAGGAATGACTTCTGGCCCGCGCGACCACTTTCCGGTAACTCCGTTTTCTAGCCACTACACGGTTTCCGAGAGCGTGGCGGGTACGAGATTGACGTGGATCGGCTTTTACGGTCAGAGTTCTTGCCAAGCATTCGAAGGTGTCAGGGCTTTGATTCTCTCGACCTCTCCTCGGCTGTGAGTATCTCTTCCAAGTAGATCTCCGCACGCGCGTTCAATTCGAAGGGATCACGTATCAGAACCACCATGCCTCCTGCATCCAGCCCTGTCACGGCGTAGACTATCGCATCATCCTGATCGCCTCTGAACTCCTCGAAACGTTTCAATTCAAGCCAAATCAAATTCTTCTCCGAGCGATGACAGTTTTTGCGAGCTTTTTCCGCCCTTATTTACAGTGAGGGCATTTATGGCCCGGATCGCCGTTCAAACCGGCGGAGTTCGCAATCGAAAAAGGAGGAAAAATGAAGATCGATATACAAGGCAGCAAACGAGTTCGCTTCGTAGCACACACGACGCTCAGGGTGATGATCTTGCAATTCGGGTTACTGGCGTATTGCAGCGCGTGCAGCCCAAAACCGTGCTGGGATGCAGTAACGACCCAGTTTAACGTCGGCCCCGCTTTGCTGCTCACCGATGGGAGAATCCTGATACAGCAATTCAACACGTCGAACTGGTGGACACTGACTCCGAATCACGGCGTTTACCACACGGGCACGTTCACGCGAGTGGCCTCGTTCCCAACCTCGTTGAACTACGCTCCCAATTATTTCGCATCCGCCGTGTTACCGGACGGCCGCGTCATCGTGGAGGGCGGTGAGGACAACTTCAACGTACCTAAGTGGACCACTAAGGGCGCAATTTATGATCCGGTCAAAAATGTCTGGACGCCCGTAGCGCCGCCGACTGGGTGGACAACCATCGGTGATGCGCAGAGCGTGGTTCTGCCCAACGGGACATTCATGCTCGCCAATTGCTGTGACGTCCCGCCTCAAGCGGCTCTGCTCAATGCAGCAACGTTAACGTGGAAGATCCTTAACTCCACAAGCGGATATAAGAATAAAAACGACAACAATGACGAGGAAGGATGGACCCTGCTGCCCGATGGAAAAGTGCTGACCGTAGACACATACTGGTCCGTTCCTTACAACCCCACCGCCATGAACTCGGAGATCTACGATCCGGTCGCAGGGAGCTGGAGCAGTGCCGGAAACACAGTGCAACAACTCTGGGACTCCCGAGCTGCCTGCGGGAAGAAAACCTCGAATGAAACCGGCAATGCAGTTCTCATGCCCAACGGAATGGTCTTCGCGACCGGCGCGAACTCCTGTTTGGATTCGGATAGCGACGGCACCGCCGGCCACACCGCTCTCTATGATACGGCGACCGGAGTCTGGACCGCGGGTCCGGACATCCCGGGGGGCAACGATGTCGCCGACGGTCCGGCTGCTCTATTGCCCAACGGCCACGTGTTGGTCGATACGAATCCTGGCTACGGCAATAACCCCAGCACTCTCTACGAGTTTAACGGGACGAGTTTTCTCTCATCGATTCCCCAACCAGTGGGCCTGAATCCCAGCAACACCGAAGGTGGCCGGATGCTCGTCACGCCAGCCGGCACGGTTCTCCTGACCCATTTAGGCTCGCCTAACATATGGTTCTATTCTCCCGCAGGGACGTACCAGTCATCGTGGCAGCCCCACATCTGTCCGGGTTGTTACCCGGCTGTGGGTTTCATTGGAAGCACGTACGCCATGAGCGGCACGCAATTCAACGGTCTCTCGCAAGGTGCTAGCTTCGGAGACGATGGCCAGTCCGCCACCAACTACCCTATTGTGAGGATCACCAATAATAGCGCGGTTTTCCGGATCACTTCTTGCACCTTGGCCGGTGTGATGGTCGGCGTTCTTCCCAGGGCGCGGAGCATCTTTGTCCACCGCCCCGCCGTCCAGAAACCGATTCCACCAGCGCGGGGCCTTCTCCGGCGTGATCTTCAACTTCGCCGCGATCTGCTGGTCTTGCAGTCCCGCTCCGGCCGTAAGGAATCCGGCATTCAGCGACGGTCATCAGAGAGTTTGCGGAGTTTCAGCGTCTTGCACTTTATATCGTTGCGTATGCCAGCTTGAATATCCAAATCGATTAGAGCCGACCTGAGTGTCTTGCGCTCGGTCTGCATCGTTTTACAGACCTCATCCGCTTCCCGTTGCCACTGTGGCGGCAAAAGTGACGCCGAAAGCGCTACCGCTTCAATAATCGCAGCGAACCTGGCGCCGAGCCACGACCAGAGGGTATCCAGCTGTGTTTGAAATACCGGATGAGTCTTGATCAGTCCCCTAATCGCTTCAAGGTTGGTGTCAATAATTTCCTTTATTTGTTTTAGCAATGAATTCAGTGATGCTTTGTCGTCACATAGGAGCTTCAAGCACAAAGACCGGACAAATACATCGAACTCCTTCTTACCGGGTGCTCCGGCCCCTTTGATGAACCTTTCGACGATCTCGTTCGCCCGCTCTGCGTCGGAAACACGTGCCCTGGTCCACCACCGTGCGGCTTGGCAGGCTTTTGTACTCGACGGCGGCGAAGACGAGGTGTACTTGAACTTGATTTCGAGAAAAAGCTGTAAGCTCATTTCGTCGATTTCCTGTAGTTTCTCGTTCACGCCTGGCCGCCAGAATGTGTATTGCCTGGCCCCTGGGTTGAGCAACCGCCGGCAGGCACTCGGGTGGATGCTGAACGTATTCACAGCAGCTGGAGCAAGATCAGTTCGTTCGGCCAGCACCGTACGTACTGTCGGCTCTAATCCCACGAACCAACGCCTAATTGCATGGTGAATATCCACGCCGTCGGATGCGATGGAATTGGGAAGGACTTGATTGTTTACTTGAAGGCCTTTACTCTCAGCCTCCGACGCCATCCAGCGCAAGGTCCCATTCGACCACTGTGTCTCCCGATAGCCGCCTCCAACGTCCGCGTGTGCTCCCGGGAACCAAACTTGTTCGAGGGTCTGTCCGGACTTCGAAGGGCCCATCCACAATAAGGGCTCGAACGGCTGTCGAAGTTCGTGCAGGCCGAGCGCATGCCGCGCATGGGTGACGTTCGACGGCAGTTCTGTCTGGTGATATTCAGTGAACGGTGCCGAGAACTTGCTACCCCGGCCAGGGAGGCCGAGCGCAGCCACTGCGTCCCAGACGCCAATAAAATAAATCGGCAAATCACTGACTTCTGGAGTGGGTGTCGGAGCACCAACGACTCTTCTGAGAAACGACCTCAGATGTAGCTGCCCGTGCTGAGGCCGGTGTTCGTAGAGAGCGTAAGCTTTCGGGAGATACTCCGGCTTATCTTGAAGCAGGAGACCTACTTTATCAATGAAACCAGCGAGTGAACGCACTGCGAATGCTCCGCGACTAAAGCCGAAGAGGAAGAGGTGGTCTCCTCGATTGTAGTTGCCGGACAAGAACGCATAAGCCTGCTTAATCAAATCCTTCATTCCTCGCCCGAAAAGACCACCAGTCAACTTGTGAGTCAGGTCACTACCCACTCCGCGCAGGTAGTGTGCGTTTTGGTATTGGGTTTTAGGACAACAGCTCTTGTAGAGCTTGAAGACATTCGTGTTCTGCGCCGCATTGAAAACGGCTGGCTTGTTCCATGTACCGTCAATAAATAGCGCAATATTCATTGCGGCAGGCGCTCACAGTTCTGATTCTAAACTTTTCCTGACAGTGCCAGCGAAACGTTTACGGGCGACGAAGCGCAGGACCTGTGACCGAGTTATATCAACTTTTTTGCCTCAAAAAAACGCCCATTAGGTTTATTTTTTGTGCCAGACCGAATGTACAGGTCTCAATGGGCCCGTCGGCACGTTAGCGTGCGAAGTAGCCGGTTTTGGACGTACGGTAAGTCCGGGTCGCTTCGGAGCGGACCATCATGAATCAGACCGGGCATCGCTCGGTTCAGATGGTGCGGCGCTATATCCGCGACGGCAACCTGTTCCGGGAGAACAGCGCCGGAAAATTGGGGTTGTAGAGATTTATATGGCCCTAAGGGATTCGCTTCTCTCCGGGAGGTGCACAAGTACGCGACGGCGACAAAACCGTCACGCCGGGGATTGTCGCTGGACCCTAGTCGGGCGAACCACACATTTCCGGGCTGACATGCATGCCCGCCATAATGGAAGGGAATGCGGAATCTCGTCAGACTAGTGTCCAGCCGGTATGTTCACCAGGGGAATCTTGTGCGGCTTCGCGAGGATCGCGTCGTACTTCCTCACGGCACCGAGGCGGTTTACGAGTTCGTCGAGATCAAACACGGGTCCAGCGTGCTCGCTATGGAAGAGAACGGAGATGTCTGGCTCGTTCTTGAGTGGAAATATGCGATTGACCGGCCGTCCCTGGAAGTGGTCAGTGGCGGTATCGAGCCGAACGAAACCTCGGCCGCGGCAGCGCACCGGGAACTCCGGGAGGAACTCGGCAAAACCGCGCGCGAACTGATTCCCCTGGGACATCGATCCGTTCACGACCATGCTTCGGTGTCCCAACTACTTGTTCCTTGCTCGCGGTCTCAGTGCGGCGGAGCGCGCACCCGACTAGGCATCGTACAGTTCGAGGCGCAAGAGCGTGCTGGATTCAAATTCGGTCCAGGGCGCATTGACGTCTGTCTGGCCTGCGGAGCCAGCTCCGCGCCTTGTTAAGCCAAGCGCGGGTGATGGACCTTACTCCGCAAGACTCGGACGACTTCCAAATTCCAGACCACGCGCTGATCCGAATTGCATATCGCCCGCAAATACACAATCGATAAGCTCGGATGAAAAAGACAGCCATTTGCGCAGCCGCACGTCGCGAAACGAACAGCGCTCGAACCGAGCCGATCCGAAACTGATCCCGTCGAGCTCGCACCGATCAAAGCAACAGTTGCGATAGACCGTTTGGGAAAACCCGGCGGCTTCACCCCCGCCGAAGTAACCGGCGGCAAACCGGGTACCAGTGAAGTTGCAGGAATCAAAACTGCACCCTCGCGCGAAAAAAACGCGGATAACAATGCTTGCCATGTCGAGATTTCGGAAAGAGCAGGCCTTCATCGAAACTCCGCCTGGAGGGATCTCCATCGGAGCGGCATCCAACGCGTAGTTCGTAATCTCAATGGGGCGGAGAGTTGTGGACATCGCTACCTGCGGATTTTCCCACACCTGTGAGCCGAATCGCCTAAGGCATGTGACACGATGGTTTTCATTTCAGAGCATTCATGTTCAGGCCAGCAGAGGAGAATGTTCAGCTCAAGAAAAAGGGATGGATATCCCCTCTCCACGATGCAGTCCATCTTCGTGGCCACCGGAACCATCTCTCGTGGCGGCATTGGCGAGATATGTTTCGGCGTTCCGCGCGACCCGGATCGATCCCATCCGCGCCTTGCGGTATGAATAGCTCACCGGGATGCCCGGTATTGGTGGAGGCCACTACGTAGCCGCGCGCGTGCGGGTGCAAGCGCGACAAATGCGCGTTGACCACGGCGGCGGCGTGGGCCATCACTTCCACAATCAATGCGAAGAGATGTTCATCGTCGATGTTGAGATGGGCGCGCGATTTTGAGCGAGGGCTGTTCTCTATCTGCGCGGCTGGACGCTGCTCGAAAGTGTGGTCTGAAATCTGCGTTAACAGGAGGGTGGGCAGAATTCTTTGGGTCCCCGAACAATTTAGAAAAGCCCCGCGGATAGTTAACACGAGTGGCACAGGAGGTTGACGACGCAACTGAGCGAATTCTGACCGAGGATGCTCTCCGGCCCGTTTAAGGTGCACCGCACCCGAAACGATTCCGGAGCTCGCGTCACTACTTGCATGACGGAAGGCGATTGCGTTCGATGGCGGCCAACTTTTCGCTTATGAACGACCAGGGCTTCATTCGGGAGACGTTCTCGATCGGCGAGACCGTTTTCGTCTCGGGAAACGGTCTGACGGCGCTGGCGGCGGTAACCCTGACTCTGGATCGAGGGGCCCGCGAACCGGAAGTGTTGGCTCGATATGTCAGCGACCGCCATGGATGTTTGCCGATTACCCCGCTCATTCCCTATCTCGGGCTGTTGTCGCCGGAAAGAGGACGCGTTACTTACGACGACGCTGTCACAGCTGTTGGGGCCAAGAGCTATGCGGTGCAGATTGCATCGGAGGCAGCGGCCGGACCAACCAAGCAGACACTGACCTTCGAGGTTAATGAGAACGACGGCGAAGCGCGCGTCTTTTCGAGTGACCCGCACGGCCGGCTCGTTACGGGGGTGGAGACGAGCTCCGCCGAAGTGGGTGTGATGTTACGGAATTTCCCGCCAGGATGTGTGCGTGTCTTTGCGGTCAGAAGACAGTTCGGTTGGCGGGTAGGAGATCCTATCGGACCCGTAAAGAGTCGCGCTGGCGCGCCTGTCATGGTGACGACGAAAGTCGAAGAAGGGAAGCCGCGATGTCAGATTGCTCCGAGCGCGAAATCACGGTGAAGGGTTGGCCGAACATCACGGGTCTTGACTGGTCGCCTGACGGAAAGAGGCTTTACTGCGGCTCTGTCTCGCCACAAGGCAGCACGCTTCTCTACGTCGATCTGAAAGGGGACGCCCGAGTGTTATGGCATTACAAAGGGAGCGGTTTCATTTGGGGCGTACCTTCACCGGACGGTTGTTACCTTGCCATAGGGGCGCCGCCACCAACAGCAATGTCTGGATGGTCGAAGGTTTCTGAGTATCGCCGTGGCCACGACCGTGCACACCTCGATTGGAAAACGACCCACGCATCAAGATGTGAAACAGCTTGAAGAACGAGCCCCCAGGCAGTACCGGATGAAATACCTGTTGCGAAATCCCCTTGTCATTCACTAACGGTTAGCTGGATGGTAGGGCTGTTCTCGCCATCTATCTCCCGGCACATCGAATCACTCCTAAAGCGCGATAGCCGTCGTCGGTTCTGCGTGTACTGGCCGAAAAGCACTTTGCAGCAGCCAACGCCATTCAGCCGGTGGCATTCCATGCCGCGGACCGATGCGGTAAACTACACGCCACCGCCATGACCCTCCAGCCCTCAACCCGACTGGGCCCGTACGAGATAATCTCCTCGATCGGTGCTGGCGGTATGGGGGAGGTGTATCGCGCTAAAGATACGCGGCTTGACCGCATAGTTGCCGTCAAGATTCTTCCCGAACATCTTTCCAGCAATCCGCAGTTGCGCGAGCGCTTCGAGCGCGAGGCTCGGGCTATTTCAAGCCTGAGCCATCCGCATATCTGCTCGCTGTACGACGTCGGCCAACAGAACGGCATTGACTATCTAGTCATGGAGCACCTGGAAGGCGAAACGCTGGCCGGCAGGCTCAAAAAAGGCCCGCTGCCGACTGACCAGGTGCTCAAGTACGCCATTCAGATCACGGACGCGCTCGACACTGCGCATAAGCACGCGGTGGTTCATCGCGATCTGAAGCCGGGCAACATCATGCTGACGAAGACCGGCGCGAAGCTGCTGGATTTCGGGCTGGCGAAAGTACGGGGCGCCGCGGCGGCAACAGGCATTACGGCGCTGCCCACGCAGACCACGCCTTTGACGGGCGAAGGAACCATTCTGGGCACGCTGCAATACATGGCGCCGGAACAGTTGGAAGGCGCCGAGGCGGATGCGCGAACCGACATCTTCGCGCTCGGTGCCGTGATCTACGAAATGGCCACTGGGCGGAAGGCGTTCGGGGGGAAGAGCCATGCGAGCCTGATCTCGGCCATCATGAGCGCAGAACCGCCGGCGATCTCAACACTGCAGCCGCTAGCCCCGACAGCCCTCGATCACGTTGTGCGGACGTGTCTGGAAAAAGAACCAGATGCACGCTGGCAGACGGCGCATGACGTCGTGCTGGAGCTCCGGTGGATCGCAGGGAGTCAAGGGGATGCGGCGGCACCGCCCGCGCGGGCCACCCGCCCGTCCTGGAAATGGATGGTGGCTGCGGCGGTCCTGCCGGCCCTAGCCGTGGGGATTACGTGGTATTTCACAGCCAGCGAGCCGGTACGGCCTGCGATGAAAGTGTCCATACTGGCGCCGGAGAATGCGCCTTACGAGGGGATTCCAGCGATTTCACCGGATGGGCGCCGTCTTGCGTTCGCCGCTCTGGGACCTTCCAGACAAACAGTCCTATGGGTTCGCTCGCTGGATTCGCTGACGTCAGTTCCGATCCCTGGTACCGAAGGAGCCCTCGATTTGTTCTGGTCTCCGGATAGCCGCTTCGTTGGCTTTTTCGCCCAAGGAAAGATGAAGAAAGTCTCAGCAGAGCTGGGTCCCAGCCCGCCTCCAGTGCAAACGCTGGTTGACGCACCCGATCCGCGCGGTGGCGCCTGGAGTCACAGTGGGTTTATCGTCTTTGCGAGGAACATCGAAGACGGCCTGTATCGCGTACCAGTTTCCGGCGGTGAAGTAACGCGCGTGACGACGCTCGATCGCAACAGACACGAGAACTCCCACCGATGGCCACACTTCCTGCCGGATGGCCGACATCTGCTCTACCTTGCGCGCAGTTCCATGCCTGAGCATCAGGGCATCTATGTCGGGACCCCAGGCTCGGAGGATTGGAAGCTGCTGCTCCGCACGCCACTTAACGCGGTGGTGGCAAGGGCGCCGAGACGAGCGTTGCTGGGCAACCTCTTCAGCGCGAGCCGCGGGTATCTGCTGTTCATGCTGGAACAGACGCTGGTAGCACAGTCTTTCGAACTAGACCGCCTGAAGCTCACCGGCGAAATATATCCCATCGCGGAAGCGGTAGGAACCGACAGCAATCGGGTCATGTTCTCGGTCTCCGAAGAGTCCTCATTGGCGTATCGAACCGTCACCAGTGATCAGGCGCAACCTCGCTGGTTCGACCGGGCCGGCAAGCTTCTCGGGACCAACACGATGACTGGTGCATGTCCAAGGCTTTCGCCGGACGGCAGACAAGTAGCTCTCTATCGCCTGGACCAGCAAAGCGGGGCCGGCGACATCTGGCTTGAGGATGTGTCGCGCCGTGTCGTCACCCGCTTGACCTCTCATCCTGGGTATGACTGGATGCCCATCTGGTCGCCAGACGGAAATAGTATCGTATTCGCGTCCAACCGGGAAGGACCGATGGACCTTTATCAGAAGCCGGTAAGCGGCTCGGAGCCGGAACGGCAAATCCTGAAGTCCGATAGGCGGAAGATCCCAGACGACTGGTCCCACGACGGACGGTTCCTCGTGTTCGAGCAGGCAGATCCTAAGACCAATTGGGACTTGTGGGCGCTGCCGATGGATGGAGACCGGAAACCGTTCCCCATTCTGCAGTCAGAGTCCAATGAAATCCAGGGTGCGCTCTCACCGGACGGGAAGTGGCTGACCTATTCCTCGGACGAGGCCGGCGGCTATCAGGTGTATGTCCAGCCTTTCGCTGGCCGCTCAGTAACCGTTGGAACTGGACAACGTTTCGGGGCTAGGTGGCGCATCTCGACCGATGGCGGTGCCCAGCCGCGCTGGCGGTCCGACGGCAAGGAGTTGTTTTACGTGGGCGCGGACCGGAAGATCATGTCGGTAGCTGTGAAGACAGTCCCCGCATTCGAAGCCGGCATGCCCTCGCCACTGTTCGCGTCGACCATCTCACAAGATTTAACGAACCCGCAGTACGACGTAGCTCCGGATGGTAAGCGTTTTCTCATATCAGCGCCATCGAATGTACGAGGCTCGGCGCCGGTGACAGTCGTGCTCAACTGGACCGCAGGGCTGAAGCCATGAATTTTTGCGGTCGGAATGGCGGCGGCTCAATTTACTGTCGAGAAATCCCCTTGTAATTCACTATTACTCCCCCAGCCAGCGCTGATAAACTTCGAGCACGTTGCGCCCGCGGTAGACAACGGTACGCGGCGAGAACTGTTTTTCCTCAGCCCTGCTCAGCGCCGTGGTCGAGACGCCAGACTTTCCGGGGAAGGACTCGATTTTCATTTCCACCGGGCCTGAAATCTTCCACGGAGCAAATTCTTTGACACGCGTCACCGCGCGGCGGGCGGCTTTTTGAATTTGTGCCTTCGCCTCGGCGTGAGAAAGGCTGAGAGTCGAACTGGTACCCACCAGGCGCTTCGCCGCAACGGTCTCAGCTTTCGGCTGGAGACCGAGCATTTCCTCGCACGCCGCCTGGTCGCCGGATAGCATGATCACGGGAATATCGAAGTAACCAGCGATAGCAGCCACCTGCCCGGTTTCACCTACCGGTTTGCCGTTCAAGAAAATGTTCTGCACGCTGAAGCTTTGCGAGTGCGCCAGCACCCCGCTCTTCGCCTGCGCCATGGCGTGCTGACCCACAAACATGATGCCGTCGTACAGTTTTTCGGCGAGGTAGTAATCGGCGGGCGTGTCGCGGCCTTGGATCAGTTGCGCTCGCGGGTGAGTCTCATCAATCGAGAGCGAGTGGCTGGCGTCGTGGCCGTCCCAGATGACTACTTGGCTGGCACCGGCTTCGAGCGCACCAACTACCGCTGCGTTGACCTCGCCTGTCAGCAAACGGCGGCTCTCTTCGTATCGCTTGTCGAGTAGCCCCAGTTAGCCGAAGGGGATGGGTGGAACCTCGTCTGCGTGGAGATACTTGCGGCACTCTACGAGCGTCAGGTTGCGAGTAGTACGGGAGTGCGCAAGCGACATGAGGAGATCGATGTCCATTGCGTAGACCTGCACGATTCCGCCGCCTCCGGCGGCTAAGCGCTTACCGTCCGGGCTCCACGCTATCTGGTGGACGTAGTTCTGGTGCGTCGGTAATACGAGCAATTCCCTACCCGTTTCCGCGTCCCACACTGTCGCTGTGTTCTCGCCGGTGGGCGTTGCCAAGCGCCTTCCGCACGGCCCCCACGCGAGCCCATAAACGTCACCGCCGTGGGTTCTTAACGTGAGCAACTCCATGCCTGTGTCTGCTTGCCATAGCTTCGCGTTGTTGTCCCTGCTCCCCGTCGCCAGGTGCTTTCCGTCCGGGCTCCACGCCACAATCCAGACAGCCTTGTCATGGCCTGCCAACGTGAGTAGTTGCTTTCCTGTGTCCGGTTCCCAGACCTTCGCCGTCTTGTCCGCGCTGCCGGTTGCCAGTAGCTTGCCGTTCGGGCTCCAGGCCACACTAGAGACATAGCTCGTGTGACCGGTCAGGGTCAGCAGCTTCTTGCCGCTCTTGACGTCCCATACTTTTGCCGTGTCGTCCAGGCTCCCCGTTGCGAGCCGCTTGCCGTCCGGGCTCCAGGCTACACTTTCAACCGACCCACGGTGGCCGCTAAGGGTCAGTAACTTCCTACCGGTCTTGGCGTCCCACACCTTCGCCGTTTTGTCCCCGCTGCTCGTTGCCAGCAGTTTGCAGTTCGGGCTCCATGCCACACTTTCAACTGAACCGCGGTGACCGCTGACGGTCAGCAACTCCCTACCGGTCTTGGCGTCCCAGACCTTCGCCGTTTTGTCCGAGCTCCCCGTTGCGAGCTTCTTGCTGTCCGGGCTCCAAGCCAGGCTGTCGCCGCCGGTGGGAAGGAAAAGCAATTCTGTGCTTTCCGCGTCCCATATCCTGGCCGTGCGGTCGTAACTCCCCGTAGCCAGTTGGCGGCCATCGGGGCTCCAAGCCGCAGAGAAAACGCGCCCGCCGTGGCCATAGAGGGTCAGTGTTTCCTCGCCGCTCTCGGCGTCCCACACCTTCGCTGTACTGTCGAAGCTTCCCGTCACCAATCGCTTTCCGTCTGGGCGCCAGTTAACGCTCCTGACGGTTACGCGGTGGCCCGTCAGAGTCAGCAATTGACTGCCATTTCCGGCGTCCCACACCTTCGCTGTGTTGTCATAACTACCCGTCGCCAGCCGCTTGCCGTCGACACTCCACGCCACGCTCATGACAGGCGCCGTGTGACCGCGCAGGGTCAGGAGTTGTTCGCCGCTCCCAGCGTCCCACACCTTCGCTGTCTTGTCCCCGCTCCCCGTCGCGAGCTGCGTGCCGTCAGGACTCCACTCCACGCTCTGAACAGGTCCACGGTGGCCTGCCAGGGTTAGGAGGTTCTTACCCTTCTTGGCGTCCCAGACCTTCGCCGTCTTGTCATAACTCCCCGTCGCCAGGCACCGGCCGTCCGGACTCCAGCCCACACTTGAGACACGATCTTCGTGACCGGCCAGGGTCAGCAGTGTCCTGCCGCTGGCCGCCCACACTCTCGCCGTCCGATCTGCACTTACCGTGGCCAGGCGCTGGCCGTCTGGGCTCCACGCCACACTCCGAACGAAATCCGTGTGGCCCGCAAGGGTGAGCAGTTCCCGCCCTGTGGCCACGTCCCACACCTTCGCCGTCCGGTCTGCACTTGCCGTGGCCAAGCTCTTCCCATCAGGGCTCCACGCTACGCTCACAACGAGTTCGCGGTGGCCCGAGAGGGCCAGTCGCATGCGCGGCATCGCCAGGGCGCGGTGGGTCAGGTCCTCAGCCTCGGGTAGCACGCCGACATGCCCGTGGGTTGCGCCCACGGCATGCATGGCGAGAAGAAGAGCCTGATCAGGGTATTCCGGTAGACTGCTCAGTCCATAGGCGACCCGTTCGCGGGCGGTGGCAATCCGCTGCTGGCGCTCGGCCTCTTGCCGCTGCCGTTCCTTCTCCTCGTTTAGTTCTTTGAGACGCTGGATCTCTCCCGCTTCCCATACCTGGCTGGCCTTGATGTACTCCCGGTGAAGCTCCGATGGCTCTTGTTTCTTGATGTTTGGCGCTTGTGCAAGCCACTGGAGCGCATCATGGAGGTCCATCCCGCGTAGCAGGAGGCTGTCATCACGGTTCTTGCCCTCCCAGTCCACCGCGCGCACCAGCAGGCGGGTATGGGTCCGCGTCCAATCCAGATCGGTGTCGAGGGCATCAATCAAAGACGGAAAAGTCGACTGGAAATCGTCCGTGTCACGGAAGAAGATCCAGTTGATCTTTGTCAGGGGTTCTGGCACCTTCTCGTCGGCGACGTGTCGATGGAGGATCGGGATCAACCGCTTCTTGTTTATCGCAGCGTGGGCGATCTCCTTCTGGCAAGTCGCCGAACCGACGGAGTCGGGACTGATCACGAAAACGAAGTTGTCAGCGCTTTCGATACCCGCGAAAATCTCTCTTAGGAAGTCCGCCGTCAGCGGAATGTCGTGCCAGTCGACCCAGGTGTCCCGGTCGAACTTGGCTAGGGAATTGTGCAGCTTGAGCACGAAATCCCGATCTTTGCGCGAGTAGGATATGAAGACGTCAGCCAAAGTCTCACCGGACTTTAAAGGTAGCCACGCGAAGCAAATACTAGCACAAACTCAGACTCTGGCCGATCTGCGCGCTGAGAGGATTAGTCGCGAAAAAGAGAGCCCGCTCAATAGGGCGGCAATACCTATCCCATGTCATTCACGATCAAGTCCTGATTGGTGACTCGGCCCGTTTCGGTTGAAAGTACGTGTAGCGAACGGGCCTACAAGCGACGCTCAACATTACTGTCGCCTGGCACCTGAGACCGAACACCTGTCAACTGGAACCTGCTTGACTCCCGCCCCAACTGGAGTTCTAATCAACTACGCTCTTTGGGAGACAACCACGATATGAGAAATCCCATAGCCACAGTGTTTTTGGCGGGTGCTCTGATGCTTGGGTCGGCGCTGGTGCGGGCTCAGGACTTGGCGTCGTTCGAGAAACGAATGACGCTCAAGGTGCTCGACAACGGCCTCACCGTGCTCGTATGCGAGCGCCCGGAGGCGCCCGTGTTTTCCTTTTTTACCCACGTGGACGTAGGCTCGGATCGCGAATACCCCGGCATCACGGGCCTGGCTCACATGTTTGAGCACATGGCCTTTAAGGGAACGGACAAGATCGGGACCACGAACTATGGCGACGAGAAGACCGCACTCGAAAAAGTCGAGCAGGCTTACCAGGCCTACGATCAGGAGCGGCGGAAAGAGACGGGTCGTGATGAAACGGCAGACCGTCGTGGATGAGATTTATGGTGGCCTTTGGGCTGCACCACCGCTTCCAGTTGACGAAGAGAGATGGCACCTCTCTTGGGTCGCCGACGTGGACACCAAGATCGTCGGCATGGTGCTGACACATGAAGAGTGGATCAGTGATCTATGGGTGCTACGCGAAAGTCGGCGATGTGGCGTTGGCCAAAGACTGCTGGCACGGCGAAGCTGAAATACTTGGTCGCGGTCATCGAACATTCCGGCTTCGCGTTCTCAAATCGAACGCAGCGGCCATCAAGTTCTATCACCGGCAGGGTTGGCAAATCGGTCGGGAGTTCCCACACGAGAGGTTCCCGGTGACGGTGTTGGAAATGGTCAAATCTGCCCTGCAAAGCGACGATTGATCGGCTATTAACCGAAGCGCTTTTGTCCGAGTGACTGATTCGGTCACTTTATGTGCCCGCGCTTGCTGTGAGTAGTGCCCTTCGGAGAGAATCCATAGTCAGACTGTTGAGGATCCGAGGGGCAACCGCACCGGCTGCCTCTAAGGCTGCCTTGGAGGTGAAGGCCAGGGACAAACCGCCCTGGCCCCTTCTCGCGCCTTTCTCTTTAAGCCGTAATTCCTGCTTCGGCGAGTAACTCATCTTTGTAAAGATCGCTCACTGCTTGCCGCATCGCTTGATACGTGAGAAGATTCGTGGCGATTTTCCTAGGCTCGTAGCCAGCGGAGACTATATGTGGAAAGTAGCGCTCCGAAATTTGCTGCGCGTGTTTTTGCCAGAAGTGTATCGGCTCCTTTTTCCACGCGATCTCGCCACCGGACTTAGCAGAACCGGCCAGCAGCCTGAACGCCGCAAAGATTGGGTAAACCCACTCTCGAATAAGTTTCACTTATAAAAAAAGGGGGCGAGGCGATGAAAGAATAACAGCCGCAACAACGGCTCAAGGGCCAGCATGACTACCGCCGCGCCCATCGCACGTGCGCTCTCTAAAAATGGGCTTTTGATCCTACGTTATTGATTTAAAGCCCATTAGATGGCTTTCAAGGAATCATTATGTCGGCCTTGGAATTACGTTCGGTTACCTGTTGTGTGCGGTCATCCGGAGGAGCGCCGAGACTCAATTTTGGCGTTTTTTACGCCGGTTTTGGGCATGTTTTTCGACGGTTCGGGTTGTTTTTGGCCTTGGCGTAGGCGGGGATAGTCCAAGGCTGGCAGCACAGAGTGGGAGAAAAGCGTGGAAGAACTGGGAAAAAACTTGCAGGCTAAGTCCCGAAGATGCTTTAGGTTAGAATATTTGCAGTAAGACTTTTCGTAACCGCTCCTCGCGACGGAACCCTGCCCGCCTGCCGAGTTTTTCGGGGAATTCTTTTGCAGCAGCTCTTTTTTTATAACTGAAACTTAATCCTGCGCGCCAGATCGTGCAACTCCTGGGGATTATTTCTAGCAGGAGACGCAATAATCGTACGGGCTTTCAATTCGTCGGGAGAAATAATACGAGGCATAAAGCTCCTTTCTCTCATTGAATTTCGATTAGTATAGCGCCCGAATTTACCAACTGCCAGCGACCGGCAATTTCTCGCGCGATGAATGGGCGCATTGGTTTCCCCAACAACCCTTATCGCCAGGTCTGTCCCAATTTGCCGGCTGCAAAATGAGTGGCTCATTTCCCGTTAGTGCCCGGCCAGCTTCGCCAATCCTGCCGCGTAGGTATCAAGAGAATGCTGCTGGGCGAAATCGAGTTGATTCTCTGCGCCCGCAACATCTACCTCTGTTCCGATGTGCTGATACAGCGGTGGAATGGGAACCTTGGGCACGAGATCGCTCGGGTTTACGACGCGAACAACGTTCGCGGAAAGTCGGAGTCCATGGATCGGAGAGAACACTGCCGGACCCGCAAAGGTCCAGGTGGGGCCTCAGGATGCTGAATGCCCATGATCAACGCGACCGCCGCCCCGAGACTGTGCCCAGTGAATGTAGACCCCCGGCGCCTTGGCCGCGGATGCCGTGTCCCATGCCTTCCGCAGGCTCGCCGCGATGGAGTTCCACACGTCATCAAAACCTTGATGCATCCACCACTGCCCATGGGCCACGGGCTGGGCAATGGCGCGGAAGTCCTCCAGCCACTGGTGAAGGGTATCGGTGCCGCGGATGGCGATCACCGAGACATCGTCCTTGCGTGCGACGACGCCCCAATCGTTATCTTCCGAGATGACTATTTTCGCTAGTCCGGATGCCGTTTCACGATCGATAACGGACTGGTCGGCGGTGACAACGCCAGTCTGCTGCCATCGCGCGGGGAATTTCAGCGCCTGGGCCCAGGACAGTTGGTAGGCCGTGGTGTTCAGAGGCAGAAGAACGTCATGAGCGAAAACAGGATCAAAGGTCATGGAAGACTGCGGGGTCATAGTAGGGTTCAACCTCCATCTTTTGGCTAAGCTGTCAATACTTGTGGATAGTATAGATTCGCTCGTTGAAGCCCACCTTGGGCCGCGCCGGCGACCACGATCGCCGCGTTCGAGAACAAAGTAATGTTAGCTTGGTTTCGAGGGACCACACCCGGATTGCCGGCTTCGTTCATCTTGCATTGCGCCGCTGCCGTGTTGAAATCAAGCCTTTGACATGCCGCGCGAAAGCTAGGAAAATTTCCGGGTCCGGCCGGCCCCATAGCCCATGCCATACTCAGCAATCCCAACTGCGCATCGGCAGGCCAGATATCGAAATCCTGGAACCACGGCTGGCGTTTCAAAAAGCTTTCATTCTTGGTTAGCCTGTCTATTATTAATGAATCGATCGCATCGTCACTCAGTTCCAATTGCGTGATGGGTTCGCAGGCCTTGTATCCCCTGGTTTTAAGGCTTGGGTCGTTCTTCAGTGCCTGCCACTCCGCGGCGATTTGATCCGCGGTGGCGGCAGATCCCGGAGCCGCAATCCCGGGCCTGTTCTTGAAGCGGAAGGGCAGAGCTTGAGCGGCTAATACCGGATCCACCAGGTTGCCAACTCCAACCGTTACTAGCCCTAACACGTCGAGGTACATGTATGGCACTCGGCCTTCGAACTTAGTGCTAAACGTGGGGAAACCCGATTGGACGGCGGGAAACATGACGTGTTCCTTTCACTTATGATCCGGCTTAAATTTGGGCAAGCTCGCGTCGTCCAGTTTGCCCCGGGTTCCGCAATAGACGGGCGCACACTGAAAACCCTCATCCTTGAGCAAGACACGCTGATTTTCGAAAAACAGATTCAACCTGCACGGCCTGTTCGCATCCAGGCCGTCCGCGACGATCGCAACGTGATCTCCGCTCCATTTGCCTTCTTTATTCAAACGACAAGTGTGGCCGTTGGAGTAATACAGTTTGAGATTTACCGCGATTTGGCCGTTGGCCTTTTGGGTAACTCGGATGGAATCGTGGCCCGCCAAAGATTGCCCGTAGACTCCAAAGACGCTCTTGCTGGGACGGGGCAGGCCCTGGCTGACGAGCGGAAGCGAACTCAACGCACCAACCACACCACAGGTAATTCCCAAGTGCGCCACAGTGCGAGGAACGTTTAACATCTCAATAACCTCGGGGCCGAAATCGCGGAAGTGGTCCCGATTCTATGAACACGTTACGCGAACTCTTCCTCGACGGCAAGTCCTTTCTTCGGGGGAAACCCGAAAATGGAGGAAGGAAGTGGTGATTTCTTCGGGGATCGGAGACGGAACGCCGCCCGAATGGGTGGATCAGGATTGGAAGAAGCCCGGCACGGATTCGAGCCTGAAGAGAATCATGCACTACATCAGTTATGTGCAGCCTCCGAAGTTTCCGTTTCCCGTGGCCGCGGCATTGGCGGCGCGCGGCAAACAGATTTATATGCAACAATGCGCGGCATGTCATGCCAGCCGCGGGGTACGCACAGTTGACGATCCCATGCTCCAAACCGATTCGGCATCGGATCGACATGTGGACCCAGAATTCCGCCACCGCGTACAACAATTACGGGGCGGGGCATTTCTTGAAGCTGAGCCACTTCGTAAAGCAGAACGGTTATGTTAACGTGCCACTCGAAGGATTGTGGCTGCGCGGACCGTATCTGCACAATGGTTCAGTTCCCACGCTGGCCGATCTGCTGGAAGAACCGGCTCAGAGGTCGAAGCTGTTTTTTCGCGGGTATCATGTGCTCGATCCGGAAAGGGTCGGCTTTGTTTCCGAAGGTCCGGAAGCCGAGCGCGTCGGCTTCCGCTATGACACCAGCGTAGTCGGCAACAGCAATGGCGGCCATTTGTGGGGCACCACGCTCAGCGCGGCCGACAAGTACGCGATGATCGAGTACCTGAAGACGTTGTAAGCGAGTTCGTCAGTTGCCGCCGGCAGCGATCGCTACCTCTGGGGGCCTCACCACGTTGACGATCTGATAGCCCGCGGCGAGAAGGGCTTTTTGAGAGTCCGCAAAGGTCAGGTTCTGCGGACGCCAGCTCGTTTCGTCCGCGCAACGCACCACTACGCTGTTCGCGATGGATGAATCTTTGTCGATGTCGCGTCTTTTGGGGAATCCGCAGAAGACCTTCCACGATTCGTGAAACTTATCGACGGCCAGCGCCGGATCGAGCGGCAACGTGTTTTGTTTCAGGACCGCCGGATCGAACTGGAGGCCCGCCGCACTGGCTTTGGACATCATCCAGCCTAGCGTTATATCGGAGAGCGCGGTTGTTCCTGGCAGGTCGTCCGGTTCTCCGCCACCTACATCGCTGTGGGCGCCGGTAAACCAGACTTGTTCGAGCGTTTGACCGAGCGCGGCCGGGCCTTTCCAGAGTGTGGCCGGAAACTGAGCGCGACGCTCGTCGATGGCCAGTGCATGACAGGCATTCTTAATGCCTGGATGCAGGTTGGTGTCAAGAAAACCGTAGGCGATGGGGTCAATGCCCCCGATGGCCGAAGGTATTCCAAGTGAACCGACAGTATCCCAAACCCCAACCATCATGATCTCCGGCTGGACGAGGTTGCAGTTCGCCAATTTCTTAAGTTTATCGGCACGGTTCGCTTTGTCGCGATACGCATCGAACGCGGTATTGACCATGTCGTCCGTGAAATCCTGAGTGGGCAGACCGCAAGCCATGATCATGCCAGCTAAACTGCGCGCCGTGAACGCGCCACGGCTGAAACCAAAAATATATAGCGGATCGCCGGCTTCATAGACGTGGGCGATCTTGGTGTAGCCATCCTTAATCTTTTGCCAAAGACCAGTTCCGAATGCGCCACCCACAAGTTTGAGAATCGGATCGCCGCTGGCGCCGACTCCGTCATCGTACAACGGCATCTGAGTGGCGCTGGTGGTCAGCGCCTTATATAGTTTATAGACGTTAGTGTGACTTGCTGAACTATCCCAAGTACCATCCGCGCAAAAAGCAATCTGCTTACTCATGGTTCCCGGCCTCCGATGGTGCGGCGATTATATCAGAATTTGCCGTGAATTGACCCAGTACTCTTCATGAAATTTGCGAACAAATTAGTAACTCTCCGATACTTCTATCCTTTTACTCCCCCGGTTGGAAGTGCAAGCGTTACCGCGGATGTGACCAACCTTGCCGAAGCGCCTTGGGAGCCCGTTGCCCAGTAGAGCGATACCAATCCCCACGGCTCTTCGAACCGGGCCTTGCTGGTGCCAACTACTTTCGCCATTTTCTTCTGGAGATTCGCGCGCTCTGTTGCAAAGGCGGGGTCGCTCTTCAGCGACACCGGATTTCGGCCCGCCAAAAACACAATCATCGACTGTAGCGATTTCCCGGCGTCCAGCATGCCGGAGGCCCACCATGTGATGTCGTACATGTCGCCGATGAGCTGCGACAGGATGGCCTGATAGTTTGGATTTGCTGTCGTAATCCCGGCCACCTGCGCCAGTTGCGGCGATGCTCCCACTGCCAGCGCTTGCGGCCACTGCTGGTCCAGCAGCGCGTAGCGGTATCGGTCGAAAGGTTCAGTCTGATCGTTCAACAGCGCCATCATGGCGCGCCGTCCGTTGTCGAGGTAATACGCTTCCGGCCGAAGGCTGCCTTGCTCATCGAAAAACATGGAACGGCATTGAGCGTCAGTCATGGAAGTGCGCAGCAGGCAAGTTGAGAAACCCTGGACTTGAGGGCCCGCCAGAAGCTGCTGTTTTTCACTCGGCGCGATGAGGTTGAGAGCCACAAGCCAGTTGAAATAATCAGTCATCACGCCGGCGTTGGTATTTTGGTTGAGCGCGAAATGGAAGCTCTGGCTGGCGAGATTAAATGTCTCCACTGCGCCACTGGCTTTGTACGCCGCGGTCACCAGAAGCGAATCGAACATTGCCTTCCTCATCCTTTCCTGCCGCTTGGGAGGTTCGACAATGGCCTGAATCTGCGTTCCGGTTACCGAGTCGGCGATAGTAAGGTCGCCTGTGACGGGGTCCTGGATCACTTTGCTGCCGCGAACCAGATCGGATAACGACAGAACGTTCAGCAGACCCAGCAGATTGATATTGAAAGACACCTCTTTCTTGGTGGAAGTCGAAAAGACGCTGCTGATCATTTTCACTCCGGCGGCGATGGTTCCGTCGGCTTTGATTCCGCTCTCCAGTGCCGTCAAATCGGAAAGGTTGCCTTTCAGCGCCCGTTGGAGCGCCTGGGTGGCCACTGGATCGCGCAGCGCCACCTCCAGATCCACCTGGTATTGAAACGCCGCCTGATCGTCGCGAACAAGCGCGAGCGTGTCATCGAAAGACGCCTGGAGGCTGTGATCAATTGAGCTTTTTATCGCGTCGCTCAACGTCTGCGCCTCATTGGCCGTCAAGCCGCCCTGCAACAACTGGCTGTTGTCGGTTTTGGGGTCAATGGCTCCCAACCAGCGGGCAATCAGGTCCGCTCCGGTATCGTTCTTTTTGACGGCGATGCCTCCTGAGGCGTTGAACTCGGTCTTGAGCGTCGTTCCTTTGCGCTTTAAGAAACTCAGCTCGACGATGTTTGTATCCAGCCGGCGCGCCCGCACCTGATAGGCGCCGCTGATTATGAACGAGACGGTCAGGCCGGCTATCACGCCATCCCGAACCGTGATCGTGCCTGCGTTCAGCGGCAGATTCACGGACGCCAGGGGATTGGGGGCCGCCGTGACTTGGACCCCACCGGAGACTGTGAGGCTGCCGGTGCCTGAGACGGTGCAAACATCGTTCGGCTGCAACTTGCTCAGATCGCTCAGATCGCCGGGAATTACAAAGTTCGATATGGCCTGGGCGAAGGCGTCGCCCAGCGTGGGTTGATTCGCGCCGCTGGCCGGGAATGCGCGCCAGTACGCCAGATTCACGTCGCTATTGCTTTCGAACCCAAAAGTGATGTCGCCCGACGTTCCGCTGACGCTGACATCGAGCAAGCCGGCGAGTGTCAGTGCCACGAAGGCGACATTGGGTGGCACCGTCGCGGCAACCGCGAATTGGTCGTTGTCGAAAAGGCTGCTTCCGGTTTTTGCATTTACCTCAACAGCAACCTGCGCTTCTGGCGTGACATCGATTTCCGGATTCGCGCCACCCAGTTGAAACTTGTATCCCACTTTGAGGTGCGCCTGCAAGGGCTGCGGAGTGATCTGGCCGATCAATTGGTCTTTGTGCTGGAGGAAATCCGGGAACACCACCAGATGCAGGGCTTCGGATTTCAAGTATTTGAACAACGTAGAGCCTGAAGTCCAGTTGACCGGCACGGTAACCGGATTATTGAAGTTGTCGGTTAGAGAGAATGTAGACATGTCCGTCAGAACTCCTTACAGCCGGGCTTGTTGCCGCAGTGGTGAATCAATTATATAAGCTGGAAGTTTCGAAAGCCCGTCGCAAAACGCAAGGTTTGACTTCTCAAGGCAAAGGAAATATCTTTGCAATACTTTGGACTCAGACTGAATCACTGGAAGGGAAACGCCATGTTCAATTCGAGTGTTCTGGATGTCGCAGTCGGCTTGATTTTCGTTTATCTGCTGTTGGGGGTGATGTGCACTACGGTGAACGAGTGGCTCGCGCAGATTTTCGATACCCGCGCGGCGACGCTAAAAGAGGGAATTCGCCGGCTGCTGCACGCCCCACCGGACGGCACGTACCTGATCCGGCCCGCGGACATCAATGTGGCGGCGCTGGTGAAGAGATTCCGTCAAGCGGATGACAAGCTCACCTTGGCGGTTGGACCGTTCGACGGGGTCCTGAAATCCAGTTTGGATCAATTCAAAACGGCCCTTGCGGCAAGCCCGGACGCGCAACCTCCTGCGGGTTTAGCCACTACACTGGCGGAGAAACTCAGTGTGGCCTTGAGCCAGCCCGAGCTGCATCAAAAGATCGACGATAGCAAGGTCACTCCGGAAACCAAGGCTGAAATCGCGAAGCAACCCAAGGGCAACGATCTGTTACGTGTCAACCGGGCGCTGCTCAGCGAAGCATATCCGGACGAAATCACCTCCCTCTCCGATGCTTTCTACAGCCATCCGCTGATCAAGTCTTTGAGCAAGCCGGGCAAGCATCCGTCCTACGTTCCCTCGAAGACATTCGCGGTCACGCTTCTCGACATTTTTGCTAAGGGCCAAGCCATGACTGGAACGGCAGAGCAGAGACTCGCGCAGATCAAGGCATCCATCTGCAGCCTGCCGGATAGCGACGTGAAGAAGTCGCTCCAAGCTCTCCTCATGAATGGCTGTGACTCGGTGGAAAAGGTGGAGGAGAAGCTCGAAGGATGGTTTAGCGATTCCATGGATCGCGTATCGGGATGGTACAAGAACAGGGTCCAGATTTGGACCGTGGTGATCGCGAGCCTGGTCACCATCCTGGTGAACGCGGACACCATCCAGATCGCGCAGAAACTGATGATTAATCCGGCGCTGCGCGACAAAATCGCGCAGGAAGCCAAAAACGCTCAAGGCCCCAGCGCGGACCCAACCGCGCCGACCCTGACCGCGCGGCAAAAGGCTGACCTGAGCAGCCTGACGGGATGGACCGACGATTTCCGGATCTTTCATCGGTTGGATGCGTGCGCAGATCAAAGCCTGCGTGGCGCCAGCCTGAGTGAAGCGGACTGCAGATCCGAATCGGAACGGGAGGTGAGAGCCAACCCAAATCAAAAGTTTGTCGATGCGTGGTACAGCGATACGTTTCCGGGCATGCGCCTGCTAAGCGGTCTTGCGCTTCCCTGGCTTTGGGCCGTGGTTCCAACGCACCTGGTGGGTTGGATTCTAAGCGCGATCGCTGCTTCCTTGGGAGCGCCATTTTGGTTCGACACGCTGAACAAGTTCATGAACGTTCGCGCGGCCGGAACCTCGCCCACCGAGAAGGGCAGCGACAAATCCAAGGTATAAAGCGGCGTCTCTCTTTACAGAGCCGCGCGGTTGAGCCATTTCCAACGGACGATTACTAGGCCTGGAGAATGGCCGGGTCCGCTTCCGCTGGCGAGACTCGCAGGACCACAATCAGATTAAAGAGTTGTCAGTAGAGGCGGTCGAGTTCATCCGCCGGTTCCTCCTGAATGTGCTCCCCAGCGGGTTCGTAAAAATCCGACATTTCGGATTCCTTTCCAACCGCAATCGAAAGAAGATGGTCCACCACTGCCGCGAGCCTCCTGCCGCCATCCTCCGCGGTCAATCACGACACCCGATCAGCGCGCATTTTTGTTTCGTCGGTTCCAGCAACCAGATCTTCCCGGTGAGCTCCGCCTGATTGAACACCTCTGCGTGCCCTGGAACGGGCCGAGCGACAGATCGACGGACAAGAGACGCATGGCGGGCTGCAATGCCATGTTTCCGGACGCGATGGGGCGCGCGTCGATGCCGCGTTCTCGTTCCCGCCAACGGAAGTCGACCGCGATACGTCGGGTACCGACCCGGCGCCGAGGTCCGCTGGCAGATCAACCGACATTCCTACCTTCAGGCCGACTACGGAATTTTTTACGCCGGGCAGTTTCTGAAAGAAGCGTCACCCGGCCGCAACATTAACTATATGGAGTTTTGGGCCGGATACAAGTTCTGAGGATCGATCCGTTTTCCCTCCAGACTCAAAGACCCCGCCGGCGATCATTAAAGGCAGAAGCCATTTCGGAATCAGAGCTTGTTGTTGACGCCATCAGGGGCGGCGGGCTTGAGCGTGCTGCTGACTAGTAACTCGGCGATGGCGGAATCGATGAGTTGTCCCGTAGACTCCTGGTAGAAGGTGAAGCCGGGGGAAGGGTTGGCCTCGAAACAGTACCACGTACCCTCCGGTGTGCGGCGCAAGTCAATGCCGGCCACCCCAAGACCCAGAAAGTGAGCCAACCGGCAACAGGCATCGCTCAGATCTTCTGGAAGCTTGTACGCTTCGATTTTTAGATCGGCTCCTTGACTGCGCGCGTACCGGTAATCGGCGGCTGCCGAGGTAATGCGACAGGCGAAAACCTCCTCGCCCACTACGTGGACCCTGTAATCCTCCCCCGTAACCCAGGCTTGGAACTGCGTCGGACACCACCGGACATCGTCGAGCCGCGAGAGGTCCTTTTCGGTCATCCTAGTTACGATACTGCGCACGCCGCTGATCGACTTGTATATCACCTCACGATGACGCTCGCAGAACTCGCGGGCTGCCTCGGGATCGGTAGTAATCAGGGTCTCCGGGATTCGGAAACCTTGAGAGCGGATGAGAAACGACTGGTATGGCTTGGAGCTGTTGGAGGCCATGTGAGACGGCCGGTTCAACACTAAGGCGCGAGTGACCTCGCACCACGATAGCAGGGCGTCTTCTACTGCGAGTGCGTGTCTGAACGCAGGGCCACCATTTCCCTCGCGCAAAAGCGTTTCGGACACAGCAGGCAGTCGGCGTAAGTCGTAAGGGCGCAGGTAGACGGCCCGGATCTGCGCCAAGTCAATCTCTGTCCCTGGCATCCGCACTGCGCCGGCCAGCGTACCATCGAACTCGACTTCTGTTTCCAGGATTTTGTGCTCGTCGAGGAACGCCACTTCGGCGTGCCGCTCGCGCAGAGCCGCGAGTACGGCCGCCAGTGGAGGATCTCCTGGTAGTCCCCACAACAGAATCATGTGGCGCCACCGAGGGACGGAGTCCGCCGGCCACTGTCCAGAAGGTGCAGGAGTGCGGCCCCCGCCAGTTCAGGCGTCGCGAGTTCTGGCCACGGATGGGCTCCGATGAAGCGGGCGGTCTGCCCGTACCACTCGAACTCGACGGCCATCAGATCGCAGTCGGCTCCTTGAGCCAGCCGGCGTGCCTGGCAAGCGAGTTCGGGTGAACCGGTGCCATACACGTGCTCCCCAACGACCACAAGGCTGACCCGACGCACTGCTGGAATCTTAATCTGGCTGGCGGCAAGCCGGATGCTGCGCCGCAAGGGGTGCACTGGGATCCCGAGGTCGTGCGCTGCCCTCGTCCAGCGCTCCTGCCTCCAGTAGGGCCCGGCCAGACACGCCGCGGTCGGGTGGTTAATTACCGGGCAGCTCAGTCCTGACAGCCACGACAGCAGGAACGCGGTCATTTCCGCGGCGACGTAGCTCCGATCCTCGGGTACAATTTCGGTCAACTCTTGTTCGAACACCGAGGGCATGCGAGTCAGCACTCCGGCGATCTCCGCGGTTTCCACGTTGCAACCTTCAACTACGGCCCGCGCCGGCCCACTTCCGCCTAGGTAGTGCCGCCAGCCGCATAAAGAAAGGTCGTGCGGCGTCAGGAGCCTGACGTCCTGACCTGCCGCGGCCCAACGAGCAGCCAGTTCGCGGGCCGCGTGGTCAGATTGATTAGACACAATAACCAGCAACGCACTTATCCTGACTGAGAGCCGGAGAGAAGGCCTGGAGAAAATCTTGGCACTCCTGTTGCGGCGCTGCTACGCCGCGCTAACCCTCTGTCGGGTCCTTTATTACGCGTAATGCCTGCTCTCCGACAGCAGGACGCTGCTCGGGTCGTATGAAGGCCCGGCCGGTTGGCACACTCGCTGCCACCTCCTCAACACGGTGGCTGAGTTCGTCGACGCGAGAAGAGAGCTGGCGGACGACGGAGGTCAGATCGAACGGCGAATCCAGATCCTTCTCTTTAGCCTCCTTCTCCTTGGCCTCTACTTTTTCTTTGGCGCCATCCTTAATCTCTTTGTGATCCTTGTGGTCCTTGTGGTCCTTGGATTCCTTGTGCTCCTTGTCCTTTTCCTTATCTTTCGAGTCTTTGGTGTCCTTATTATCCTTGTCGTCCTTCACCACCTTGTCCGTGGGAACGACGCAGCTATTGTCTTGTTGTGACCAGTATCGCTGCACAACCACGCCATTCACCACGGAGGTGTTGCCCTCGCACACATCGCCGATCTCACACCACCCCCCCTGATTGCACGTCCCTGGATCGCCCAGGATCGCGGAACCCTCAGGATCCGTGACCGTCTCCACGAGTTCATGCGAGAACACCGTTGTGACGTAATCGAGGGTGCCATTGTTCATTACCCAGGCAAAATGGCAATTGACGCCCGCGAGGGAGAAGTAGGTGTGCTCGCCAATGAAGCCCCCTCCAGAATTTACACCGGGCGGCAGTATGACGCAGTAGAACAATTGGGAGTCCGTGGCCGGAGACGGCAGTCGGCCCGCGTTGCACAGACCTGAGATCAAGCCGCTGATGTCTCCGTCTGAGAATGGGTTCGGGGGATTGGCCGGTGAGCCGTCAATGGCAGTCGTCACCACTGTGGTACCAAACAATGTCCCATGGCTGATGTTCCGATACTGGCTCAGCGAGTTCATGTAGGGGCCCGTCAAAATATTGACGACAGCATCCGTCACGTTCCCAATCGACGGCGTGACGGTCGTCCATGCGGTGCCCCAGAAGATCAGCAGCAAATGGGCGTTGGCGATGACGGGGCCTCCGTGGTCCGTAAAGTGAGGTCCCGCTCCTCCAGATGGCCCGCTCGCTCGGCGCTGCGCGCTGGACCGGAAGATGCCCGAGCGCCCTCCCGCATCTGATGGCCTGACGATCCCCGAACCGGGAGTCATGTGACCGCCCCAGCTTCCCGATTGATGTATCTGTTTCATAGGCTTTTTCCCCCTTTGGTTAAGTTAGTGCCTCTCATGCCTGGAACGTTTCACTGCACTCCGAGAGCAGGCTCCGGCTGGACGTTGTGGCAGGATCTCAGGGCGAATCCATGCTTGAAGCCGGTTACTCAAAGGCAGCTAAAGCAGTTAAGCCGTCGGAAAACGTCAACCGAATCATCGATTCGTACAGTATCGGTACAGAAATGGATTAAGAACTGTAGATAGCTGAAAATAAAGAGTGGCTCCTGGTATGGGTTCGGGCAACGATGCCTAAGCGATGTGGAATCTGCAAGTTACAGGTTCCAAAAAGCCGGGATTGCCTATCCTGGCTGACGTGGCTGCATCATCTCCCATCGGTCAAGGAAAGGGAAGCCGACGAGCCGAAGCCGATGCCTGGAGAGCCGCCAAAGATATTGGGAGCGGCGGAGCGCTTGAACTGACACACGGGGCGCCAGACGCACCGACATCTTCAAGACTTAGCCTGCACGTCTTCTCCCAGTTCTTCCACACTTTTCTCCTCCTTCGTGCTGCCAGCCTTTGGACTATCCCCGGTGGCGCCAAGGCCAAAAACAACCCAAACCGTCGAAGAACATGCCCAAAACCGTGGTACCCCCCCCAAAAAATCGAGTCTCGGCGCTCCTCCAGATGACCGGACACAACAGGTAACCGAACGGAATTCCAAGGTGACATAATGATTTCTTGAAAGCCATATAATATGCTTAAGATCAATAACGTAGCCCATTTTCAGAGAGCGCAAGTGCGATGGGAGCGGCGGCAGTCCTGCTGGCCCTTGAGTCGTTGTTGCGGCTGTTCTTCTTTCATGGCCTCGCCCTTTTTTTATAAGTGAAACTTATTCGAGGGTCGTACAGCCAGGCGGCACTGGTCCCTTCCTCGAAGGCCACCCAATAAGTTGCCGCGTATTCCTCGGATGCATTCCAGGATCGTGGCAGCTTTCGTTTCGATGACAGACTCCATCACCAGTTTTCCGTTGGCGTCCCTGACTGCAATGGAGATGCTTGCTTGATGCACGTCCATGCCAATATATTTTCTACTATCCATTCGGGTGCTCCTTTCCGTCGGTCCGAGCCGACGCTTCTACAGCCTACTCTGAAAGGGGGCGCCCTCTTATAATGCGTTAACAGGGCGCCGGATTCTGTGAACGCGCGCGGTTAGGCTTTTCTTTTCCGGCCATCGCATCAAGCGTTTCCAACTTCGTCCGGTGCCATAATGGCCACAATGAACCTCAACAAGTTCCAGACAAAAGCGCAGACCAGCACCACCGCTATTAGCCCTCATGCCGCGGGGCTGGCACAGCTCGCCGGCGAGATTATCCGGCACCGGTTCGGAAGCGTGATTGTGATCGAAGGCGAGCAGAGGCACAGAAAACAATTGGCCCAAGCGCTCGCCGATCAGATGGGCTACCGCATCGATCTGGGTCTTCTGACATCGAAGTATATTGGCGAAACGGAA
>Ga0210406_10001055_pt1 | contig 35149 bp, 29 predicted proteins | sample IncBWC30MmetaG_FD_155454 | JGI IMG/M metagenome (GOLD analysis project Ga0210406, IMG submission 155454) | Forest soil microbial communities from Barre Woods Harvard Forest LTER site, Petersham, Massachusetts, United States - Inc-BW-C-30-M | ecosystem: Environmental > Terrestrial > Soil >... | reverse complement strand
CTCGTACCGCTCAACTCACGGTGCCGGCAGCAGTCCGAAGACCGCCACCGAATTCGTCGTCCCCACGAAGACCTTGCCGTCGGCAACCGTCGGCGTGATGTACTTGTTGCCCGTGCCGAATTGGTCCCGGTTGCCCGCGGCCTGATTGCTGTTGTAGATCTCGTGGGCAAGATTCGCGGCATCGTAGGCATGCAGTACCGCGAGGCTGGAATTTTCATGGGCCCAGACGATGCCGTTGGCTGTGCCGTTGGCCGACACGCTGGGTGCGGTCCCTGGATACGTGAATTGCGTGGCCGACTGCGACTGCGGTGTTGCGCCGAGCCTGGCGCTTGAAATTGCAAAAGCCTTCAGCGTGCCGGACACGTCGCCGTAGTACACGGTGCCATTGAAGTAAGCCGGCGTGGACCAGATGCCGCCCGCCAAAACCCCGCTGAGTGTTTGATAGTTGTTGTTGGTGCTCGCATTGAACCTGCCCATTGAGTCGCGATCGACCACGTAGATGTTGCCGTCCTTGCCGGCGCCCACCATGAGATGCCGGACGGTGTTGGTGGAATCCATGAGATCCGGCAACAACATCCCTCCGCCCGAGCCCAAATCCAGATCGCCGTTTGACTCGGCGACTTCATTGGACATGGTGAAGTAGTCCAGCACCTTGAGGCCGGCGCCCACATTCGAAATCTTCAGGAAGGAGTTGCCGAAATCCTGACCGCTCGGGAAACCATTGGCATCCATCGTCGTTTCGAACGCGCCGTTGGCCGTCAGCAGATAAATATTTCCGCTTGAATCCACCGCCGGACCGCCGCCCGCCATCCAAATGGCGGGACCACTGGAACTGTGGGCCGCGACATTGAGCGCACCGTTGCGCGCGAGCGAGCTCTGCGCATAAGTGATGATCCAACCGCCGTAGGGCGCATTGTCGCAATGCGAGGTCCAACTGGTATAAATCGTGCCGTTCAACAGCAGCAGCGCGGCGCGCTCTTCGTAGGCCTTGGGGTCGAATGAGGAGGTTGCGGTGCCGCTCGCCGGGAACGCGGCGCTGATGTCGATCGGGCCATTGAGCAATTCCGCACCCGTGGCGACGTCGAGCGCATGCAGGCGTTGATGGAAGTTCGACTGGGCATCGATCGACATGGCGACCACGTACAGGGTGCCGTGAGCGCCGGCAGCGCGATCGATCACCGGCGTCGAGGTGACGCCGATTTCAGGGACCACCTGACTGCAGCCGCGAGCGTCGCTTGGAGTCTCTCCCGTGCCGAGCAGCGAGACCTGCCAGAGCACGGCGCCCGAGTCCGAATCGAAGGCGTACACCGAGTCATGTTCCGTGGCCACGAACACGGTGTTGAATGAGCCGCCGGCCGCATTGAGCGCAGATAGGTACAGCGGCTGAGCATCGACTTTGCCGTCCACCGGCAGCGTGCGCAACAGCCCGAAGGTCGACGAAGTCACGGTCGTGAGGTTGAGCGCCGACTCCGACAGATTCTGTCCGCTGCGGCTCAGATCGTTTTTGTACGTGGTCACATCCGTTCCGCGCGGCTTGGGCGTGCCGGTGACCACCTTGAGCTTCGCGCCGGCGCTGCTCATGCTGCCGAGCGCATTCGAAACGACCACGAGAAAAGTGCTGCCGTCATCGGCTTGCGCGGTGGCCGGCGTGGTGTAGCTCGACGCGGTGGCGCCCGATATCGGCGCGCCGCCCTTCTGCCATTGAAACGTCAGCGGAGCGGTGCCGGTCACAGTGACGGCAAACGTGGCCGACCGTCCGAGGATCACCGTTTGATCCGCGGGCTGCGCCGTTATCGACGGCGCGGCGGCAACCGGTCCTGCGCCCGATCCGCCGCGGCCGCCGCCGCAGGCGATCAGGAACAGAGACAGCAGCGAGGCCAAATTAAGCGAAATTCTCGAGTGCATGAGCATCCCGCCGATATCAATGTGAGTCGCTTATAGGCTTTAGTTCCAGCGCCATTCAAGCGTCTGCAGTTCGCGACGAATCGTCGGAAACCGCCGACATGTCGCCGAACCGCGCTTGCAGGACGACGATCGCGGCGATGGCCGCGGTTTCAGTACGCAGCACGCGGGGCCCGAGCCTGAGACGCGAGAATGCGGACAGCTCGAAGGCTTCGAGCTCTTCGGGCGCGAAGCCGCCTTCGGGTCCAATGGCGATGTCGGCGCCGATTACCGGCGCGGCGGCATGGGCGTCGACGCGCGCTCCTAGCTGCTCCCGGGCTGCGTTCTCGGGCTCCAAGACCAGCCGCAGCAGCCCCGGCGTTTCTTTGGGGTTCATGGCGCCGAGATAGTTCAGCAGCGGCTGTGGCGCGTCCACGCTCGGCAGCCGGTTGCGGCCGCATTGCTCGCAAGCGCTCACCGCGACGGCGCGCCAATGCGCCTGCTTCGATGCGGCCTGGGACTGGTCGAGCCGCACGACGCTGCGCCGGCTGAGCACCGGCACGATGCGTCCGACGCCGAGTTCCGTCGCCTTTTGCACGATGAAATCCATACGGTCGCCCCGCGGGACGCACTGCAACAGGGTCAGCGCGAGGGATGATTCCCGGTCGATCGAGCGCGCGGCGCCGATTGATGCCGAAACGCGCGAACCCCGCACGGCTTCGATGGCGCCCGTGAATTCACGGCCATCGCCGTTGAACAGTATGATCTCATCGCCGCTGCGGGCACGCAGGACCTTTGCCAGATGCGAAGCGGTATCCCGCGCCAGCTCCACGATGGCCCCGGGCGTCAAGGCGCCGTCAATGAACACACGCGTCAACCGCATTTAAGTGCGCTCGCCTCGGTGTTTGACGTTCATATGGGCCCGATTGTCGCATATGCTACGGGCGGTTTCGGCGGTGCAGAGGGCGTTCACTTGCAGGTCGATCTTCAAAGCGGACTGATGCGGAGCGCGAGGCACGTGCTCTCGCCCAATTGCGATGCCCGCCCTGCGGGCGTGGAGGCGGAACTGATCGTCGTGCACGGCATCAGCCTGCCGCCGGGTGAATTCGGCGGTCCGTGGATCGAGCGGTTTTTCACGAATTCGCTGCCGCCCGACATGCACCCGTATTTCGCGGAAATCGGTGATTTGAAGGTGTCTTCGCACCTGCTCGTGGCGCGCGATGGCGGGATCACGCAGTTCGTCAGCTTCGCCGATCGAGCGTGGCATGCCGGCCAGTCCTGCTACAACGGCCGCGCGGCCTGCAATGACTTCTCGATCGGCGTGGAACTCGAAGGTGCCGATACGATTCCCTACGAAGCCGCCCAATACGACGCGCTGGCCGGGCTCGTGGCTGCGCTCTGTGATGCGTATCCTCGACTGTCTCCAGATCGGGTGGTAGGACACAGCGATATCTCACCCGGGCGCAAAACGGACCCGGGCCCGGCATTCGATTGGGAGCGGGCCCACCGCCGCATTGCCGCTGCACGCGGGGCACCTTCGCGCTAGCCAAAGCCTCGCTTCCGGGAGCTCAAGCTCCTTGCCGCAACGTGAACCTTGTCACGTTCAATTCCCGCAGAATTTCCCATAAAAGCCGACAATTGGGGGAGTTGTAATCCATGTCATGGCGGGTGCGCGGGAGGCCTATTGATTCGTTGGTTCGCTAACCTCCCGATCGAACGCAAGCTGCGTGTGGTCATCGCGGTTCCCGCGATGGCCGCGTTTGCGATAGCGATCATCATGCACGTGGCGACGAATCTGTTGCATGTGCGCGCGGACATACAGCAACGCGCCGCGGCGATCGCACGTGCGGCCGGAGTCGGTACCATCGAGGCGTTGAGCCGCAACGACGTCGCGGGGGCGACGAGCGCCCTGGGCGTGCTGCGCGATGAGCCGATGGTGGACGTCGCCGAAGTGTATTTGCCCGACGGCGAAAAAATTGCGACTTACGATCGCGCTGCCGCGGGCGTGCGGTTGAAAAGCGGCGGCACGCCCGTGGCGCCGCGTCGAAATCAATTCCAAATCACCGCCGCTGCCACGCGCGAAGGCGCGGTGCTGGGCTCGGTGCATATTCTCATTCCGCTCGCCGCGCTTTATCCTGATTGGCGCGCCTTTGCCTTGATCAGCGTCGCTGCGATCGCGGCCGCCGCCTTGATATCGTATTGGCTCGCCGCGCGGCTGCAGAAACAGATCTCCGCGCCCATCGTCAACCTGGCGCAAACCATGCGGCGAGTCTCCGCTGAGGAGGACTACAGTCTGCGGGTCGAACGCAATTCGGAAGACGAGATCGGGTCCCTCATCGACGGGTTCAACCAGATGCTCGGGCAGATCCGGCATCGCGATGCGCGTCTGGAAAAATATCGGCAGTTCCTCGAGCAGCAGGTGGCCGAACGCACGGAGAACCTGGGCAACGCCAATAGCGAACTACGGGCGGCCATCGACCAGGCTACGAGCGCCAAGGAGGCGGCGGAGCGCGCCAGCAGCGCCAAGAGCGAATTTCTCGCACGCATGAGCCACGAAATCCGCACGCCGATGAACGGCGTCATGGGCATGTCGGAACTGCTGCAGGCAACGGAACTCACGCCGCGCCAACGGCACCTCTCGCATACCATCTCACATTCCGCGGCAGCCCTGCTGCAGATCATCAACGACATCCTGGATTTCTCGAAAGTCGAGGCCGGCAAGCTCGAGCTGGAATGCATCGAATTCGGCTTGCGGGAAACGGTGGAACAAGCCATCGAGATCTGCGCCGCGCGCGCCCATGCCAAGGGACTCGAACTGGCCTGCGATGTCGGACTCGACGTGCCGGCCAAGGTGCGCAGCGACCCCATGCGCCTGCGGCAGATATTGATCAACCTGGTCGGCAATGCCATCAAGTTCACGGACGCCGGCGAGGTCATTGTGCGCGTCAAGGTCATCGGCAACGAGGGTCTGCTGCGCTTCGAGGTGATCGATACGGGCATCGGCATCTCGCAGGCAGCCCAAACGGACATTTTCAACGCGTTCAGCCAGGCCGATTCTTTCACCACGCGTAAATACGGCGGGACCGGTTTGGGTCTTGCCATTTGCCGTGAGTTGGCGACCTTGATGGGAGGCCGGATCGGCGTCGACAGCGAGGTGGGGCGCGGATCGACCTTTTGGGTTGAGGTGCGGCTCGCGCCCACCGTCGAAGTGACGCCGACCTTTACACGCCTGCCGCGCCTGAGGCTGGTGGGATTGCGCGCACTGATCGTGGACGACAACACCAGCAATCGGGAAATCCTCGCGCAGCACCTGAAATCGTGGGGCGTCGAGGTGAATGCCGCGGAATCCAGCGCGGACGCGCTCGCCGTGCTCGGCACGCCGGAAGGCCTGCGATTCGATTTCGCGCTGCTGGACGATCAAATGCCCGGCATGGACGGCATCGCATTGGCGAAACGCATCCGCGAGGATGCGCGGTTCGCGGCCATGCGGCTCATCTTGCTGACCACACGCGACAACCACGAGAGCAACTCCGACACCGTGCAACTATTCGCGGCGATCCTGACCAAACCGCTGCGCCGCTCGCAACTCCTGAATTGCGTGACCCGGGCGATGATCGCGGCGCCCGAGCCGGGTTTGGAAGACACGGGCATACGCGCAATGCCGACCACCACCGCCCGGGCATTCGTGCCGAAGATTCTGCTCGTCGAGGACAATCCGGTGAATCGCGAAGTGGCCGTCGGCATGCTGGAGAGCCTGGGCTGCGTGGCGCACACGGCGGAAAACGGCTGGCTGGCGCTCGAAGCCATCAACAACGATGCCTACGACGCCGTCCTCATGGACTGCCAAATGCCGGTTATGGATGGCCTGACGGCAACCGCCGAATTGCGGCGCCGGGAACAAAATGCAGGCGGCGCGCGGCTGCCGATCATTGCGCTGACCGCCAACGCCATGGAGGGAGACCGCGAACGCTGTCTTGCCGCCGGCATGGATGACTTTTTGAGCAAGCCTTTTTCGCAGCAACAATTGGCGGTCCTGCTGAAGCGCTGGTTGGCGCTGCACGTGCTTCCGGAGTCCGAGCGGCGCGAAGGCTCGCAGCTGCCGCTGATCGACGCGGGCGTGTTGCGCAATATCGCGGCCCTGGCGCGGCCGGCGCTGCTCAATTCAATGATCGAGCTGTACCTGCAGCATTCGCCCCCTCTGATCACGGCAATCGAACTGGCGGTGGCGAGCGGTCAGGTCGAGGCGCTGCAGGAGGCGCTGCACTCATTCAAATCGAGCACGGCCAACTTGGGCGGCCTGCGCCTGGCAACGCTCACCAAGGAGTGCGAGGTGCTGGTGCGTGAGGGCGGCATCGCCAAGGCGGCGCCCACGGTGCAAAGAATTCGCAGGGAATATCAAGACTTTTGCAGCGCGCTGATGCAAGAGCGATCAGAGAGCGCGGCCTGAGATTTTCAGAGGATCCAATGAAACAAACCGACAATCAGAACAATGCTGCCGCCACCGTGCTCGTCGTCGACGACGATCCCGGCGCGCGGCTCCTCGTGGGCAGCGCGCTGGAAGTCGCAGGCTTTCACGTCATCACGGCCCCCGACGGCAAGAGTGCGATGAGCCAGTTTCACCTGTATCCCGCCGACTGCGTGGTTCTCGACGTGGTCATGCCGGGCATGAACGGTTTCGAGGTCTGCCGCGCATTGCGCGCGCTGCCGGGTTCGCGCCATGTTCCGATCCTGATGCAGACCAGTCTCGATGACATGGAGTCCGTGCAGCGCGCCTACACGGCGGGCGCCACCGACTTCTCGTCCAAAGGAATCAATCCCATGCTGCTGGCGGAGCGCGTCAAGTTCCTGGTGCGTGCCAAACAGACTCAGGATCAGTTGCGTGAGAGCGAAGCGCGAATCCGCTATCTCGCCTACTACGATCCGCTCACCGCGCTGCCGAACCGCCAAAGGCTGTTGCAAATCCTGGAACAGCAGGTGGAATGGGCCCAGCCGCGCCAGCGCGGCATCGCCGTTCTGATGCTCGATGTCGATAATTTTTCGCGCATCAACGACACCCAGGGCCAGGCGGTCGGCGACAGCCTGCTCAAGGAGATTGCTCATCGCCTGCAGCTCTGCCTGCGGGATACGCAACGCACGCTGCAGGACGATGGCGCATTGAGCGACATCAATGATTGGGTGGCGCGCACGGGGGGCGACGAATTCGCCCTCGCGCTTCCCGGCATCGCCACCACCGACAGCGTGCAAGTCGTCGCACAGCGCGTGCAACTCGCCCTGGCCAGGCCGTTCGTGTTCGCGGAGCAGGAAATACCGCTGTCGGCGACCATCGGCGTGAGCATGTTCCCCGGCGATGCGCCAACCGCCGAGGCATTGATCAAGAATGCCGACGCCGCCATGCATCACGGCAAGAAGGAAGGGCACGGTCGGCTGGAATTCTTCAAGAAATCGATCAGCACGCGCGCCGCCAAGCACCTGTCCATGGAAGCGGACTTGCGCAAGGCTCTGGATCGCGGTGAATTCACCTTGAATTATCAGCCGCGATTGGCGGTCGAGGGCATGCGCGTGGAGGCCGTGGAGGCATTGCTGCGATGGCGGCACCCGCAGCGCGGTTTCGTATCGCCTGACGAGTTCATCCCGCTGGCCGAGCAAAGCGGGCTCATTGTCGAGATCGGTGATTGGGTGCTGCGCGAGGCGTGCGCCCAGGCGCGCCGCTGGCACGACGCCGGGAATCACAGCTGGCAGGTTGCCGTGAATGTCTCGGGCGTGCAGTTTCGCGACGGCAGTTTGGTGGAGCGCGTGTCGCGTGCCATCCATGCCGCCGGGATCGAGCCCCGCTCGATTGAGCTGGAATTCACCGAGGGCGCGCTCATCGAATACTCCGCGGTGGTGAGCAAGGCCGTCAAATCACTGAAAGAGCTGGGGGTCGCGACTGCGCTGGATGATTTTGGGACCGGGTACAGCTCCTTGTCCTACCTGCGGCATTTTCCGATCGACACCCTGAAGATCGATCGGATATTCGTGCGCGACATCGTCTCCAAGAGCGCCGGCAACACGCCGTTGGTCGATGCCATCATCGCCATGGCCAAGAGTCTAGGATTGGCTACGGTGGCAGAGGGCGTGGAAACCGAAGCACAGTGGCATTATCTTAAATCCCGGCATGCCGATCAGGTTCAGGGATTTCTGTTTTGCCGGCCGCTCGCCATCGACGATTTGGAGCGCTGGCACGAAGAATGGCTGCACTCCCATCAGCCGCAGTCCGCCAGCGTGGCCTGAACGATTCCGCCAGCTCAAGAAGGGTTGGATCGACGCCAGACCACTTCGCCGGCGGCGCCGCGCGCCAGCACGCGCGCGATCACGAACAGAAGATCCGACAGGCGGTTCAAATATTTGAGCGCCTCGGGGGAGACGCTTTCGACGCGCGCCAGCGACCAGCAGCGCCGCTCCGCGCGGCGGCAGATGGCGCGGGCGAGATGACAGGCGGCTGCGGCTTGGCCGCCACCCGGCAGGATGAACTCCTTGAGCGCAGGCAGTTCCTCGTTGAAGCCGTCCAATTCCTTTTCGAGCCGCTCTATCTGCGCCGCCTTGATCATGACATGTCCGGGAATGCACAGTTCGCCGCCGAGATCGAATAAGTCGTGCTGTATCTCGGTCAAGCATTGCGTGATGCGCGGCGGCAGAGCAAGGCTGCTCAAGACGACTCCCACCGCACTGTTGGTTTCATCAACCGTGCCATAGGCCTCGACGCGCAGGCTGTCTTTGGCCACGCGAGTTCCATCCCCGAGCCCTGTGCTGCCGTCATCGCCGGTACGCGTATAGATTCTGCTGAGCCGATTACCCATGATCCGTTTCCTCGATTGTGCGACGGTAGCACAGGTTTGATATGGTGGCGCCCGTGAACCATTCACCGGAACTTCAAGCGGCGTTGGATGCGGCGGAGCAGGCCGCGGCCATCGCCCGCAGCTTGTACCAGCACAATATCGAGGTTCGCATCAAGGCCGACAAATCGCCGGTCACCGAGGCCGATGTGCGCTGTGAATTGGCGATTCGCGGGATCATCGAAGCGCGCTTTCCGAAGCACGGTTTTTATGGCGAGGAAACCGGGATGCATCGCGAAGATGCCGAATATCTGTGGGTGGTGGATCCCATCGACGGCACCAAGGCCTTCGTGCGCGAGTACGCCATGTTTTCCACGCAAATAGCCTTGATGCGCAACGGTGAGCTGGTGCTGGGCGTGTCAAGCGCGCCGATCTACGGCGAGGTTGCCTATGCGCAGCGCGGTCGGGGCGCATACCTCAACGGCAAGCCGATCGCCGTCAGCAGCGTGGCCACGATTGAGTCCGCGCATCTGTCCGCCGGCAACATGAAGAGCCTGGCGACGGGCCCGCAGTGGACACGTTACGGCGCCATGATCGCGCGGGCCAACCGTATTCGCGGCTACGGCGACTTTCTGCACTACCACTTGCTGGCCGCCGGGAAAATCGACGCGGTCATCGAAACCGACATCAACATTCTCGATATCGCCGCGTGCGTGGCCATCATCAACGAGGCAGGAGGCCGATGCACGGAATTGAGCGGCGCACCGATTACGCTCAAATCGACCACCGTGCTGGCGAGCAACGGACCCATGCACCGCCCGGTATTGGCGGCGCTCGGGTAGCGGCGCCGTTGAGCCAGCGGCGCCGTTGAGCCAGCGGCGACGTTGGGCCTGTCGGTGACTGAAAGGGCAGGCGTCAATTCGCGTGCTGCGGCCAGCGTATCTCGAGCGCCGTGGCGGGGCCGATGACCACTTCATCCAAGCTCTCTGCTTGCTGCCACCGGTCGATTTCGAGCATCCGCCGTCCCGCCATCAGCTCCGCGGCACGCTGCGGATAGAGCGGCACTTGGTGAGGATCACCATAGCCGTCGGGAAAACGCGGCGCATCGGTGCCTGGAAGGTATTTGTCGCTGGCGCCCACCGTGTGCAGCATTTCATGGGCGATCACAACGTTGTTCTCGCCGGTCATTTCAGGTGCCGCGAAGGCATAGACCACCCCGATGAGACCCTTGGCGAGTCCCAGCGAATGCGGAACCACGGGAGTCAATGCAGGATCGTGATAGAGCACGAAAATGCGAATGTCCTCCGGCTCGTTCACGTGTCCGCTGGCGCGCCACGCCCAGTAGCGCAGCTTCAAGCTCCACAGCGCCGTCGCAAGAACGCCCGTGGCGGGGCGTAGCGGAGGCTGATCCTGCAGCTGCGCTCTGAGCCTGGTCTTGATGGGCTCATGCGCCCTTAAGTGATAGCGCTCGGCCTCGCGCATGAAGAACAGGTCAATGGGTTGGAAACTCGCGGCGTCGAGAGCAGCGAGGTAGCGCGAGGTGACGGCACTGTCATCCGCCGCAATGGGATAAATGGCGACGTATAACGGCTCACGCCAGCGCGTGCTGCGATACCGGTCCTGCCAGGCGGTTAGCGCCACGGTGAGCAACACCAGCAGCAAGATGAGGATGCGCAACATCCTGAATCCGCCGCGGCTCATGTGGTTTGACAAAAATACTGATTAATTTCAACAACTTATATAAAAATCCGTCCGCCATCTAGTCTATCCGCCGCCCCCTGTGCCCGCAAGGTGTCACCGGCTGCCGGCGCGGACCTTAGATTCTGTCCGCATCACGCCTTAACCCAAGTCCTGACCGCTATACTTCGCTGGTGACTTTTTGGGGCTAGAATTACGAGGAAACATGGAGCCGACCGATACTTCAAAACCTGATTACTTCCATCGGGTTGTAGATTGCCAGTGGGCCTGCCCTGCGCACACCGACGTTCCCGAGTACATTCGCCTGATCGCGCAAGGTGAGTTCACCGCAGCGTACATGGTGAATCGGGAATCCAATGTCTTCCCCGGAATCTTAGGAAGGGTTTGCGACCGGCCCTGCGAGCCTGCCTGCCGCCGGGGACGCATCGAAGAGAAGCCGGTCGCGATCTGTCGACTGAAGCGAGTCGCTGCCGACAATCGGGACGATATCACCGCGCTCTTGCCCAAGGCGCCGCGCGAGAAAAACGGCAAGCGCATTGCCTGCATCGGCGCAGGTCCCGCATCGCTGACGGTGGCCAATGACTTGTTGCCGTTGGGATATGACGTCACGATTTTCGAGCAATATGGGGTGCCCGGCGGATTGATGCGCACCAACATTCCGGCGTTCAGGCTTCCGGCAAAGGTTCTCGATGAAGAAATCGGCTACATCGTCGATATGGGCGCCGACCTGCGCCTCAATTCACCCATCAAGAGCATGAAGCAGCTGCTCGATTCGGAAGAATACGATGCCGTGTTCGTCGGCTCCGGTGCGCCCAAGGGCAAGGAACTCGAGCTGCCCGGCCGCCACGATACCGACCGCATTCATATCGGGATTACCTGGCTCGAATCCATCGCGTTCGGCCACATCGACAAGGTCGGCGAGAAGGTTTTGATCATCGGTGTGGGCAATACCGCAATGGATTGCTGCCGCAGTTCCCTGCGGCTCGGCGCGAAAAACGTGAAGGTCATGGCGCGCAAGCCGCGTCAGTTCTTCAAGGCCTCCGAATGGGAGCTCGAAGACGCCGAAGCGGAAAAAGTCGAAATCGTCATCAACCACGCTCCCAAGTGCTTCGTGATCGAGGGCGGCCGGCTGGTCGGCATGCGGTTCGAGAAATTGGAATACGACATCGAGAACGGCGAGATCACGGCGACCCGTTCGTTGGGCGATGTGTTCTTCCCCTGCGATGACGTGATTCTGGCGATCGGCCAGGAGAACGCATTTCCCTGGATCGAACAGGGGATCGGCATCGAACTGGATAAATGGCATGTGCCCAAGGTCAACGCGATCACTTTCCAATCGACCCGCTCGGAAGTGTTCTTCGGCGGCGATGCCGCCTTCGGTCCTAAAAACATCATCTGGTCGGTGGAGCACGGACACCAGGCCGCGATATCGATTCACAAGTTCTGCCACGATGAACCGATCGAGGAGCGCATGGCCCGAGGCGTGACGCTGTCCAGCCGCAAGATGGGCATGCACGAGTGGGCCTATAAGAACGAATACAACGGCGTGGAGCGGCGTTTGGTGCCGCATGTGGGACTCCTCGAGCGCTTCAAGAAAATCAACATCGAAGTGGAGTTGGGATTCACCGCCGAAGAGGCGGCTCTGGAAGTGCAGCGCTGCCTGAACTGCGATGTGCAGACCGTATTCGCCGCGAAGCTGTGCATCGAATGCGACGCCTGCATCGACATCTGCCCGGTGGATTGCCTCACCATCACGCCGAACGGCCCGGAGGCTGAACTGCGTGCGCGCTTGACGGCACCGGCGACGAATCCGACCCAGGCGCTGTATGTGTCGGCGGCATTGCCGCAAACCGCGCGCGTCATGGTGAAGGATGAGGACGTGTGCGTGCACTGCGGTCTGTGCGCCGAGCGCTGTCCGACGGCGGCGTGGGATATGCAGAAGTCGACCATCCGGATTCCGCTCGCCATCGATGAGGAGGTTCGTGCATGCCCAGCTTGATTGCCGAGGCCAACCGCGTAAACGATTTCGTGGTGAAGTTCGCGAACGTGAACGGCACGGGCTCTGCCAGCGCCAATTCACTGATCATGAAAGCCATCTTTCGCATGGGTGTGCCGGTCACCGGCAAGAATTATTTCCCGTCGAATATTCAGGGCCTGCCGACCTGGTATGAGATCCGTGTGACCCGCGACGGCTACGCCGCGCGCGCCAGCCATGTCGATATCATGGTTGCAATGAATGCCGAAACCTACTCCAAGGATGTCCGCGAACTGCGCTCCGGCGGATATCTGATCTATGACTCGACCTGGCCGCGCAGCGCGCTGCTGGAGCGCGGCGACATCAGCGTGATCCCCGTGCCGCTCGCCAGGCTCGTGAACGAAAATTTCGACGGCGTGCGCAATCGGATTCTCCTGAAGAACATCGCCTACGCCGGCGTCCTGGCCGCGCTGCTCGATGTCGACCTCGATGTGATCAGCGGCTTGTTGAGCGAGAGCTACGGCAAGAAGCCCAAATTGCTCGATTCGAACACCAAGGCCCTGCGGCTCGGGTACGACTACGTCAAGAAAGAATTGACCTCGCCGCTGCCGCTGCGCGTGGAGCACATGGAAAAGACCCGCGGCCATATCATGATGGACGGCAATACTGCCGCCGGCCTGGGCTGCGTCTATGCGGGCGCGACCGTCGGTGCGTGGTATCCGATCACGCCCTCGACGTCGTTGATGGATGCCTTCAAGGGCTTTTGCGAGCGCTATCGCGTCGATCCTCAAACCGGAGAACGCAATTTCGCCATACTGCAGGCGGAAGACGAATTGGCTGCGGTAGGCATGGTGCTTGGAGCCTCGTGGAACGGCGCGCGCGCGTTTACGCCCACCAGCGGCCCGGGCATTTCCTTGATGAATGAATTCATCGGATTGGCGTACTACGCCGAAGTACCCTGCGTGATCTTCGATGTGCAGCGCGTGGGGCCCTCGACCGGCATGCCGACGCGCACGCAGCAGGGCGACATCATGATCTGCGCGTACGCTTCGCACGGCGATACCCGCCACGTGCTGCTGTTTCCGGCCAACCCGGAAGAATGCTTCTACATGGCCGCGCAGGCCTTCGATATCGCCGAACGTCTGCAGACGCCGGTGTTCGTGATGTCGGATCTCGACATCGGCATGAACGATTGGATGTGTCCGGACCTCAAGTGGGACGATGCCTACAAGCCTGATCGGGGCAAGATCTTGTCGAAACAGGATCTGGACGGCCTCGAGAAATTCTACCGCTACCTGGATCGCGACGATGATGCGATTCCGTACCGCACCTTGCCGGGCATGAGCGCCAAGGGCGCCTACTTTACGCGCGGCTCGGGCCACAACCAGTACGGCGGGTACACCGAAGATTCCGCCGAGTATCAGGTGGTGCTCGACCGCTTGAAGCGTAAATTCGCCAATGCGCCGAAGTACATTCCGAAACCGGTCCTGATCGGCAAGGGCACCCAGACCGTCGGCATCGTGAGCATCGGCAGCTGCGACGGCGCCATCCGCGAGGCGCTCGATGTTCTCAAGCACCAGAAGATCGAAGTGGATTATCTGCGCGTGAGGTCATTTCCGTTCAACAGCGATGTGGAGGCGTTTTTGAAGGCGCACACCACGATTTTCGTCGTGGAACAGAATCGCGACGGGCAGCTGAAATCCCTGCTGACGCTGGAAACCGCCGTCGAGAAATCCAAACTGTTTTCCATCCTGAGCTACAGCGGCCTGCCGATTTCAGCTCAACCCATCGTCGATGAGATCCGGGCCAAGCTCGCGGAAGCGCCGCGACTGGCCGCGGTTCCGCGCAAATAACAAGGCGCTCATGTCATACATCAACAAACCCAAAGTCGCCCACCCCTCGCTGCCCACCAATTCATTGGGCCTAACGCGGCGGCAATATGAGGGCAGCATGTCGACGCTGTGCGCCGGCTGCGGCCACGATTCGGTGACGGCGGCCATCGTCGAGGCATGCTGGGGGCTGTCGATGCAGCCGGAGCAATTGGTCAAGCTGTCCGGCATCGGCTGTTCATCGAAAACCACGGCGTATTTCGTGAGCGGCGCGCACGGATTCAATTCCGTGCACGGACGCATGCCGTCGATTGCCAGCGGCGCGAATGCCGCCAATCGCGGGCTTACCTACGTGGGGGTATCGGGTGACGGCGATTCCCTCTCCATCGGCATCGGTCAATTGGTGCATGTCATCAGGCGCAATCTGAACATGCTGTATTTGATCGAGAACAACGGCGTCTACGGACTGACCAAGGGCCAGTTTTCCGCCTCCGCGGATATCGGCACCAAGGCGAAGCGCGGCGAGACCAATTCATCGCCGCCCATCGATCCGGTGCTGCTGGCGCTCACCCTCGGGGCGACGTTCGTTGCGCGCAGCTTCTCCGGCGACAAGGCGCAACTCGTGCCGCTGATTCAAGCCGGCATGCGCCACAATGGCTTCGCCTTGATCGATGTGCTTTCACCCTGCGTGACATTCAACGATCACGAGGGCTCGACCAAGAGCTACGGATTTACCCGCGAGCATTATCATGCGGCGGTGGAGGCGGATTTCGTGCCGCGCGCGGAGGAAATCGCGGTGGATTATCCGGCGGGCGAGTCCATACCCGTCAGCCTGCATGACGGCAGCAGGGTGGTGCTGCGCAAGCTCGATCCGTCCTACGACCCGACCGACCGCAGCGCTGCTTACAACTACATCGAAAACAAGCTCAAGCAGAATGAATATGTGACGGGGCTCATCCACATCGATGAAGCGGACAATACCGAGTTTCACAACTTGAACCGCACGTCGAAGGCGCCGCTCAACAGCATCCCGTTCGAAAAACTTTCACCGGGCAGTGCGGCGCTCGACAAGCTGATGGGGCGCTATCGGTAGGACAAATCGCGCGCTGCAATGCGCGTGCCGGCGCTCCAAGCGCCGGCACCGCGGCCATGGACGAGGAATCGGATGCGCAGCAGGAGTAACCGCAAGCTATTTTTTGCCTGCCTGGCGCTGGCTCTCCAGTCATCGGCATTCGGCGCTGCGCATTCCGCCCAAGATCAATTGAAGGCTGCATTTGCCGCAGCCGCGGCTAAAAATCCCGAGACGGCTTATCTGAACGCCGTGAAGTATGGGGTCAAATGGCAGAATAACGCCTTGAGCAGTTCAGAGCGCAGCCAGGCCGACGAGTACGTGTCGCGCCTCAGAGATGCTTGGGAGCGCAAGCGCATCGTGGACGGTCCCAGCAAGCTCAACTAAACGTTACTGGCGCCGCAGATGCGTGGCCGCCAGGAACAGGCGGGCCGGCTCGCCCAACATTTCGTAGATCGCCATGTAAGAGCGCATCAGCGCTTCGAGATTCGGCAGCAAGAGCAGCAGGCCGAAATCCCGGCCGGCCAGGATGCCGACGGGTGCCGGGACGACCTCGAAACCCGCTGCCGAGAATTCTTGCGCGGCGCGCCACATGTGAGTCGCACGCGTCACCAGAACAATGCGATGAACGCCGTCGGCTTTGAGGAGCCGCGCCGAATTGCGCGCATTTTGGAAGGTGTCATAGGCGGAAGCGTCGATCCATCGCGCCTCGACGCCGAAATTCCGTGCAAGCGTGTCGTGCATGGCGCGGGCTTCGATGGAGAACCCGGTCACGAGAACGGGCAGGCCGGTCTTCTGCGCGAGGTACGCGCCGTAACTCAATCTTTCCAGCAACAAGGGCTCCGCAGCCGGGCCTGCGTATTCGGGAGCAAAAGGACGCTGCCCGCCGCCGCCCAAGATCACAATCGCCTGGGCATTCGCGGCCAGCGGCAGATCCAACGGCGGGTAGCGTTCGACCAGGCGCGTGATGCCGTCGGCCACAATGGGAGTCGACAGGAGCCATAACGACCCGATGCCCGCTATCAGGCAAATGCGGGCCAGCAGCGGTCGACGCGTGAGCAGCAGCAGGCCGAGAAGCGCCAACAAAAGCGGGCCGACGGGCGGCAGAACAAGGTCCTTGAGCAGCGTCTTGAGTAGCAACAAAATCAAAAGCGGGCAGTTCCTCTGTTCCGTACATTATTATTTAACATAATGTAAATCGAGCTGGGATTCGAATCACGGCACCCTGCACCCGGCACTGTACTATGGGCTCGTACGGCTTCATGCAAAGGATGCAAAGAGTAATGAATAAATTGATTGCGGTTCTCATTCTGTCGTTGTCGAGTATGGCCACTGTCGTCCATGCGGAGCACGGCGACGACCGCGACGGTCGCGGCGACCGCGACGATCACAAGGGCCACTCATTCGCGGCCCCGGAAATCGACCCGTCGTCGGCGATCAGTGCGCTTACATTGCTGTTGGGCAGTGTCGTGGTTTTGCGCAGCCGCGTTGCCACGAAGAGATAGGTTCTACCAAAGCTGCCATTGATCCAAGAGCAGCACTTGGATTGCAACTAGCGCGTTTGTCGTCGCATGGGCGGCGACAGACTCGCCGATTTTCCCCGTCCTTACAGCCACCGCGCCATACGCCGCTCCCGCGACGATGCCCGGAAACCATAGGCTGCCGTGCATGATGCCAAACACCGCCGCGCTGATGACGATCGGCGGCCACCGCACGCTTTGCAGGTCAACAGAGTCAAAGGCAGAGCTGACGATACGGCGCATCAAAAACCCACGGTAAGCGAGTTCTTCGGCGATCGGCACCGTGATGATGGCCGCCGCCGCGCGGCATGCGATCCACGCGCCGCGCGCCGGTCCCGGTAACCGCGCGAGGGTCTCAGGCATCGCCGCAGGCGTCGTCACGAAGTGCGCAAACGCGGCCCAAACGACGAAAATCGTCACGCCCGTCAGTACACCGCGCCAGCTGAAGCTCCAGTCCAGATTGCCGTAGCTGCGGCGGTAGGCCCAGAGCGCGGCTGCGGCGCACACGATTCGCAGCGGATATAGAAAATCGAAGCCCCCGGAGACGGCGCGCGTCAGCATACCTGCCGCAAGAATCGCCAACAGCGGCAGCAGATAGGCGGGCGTCGCGTCATGCGCGCCGGCATCTGGTGATTGCGCCGTGCGGTTCAGCCAGGGGCTGCTCTTGGCCACGTACGCGACGCCGAAGGCGGCCAGGTTGAACGCGATCCACCCCGCCTGAGAGTGGAAGCCCAGCATCGCGATTTTTTCATATCCCGCATCCCCGATGAGCAGCAACGCGCCGATGCGTACCGTGTTCAACAAAAATATGACCAGCGCAGCGATCGGCGCGATGATCAGCGCGCGCGGGAAAATATACTCGCGGCGGAAATACCAAAGCCATGCCGTGCAGAAAGCGAGCATCAGGCCTACGCCCTCGAGCCCCGAGCATGTCTCCGCCACCTGCACCGCGAAATGATCGGTGATCAAGGTCAAGGCGGAGGCATCGGTACGCAGCGACGGAATGAGCGGATGCACCAATATGCGGACGAGCCGAAAGGTGAGCGCGGCTGCCGGCGTCCACAACCACTGGCTCATTTTGAATGCCAGCAAGGCGCCGGCTGCAGGCAGCAAGGAATAGATGGGCAGCGCACCCGTTTGCCGTAGCGCATCGATCCAAACCCGACGCGGTGCAATCCCCGCAAAAAGCGCCATGGCCGCCGCAAGCCCGCAAGCGTCCCATCCTACGTTGAGCACCGGAAATGATACGGCCCCGCCGCCATACAATAGCGAGGAAAGCAGTGCAAAAAGTGCAAGCAGCACGACATGCAGCAACATCCAGGGAATGCGCACCTGCGCATCTTTGGCACTCACCGATACTCTCGCGATGCTGTCGCTGCCGCGCAGGAACAGCAATATGACGAAAGATCCCGCGTAAGCGGTGGCGAAGCGAAACGCCCAGTGCTGAATGTCGTGAGTGAGCTTCGCCGCGCCCGTAAGCTCGACCACTGCCGAACTCTGGATCAAACCGGATATCAGCAGCGTTTCGGCCGCGAGAAGTGCAACCGCCACCAGCAGACGCGCAAGCAAGCCGAACCGGGCCTGCCGGAGGACAGACGTATTCGACAACGGCACGCTCACGCCGCAAGTCTAGCGCGCATGTCCGGCGGGCGGGCGAGATTACCGGCGTAAGGTGATGAGAGTCTCAAGACGTGAATCCGCCGCGGGAAAGTGTCAATATCGGCCACTCGCGGAAATTGGTTGGAAACCAAAGGGACGGCGATGCAGAAATTCAACATCAGTGCAGCGGCTTTCTTGTTTGCTTTTGCCGTTGGGGGCAGGCACGCGCAAGCTGCACTCCAGATGCAATCCTGCGAATCCACACCGCAGCCTGCGTTTTGCAGCGCCGTTCGCGGGGTGCGCTCGGAAGGGTGGCCTGCGCAGAGCCGCTCCGAGGTGATGGCGCAACATGGAATGGTGGTGACGAGTCAACCGTTGGCTGCCCAGGCGGGACTGCAAATCCTGCAGCACGGCGGCAATGCCATCGATGCCGCGGTGGCGACCGCCGCCATGCTCAACCTGATGGAACCCATGATGGTGGGCATGGGCGGGGATTTGTTTGCCGTCATCTACATCGCCAAAGAAAGGAAAGTTTATGTGCTGAATGCGAGCGGAATGGCTCCTACAGGCGCCACCGTCGAGCGGTACAACAAGCTGGGTTATGCCTGGAATCCGAAGAATTGGGGGCCGGGCTCCGGCATGCCGGCGCACGGAATATTGACCGTCACGGTGCCCGGCGCGCTATGGGGTTGGCAGGCCGCGCTCAAGCGCTTCGGCAAGCTGACATTCAAAGAAGTATTGGAGCCCGCGGCTCGGTATGCACAAAACGGCTTTCCGATATCCGAGCGCATCGCACATGACTGGCGCCTTCCCGATGCGCTGCCTTTGGAGGCTTGCTGTACTTCAGCGGATCCGGACTCCATCAAGACGTGGTACGTGGACGGTGTGCCGCCGCAGCCCGGGCAAGTGTTCAAAAACACCGAGCTCGCGCGCACCTTTCGGCTGCTGCAGAAGCAGGGTAGCGACGCTTTTTACAAGGGCGAGATCGCCCGGGCCATTGTCGCGAAATCGCAGGCTCTCGGCGGAACCATGACCCTCGAGGATCTGGCGAACTACAAAGGGCAATGGATGGAGCCGGCCCACACTCGGTATCATGGCTACGACATTCTTGAATTGCCGCCGCCGGCGCAGGCCTGGGCAGCGAATGAGATCCTCAACATTCTGCAGGCCTGTGTGCCGCAGTGGACTCCCGGACAGACCCTTGCGACGCTCGGCCCCGCGAGTCCCGAGTATTGGCACTTGCTGGTCGAGGCGAAGAAGCTCGCCTACGCCGATCTTTATCAGTACAACGCCGATCCTGATTTCGCCGCGGTGCCGCTGACAAAATTGCTGTCTGAATCCTACGCTGCATCGCTTTGCAAAAGGGTGAATCCACAACATGCCTCCACGCCGGGCCCGGAGGGGATTTTTCCGATGGCAGGCGACACCATCGTGCTGTCGGCAGCGGACAGCGAAGGCAACATGGTCTCCTGGGTGAACAGCAACTTCAGCGCCTTCGGCTCAGGCATCACCGTTCCGGGCTATGGGTTCATACTGCACAACCGCGGCGCGCTGTTCACGCTCAATCAGCACAGTCCGAATGCCATCAAGCCGCATAAGAGGCCGTTCAACACCTTGTCCGCGGGCTTCGTGATGCACGGCGGGCAGCCGCTGATGACGGTGACTCTGATGGGCGGCGATATGCAGGCGCAAGGACACGCGCAGACGTTGGTCGATATTCTCGATCTCGGCGCCAATCTGCAGGCTTCCGCCGACATGGCGAGATTTCGGCATTCGCAGGTGCCGAACACGCTCAGTCTGGAGACGCCCCTGTATGATCTGGTCGGCGCAAAGTTGACGGAGATGGGGCACACCGTGAGAGCTGTGAGCGGTGAGGATATGGGCGGCGTTCAAGTCATCATGTTCGTGGCGGAGCCGGGTGCTGCCCGGACTGACGAGGCGGGTTCGGCCAAACGCGTTACCGGTTACTACCGATCGGGATCTGATTTTCGGAAAGACGGACAAGCCGTCGGTTGGTGACGGATGCTCAATTCGCTGCGGGACTCTGGATGTTGCGCACCATCTTCAAGAGCATTGTTCGAGGGAGAAAGGGCGCCATCCTCACGGTGCGGGAATTGCCCTTACCGGTAATGACAATTCTTTGGTTCCTGAGAAAACCAGCGTAGCCGGCCTCTGCCACAGGCATCGATTCCATCACCGCCGCGCTCTTGCCAAGACGCGTGGCGCCCGTTCCTGCGCGCTCGCGAAATTTACTCTTGGTCGGGCCGGGACAAAGGCAACTGACATGCACACCCGTACCGCGCGCCTCTTCCCAGAGCGCTTCGGAGAACGACAAGACGAACGCCTTGGACGCGTAGTAGACCGCCATCAGCGGCCCCGGCACGAAGGCGGCAATGGAAGCGACGTTCAAAATGCCGCCGCGCTTGCGCTCGAGCATCTGAGGCCAGTAGATATGAGTCAATTCCACCAGCGCGCGGTCGTTCAAGTCGATCATGCCGAGTTGCGACTCGGCGGCCGAACCGGCAAAGGCTCCCGCCATCCCAAAGCCCGCGTTGTTGACCAGCACATCGACGCCGAGTCCTGCCGCTTTGATCGACTCAGCCAGGCGGGTTCCGCCTCCTCGCTCGGCCAAGTCGGCCGAAAATACCGTGGTCGTTACAGCGTGCGTTGCCGACAGCCGAGCGGCGACCTCGCGCAGCGCGGCCTCGCTGCGTGCGGCGAGGATCAGATCGTAACCATCCCTTGCAAAGCATTCCGCAAGATCTACGCCGATCCCCATTGAAGCGCCGGTTACCAGCACAGTCTGGCCTGCGCCCGGTTTTTCATCTGCCATGGCTATTTGCTCCCCGCGTCATGCCGAATTGCCGGCGGTTTTGGCAAGTCTCGCGCCTTTTACAGGCTGTGTCGAACGCCTCGTCATAACCACGCTTTGGACGTCAGGTGGGAATTTCCACGTGCGTCGAGCGACCGGAAGGTAACCGAGCCCTTGCAAGTCAGCACTCAGCAGCAACCATGAAATCGAGACAAATCCGCAGAATATCGATCTAGAGTCACTGGCCACGGATGTGTCCATCATGGGAGCCGGCTCTGATTTTGAAGCGGCGCTGGCCGCGGATCTGGACGGCACTACGACGGCGCTGCGATTGACTGCGGATGGCATGTACGATGCCGCGAGCAACACCTTCACTGCGCAACGCATCACCGTCTTGCTCTGGCCAGGCCGTAGGCTGGTAAAAATTACAAGACGCACCTCCATCGTTCGTGGCGCGGTGCAAGCCATAAATTTGCAATGTGAGTGACATCAACGGGTAGCGCGATGTCACTAGCCTCCCGCTACCGACGCATGAGTCGGTCGCATCACGGAAAAATCTCAACAACTCTGCGGGGGCGATATGAAGGATTTCGCAAATCTGCTGCGCGCGAGCGCGGCGCTGGTGTTTCTCGGTTCAACATTCATGAGTTCGACGGTGCACGCCGACGCGGGCAAGGCCGCGAATGCGGCGGCAAGCTGTCGGCTCGATAACGGCATCAAGCACATCGTTCACCTTCAATTCGACAATGTGCATTTGCGCCGCGACAACCCGAACGTCCCGTCGGACCTCGAACAGATGCCGAATTTGCTCAACCTTATTGAAGATCACGGCACGATGCTGACCAATCATCACACGCCGCTCATTTCGCATACCGCCGATGACATCATCACGACGCTGACCGGAGTTTACGGCGAGAAGCACGGCCAGCCGGTCGCGAATTCTTACGGGTTTTTCCGGCCCGACGGTTCGATCGGCTTTTCCAGCTCATTTGCCTATTGGACCGATACGGCGCCGGACGGCCAGCCGCAAATGATCGATCAGCGCGGTAAGGTCCATCCCGCGCCCTGGGCGGTGTTTACCCGCGCGGGTTGCGATGTGGGCGCCTTCTCCACGGCCAACATCGAGTTCGAGAATATCTCCAGCGATATCACCAACGTTTTTGGTGCAACGTCCCCGCAAGCGGCCGAAGCCAAGGCGACGCCGGACAAGGCGATCGCGGACTTCGAAGGAATTACCGTGCATTGCGCAAAGAACAGCCCGTTGTGCGGCAAAGGCGCGGCGCCGGACCTGTTGCCCGACGAGCCCGGCGGCTACGTAGGCTTCAATGCGTTGTACGGCAATGTCGCCGTGGCACCGCAGATCAATCACGGCAAGGGCGTGGTGGACGACCTCGATGGCAATCCCATTGCCGACGGCAACGGCAATCCGGGCTTCCCGGGTTTTGATCCCACAGCGTCTCAGAGCTTGGGGTACATCGCCACCATGCTCGAGGCGGGCGTACCCGTGGTCTATGCGTATATTGCCGATGCGCACGATAATCATATTTCCGGATCCGGCAGCTTCGGACCCGGCGAGACCGGCTACGTGCAGCAACTCGCTTCGTATAACGCAGCATTCGGGAAATTCTTCGCCCGCCTGGCGGCCGAGGGGATCACCCGCGACAATACGTTGTTCATCGTGACCGCCGATGAGAACGATCATTTCGCGGGACAGGCGGGCTCGCCGGCGGGTTGCGACGGTATCCACACGGCCTGCACCTATATCCGGTTGCCGGCCGGTTGCGATGGCGACTTCGTGCCATGCACGACAACCAACTTAGGCGAGGTCGATGTCGACATGCGCTCACTGCTGTTGACCGAGGCACCGACCTTCAGCGTGCCGGCCTTCTCGGTGCATAGCGACGATGCACCCACGGTCTACATCAAGGGCAACCCTGGTCCGGTCGATCCCGCAACGCGTGCGTTCGAGCAGAACGCGGCGGCATTGGTGGCGTTCGATCCCATTGTCGGCACCAATGTGCCGCTGATGAAGGCCATGGGAGATCCGGCGGAAATGGCCTTGCTACACATGGTCACCAAGGATCCCGCGCGCACGCCCACATTCGTCTATTTCGCCAATGATGATTTCTTCATCACGGCGGGGTCCAAGTCTCCGGCCTGCACATCCATTGCCGCCTGCTCGAATGAGCAACCCGGCTTCAATTGGAATCATGGCGACATTCAGGCCGACATCACGCATACCTGGCTCGGGCTGGTCGGCCCCGGCGTGCGTCGAATGGGCCGTACCGGCGAGGTGTTCACGGATCACACCGATGTGAGGCCCACGCTGGTCAGCCTGGCGGGACTGACGGATGACTACAGTCACGACGGGCGGGTGGTATTCGAAGTACTCGACCGCGACGCCCTGCCCCACTCGCTGCGCGAGCACGAGGACACCCTCTCGGCGTTGGCCGCCGCCTATAAAGCCATCAACGCGCCGCTCGGCGAGCTCGGCCGCAAATCGTTGCACATTGCCACGCATGCCGTGACGAGCGATGCCACGACGATCGACGCACTGGATGGTCGGATCAATGACCTCGCGGCGCGGCGCAACACCATCGCGGCCGAGATGATTGCCATGCTCGAGGCCGCCGAGTTTCAAAACACGCCCGTCGATCGAGACGCAGCTTCGCAATTGATCGAACGAGCGCGCGATCTGCTCGAGTCGCTGCACTGATCGTTTGATCGCCACTCGTGCGCCCGGCGTTGCGCCGGGCGCACGATATCTTGTGGCGCTCCGCCGCCGGCAAAAGATGGTTTCCTTCCCATCCTTCCCTGAGGCGCCGGCCGTCAAGCGAATATTGTTTTCTCCCAATGAACGTGACTTGCCGTGCCGGATTGCGGTATACGAGTGGTAAACACCGCCCACGGTGAAAGGCTACGGGAGAGTCAAATATGAAGCCACTCTGCGCCGTTTTTGTCGGATTGTTCGGTTGGATGCCATTCATCGCCGGCAGCTCCGCAGCGGCCGAGGCACCCTCCATGCCCCAGCCCGGCCATGATTATGTGTATGTTCAGGCAACGATGACGAAGGACATATTCGTCGTGGATGCGGAGACGTTCGAAATTGCAGGACATATCGCGGTCGGCGACTACACGGACGATGTCATCGGCTCGCGCGATGGGAAGGTCGCGTTCGGCAATGCGCAGATTTGGGCCGGCAATCCCCTGAGTTGGCAGGCCAATGAGGCCGGAAAAATATTCGCGCTCGACACGGCTACCGACGCAGTCATTTGGTCCACGTTCGTGGAAGGCTCGCCGCACCATTTGGCTGTAAGTCCGGATGGCGCGCGGCTGTATGTGCCGCTATTCAACCGCTACTACCTGCTCGTATTGGATGCGCATTCGGGCCAAGTCATCGATCGATGGCATACGGCGTTGGGCAATCACAGCCTCAAGATCAGCGGCGATGGGACAAAATTGTACGTTGGAAACATGTTCAGCGATGTGATCTGGATCTACGACACGCACTCCGGCAAGATACTCAAGCGCATGCCGGCGGGCGAAGCGGTCCGGCCGCTGCAACTCGACGGCGATGAGACGCACCTCATCTATCAATTGTCGCGATTTCATGGATTCAAGGTTCGCGATGTGCTCACGGGCGAGGTGACGAAATCCGTGGATCTGCCGAAGTTGCCGTCCCAAATCCAGATGCCGGACTCCTATCCGTACAACGTCGATCACGGCCTCGCGGTTACGCCCGATCACACCAAGTTGTTGGCAGCCGGATCCATCGCAGGCTATGTCGCTGTCTACAGCCTGCCAAAATACGAGCTTCTCGGGACGATTCGCGTCGGCGAGGATCCTAATTGGATCGATGTGCGCGGTGATTCAAAAATCGCCTTCGTCAGCAACCGCGGCTCAAATACGCTCTCCGTGCTCGATTTGGCGAGCCTGAAAGAGATCAAACAAATACCTCTCGGCAAGATGCCGGCACGTCTCAGCGTCATCCACGTACCGCATCGTCGCCAGTAATACTTCAGTATTGGGCGCGCTGGTTTTGACTGTCTTGGTGGGTGTAAGCTGGCTTCGAGGTCTCCAAGATTGCCCGACCGAAGACTATTTCTGATGGCATGCGCGGCGACGCTGTGCTGTCCGCGCGCCTCGTCGGCCGCCGAGACGGATGACGTGCGCCTAGCGCACTTCGACGAGCCAATCGATGTCAGCGACATTCCTCCGGGCGGTTGGTGTCAGTTGATCGTCGACAGCGCTCCGATTTTCGTCCGGCGGCGCACGGCCGATCAAGTCTACGCGGTGCGCCGCGAACTATTGGCGAGCCTTCCGGACCCTGCGCGCGATGAGGACCGCGCGAGCATCCCCGAATGGCTGGTGGTTTCCGGTGAGTGCACTCATGCCGGATGCCGCGTGATCGCGGGTCTCGGCGACTTCCAAGGCTGGCAATGCCTGTGTCATGGCTCGCAGTTCGATGTCTCCGGGCGGATCCGCCGCGGTCCGGCCACCCGCAATCTTGCCGTCATCCGCTATGAAATGATCGGGCCGCAACAATTGGTTCTGCGTGCCACATGAGAATTCTCCTGGTGGAAGATGACGTCGAAGCAGCTCAGCACATCGCGATCACCCTCGGTGAAGAAGGACACCAGACAGTAGTCGCGGGCAACGGCCGCGATGGACTCAGCGAAGCGCGAAGCGGCGACTTCGATTTACTGGTCGTGGATCGCATGTTGCCGGATCTCGATGGTCTGACCCTCGTCGCCAAGCTTCGCGCCGGTCAAATCGACACGCCCGTGCTCTTCTTGACCGCGATGTCCGGATTGCAGGATCGCGTCACGGGGTTGCATGCCGGGGGCGATGATTATCTGGTCAAACCCTTCGAGTTCGTTGAATTGCTGGCGCGCGTCGCGGCGCTCGGCAGACGCCCGCGTCGTCTGGCGGTGGAAACGACATTGCGCGCGGCGGATCTGGTGGTCGATGTTCTGCGGCGGCGGGTGCAGCGCGCCGGCCGCGAGATACTTTTGCAGCCGCGGGAGTTTCGCATTCTCGAATACTTGATGCGCAATCAAGACAACACGGTCACACGCACGATGCTGCTCGAGAATGTTTGGCAGTATCACTTTGATCCGAGGACCAACATCGTCGAATCGCACCTCAGCCGCTTGCGCACAAAGGTCGACAAGGGCTTCACACCGGAATTGATCCATACGATTCGCGGCACTGGATATTGCCTGCGTGTACCGACTTAAGCTTTTTCAGTCGCCGAGTTTTCGACTGACCATGCTGTCCGCGGGGTTCTTCTGCATTGCGGCGGTATTGCTCTTCATCATTACGTATTACTACGCTGAGAAGTACGCGGAACAAGGCGAATTGGCGGAAATCAGCGTTGAGTTCGCCAGAACCGTCGGCGACGCGCGTGCCTCGAACTTTCAACTGCTGCCCGCGGTGATTGAGCAGCGGCTGCGTGAGCGCGGCGCGGAACACAGCCTTTATTTGCTGCAGGATCGGGACGGCAGGAAAATGGCGGGCAACGTGCCGGCAATGAAGCCCATCGAGGGGCCTACGCACCTGAGCAGCGATTCACGCGGCGACCTGCGTTACCCGGTGGCCGAAGGACATACCTTGGAGAACGGGCAATTCTTGCTCATAGGCCAGGAGCTCGTGCTGCTTGGCGACATGCACGCCGTCATGGTGCGTGCCTTCGCATCGAGCATCGGCCTGACATTGTTGTTTGCGATCCTCGGAGGGCTGTTGATCAGCCGATATATATTGCGGCGTGTGTCGGCGGTGAGCGAGACCAGCCGTGCGATCATCGCGGGTGATTTGTCCCAGCGTATTCAGCTGCGCGGTGTCGACGACGAGTTCGACCATTTGGCGATCAGCGTCAACGCAATGCTCGACAGGATCGTGGAGCTGATGAAGCACACCCAGCAGGTGGCGAATGACATCGCCCATGATCTGAGAACCCCGCTGACGCGGTTGCGTCAACGCCTCGAGCGCGCCCGCAGACCGGATGGCGGCAAGGAAGCGCCGCTCGAGGTATTGGATCGATCGATCGAAGATGTCGACGCCATTCTCAAGACGTTCGGCGCGTTGTTGCGCATCGCGCAGATCGAAGCGGGCGGGCGAGCCAGTTCGCTGGTGACCCTTGACTTCTCGCGGCTGCTCACCGGCATATGCGAAGATTTCCGGCCCGCGGCCCGCGACCACGGCCGCCATTTGTCGGCACAGGTGAACTCCGGCCTCGTCGTGCATGGTGATCGCGAGCTGCTCATGCAGATGACGGTGAACCTCATTGACAATGCGATTCATCATTCGACGGCCGGGGCCGATATTCGAATCACTGCGGACAGTGTCGAGGGTGCAGCGCGTTTCGTCGTTGCAGACAGCGGCGGAGGCATTCCACCGGAAGAACGGGAGAGGGTGTTTCGACCCTTCTATCGGCTCGAGCCCAGCCGCAGGGCCGAGGGCAGCGGCCTAGGCCTGAGTCTGGTTGCAGCGATCGTCAAGCAGCATCGAGCGACGATTGCTCTGGAAGACAATCATCCCGGTTTGCGCGTGGTCGTGGTTTTCCCGCGCTGCGAAGATCATGGCGCGGGCGCGGCGCATCCGGAGCTTGCATTCGACGTCGCGCGACCCGACATTGGGACAATATAATCTATAAGTGTTTGACGGTGTTTTTTCCCCTGTGTAGTGTCGCATCGAGAATCAAATCACGGGCGATTGCACTGTGCGACAGGGGGTAGTCATGCGAGTCCGAATGATGGCCGTGGGCTTGGCGCTAGCGTGGGCGAGTCAGCAGGCCGGCATGGCTGCGACGACTGAGTCCGGCACGGCGGATATCAAGATCATCGCGAACATTCCCGGCGGCGACGGATTTTGGGATTATGCGGCATTCGACGGCGCGCAACGGCGTTTATTCGTGGGGCGCGAGGATGGGGTCATGGCGCTCGACGTCGATACGCAAAAGGTGATCGATCGCCTGATTCCAGGACAACGAGTCCACGCCATCGTACTGCTGCCGAAAGGCCGCGCACTCAGCACCAATGGCCTGAGCAACACCGCGACCTTGTTTGACCGGGCCAGCGGAAAAATTCTGGCGCAGATTCCGACGGGCAAGAAGCCGGATTCCGCATTGCTCGATCCTGTCAGTGGGTTTGTGCTCGTGATGGACGGCGACGATCAAGACATCACCTTGATAGACCCCAACGCCGCCAAAGCCGTCGCTCGCATTCCTGTCGGTGGCTCCCCGGAATCAGCCGCGACGGACGGAGCGGGCCGGGTGTTCGTGAACTTGTCGGACCGCGGCGAGGTCGCGGTGATCGATATCGCTGCGAGGAAGGTGGCGGCGCGTTACGCGTTGCCGGGCTGCGAGGATGCATCGGGGCTCGCACTCAATGCGAAGGCTGGGGTGATTGTCTCAACCTGCGCGAATCTGAAAGCACTGGCGGTAAGCGCGTCCGACGGGCATCTGCTGGCGACACTCCCCATCGCCAAATACCCGGACGCGATCGTCTTCGATCCGATTCGCGAGTTTATTTACATACCCTGCGCGTCGCCTGGAACGTTGGTCGTCGTCGCGGTGCACCGCGGATCGACACCCGCCGTGGTTGCGAATATTCCGATAGCCAGGGGCGCCCACACGCTGGCGATTGATGCAGATGGAGGCCGGCTGTATGTCCCCGCCGGCGATTTCGGCCCTCCGGCGACCGAGGGCGGACGCCCGTCGCTCATTGCCGGCACATTCAAGATTCAGGTTCTCGCACTCAAACGATAATTGCCGATGGTCGGCGCGCGGTGCCGTCCGACACGTCACGAAATCGCGGGTTATATTTTCCCAACGTTCGGCCAACCCTATTGCAAGCCTCGCAAGCACTGTGGTTACTATCTTCCGATAAGAATAGGGCGCACATCGCTTCAAAGGGGGACTCATGGCACGCGAGACGTCGGGTGTATTGCATTCCGAGAATCCAAAGCGAACGATGCTTGTCGCCCTTACCGCCTGCCTCGGTTTGCAGATGCTGGCGGTGTCGCCGGACGCGAACGCACAGGCGAACAACGAAAAATCCAATCCGGACACGGCGCGACTGGAAGAAATCGTGGTGACGGCGGAAAAGCGCGATACGAAGTTGCAGGAGACGCCGATTGCGATCTCCTACATCTCCGGCAGTAGCATCGACAACAATCGCATCACCGATCTCGCCGACGTGGCGCTTCGGGTTCCAAACGTCACTTATACGCAGTTCAGTTCGCAGGAATCATATTTTTCGATTCGCGGCACTTTGATCAACAACAACGCCGCCGGTTGGGACGATGCCGTATCGACGTTCATCGATGACGTGCCGGCGACGGGTCTCGGCGACAACGATCCGGACCTGTTCGATCTGAGCAGCATCGAAGTGTTGCGCGGGCCCCAAGGCACACTTTTCGGCCGTAATGTAACGGGCGGCGCGGTGGTGATTCACACCATGGCGCCGAGCTTCACGCCGGAAGCGAGAGTCCAGGCGACCTACGGCTCGGACAACCTGGCGGAGCTGCGCGCGCTGGCGACGGGCCCATTGCAAGGCAGCGAACTGGCCGGAAAGATCTCGATGAGCCTCAGGTACCGGGACAACTATGTCGACAACGCTGTGCTGGGAGGCGCGACAGCCGGCGTCAAGCAAGGGGATATCCGCGGTCAACTACTTTGGAAGCCCGACGGCGATACCGACATTTTATTCGGAGCCGATTATCTGCGCGACAAATCCGGCGGCTATCCGACCAAGCTGAAGGGGGATTTCTTGCCGGAACCGTTCCCGGCATTGTCCTATAGTCCCGACGTCACCAATCAAGCATATAACGGCAGCAATGACCGCAAGATCGGCGGCGCCGAGATACGCGTAAATTGGGACAATATTCTCGGCAAGCTCACCTCGATCACCGGCTACCGCTCCGTCGATGACAATTTCCCGAACAGCCTGCTCGGCGATCCAGCCAATCAGGTGCTGGCGCTCGGAATTGTGCAGGATAAGCAATATTCGCAAGAGCTGCGTTTGGCGTCCAAGGCCGATCAGAAATTTACGTGGATTGTGGGTGTGTTCGGGCTGCACTCCAACAAACGTGAAGCGAATCCGCTGACATTCAATTTTAGCCCGTTGACCCTCGCCGGGCTGTTCTCTCCGGTGACCTCCTATGTGGAGGATATGGACCAGCGGATCAATTCAAACAGCTTTGCAGTCTTCGGCGAGGCGACGGTGGCCCTCCTCGATTCATTGAAATTGACCCTCGGCGCGCGCGAAACCACCGAGTCCAAGTCAGGTTTCTCGATCATCGCCTATAGCGTGAATGACCCGACCTTGAATCCGGGCACTGCGAACTATTCGCATCGTTGGAATGCCTTTACCCCAAAGGCGACGCTGGCTTATCAACCGAATGCGGACTTCATGCTCTATGGCACGGTGACCAAGGGTTTCAAGAGCGGCGGCTATGATCTATCCGGTGCCAATGGTACCTCGCCGGCGCAAGTGGCAACGCTTCTCGCAACGCCCTTTGCGCCTGAAACGGTATGGAGTTACGAGGCGGGTGAAAAATACACGGGTTTCGGGGGGCGATTCACGGCGGATCTGGCGGTATTTCTCGCGAAATACAAAGATCTGCAGACGAACCAGTTGGTTCCTTCGGCGGCCAACGCCGGTGTTCCGATCTCCATCACGACAAATGCCGGCGGCGCATCGGTCAGCGGCGTCGAACTCGAGACGCAAGCCGCGCCGACCACGTGGCTTACGCTGGGACTCAACTACGCGTACTTGGACGCGCACTTCACCGATTTGATCGAAGCGGCCAATCCACCGATTTCCTTGAACGGCAAGCGAATACCATATTCCGCGAAAAACCAAGTACACGTTTCCGCCGAAGCGCGCTGGCCGATCTCCGCGTTGCAAGGGTCCCTTGCCTTCGGCGCTGACGAGACGTACCGCAGCAAGGTGTTTTTTGATAACGCGAACACCGCGCCGCAGTATCTACAAGACGCGACCGAGTGGAAGGGAATACTCAACCTGCATTTGAATTGGGTGCCCGACAGCGGATCATGGAAGGCCTCCGTTTGGGCAAAAAACCTCGCGGAAAAACGGCCGGTGCTGCACGGGGCGGACATCACTGCATTGCTCGAAAACCTGGACGATTTGAACAATCATCCTACCGGAACGATTTTTCTTACGAAATATTATCCCGAGCGAACTATCGGCGTCACATTCACGCGAGATTTCAAATGAAGGACATCCTATCCGCTCGCACCGCGAAGTTTTGGATCGAGCGCAGGTGATTTCAGGGGCCACCACCCGCAGCGAAGCAGACGCAGCACTTTGAGGCGTTCGGTCTGCCTGGCGAGCACGTCATGCGAAAAATCGACGGAAGTCAGGCGATCGTAGGTGCGAACCAGGTCAATCTGGGCATGCTCGGATTGCAAGGCTGCGCGCATAGCCGCAATTGTCGCATCGAATCTCGGGCGAAACAGCTCGATCAAGGAAGCAACATTGCCGCCGAATATAAATGTATTCCACAGGCCGCCGGCGTTGATCAGCTCGCGCGCCCGGCGAACGTCCGGCCTTTCGACAAATTCGTAAACACCGGTCGGCATCAGCATGGCGTCGTGCCAAGGAACAATGTAGCCCAATTGGTCATGGGGTCCTTGCGGCACGGCACCGAGCAGATAGACCGGCCCTGGCTCGTCAGCAATCCATTCGGCCATGGTCATGAGAGAGTTCGTCATCACTTCTTCATCGTTGACGATATGGTCGGCGGGCAGGAATAACACCGGCGTCGACGGTGAGATGCGATTCTCGAGCCGCAGTAGAGCGAGCAACACTTCGTATCCCGTTCCTTGGTGCTTGGGCTGAACCAAGAGATTGCGGATGCCAAGGTCTTTGAGGGAACTCTGCCGCCATTGGTCAGCGGGGGCTGCGATGCTTGCAGCGATCCGGTCAAGTGACGTCACTGTAAGGGCACGGCGCAGCGTAGCGGTCAATGGATCGCGCTTGCCCGGTGAGGACTGCTGTGGGGCATCGCCGCGACCGTACGTTGTTATGCCGGGGCGCTGCGGATCTTCTCGACTTGCCAGAAGGACACACCAAGGTTGAGTCACTGACTTCTTCTCCTGCAATTGTAGGCGCTGTATGCGACCCGCAAGTCTACTCTCGATTCATGTCAAGTGGGTAACGCGCCCGCGATTTGCCCGTTGCCAAAATTCCCGCAGGAGCCGGTCGTTGCCGCGCGTCCACTCAAGGCGCCACCAGCCTGCGTTTGCCGTCCGCCGACAGCATCACACCGGGCTCATCCAGACCGCTTCTATCCCAGAGTTCGCAGGTCACTTCCCGGTGACGTTGATCCAGCGCCTCGCAATAATTCGTGTAAATGCACGTGCGCACCTTGTTGCCCTCTCCGGCGCGAACTTTGGCAAACCAATCCGGATCCGCAAGCGCCTGGCGCGCGAATCCGACGATATCCGCCGCGCCGCTGCGGAGCGCGTGCTCCGCTTGAATGAAATGATGGATGCCGCCCGAGAGCACGACGGGCGCATCGAATCCCGCGCGGCGAATCCCGGCGCGGATCCGCGTGGAGGCGTCGTTGTTGCGGCCGAAGGGCCCGATGGCGTCGGAATAATAGGACGGCATGCACTCGTAGCCGCTGCGGCCCGTATAGGGATACGCGGCTTCGCCGATTTTGGGTTGCGAGGCATCCTCGAATTTCCCGCCGCGCGACAGGGAGATGAAATCCATGCCGGCGCCGGCGAGGCGTTCGGCAAAATATTCCGCATCTTCCACGGTGCTGCCGGACTCGATGCAGTCCTCCGCCAGCATGCGGCAGCCGACCGGATAATCGGATCCGACTTGCGCGCGAACGGCCGAGTACACCTCGAGCGGCAAGCGGATTCGCTGCGAACGCGCTCCTCCATAGCCGTCGCCTCGAGTATTTCGCGCGGACAAAAAGGAAGCCATGGTGTAGGCATGCGCATAGTGCAGTTCGACGCCGTCAAATCCCGCGCTGCGCGCGCGCGCCGCGGCGGCCGCGAAAACACCCGGCAGCGTGGCCGGCAGATCGCGAACCGCGGGCACCTCGGTATCGGTGACCCGCTCGCGAAATCCCTGGCGAAGCGATTCGAGCTCGCGCGCACTCAATGCTTGTTCCAATTCCGTCTCACTCAAAGCGGCCAGCCGGGCTCGAACGCCGGCTTCATCGCTGCCAGGCATCTGCAAAAATGCCCGGTGCCGCGGCGTGATTTCCAAGAAACGCTCAAAGTATTTTTGCGGCGAGGGACGCCGTCGAATGCTCAAAAAATCGATGATCTGAATGAACAGCTTGGTTTCGCCGCCGCTGGCCCGGCGGACGCACTCGGTCAATTTGGCGAGGCCCGGCAGAAAGCGGTCATCGCTGATTCGCAGCAGCGGTCCGCTGGCAACGTCACGCACGCCCGTGGCCTCCACCACCAGCGCCCCCGGACGGCCGCGGGCAAACCGCTCATACCAAGCGAGTACCGAGGGAGTGACATCACCATCTTCGGAGGCGCGCCACGGAACCATGGCGGGAACCCAGGTACGCGATGCCAGTTGCACCGAGCCGACCTTGATCGGCCGGAACAACTGTGAGGACTTTATCTCATCGGCATCCGGCCACGGCGCGGCAAGCGGCGTGTACTTGATGCGTTCAGGCGGGCGCCAAGCGGCCATCAGGTTCGTCGTCGGGGCATGGTGACGCCTGCCAAAACCGCTACTCAGCGCACTTGAGACTGACTGACTGACCCGCCAGCTCACGAAGGCGCCGCTGCATGAAGCGGCCCTGCTCCGGCGAATACTCCTTTTTGAGCCCGCCCTCTATCTCGCGCTGCTCAGCCTTGATTGGGACGCAGGCGGGGTTGTCCGGCGCTTCGGCAGGAAGAACGATGTTCGATGCAGCAGCGACATCCACGGGAACCGTCGCTGCCTGTACCGGGTGATCCACCGCCGAGGCGGCGGCCAGCTTGTTTCGGTTGTGGACGCTGATAAAGGCATCGGGCGAAGCGTGTTGATAGCCGCTGATCACTTTGTAAGCGAGGCCGGCGGCTCCCGCCATCAGCAGAGCCGCACCCAAAATCGGCCGCAGCCACTCACTCATCCGCTCACCCCGTTGCAACCCCAACGCCTATGGTGCGCGCAAAGTGGGCGATTCAACAGCGCTTTGGCACAATGCCACCGTCTTGAACCCGTGTGAGATGCCAATGAAACTATTCTATTCCGCCACATCCCCTTTCGTTCGCAAGTGCCTGGTAACCGCCCACGAGTTAGGCCTGCGCGAGCGTCTCGAACTCGTGCCGGCCGCGGTGCATCCGGTCAATCGCGACCGCTCGGTCGTAGCGCGCAATCCGCTCGGTAAGATACCGACGCTCGTTACGGAGGACGGCACCGTTTTGTACGACAGTCGCGTGATCTGCGAGTACTTGAATACCCTGGGCGACGGGCGCCTGCTACCGAGACAGGGGCCGGGACGTTGGGCCGCGCTGGTCGACCAGGCCCTGGCCGATGGTCTCATGGATGCGGCCGTGTTGACGCGCTATGAAGATGCCGTGCGTCCCGAGTCACTGCGCTGGAGCGATTGGAGCGCAGGTCAGCTGGATAAGGTGACCTGCGGACTGGCAGAGATCGAACACCGCAAGGATGCCCTGGGCGACCGCGTCGATGCCGGTACGATAGCGCTGGGTTGCGCGCTTGGATACCTCGACTTCCGATTTGCATCGTTCGGGTGGCGAGGCAAGGCCGCGAAAACGGCCGCATGGTTCGAGGGGTTTTCCCAGCGAAGTTCGATGCTGGCGACGCGGCCGCCGCCGGCGTAGAAATGCGGCGCTGGAAGGCCTAAAAAAAACAGGTGTAGACTTCGGTCGCGCAACCCGCTCACCAGAATTTTCAGCGGTTGCGCGCGAAGGATCGATACAAACAAACACGGGAGAGACTCATGA